>Ga0315274_10005116_pt1 | contig 19225 bp, 12 predicted proteins | sample YL17G02_20_MG_FD_203700 | JGI IMG/M metagenome (GOLD analysis project Ga0315274, IMG submission 203700) | Sediment microbial communities from Yellowstone Lake, YNP, Wyoming, USA - YL17G02_20 | ecosystem: Environmental > Aquatic > Freshwater > Lake > Sediment | place: USA: Wyoming | collected... | reverse complement strand
ATCGTACGCTCAGTGGGGAAATTGAACCCGAAGCGTACTTCTCGTACCGCCAAGAACCCTTCTGGACCAGGCATCTGGTTCTGCGTACCATGTCCGCCCCGATGGGGCTGGTGGCGTCGGTGCGTGAGATCATCAGGTCGGCGGAGAAGAGTCGGCCGGTCTTGTCCATCCAGACCATGGAGGAACGGCTCGCCAGTTCCATCAACCCGCAGCGATTCCAAACCACGCTGATCACACTGTTCTCGGCCGTCGGTTTGATTCTGGCGGCGGTGGGGATTTATGGCGTGGTGAGCTATTCAGTGGCTCAGCGTGTGCGGGAGTTTGGGATCCGCATGGCTGTGGGTGCCCAAAGGGAAGACATCCTGCACCTGGTCGTGCGCCAAGCCCTCGCGCTGGTGGCAGTCGGGCTGGGGCTCGGCCTCTGCGGAGCTCTGGCCCTGACGCGGGTACTGAAGTCCTTCCTTTTCCAGGTGGGGACAATGGATCCGGCGACGTATGTGGCCGTCTCCGTGTTTCTGGCTGGAGTCGCCCTGTTCGCCAGTTACGTCCCCGCCCGGCGCGCCGCCAGAATCGATCCGATGGTGGCGCTGAGATACGAATGAAGTCGATTACCGCACGCCGATACCCTGAATGATCAATCCCCAGGAGAGCGAATATGAACTTGTGGCAGAAGACTTGTGGTAGCTTCCGGGCCTTGTTTCGGAAAGAGAAGTTGGATCAAGAAATGGACGAGGAAATGCGTGCGCACCTCGAGTTGCGAACGCAGGCTAACATCGAGGCCGGCATGTCGCCGGAGGAGGCGCGCTATTCCGCCCTGCGGAGCTTCGGCGGGCTGGAACAGGTAAAGGAGCTGTGCCGCGATTTGCGCGGAGTGGGCTGGATCGAGACCTTTTTTCAGGATGTCCGCTTCGGTCTGCGGATGGTGCGACGGAATCCTGGCTTCGCTACGGTCGTGGTGCTCCTCCTGGCGATCGGCATCGGGGCAAGCACAACCATGTTCAGTGTAGTCGATGCCGTGTTCCTCCGCGCGTGCCCGTACAAAGAGCCCGCAAGCCTCGTGAGCATCTATGCCACGAAACCCGACGTGAAATACCATATTCCGCTGTCCGGCCCGGCCTTCCGGGAGTTGCGCGACCAAGGCCAATCGTTCGCGCAGGTCGCCGCCTGGATCAGCTATGAATGCCGGCTGAGCACTGCCGAGAACCTTGAACGAATCAGAACGCTTTCGGTCTCTCCCGGGCTGTTCTCCTTTCTCGGAGTGCAACCCGCCCTGGGCCGATTGTTCCTGGCCGAAGATGCACAGCCCGCAAGCGAGCGAGTGGTGATCTTAAGCTACAGTCACTGGCAGCGTTGGTTTCACGGTGATCCAGCGGTCATTGGCAAGACCGTGAGGCTGCCTTCGGATATAACAGAACGGCCAGAGAGCTATACGATAGTGGGCGTCCTGCCGGCGACGTTCCGTTGGGCTTTTTCCGGCAACCTGGTTCCGGGATTGTGGTGTCCGCTCCGCGAGTCGGACAAACCCGGACCGACCAGCCAAGTCTGGGTGATCGCGCGTCTGAAGCCGGGGATCACCCTGGCGCAGGCCCAAGCCGAACTTGACGTGGTTGCCAGTCGTCAGGCCCAGGCTCAGCCTGAGACCCATGCTGGCGTGGGGGCTCGGGCAGTGCCGATTAACGGGGAGTACCTCCGAGCGTCAACCGGCGCCAGCAGCGCCCACACGCTTCTGTTGCTCTTGGGCATCGTGAATGCAGTGCTGGTTATCGCCTGTCTCAATATCGCGAACCTGCTGCTCATCCGCGCTTCGGGACGTGAGCGCGAGATGGCGATCCGCGCTTCGCTGGGCAGCGGCCGGATGCGGCTGGTGCGCCAGTTGCTCACCGAAAACTTTGTTCTGGCCGTTCTGGGCGGGTTGTTGGGTGCGGTGCTGGCGTATTGGGCCATCGATGTGATTTCCGCCCTGAGAGTCCAGTCGCTGCCTCTGGACATAAGAGATCCCCACGAGCGGTTGTTGCCGTGGTTTGCCGCGCTACATTTGGACGCTCGGGGACTGCTCTATGCAATGGCCGTTTCCCTGGTCACCTGCGGACTGTTCAGCCTGATGCCGGTTTTGGGGGCTGCGAAAGTCAACCTGAGCCGATCGCTCGCGGGCGGGTCAGCGGTCGGCGGGAGTGTGCGGTATCGGCGCGGGCTTAGCCTGTTCGTGGTGTCGGAAGTGGCCATCGCCTGTGTGTTACTCACGGGCACCGGCCTGCTGTTAAACAGCGCGTTGCGTCTCCACAGCATCAATCCCGGGTTCAATCCGAAAAACGTGTTTACCACCGGTGTTGCGCTGTATTCGCACCCCGACCAACGTTATTCCACGGGGAGCGCACAGAAGCGCTTTTTTCAGGAAGCCTTAGGTCGAATCAGGAGCGTGCCGGGAGTCCTCTATGCCGATATCGGCGGCCCAACCCCGGTGAGCGGTGGCGGCTCGAATCATCCCATGCGAATCGAAGGTGATCCTACGGGTCAGGAATATAAAGACACTCGGTTTCTGACAGCTTCGCCGGATTGCTTTCGCGCCCTGCAGATCCCACTCCGCCTGGGTCGCTTTTTCACGGAACGCGATGACGAAACTTCGCCGCGGATCCTGATCATCAACGAGACCATGGCCCAGCGCTACTGGCCGGACGCCAGTCCCATCGGGCGCCATGTGACGGTGCAACGATCCAAAACCAATTACGTTACGTTCGAAGTGGTAGGCGTGGTAGGGAATGTGTACAATTACTCGCAGGGGACAACCAGTCCCCCGGAAGCGTTCACGTGCTGGTTCCAAGAAGGGGACGCAATTGAAGAGGACGTCGTTGTCCGCACCGCCATAGACGTGAGGCCAATGAAGGCGATCCTCCAGCAGGCCATCCGAGGAGGGGACGATACTGTGGAGCTTCACAGTGCCGAAACCCTCGAGGAGGGCGTCTTCCGTTACACTTGGTCTTGGTCGCGGCAGTTCAACACAATATTCCTGGGTGGTTTTGCTTTTGTCGCCTTCCTGCTCGCGAGCATTGGTGTCTATGGCGTTACGGCCTATTCGGCCGCGCAACGCACTCGTGAGATCGGCATCCGCATGGCTCTGGGAGCGCAAAGGGAGAACGTGTTGGGGTTGGTCCTGAAGCAAGGACTGAAGCTGGCCATCGCGGGCCTTGCGATCGGAGTGGCCGGTGCATTGGGTCTTACACGAGTGGTGACGAGTCTTCTGTTCGGAATCACTCCGACTGACCCGGGGACGTTCGGACTGGTCACCTTGCTGGTTGGCATGGTTGCCTTTGTGGCCTGTTGGTTACCCGCGCGCCGTGCCGCCCGCCTCGATCCGATGGTGGCGCTGCGATATGAGTAAGACTGACGTCAGCAACACTCTGCTCAAATCACTTCACCCGGCGTGATGGGAGATCCTTGACGCTGGGCCAAGGCTCGCAGCCCGGGTGCTGGGTTCGTCATTAACCATCAAATCCGTATTGACCACTATGAAACTCAATCTAGTTCTATGGCTCATCACCTCGGTCGCGGCGACAGCAGCGACACCGGAACAACCGAACCCACGCATCGCCGTTCAACCCGGAGGCAAACTGATCTTGGATGTTGACTCCGGGGCCATCGTGGTCACCACGAACGGAACCGGAAAGGTCGCGGTGGATGTCTGGCGTCGGGAGCATTCGGTCAGCTTTGCTCAAGAAGGCGGCACCGTGACCGTTCGTTCCCCACTTGGAGACCGCCCGGGCGGGCCATCCCGGGAACAGCCCCAAAGCGAGGCGATTTATACCATCAGCGTGCCGGCGCAGTTCGACGCCCAGCTCAATAACGCGTCCAATGACGACATCACCGTCAGCAACATCACCGGCGCTGTCAAAGTGACCTCTAATGGTGGGGGCTTCCAGTTCGCACACCTGCGCGGACGGCTCGATGGCGAAACTGCCGGCGGCGGCATCCAAGTCCGCCATTGCGAGGGCGACCTTAGGCTTCAGAGCAGTGGTGGGGCCGTCTCAGTGACCGGCGGCGGTGGTTCCCTCAAGGCAGAGACATCTGGCGTAATCCATGTGGAGGGATTCCACGGCTACGTGCAGGTCGAGAGTGGCGGTAGTGTGATGAAGCTCGAGAAGGTCATCGGCAAGATCGAGGCCGCAACTGCGCATGGCCCGATTCTCGCCGTGCTGCCCTCGCCACTGCCGGACGATGTGAGGCTTTCGAGCTCAGGTGGCGACGTGACGGTGAGCATCCCGGAGAGCGCCGCCTTTACCCTCGATGCCGACACGTCGGGCGGTGTGCTGAAAAGCGATTTCACGCTGGTCGGCAGTAAAAAGGAGCGTGACCACGTCAAGGGCACCGTCAACGGCGGCGGCAAGTCGGTGGTGTTGCGAACCGGTGGTGGAAGCATTCACATAAAGAAGCTGTAGCGCCGGCACACGCCAGCGGACCGAACTCGCGCACGGAGGCAGAGTTCTCCAATTCATGCTGATTGGTACTAATCGCACCTCAGTAATCACGAAATGAACTTGTGGCAGAAAATACAGAGTGGCTTCCGGGCGCTGTTCCGGAAAGAAGAACTTGATCGGGAGATGGACGAGGAGATGCGCGCACACGTCGAGTTCCGGACGCGCGCAAACATCGAGGCGGGCATGTCGCCCGAGGAGGCCCGGTATGCGGCGCTTCGGCGCTTTGGCGGGCTGGAACAGATCAAGGAGGTTTGCCGCGACTTGCGCGGAGTGGGCTGGATCGAGACCTTGTGGCAGGATGCCCGGTTTGGCCTGCGACAGATGCGCCGCAATCCTGGTGTCACAGGTGTCATGGTGCTGATCCTGGCGCTGGGCATCGGGGCCAGCACCACCCTGTTCAGCCTCGTGGAGGCCGTCTTCCTGACGGAGTGTCCTTACCCGGATTCCGAGTCGTTGGTGTGGGTGTGGGAAACCAAGCCTTCCGAAAATGGACATCACATAGGTGTTTCTGGACCGACTTTCCTGGATTGGCGGGCTCAGAACAGTGTCTTTGAGCAGGTGGCGGCGGATGCGGGCGGCCAGTTTCACCAGATGAAGACCCCGGACGCGGTCGAGCGGTGCTGGGAGGACACGGTGTCCCCGGAGTTTTTCTCCGTGCTGCGAGTGAAGCCGGCGTTGGGCCGGACATTTCTGCCTGAGGATGCCCGCGATGGGGCCGAGCCGGTGGTGATGCTGAGCCACAACCGTTGGCAGCGTTGGTTTAATGGCGATCCCCAGATCATAGGCAAGACCATCACGCTCGGCCAGGAGAACTGCACTGTCATCGGGGTTTTGCCGGCGAGTTTTCGCTATGTGATCCAATGGGGAGATGTCGACGTCTGGAGCCCCTTGAAACCTGGCGAACGGCCTGACTGGGAAGGCCGATGGCTCAAGGTCCTGGCGCGCTTGAAGCCGGGGGTCACCCTGGCGCAGGCTCAGGCGGAGATGGATGTGATCGCCAGCCGCTTGGCCCAGGCCCACCCAGCCACCGGCGCCGGATTCGGCGCCGAGGTGGTGCCGATGAGCGAGGAGTACGCGAACAGGGTCCAAAGCCTCGGGGAGGTCAACGCCCTGTGGTTGCTGTGGGGGATCGTCAGCGCGGTGCTGCTCATCGGATGTCTGAATGTGGCGAACCTGCTCCTGATCCGGGCCGTGGCGCGCGAGCAGGAGATGGCGATCCGGGTGGCCCTGGGCGGCGGGCGCATTCGTTTGCTGCGGCAGTTGCTGACCGAGTGTTTTCTGCTGGCCAGTTTGGGCGGAGGGTTGGGCGCGATTCTGAGTTACTGGGCCCTGAAGATTGTCTCGGCCTTGAGAGGGCAACCGGTGCCGTTTACGGAAACCTTTCTCCCCTGGTTCGTCCAGGTGCGGTTGGATGGGCGAGCGCTGCTCTTCGCGCTGGCCGTCTCGGTGTTGACCTGCGGGCTCTTCGCTCTGGGGCCGGCCCTCGGTGCGGTCAGAACCAGCCTCACGGGTTCGCTTTCCGGGGCTCGGTCAGTCAGTGGCGGCACCCGCTTTCGCCGGGCTTTGGCGCTGTTCGTCGTCTCGGAGACGGCCATCGCAAGCGTGCTGCTGATCGGCGCTGGTCTGCTGGTCAACAGCGCGATTCGCCTCCAGGGGATTCGCCCCGGCTGCAATCCCAGGAACGTGCTGGACTTGAGCATTTCCCTGGAGAACGCGCCCTATAGGACCAAAGCCGAGCAGATGCGATACTTCCGGGAGGTCCTGGCCCGCTTGCGGACGCTGCCGGGGGTGGCAGTTGCCGCTTTTGGAGGCCCGACCATTACCGGAGGGGGCAGCGGCTGGCCGGCAAGGTTCGAAGGCGAGGCCTCGGCCCAGGAGCACAGTGATATCTACTTCCTGCCGGCTTCTCCTGAGAGCTTTCGTCTCCTGCAAGTGCCGCTGCTGCAGGGCCGATCTTTCACCGAGCGCGATGACAAAACCGCGCCGTCGGTGATGATCATCAACGAGGCTCTGGCGCGGCGGTACTGGCCGGATGGCCATCCGCTCGGCCGCCACGTGACCGCGCGACTGCCCGGCACGAATTGGGTTACTTTCGAGGTCGTTGGCGTCGTGGGGAACGTTTACAACTACAGGGAGATGGCAAGCCGTCCCGAGGCCTACAGGTGTTGGCTCCAGCACGACGTCACCGACTACACGGACATACGGATTCGCACGGTCGGAGATCCTGCGGCGATGAAAGGCGTGGTCGTAAGCACAATCCGCGCCCTGGACGACCGGGTGCTACCTCCCGATGTCAAAACGCTCGAAGAAGGAATTGCCGGAAATACATGGTCCTGGTCGCGGCAGTTCAACACCCTATTTCTAGGTGGTTTTGCCTTTGTCGCGTTCCTGCTCGCGAGCATCGGTGTTTATGGCGTTACGGCCTATTCGGTCGCGCAACGCACCCGTGAGATCGGCATCCGCATGGCCCTAGGGGCGCAAAGAGAGAGCGTGGTGGGCTTGGTCCTGAAGCAAGGACTGAAGCTGGCCATCGCGGGCCTCGCGATCGGAGCGGCCGGTGCATTGGGTCTTACACGAGTGGTGAGAAGTCTTTTGTTCGGAATCACTCCGACCGACCCAGCGACGTTCGGACTGGTCACCTTGCTGGTTGGCGTGGTTGCGTTTATGGCCTGCTGGTTACCCGCACGCCGTGCCGCCCGCTTCGATCCGATGGCTGCACTCAGATGCGAATAGTCAAAAGCCTATGAACTGTTGGCAAAGAATTCGTGGGGTCTGCCGGGCCTTGTTCCGCAAGGCCAAGCTGGATCAAGAGATGGACGAAGAGATGCGTGCGCATGTCGAGATGCGGACGCAGGCGAACATCGCGGCGGGCATGTCTCCGGATGAAGCTCGTTCCGCGGCCACGCGCAGTTTTGGCGGCATGGAACAGATCAAGGAGGTTTGCCGCGACTTGCGTGGAGTGGGTTGGATCGAGGCCCTGGGCCAGGATGTGCGTTTTGGCTTGCGGCTGTTGCGTCGGAATCCCGCGTTCACAGGCATAGCCGTGCTATCCTTGGGCCTCGGCCTCACCCTAAGCTGCGCTGTCTTCAGCTTTGTGGACGGAATATGGCTCCGCTTGATGCCTTTCGCCGACCCTACCCAGCTTGTGCGCATCTTCGCCGGCAGTTCGGCAGCGCCACGCGGCGGACTCTGTTTTCCGGATTACCAGGATCTGGTAGCCCAGATGGGGTCGGTTTCAGGCCTGGCCTTCAATAACCTCCGTGACGCGGCGCTCACAGGCCCACGGGCCACGGGCCCTGAGGGACGGGAAGAATTGCGGGCCGACCTGGTCTCGAGGAACTTCTTTTCAGTGCTGGGGATTCGGCCTTTCCTGGGTCGGTTCTTTTCCGAAGCGGACGCTGCTGATCTGAGGAATGTACGGGGGGTGGTGTTGAGCTACCGGCTTTGGCAGCGACGTTTCGGAGGGGACACGAACGTGGTGGGCCAGGCAATCGAGCTTACAGGGGGCGAATGGGCCAGTCCTGTGGTCCTAGGAATTGCTCCTCCGGGGTTCAGGGGGCTGGAACGGCTCAATCCGGCCGAGGTCTGGTATCCGCCGGAGAGCTGGGGGGGAGACAGACTGATGTGGTCGCATAAGGGCCCGCCCTTGACGTTGATCGCTCGCCTGAAACTGGGCTACACAGCCAGGCAAGCTCAGGCGGAGGCCCAAGCTGTTATGCGCCGGCTGGACCTGCGGGATGTGGAATCAGGCGCGTCACTGCACGCCGCGGTGGTCACCGAGGCCCACCTCCAGTTCGAGCGAACCGGGAGTCTGAGTCTGCTGCTGCTGGGGATTGTCGGGACAGTGCTGTTGCTGGCCTGCGCCAACGTCTCGAGCCTGTTGCTGGCCCGGGCGGAAGTGCGACCCCAAGAAATGGGTGTGCGCGTGGCGCTGGGCGCCAGCCGCTGGCGGTTAATCCGCCAGTTGTTGACGGAGAGCCTGGTCCTGGCGTTCATGGCTGGAGCCGTGAGCCTGGTGTTGGCCAAGTGGATTATCGCGGCCGCGCCGGCATTGTGCCCGGCCGAGTTTGCGGACGCGACGGTTCGGTTCGATGGCCGTGTCGTCGCGTTCGGTCTGGCGCTGTCGGGGCTCACGGTGTTTGTCTTCGGTCTTGCGCCGGCCCTGCGCCTGACCCGGCAAGCAGTGGGCCCGGCGCTCAAAGGCGAGCCCTCTCTGGGCTTTACAGGCCGCCACCGCACAGCCCTGAGCGGATTGGTGGTGGGCCAGACGTGCGCGGCCCTGGTGCTCGTCTCCCTGGCGGCGCTTCTGGCTCGGAGCCTCATGGCGTGCTCAGCCGGCCTGGGCTTTGAGAGAAAGCCGATCCTTCTGGCCGTGGTGGATCTGTGGGGAAAGGCACGGCACAAGGAAGAGGCTGGGCGGCTGATTTGCCGTGACATCAAAGAGCGGCTGTTGGCCTTACCGGGCGTGAAGCGGGTCAGCGTGGCCGGCGTGCCCCCCCTCTGGGATCGCGCACTTGGCTCGGTCAAGGTTTATTCGCCGGATGGTGGCACTTCGGCGGCGCAGGGTGGCGGGGCCGTCCAGTTCAACATTGCGGATGGAGATTACTTCGCCTTGCTCGGCGTCCCCGTTCTGCGGGGCCGCGGGCTGACCGATCGTGATGACTTGGCCAGTCCACGGGTCATGGTCATCAACGAAACCATGGCCAAGCGCTTTTGGCCGGGCGCGGATTCTATCGGGCAATCCTTGTGCTTGGAAAGCATGACTAACCAGCCCGTGCGGATCGTCGGCGTGGTCCGCAACAGCAAGCTGACGAAAATCGAGGAAGAGCCCGAGGCCTGCCTCTATCTGCCTTTCGGACAGCGTTATCACAGGTGGGTGTTCTTCCTCATCGAGAGCGCGAAGGGTGTGGCCGCCCTGGTTGACCCTGTCCGCAGCGAACTCCGGGCCGCGGGAATGAGGCCGTCGCTTCTCGTTTCCATGAAGGCCCTCATCGACGGCACTTTGAGCACGAAGCGATTCCTCGCTCGAGTGTCCGTTGCTCTCGGTCTGGTGAGCCTGGCTTTGGCTTCCGTCGGGCTCTACGGAGTGTTGTCTTACACGGTCAACCGCCGGACGCGAGAGATCGGAGTTCGGATGGCGCTGGGGGCGCAAAGGCACGACGTGTTGCTCATGATCTTGCGGCAAGGGCTGTCGTTGGCGGTTCTCGGGTTGGTGCTGGCTGCGCCCGTCTTGTTGGCTCTCAGTCATGTGGTTCGAGCGTTCCTCTATGGCGTGAGCCCCCTGGACCCGCTAAGCCTCGGCGCGGCTGCATTGGTGCTCCTGGTAGTCGCCGTCCTAGCCGCCTACCTCCCTGCCCGCCGAGCCATGAGTACCGATCCGATGGCAGCTCTCAGATACGAATAGTCAAGAGCCTATGAACTGTTGGCAAACACTACTAGGGATCTGCCGGGCCTTGTTCCGCAAGGCCAAGCTGGATCAAGAGATGGACGAGGAGATGCGGTCGCACATTGAGATGCGTACGCAGGCGAATATCGAGGCGGGCATGAAACCGGAGGAGGCGCGCTATGCCGCCCTCCGGAACTTCGGGGGGATGGACCAAGTCAAGGAGGTTTGCCGGGACTTGCGAGGGGTGGGCTGGATCGAGACCCTCTGGCAGGATGTCCGGTTTGGCCTGCGCCTGTTTCGTCGAAATCCCGGCTTCGCCGCAGTGGCCGTAGCGACTTTTGCGCTGGGGATCGGAGCGAACACGTCCATATTTACAATTGCGGATCAGGTCCTGCTTCGAGCGCTGCCGGTCAAAGCTCCGGGCTCACTGGTGATTGTCGTTCCAGAAGGCAAACACATCGGCGCCTCATGGGGAGCGCAGGTGATCTCCTATCCGATGTTCAAGGACTTCCAGCAACAGAATGACATTTTTGCCGGTGTTTTATGCCGCGGAACTGAAACCGTCGCGATGAGCGACAAAGGCGAAGCCGAACGGGTGGAGATCGAGTTGGCCTCGGCTAACTACTTCGATGTGCTTGGGGTGAGGCCTGGTCTGGGCCGCACATTTGTTCCCGACGACGAAACGGCCCCTGGCGCTAACCCGGTCGTGGTGCTGGAACACGATTATTGGCGGATCCGCTTTGGCGGCGATCCGAGTGTGCTCGGACGAACGCTGCGCATCAACGGCTCCCCGATGGCGGTGGTCGGTGTGGCTGCCCCGGGCTTTCACGGGGTCAGCTTGGACTCACGGCCGAAAATGTTCATCCCCATCACCATGAAGCAGCAGGTCACGCCCGGGTGGAACGCAAGTGCGGATCGTCGCACCCGTTGGGTACGGGTTTTGGCTCGCCTGAAACCGGGCATTTCGCGGGAGCAAGCCGCGGCATCGCTCCAAGTGTGTTACCGGCAAATCCTCGAGCAGGAGGCGCAGGGCGCGGGCTTTGAAGGGGCATCGCGAGCGGACATTGACGAGTTCCTTCGATCCCGAGTTACCTTGAATTCGGGCAGTCGTGGGCAGTCCTTCCTTTCGGCGGGCCTTCAGAGTCCATTATACGTGCTCCTGGCGCTGGCCGGTTTAGTGCTGGTGGTTTCATGCGCCAGCGTCTCCAATCTGCTCATTGCGCAGGCGACCCGCCGCAGGACGGAGATTACGGTCCGCCTGGCATTGGGGGCAGGCCGGCGGCGGATCTTACGCCAATTGCTGACCGAAAGCCTGCTCCTGGCGCTGATCGGGAGCGTGGTTGCCTTGCTGGTATCAACGTGGACTACTCGCGGCGTTCTGCTGTTTGCCCCTGTGCAGGTTGGACGGGCGATCTCACCGGCCATCAACTGGCGGACGCTGGTTTTTACCATCCTGGTAACCGTGATCGCCACGATCCTGTCCGGAGTAATGCCAGCTTGGCGATGCACCCAAGATGACCTGGTTTCCCGGCTCAAGAAGAGGACAGCCTCGCTCATCCGCGGTCCAGGCGCCCGTTTGCGGCAAGGGCTGGTTATCGCTCAGGTGGGGCTGTCGGTCACGTTGTTGATAGGCGCCGGGCTCTTCGTTTGCAGTCTGCTGGCGCTCTATCGGCTGGATCCAGGCTTTCGACCAACCAACCTAATTCGCTTCAAACTGGACCCTATGCTCAGCGGCTACGACTGGCAGCGCACGGGTGACTTTGACCGGCGGCTGCGATCGGCTCTGGCATCACTGCCTGGCGTTGATTCCGCTGCCCTGGCCCGAATCCCCGTTCTCGAAGCAAATTGCTGGATACAGGGCGTGGTGGTCGAGGGTTATCCAGCCAAAGAGGGCGAAGATGTTTGCGTCGAATGCAACTCAGTCTCGCCGGGTTATTGCCGAACCATGGGCATGCCTGTGAAGCTCGGCCGGGAATTTGACGAGCGGGAGGATATCCCGGGCGGGGTAAAGGTGGCCATGGTGAACGAAGCCTTTGTGCGGCATTTCATCCCGGCCCAGAACCCCCTCGGTTCACGGGTCGGCTTTCGGTCGGGAAGCAATACCCAGCCGGATCTGGAGATTATCGGGGTAGTACAGGACTCCAGAAACGGCGGGCTTCGATGGGCTATTGTCCCACAAGTCTTCGTCCCCAGCAGCTTAAGTGGATTTGCTGAAGCCACCGTGTACGTGCGAACGAGTCTCCCCTCCGCGCACCTTTTCCAGACGATACGCGCGCAGGTGCGTCAACTCGATCCGATCATCCCAGTTTACGAAATGAGGACGATGGAGGATCACTTGGACAAATCTTTGGCACTTGAGAGGTTGCTCGGATTTCTTTCGAGTCTATTTGGGATGTTGGCAGGTGGGGTGGCCTTGGTCGGGCTTTATGGAGTGACGTCTTTTCTCGCCGGCTGTCGAACGCAGGAGATCGGCATCCGCATGGCCCTGGGGGCTCAGCGGTGGGATGTGCTGCGGCTGGTATTGGGCCAGGCAACGGTTCTGGTCGGAATAGGACTCAGTTGCGGATTGGTGGCGGCGCTGGTTCTGACTCGCATTTTGCGGAGCCTTCTTTTCGAAATCAAGCCGACGGATCCGCTGATTTTCGCCTCGGTCACGCTTTTGCTGGGGTTGGTGGCGCTGGCTGCGTGTTGGCTCCCGGCCCGCCGCGCGGCAAAGGTCAATCCGACCGTGGCACTGAGACACGAATGACGAGCGGAACGGGACTCAAAGTAACGGGCTGAGGGTTTGGACGTCAAGACGGTGCGCCGGGATCTGGCCGCCGACGGTTCAAAATCCCCCACCAGTTCGACCTTCGGCTCCGACCCGCCCGAGTCGTCAAAATCCCCCATTTCGACCCGCCCTGGCCCCTTGTGACCGACGAAAAAGCGTTACGGGTCGGTTGCACCCTTCATGGCTCAAAATTCCAAGCACACATATGAGTGGACTCATCTTTTTGTTGACACAACACCCGGATCAGGTGCAGATTGGAGCGGATATATGAGTGCACTCACGTTATGAAAAAGAACGCGAAACAGACCGATTCAGCCAGCCCACCCAAGAAATCACGATCGGGCAAACGCCGTGAAAACAAGGAAAGGACCAAGGAGGCCATCCTCAAGGCAGCGGCGGATCTCTTCTCCACAAAAGGTTTCTTTCAGACCACCACGAAAGAGATTTCCACCAGGGCCAGAATTGCCGAAGGGACATTGTTCAACTATTTCCCAACCAAAGAAGACCTGGCGCTCTATTTCTTCGAGCAGGAGCTGGACGGACTCATCCAGTGGTATGGGGAGCAAACTGAATTGAAGGAGGCTCCGTTGGCCGAGCAGATCTTTGCCATTGTGAACCACCACCTCGAGCGGATCAGCCCTTACGAAGACTTCATCGGTGCGGTCTATTTGCGAGCCTTGCAGCCCGCGTCGAAGCTTAATCCGCTGAGTCTTGAGAAGCGCGAGTTGACTCTCCACTACCTCCGTTTCATTCATGATATCCTAGTGGAGGCCGAGCGGCGGAAGGAGATCCCCAAGGTCGGGCAGGTCGGCGCGTATGTCGTTGGCCTCTTCCACGTGGCCATGATTACGTACTGGCTGAACGACTGCTCGCGTGGCAAAGAGAACACGCTCGCCTTGCTCGACCGATGTTTGAAGGTGGCAAACACCGTCTTGCTGAAGAGAGGAGGATGGGAATGGTAAACGAAGGCCAAAACAAGAGTGCGCCTGCCCTTGGTTGGTGTTTATGGAAGCTAGGACCCCGAGTGACTGGTTGTTAGGCGTCTTTCACTTGCGAACTATGAAGTTCCGCACCGAACAACAAGATAAACCCACACAATGAAAACCAATAAAGTCCATCACATCGTAACGATAATCCTCGCCCTTCCCGTGCTCGTAATCGCCGCTTGGGCGGCCGTAAAGGCTCCAAGTCTGCTGAATCCTTGGAACAAGGACATGTTTAGCCATATGTGGGTATTTGTTTTACCGTCTCTGCTGTCAGCACTGGGCATCATTATCAATGAAGGTCTTGCGATACTCTCGTCGAGACAAGCCGACGCCTAACATGCACTGCAGCGAACGGCGGCATCACGCTCCTGTTGCAATCGGCACGCCTCGTGGCCGCCGTCGCTGAGCTTGGGGCGTTATGTCTGTGAGCACCCTCCGTCAAAGGAAAACCTATGACTGCCGAAAACGGACTGAAATGGTTGTTGCGGTTAATGGCCTTGTCTACCTGTCTGGCCTTAATAGGGATCGTGATACCGCCGAGTTGGCTGGCCTGGTTTGTGCAGAAAGCCCAACCCGGAACACCGAACGGTATTCTAACGAATTACCTGTTCCGAATGCTAATGCTAATGTACGCATGGGCTGGGCTGCAAGGTTGGATTTATTCTGGCGATGTGAGACGGTACATCGTCCTGATCTGGATTATCGGCGTCGGCAGTTTGGTCGCAGCCGCCGTAGGGGTCGCCCTGCTGTTCGTGATGGTGCCGCAGGATCAGCAGACTTGGTTCTTCTGGATTGTTTTTATCGACTTTGCAGAAGGCTTCGTGCAGGCCGTCCTTCTGGTAGTTCTTCTGTTCCTAGTTCGGCGCAAGCTTTCGCCCGCACCCTGTTTAGGTGCACCAGGTTTCGGCGAGGGGAGGCACGTGCCTTGTTCTAACGGCGCTTCAAAGTGGCAAACACCGTCTTGCTGAAGAGAAGAGGATGGGAATGGTAAACCAAGACCAAAACAAGAGTGCGCTTGGCCGCGGCTGGTGCCTCGGCAAGCTTGGATTCCGATTGGCTGGCAGCTACCTAGGCCACCAACTCCAGGAGGTGTTCTTGCGTGGAGAAGCCAGAGAGGAATCTCGTCGGCGCTTCCGACAGGAAAGCTCGCGCCAGTTCCGTGAGGAGTTGCAGTCCCTGAGAGGCCCCATCATGAAAATGGGGCAGGCATTGAGCATGCAGGACCACGTCCTGCCACCTGAACTCATCGAGGAATTGTCCAAACTTCAGATGCAGGCACCAGCGATGCATCCCACCCTGACGAGGGCGCAGTTCAGAGCTTCCTTCGGAAAAGATCCTGAGGATGTCTTCCGCGACTTTACTCCCGAGCCGTTCGCCGCCGCGTCGCTCGGTCAGGTCCATCGGGCGATCACCAAGCAGGGGGAACCCGTCGTCGTCAAAATCCAATATCCGGCGATGCAGACTGCCATCAAGAATGACTTTAAGCTGGTGCGTTCGACAAACCTAACAAGCCATATTCCCCCATCGGTGATCGATGAGTTTGAACGGGGGATTCTCGTGGAAACAGATTACCTCAATGAAGCCCGAAACATCGCCTTTTTCCGGGATGCTTTGAAGCCCTTGGACTACGTTCGGGTTCCACGCGTCAATAGGAATCTAACGACGGACCGTGTGCTGACCATGTCCTTCGTTGAAGGTGTTCCCTTGAGTCAACTCCTAACTCACAAGCCGACCCAGCAAGTGCGGAATCACCTCGGTCGCAATCTGTTGGAACTGTTCCTGTTTCAGATTTATCACGTCCGAGCCCTCCACGCTGATCCTCATCCAGGGAACTATCTCTTCAATGCAGATGGACATATCGGCTTGGTGGATTTCGGTTGCGTCAAGATGTTCTCGCGAGATATGGCTGAACTGATCCATTGTTTCTTGAATCGCGCCTGGCTTCAGGGCGACGGGCACATTGACCGGATGATGCGGTTGCTGTGGCCTAAGGTCTCGCCGAGCAACGAAAAGGCCCGCGCCATCCTCCTTACTGAAATTGACCTGTTCAATATGTTGTACCCGCCTCCTGGGAGTAAACAGCGTGTCGTCTGCTTCAGCAACCCTGAGATCTTCAAAAGCTCCTTCCGGAGGAACATCGACGTTCTCCTCGCCAAACTGGCTCAACCGGAGTTCCCGTTTTATGAGCGCGCCGAATCTGGACTGTTCAACTATCTTCGGCAATTGGAAGCATCATTGGATACCAATAAGCTGCTTTCTTCAATCATTGACCGGGCCAACTTGGCTTAAAACAGGAATCACACTCGATCCCAGTTGCCATGGGAGTTGGAAAGCAAAACACCCATCAGACCACCACCGGGCAATCGGCAGGGCCACTCGATAATCTTGCGAGCGAGGACCTCGATTGTGTCGGCCACAACCATCTTCACTGCGTCTGGCAGCGCCCCGCCCAGCCGGAAGGAAGAAAGCGGCTGCATCCGTTTTCAAGTTCTCGTGCCTTCTGGCGGGTTGTGCTTGGATTCACGGCGCTGACCCTCGGCCTTGTTGTTACGTACGTCGCCACGCGTGGTACGGTGACCGTGGAAAAGATGGCTAGCGCTGGCCCTCACGGCGTCGGATACCGGCGCACGCTCGTTCGCGATTCCCAGCGAGATCGACGCGCCGTTCCAGTGGATTGCTGGTATCCTATCCATCGCAAATCTGTCGAAGGCCGGAGGGCTTTCTACGTTTTCGCAAAAACCCCGTTTAAGAATCTGGGATTGCTTTCGACTACCGCGGTTCAGCACGCGGCGGCGGAGTTTCCGCAGTCAATGACTTTGATTATCTTTTCGCACGGCTATCGTGGATCGAGCATTGAATCGGTTCGACTCATGGAGACGCTCGCCAGTCACGGTTTCATCGTCATGGCCCCGATGCATAGGGACTCACCCGCCAGCGGGGCCCCCCAAAGCGCGCTCGGTGAGCGCGAAAAAGAAATCTGTGACCGCGTCGCCGATGTGCGCTGTGTTCTGAGAACGGCAACCCAAATCCTCCCACAAAGTTCATCTAATGGCCAGCCGTTCGAAGTGGCAGCTTTCGGGCTGGTCGGCGATTCCCGCGGTGCTGCAACCATCTTGAGCGTTGCCGCCGAGCACGGGCCGACCGCCAATCCACCCCTCAAGGCCGTCATGCTCATCGCCCCTGCGCAACCTGCTTCCGGCGTTCCGGGCACGCTCGCGTCCATCACCACTCCAACTCTGCTCGTCGGCGGAACCTTGGACACCGTGACTCCGGTGGCCGCGAACGTTGTCAACCTCTTCCGTGGTCTGGGCAGTCAGCCCGTGTATTGCCTAGTCATTGAGGGCGCATCTCACTTCCATTTCATGAACATCAAGGACATTGGAGAGGCGATGATCAGCCTTGGTTTGCCCAAATGGCTCTGGCCGTGGATCGGTGCCCGAGCTCTGACCAAACCTTACGAGGCATGCATCGACCCGGCGTCGGAGTCCGTTGGCATCGTTCAAACCACCCTCTCGCGGTATGGCTCCGCCTTCTTCCGCCGCCATCTGCTCGGCCAGCACGACACCGAGGACATTCTCAGTTCCGTCCTGGCATCTCAGGCCAGTGGAACAATCACCCTCCAGGTGCGGGCAAACCGGCAATGAATTCGATCAGACACAAAGCGTTCATGACAGCAGAACTGGTGTTGGGCCCAGGTATTTTGAAACGATGGGAATGACGGGCCAGGAAAAGGCAGCGATCGACGAATATCACCGGGTCAAGGCCGGCATCAGGGAGGGGGAGAGATACCAGAAGGTGTCCACGCCGTTACGCGCAGTGTTGAGCTATCTTTCAGGCACCGACGGCCTTGACAGAGAATACCACATGGCCCTGGACGTACTGCGTGCTCCGTTGCCGCCCGATCAGCCGAAAGACGGAACCTTGTGTCCGGTTTACATGAAATATGAAGAGGGCACCAAACTGGCGGACACGCTCTTTCTCGTGCACTCGAAAGGGAGATGGCTCTGGAACGGCAATCTGGGGAGCGGCCAGCCTCCGGAGTGCGAGGTCGATGTCGCGCGTCGCGCCTTTCTTGGTCTTCCCGATTTCCTCAAGGGGAACGCGCCAGGGGCGCTCGATGGCTCCAGGGTCTGACGCGGCCAGGTAGGTGCGTGCGATGTGGAGGTTGAGTTGCGGTTGGCGGACGGATTCGTTCCGCGCATTCAGCAGCGCCAGGGCTGCCGGACGGTTTCTGGTGCCGAGGCTCTCTTGTTTTCGGGTCTCGGTGTCTTCGAGGTAGAACATGCCACCGCGCTTTCGGCGGCGGTAGAGGATGAAGGGGCGTTTCATAGGCTCAGTTTTTTCGCCGGAGCCTATGTAGTTTCGCGTGGCGTCGGGTGTATCCGCTACACGCGGCGGGCTGCGAATCCCGCCTTCACCAGTTGTTGCCGAGTAGTACCGGGGTAATTGTCGGGTAGTGCCCCGGTTTTGATTTCACTGGCACTTGCCGTCTCTGGAATCTGCAACCCCTTGAGGAACAAACCGTTGGAGTTGGAGGCGGAGGTCGGAATCGGCGAAACCGATCTCGCGATATCGGTCACCCGAACAACCTCGTCCCCAACTACTTCTTCCGCTTTTCAGCGATCACTGCGTTACCCAGTGTTCGCAAGCAGCGTAATCACTATCCGGCAGTACGCCAGCACTATCCTCCCACTATCCCGGAACTACCCTGCCAGTACACTTTTGCTGGCACTTTTGCTGGCAGTTGAAAGGCCTTCTCGGGGATTTCAAAGCCGCTGCGGCGAGGCGGAGGACCAGAGTCAGCCGGCGAACCACGCAGAGGATTCAGCGTACCGTCTTGGGAGCCCAGTGTTAACTAAACGGATGAGGTTTCTGCCAACGACAGGGATGGAGTTTTTGCCAACGACAGGTGTGCTCGGCGACGCCCCGCGCACTGTGGAGAATTGGGTCCATCGGTTTGAACGGTCCGGCTTTGCAGGATTAACCGAGGGAGAACGCCCAGGGCGTCCTTCCCGCTTAGGTCCAGAGCAATTGGCCGAAATGGAGACCGCCTTACGGCAGACTCCGGGGGCGGCCGGAGTTGAAGGCGGGGGCGTTTGGGATGGCAAGACCCTCTCTCGTTACCTCGATCAGCAGTTCGGGGTGGATCTAAAGGCGCGCCAATGGCAGGAACGCAAGGCAGCCCACCAAGACAGGTTGGATTTGGCCTGCATTGAGAAGGAAGGACGTGCTGTCACCAGTTACACGAAAGGTACTGATACACAGCAAGCACCAGCCAAATAGTGCGATCAACAAGCCAGCCCACCAGGCGCGTTGATATTGGGTCGCCCGCTCCTTTTGAGGTTTCTTCGGACATTTCCGGGGGATTTGTCACAGGGCCGGATAGAGGTCTAACCCGCCGAGATGAAACAGCACGTCGATCTTGAAGCGTTCCTTGTTGCGGTAGCCGAACGCTTTCTTGATCAGTCCCTGGATCTTGTTGTTCAGCCCCTCGATCGGGCCGTTGGTCAGCCGATGCGTGAAGAAGGTGAGGATGTGGTGCAGATGGCGTTTGCACATGCGGGCCACTTTCTTCACCGGTTGGAGACGACTTCGGATCGCCCAGGCATACCAC
>Ga0315274_10005115_pt1 | contig 19225 bp, 36 predicted proteins | sample YL17G02_20_MG_FD_203700 | JGI IMG/M metagenome (GOLD analysis project Ga0315274, IMG submission 203700) | Sediment microbial communities from Yellowstone Lake, YNP, Wyoming, USA - YL17G02_20 | ecosystem: Environmental > Aquatic > Freshwater > Lake > Sediment | place: USA: Wyoming | collected... | reverse complement strand
CAACACACAAACTACAAAATAAATAACACAAACTATACGACGAAACACACTCTTTATAATATACACACTCTATTACACACATACAATAATACATAAACAAAAATAATGTTTATAAAATAAAGAATATTCACACAAATAAAATATACCTACTAAATAGTGAAAAACAAAATACAAAACAAATCGCAAAGTATATAAACAAGTAGCCACAAAAAGAATTACGGGAGGTAAAAAAAATGATAAACGCAAGACATACAATAGGAGTTAGCGACGAGACAAAACAACTTCTTGAAGAATTCAAATTCACCCACAAAGAAAAAATAAGCCTTTTCAGAATAAGCGACGACGGAAGAATAAGACACGACGACGTAATATTCTATGCACTAAATCGAGTGAAAGAACTCGAAAAAGCAGAAGCAATAAGAAAAGCAAAAGAACAAACAATAGAAATCCTAAAAAATGAGGGAGAGGGTGAATTGAATGCTCAAAACAACAATATTCAAGAAGGGGAAGGTAACATTCTTTAACTCCTTAATACAATGCAAAGGTGAAGGGAGAACAAAAGAATATTTTTCAATCCCAGATTTGGAAACACAAAATGATAATGAAGTCACGATAGAGCAGACCCCAAACGGATTAGTCTTTTCTTGCACTTGCCTGCACAAAACATTCCACATTGACAAACCAGTATTATGCTCACACATGGTGACAGCTATCTTGTTCAAATGCTCGAAAATAAACATAAGACAAAAAGGGTGATGTAAAAATAACGCCTTCCCACCATCTAAAGATGGGGGTATTCAACTATGACTGAAACAAACAAGATTAGGATTTTGAACTTGTATGCTGGAATAGGTGGAAATAGAAAGCTTTGGAGTGGAGATATTGAGGTTACTGCTGTTGAGAATGTTCCAGAGATAGCCAAGATTTATCAAGACTTCTTTCCACAAGATAAAGTTATTATTGCTGATGCTCACCAATACCTATTAGAACACTTTAAAGAATTTGATTTTATATGGAGTAGTCCGCCCTGTCCAACACATAGTAGAGCAAGGTTTTGGGGAACAAAAGCCAATACGGAGAAAAGTGTTTATCCCGATATGGACTTATATCAAGAGATTATATTTCTTCAAAATTCTTGTGATTGTCTTTGGGTTGTTGAAAATACAATAAGTTATTATTCTCCTCTAATACAACCTTTGATTTCTGGTAGTCATTACTTTTGGTCTAATTTTCATATAACAAATTTGAAAAAAGAACCAAGAGTTATGGATGGCTTAGATAATCTACAAAAAGCCAAAGGATTTATCGTTGAGGGAAAAGACATAGATAAACGAAAAGTTCTTAGAAATTGTGTAGAACCAGAACTTGGGCTTCACATTTTTAATTGTGCTTTTAAGACTAAGCAAATGCAACTATCCTCAATTCCTCCCACAGATAAATCTGTGGGTATCCTTGAGGCGACTTTATGAATTTATGGAAATGGATAGCAATAATCTTGGCAGTGATGATTATACTATGGTTCGCCTTTCCATCACTATTCAACACAGCACTGAAAATCATAAAACAAAATTCTAACGCCAGCAACAACCTAATACAATCAATAAAAATAAGAGCAAACGAAAGCACAAAAATTAACATAACCCTACCACAAATAAACATACAAAAAACAAACAAAAGCGGAGAATGAACATGGGAACAATAATCCTATCTGCGGAAGTCGAAATCCTGCTCAAAAAGATTATGGAAGAAAACGAAGCCAAAATAAAGAAAAACATAAAAACAAAACACAAAAAACCAAGCTATAATGAAGCACTGCTCTATATACTCAAAAGACAAAAAGCAATAGCATCCTACATTGACGAGTTCAGAAAACTCGAAGGAAAAAACAAGGAAGAACGTGAACAAATAGAGCATTTAATAAAACAAATCGATTTTTGTTTGTCAAATTGAGTTATTGTTATTAATAATAATAACTAAAAATAAAAAAAAGATATAAGGAAGTCAATCGTATTATAGTATCCTATAATATTATTATAATATACTATATACTATGGTTGATTTTCCTAAAAATGATTTTTGAAAAAAAGATATTATTATTAATAATAACAACCCTAAAAAACATAAAAAAACGCTTAAAAAACAAGAAAAACAACCGTTTTATACTACAAAATAATACGAAATATTATCTCATACTACAAAATCAACTGGGGGAAACAAAAAATGCCTAAAAAAACAAGAATAAGTGCATTAATAGACACAAAAATTTATAATCAGATAGAACAAAAAAAAGGCAGGAACTTCACAGAAAAACTAACCAACATACTTCTACAAACACAAACAAAAAAACCATTATTTGAAAGTGCAAAATATTACGATACAAAAGCAAGAAAAGGATTAAATGAATTCTTTGAAAACATTATCAAGGCAGAAACCATAAGAGCAACAGAAAAGAAAAGACAAGAACTTGATGAAGAAATAATCAAAATCGAGAAATATGCAGAACTAAAACAATTATTCAAGGCACACATAGAAAAGAGACTTCAAAACCCAAAAGAAGACAGAGAAAAAATTAGAATAGACTGGAACAATTTTGTAAATAAGCCAGAATTCAAAAACATAGAAAGTAGCCTAAAACTCTTTGATTTCATAGAAAAAGACATAGCAAACGAAACAAAGGAAAAAGAAATAATAGACGAACAACAAGAGGAAACAGAGCAAGAAGCCGATGAAAAAGTCGAAGAGGACGCTTTTGATGATTAGAATAATGAATTGTAATGAAGAAATGAGAATGCTACAAGTTTATTCAATAATATCACGAATACAAGGAAGATTTTGTAATCATAGAGAATTAACTGGTATTTTCGGGACATCAATGTCAAGAAAAGAATTATTGGATGCCATTACTAAACTCAAAGAAGATTTAATTATAATTGAAACAAAAACAGGACAATATGTTTTACTATGATTGAGCCACCCAAGACCCAAGAGGAAAGGGAAAGAGATTACATTATTGAACAAACAAGAAATAGTCTTGAACTAAACCATTTCGAAAAAGAGCTTTATAAGAACGAGAAAATCTTTGAGCTAAAAATCAAAGAAACATTTATGGAAGGAGCAACTCCACAAGAAGTATATGATAAACTCGAAAAAAATCCTCAAACCTTTATTGAAGCAATAGAATTATGGCTTGAAGCAAGCTATGATTTGAAAAGAACAATACTGCTAACTGATTTCCCAAAAGATAAAAGCTTTCAAACAGACATAAACCAAATAAGAAGCAAAGACAAAGACAAGTTAATGTTCATAACAGGGGTTGTCAAGAGTAAAAGCGAAATAAGTGTAATAACCACAAGAATTGATAGGGAATGCCCGGACTGTGCTTTCAAAATAAGTCACCACTACGAACTCGGACAAGAAATAAAAAAATATATGTTATGCCAACAGTGTCTCCGAACAAACAAAATACACAGGTATATGAAAAACACGAAAGAATACAAACAAGACTTATTCTACATAACACTCGAAGAACCACCAGAAGACAATACAAGCGGAGAACTCGCAAGAATACCTATTATCTTTGAAGGAAGGCTCGCAGACCCAGAGATAGCACAAAAGATAATTAGAGGGGCGAAAGTCACCATAGCAGGCACATTAAGGCTCGTAACAAGGGTTACAAAGAGTGGAACAAATGCGGAACATTATTTAATAAAAAGCTATGGAATAGAAATGATTGGTGAAGAAGCAATGAAAGTTCAAATGAACCAAGAAGTAATGGACAAAATACAAGAAATAAGACAAAACAATCCAAGCATGGTAGAATACTGGGCTACTAATGTGTATAAGAATATAGAAGGAGAACAGAAAATAAAGGAAAGCATAATAGTCCAACTCGTAGGAAACCCACTCATAATCAAAGGAAACAAGAAAACAAGAGGAGACATTCACGTAATCATGGTGGGTGAGGCTGGAACAAGTAAGACAACATTCCTAAAACTAACACAAGCATACGCCCTAAAAAGTCGATACGCACAAGGAGGAGGTTCATCAAGCGTAGGATTAATAGGAGGAGTAATAAAAGACGAACTAATAGGAGGATTTCAAGGAGAAGCAGGAGCAATGCCACTCGCAAACAAAGGAATAATCTGCATAGACGAATTCGACAAACTCGATGAAGAAGATATAAAAAAAATGCACGAAGCACTCGAAAACCAACAAGTAAGCATAGACAAAGCCAATGTTCACATAGTATTACCCTGTCAAACAAGCGTATTAGGAGCAGGAAACCCAAAATACGGGATGTTTGACTTATACAAAAGCATATACGAACAAATAGAATTCCCGCCAGCATTCCTCAACAGATTCGACTTAATATGGATTATGATAGACAAACCAGACCCTGCAAAAGACAAGAAGATAGCGGAGAAAATAATTCAGAACCTTGCAGGAACAGAAGAAATTGAAGACATAACCCTTTTAAAGCAATACTTGACACTGGCAAAAAGCATACAAGTAAGCACTACAAAAGATATAGAAAAAGAAATAGTTACTTGGTATGAAAACATAAGAAAAAGAAGCAACAATGAAGAAAAAAGCATAAGACTTAACGCCAGAAGCATTGAAACAATAATGAGACTAATGCTTGCACATACAAGAGCAGAACTACGGGCAGAAATAACGCAAGAAGATTTTATGTGGGCGAAAAACATTTTCCTCGAAAGTATAAAACTAATAAGCACAGATGCAATAACGGGAGAAATAGATACACAAATAATTAGCACAGGGATAAGCCATTCAGAAAATCAGATAATCAACATAATATTACAAGCACTGGCTGATGCCCCGCAAAAAGAACTAACATACCAAGACATAAGAGATTGCATAGATAAAAAAGTTTCAGACTTGACTCTTGACAAACTACTATTAAAAATGAAAAAAGAAGGAGACATATTCGAAAGCAGAAACGGAATATACAACAAAATATGACCAGTGCCAAAAGAAGAAAAGGGAATCGCAGTCGACTTCGAGCAATTAAGCAACTCGAAGAAATGGGTTGGTTAGTGGATGTAGTTGAGAAAACGAGTAAATGGGCAAAAGAAAAAGACCTTTTCTCACTATTCGACTTGATAGCAATACAAAGGGGAACTATAAAACTAATTCAGATAAGCACTAATAAGAACCACCCTCACAAAGCATTCTCTGAATTCAACGAGAAATACGGAAACGCAAACCTATCAATAGAACAATGGATTTACAAGGACAGAAAAGGATTCACAAAAAAAGAATACGGAAGACTACAATGATAAGACTTTTCGAAATGTTTACAGGATATGGCGGAGCAAGTTGGGGACTAAAAAAAGCAAGCATTCCCTTCGAGTTAATAGGATATAGTGAGATAGACAAATACGCAATACAAATACTCGAACAAAACTTCTTGGAAGCAAAAGGAAAAAACTATGGAGATTGCAAAAAAATAGACACAAGCACATTACCAGATTTCGACTTATTAACAGGGGGATTTCCTTGCCAAGATGTGAGCAATGCAGGAAATAGGGATTTATCGAAAGGAAGAACAAACCTATACCTTGAAATATTGCGAATAGCAAGAGACAAAAAACCAAGATATTTACTACTCGAAAATGTTAAAGGATTATTAAGTATGAATTTGAATGAAAATGACAAAGCACAAAATTTATTAATCAACAAAATAGTAAGAGACTTAAAAAGCATAGGATATGGAGTAATTTATAAAGTCCTCAACTCAAAAGACTATGGAGTGCCACAAAATAGGGAAAGAATATGGTTTGTTTGCAAACTTGGTGGATGGGAATTTATGGAATTCCTATTCCCTGAAAAAGAAAAACTAACCATTTTCGTCAAAGACATACTCGAAAAAGATGTTGATAAAAAATATTATTTAAGCCAAAAAATGTTAGAAGCATTTGAAAAAAGAAAGAACCTTAATGTCCCACAACCAAATCTGTTAATGCAAGATGATAATAAACCAACAAACACAATAACAACAAAAAGTGGGGGAAGATACCAAGACAACTTCATAGTATACAAAAAACATCGAGCAAACGAAATAAGAGAATACGACAACATAAGCCCTTGCTTAACCGAAAGTCACGAACATAAAGGGGGAACAAACGCACCATTCATAAAAGAAAAAACAAGAGATATAAACAAAGCAATAAATATGGCAAGAGAAATGAATGAAAAAACAAAAGAACCAATACAAATAGACTTATACCACCTACAACACGGACAAATAAGACCATTAAGCACCTACATACCACAAGACACAAAAACTCATAGATGCCTACAAAGTGGAGAACCAAAAGAAATACTCTACTATCCTAACGAAATTGGAATGCTACGAAAACTAACACCAAGAGAATGTTTTAGACTAATGGGCTTCCTACAAGACGAAATAAAACTCGAATTAATAAGCGATAGCCAACTATACAAACTCGCAGGAAATGGATGGGACATAAACCTTGCGAGTAAAATATTCAAAAAAATGTTTCCTAATGAGATGAAGTAAGAATGGTTAATCCTACAATCGCCAGCGTTCAAATGAGCAAAGTAATGATAGGAATATTCACCGCAGAAATAATCATATTCCTAATTCTCGTTTTTTTCATAATAAAATACCTGCTAAAAAAGAAGGAACAAGAACCGCCAAGCGAAGAAAAAGCAAGAAAAATAATCGACGAGGAATGATAAAAATGACTGACTACGTTTATATTATCGCAATAATCTTTATGATAGCGGTGATAATAAGATGGATAATTTATCCACTCGGAATATTAACCTACCTGCTAATAAACATATGGCTTGAAGAATGGAAAGAAAGAAAAGAGAAAATCGACGAGCTAAAAAATGAAATCATAGAAAAAAGAAAGAGGAAGAAAAATGAGTAAACACAAAATATACGAAAGAACTAAACGATTTGAAGGAATGAAAAAATACTACCTTTACGACACATACACAGGGGAAGTGGTAGAAGCACAAAGAACAATAACCAATAAAAGTCACGACGTGATAATGATAGGTGAATGGCAGAACAAATTAGGAGAATTCAAAAGCCTACCAATAGAAATCTACTGGGGGGACGACAACATAATAATCGACAGCCAAATAATAATCAACCTTGCAAAAATAATAAAACAAATACAAAAAACAAAAGGAAAACAGGTGAAATGAAAAATGAGCAAATGCAAAGGGGGATACACAACTGACTTGGAAGCTTGTGCATATATTGACGGAAGACAAGATGAAGAAAAATACCAGAAGAAAAGAATAATGACGGAACTCGATAATATGAACAAAGAGAACCTTAAAGACAAAGAGCCTTTGCTTATTAAAGGAGCAACACAAATAGCAATCCGTGAAATCAAAAAAAGACTTCTCGAAAAAAATGATAACATAATAATAAAAATAAAAGGAAAAACAAAAACTGGGATGTCACAAACAGCGATAAGCATAGGGAGAAAAACAAGATGAACCCTTTTTGGAAATTAGTCGCAGTTTCACTGTTGTTACTCGCCTATTGTTTATTGGCAACATACATAACGGGAATGATATGAGGAGATGAGAAATATGAATAAAAAAGCTAATATGATAATAGAAGCAATAATTATGATAATACTTATAGCAATGGGGATGTTCGCAATATATTCAATAGCAGAAACAAGCCACAGACACTTCTGCTACAACAAAGGATACCACACACAAGACTACTGGAAAGTCTATAATAACGAAGATATGCAAAAAGGATACTTCAAATGTTGCAACGACAGAATACTTAACCACACAATAATAGGACAGAACTGCTACACATACACAGAACAAGAAAGAGCAATATGGAAAGTAACAAAAAAATGAGATGTAAAGCCCAAAGTAAAGTAAGAAAAAGACGCTGTAAAAACAAAGCCATATGGAACGGATTTTGCCTTTTACATCAACCAAGAGGAAAACAACAATGAGCAACCCAAAAAAGAAGAAAAAAAGTTTTTTCAAAGAAACAACAGGATTTCAAGGAGACTACTGGATAGTCAACTGCCCAAAATGTCAAAAAAGAGGGCTATTCGAAGCATTTTTAAGCGACAAAAAAGACAGACTATACCTGCAATGCAACATTTGTGGAACACTATTCATAAGCCCAAAAAACAAGGTGAAAAAGAAAAATGACTAAAATAACAATAAAACTAACAAGCCACGAAGTAAGACACCTTACACACAACCACACATTCTATGACGCTTGCGAAGAAGAGAACAATGTAATGATAAAAGTTCAAAAAGAGCTACAAAGAATAGAAAAAAAGAAAAAACAAGAATGACTGATGAAGAATTTATGAAACAAAAACTTGAAGAAGGAGTTAATGGAATAAATCAATTTATGTGTAGCGAATGCGGAGAAATAACAAAAGCCTATTCACTCGGAATAGGCTTCAAACCAATACTCAAAGGCAAATGCAAAGAATGTTCCCAAGAAGCCATGAGAAAGAAAAAAGAAAGATACCCCGACTGCGAACACTGGATGCACATAATAGACGACCCAGTATTGCTAAAAAAAATGAATGATGAAACAATAATAAATCACGGATACGCAGTATATGAAACCTACGTTAGATATTATAGTCAAGAAGAAAGAGCAGAAGTAAAAAAAAGAATTGGAGAAAGAAAAAAATGAGAAAAAATTGTAAATTTTGCGGAAAAGAATTCGAAACCAATACCCCGCAAAAGAGATATTGCACCACTAAATGTAACTGGGCTAATTTTAGAACAAATCATAAAGACAGACATAAAAAATATACTGATAAAAAAATTTATTCACCAAACAAGATAAAATCTAATTGTGCATATTGTCACAAGGAGATTTTTCTGGAAAAAAAAGCTCTAAAATCACAAAGAAACTTCTGCTCCTGCAAATGTAATAATGCTATGAGAGGAAAAGAAAGAACAAGAAACAAACCAATAAAAAAATACTGTTTATTATGTAATAAAGAATACGAAGTCTCATATGCAAAGAGAAAACAAAAATATTGCTCTAACAAATGTTGTAATCAAGCAAATGGAAAGAACAAGAAAAAAATAAAACAAACAAACGCTATTTGTTCAATATGCAAAAAACCCTATTACACAAAACCATCACACCTACTAAACTCAAAATATTGCTCAAAAGAATGTATGGGGAAAAGCACAGAACACAATAATCTCATCTCAATAGCAAAAATTGGAAAAGAAAAATTCGATATTTTATCAAAACAAAAACATTATTGTAAACTATGCAACAAAGAAATCCCAATAAAATATAGAGGGTTCAAAACAAATACTTTTTGTTCAAAGGAATGTCTCTCAAAAGGAATAAGTGGAAAGAATAATCCTCTGTGGGAAGGGGGAATAAGTTTCGAACCATATGGGTTAGCTTGGACAAGAAAATTAAGAAAAACAATAAGAGAAAGAGACAACCACACCTGCCAACTATGTAACAAACACAAAATGCAACTGAAAAAAAACTTGTTTGTTCACCATATCGATTATATGAAGATAAACAATTTCACATTCAACCTAATCAGCTTATGCAATAGCTGTCACACACTAACCAATCATAAAAGAAAATACTTCAAAAAATTTTTCCAAGATTATCTATCCGACAAATATAGATACAAATATCACCACATAACACAAGGAACAATAAACAAATGGACTGCAACTGCAAAAATGGAGCGGAAAAACAATGGGACAAGGAGTTGATTAAAGAATGACTGAACAAAAGACGATTTGGGTTTGCGAAAAATGTGGATTAACAACCGAAGATAAATCTAATGCTAAAGTGTGGAATGAAATAGGACATAGATTTAAAGATACTCAGAAAGCCTGTGGCGGTAAGTTTGTTCCTTTTGTTTATATTCGCAAAGACAAACAAATTGAGAGAGTTAAGAAATCAGTTTTTATCGAACATTTGACAGAAGAGCAACAAAAAGAGATGTGGAAAGTGCTATATGGTTAAAGCAAAGCTTATTTGGACTAAAAAGGACTTAAAAGAGTTTGCTTGTATTTATTGTCTTTTAGCTATTTTTTTTAGTTTATTTTATGTTTTTTTTATATTAAGTTTGAAGGGGTGGTTTTAGAATGGTTGAAGCAAAAACGACAAGAGAAATTGTTAATGAATATAAGGGGTGGGCTAAAAAGAAGTTTGCTCCTGCTAAAGATTTTGGTGAATTTTGTGATTGGATGGAGCAAGTTTGGTTTCGCAAAGACGAAACAAATGAGTTGTTAAATTGGTTTATTAATGATTTAGGTAAATCAAGAACTACCAAGGGTAAGTTTGGTGTTTTTGTTGTTAAACAAATAAAAAAGAAGCTTGATAGTCCTCTCGCCCAAAAGAAAGTTTATTCTGGTATTAAAGGTAAGATTCAAACTTGCGAAAAGTGTATTCATTATATTAAAAACGATTGTGGTAATTACAAACATAAATGTCCTGAGTTTCAAAGTCCTCTCGCCCCAGAAAGCCGTAAATCTCTTATTTGTAAAAGAGATGCTGAAGGGGGTTCAAAAGGTGGAAAAAGCCAATGTGCTGACACTACACCCGTCTTGAAGACGGAAACAGAATTGATGCCCGAAGGTAAAACTTCAACTCGTTCTGTTTCCGTCGGGGACTCTTCTGTTTCTGCTGAGGATACTCAAATTAAAGGAGAAAATAAGATGAGGTAAAAAGAAAATGAACAAAAAACCGATATGTGTCTGCGGACACACAGCAACACAGCACGCAAATGTGAAATACACCAACAAGAAAGGAGAAACAAAGAAATACAATAATTGCAGAGTATGTGAGTGCAAAGGATACGAAGAAATGGGAGGAACTCCCCCGCCATTCGCAGAAGTATTCGCCCCAGCACCAACAAAAGAAGAATAAAAATCAGCCAAGTAAAGAGGGGGGTAAATAATATGGAACAAAAATATTACTATAAGATAAAAAATGATGAATTATCAACCGCCATAAAAAGACATAACTCACTACAATGCGAGATAGGAAATGGAGAAACAGAACAAAAAATAATAAACATACTTGACGCATTAAGCAAAAACATAGCACTCGTAAAAAGCAAATTCGAGTGTGCAAAATGCCACGCAGAAAACAAAAGACTACAATTCCACCACCTAATAATGACCTGCTACAAAGAAATAATGCCCCTGAACCAATACCTGATGATAAGGCACAACTACAAAACAATAGTAGTATTATGCAAAGATTGTCACCAAAGCTATCACGGAAAAATAGATAAACACGAAGACATAAACTTCATAAGCGAAACAAGAACAGCACAAGTAATAAGGGATTACTTTGAAAAAACAAACCACTAAAAAAGTATCATACAAAATGAGCAAATGTTTAGTTTGTCAAAAAACGCTAATCAGAAATCAATCAAAATATTGCTCAAAAGAACATAGATTTATGAGTAAAAATAATTATAATAAAAAATATTATGAACAAAATAAAGAAATATTTACTAAAAAACAAAAGGAGAGGTATGTTCTTCACAAAGAAGAAATTTTATTACACCAAAAACAATATCGCCAAAAAAACATTAAACAAATAAGAGAGAAAGCAAAATTGCGTTCTAAAACAAAAACATATCAAGAAACAAGAGTAAAATGGTTAAAGGGATACAACAAAAGAGATAATGTAAAACAAAAAAAGAAAGTATATAACCAGAAATATAGACATTCTGAAAGAGGAAAATTATCCGAAGTAATAAGTAATTGGCGAAAACAAACAAAAAACAACAGCTTACAAACGCCAATGCAAATCACCATTAATGATTTAGAAAAAATACAACAACAATACTCGTCTTGTGCATATTGTTGGGCAAAAGAAGAATTAACCTTTGAACACATCATATCAATAAAACAACAAGGGCAACACACAAAAGAAAACATAATAATTTGTTGTAAAAAGTGTAATTCTTCAAAGCAAGATAGAACTTTGCTTAATTGGTTCACATTACTCTATTGCAAAAGAAAAAACATAAACCTACAAACAATTCATCCTTATGTTCAACAATATTATCTCGGCAATCTAAACCAAAAATATTCAGAGATGAAATTATGAGAAAGGATAAACGAAAACCAATATCATATAAGAGCCAGATGGCACAAGGAGAAAATCCGTTAGAAAAATTTATGGGGGATAAAAAAAATGAAGGAAAAAAACCAGAAACCAAAGACGAAGATGATTCTGAAAGCACAAATTAAACTACACCCAACAATACAAGACCCAATTAATAAAGCAACAGAAATATTTGCAGGAATACTAATAGGACTTATAATAATTGGAATAGCTTATTTATTAATAGACACTTTGTTTATCCCCCACCCAGAAAGCCCACGCCCAACACAAGAAGAAATCAACAAGATATGCGACTACAAAAATATGGAAGCACACGGATACTCCACAGAAACACACCCGCAAGGAATATTCAGCAAAAATCATACCACACAAACCTATATAACCTGCAAAACACCATACCCAACAAAAGGAAGTAGCCCAGAATACACTAACCCAGAATGTTGCTACCCCATAGAATGTTCACAAGCAAAAAACAACCCGAAACAATGCAACTGCATATACCTAACCTACTGCTACCAAAAATCAAGCGTTGAACAAATAGAATGGTATTACAAACTATCAACAAAATGAAACATAAAATTCGAGAAACAAAACTTGACAAAGAATACTGGAACACATTAAAATACATAATGCTATCAGCACAAGGGTGGGCTTTGATAATAATGTATTATGTCCCATTATTAAAAGAAATAGGATTAAGCAACAAAGACATAACCACGCACTTCAAAGAATTACTCGAAGCACACATAGGAGAACAAAATTACTGCTCAAAAGAAGTTCAAAAGACAAAATGAGATGAAACTGGCTTTTTCTAAAAATAAAAGCCTTCACCCTCAACTCATTTTATCTGAACAAAAAAAAAAAGATGGACGAGCAAAAAACTACAAAAGAAATCATTAATCACTACAACAGACTATTAGGCATCAGACATAGATTAAAATATCCTGCAAAAAATCCGAGAATAAAATTAAAAAAAGAAATAAGACGATATGCTTTTCAAGAAGTCGAAAAAGACATTAAAAAATATCTCAAAATAAAATGGAAAAAACGTGAGTGAATATGTGCCAACAACTTTGTCTCGAAATATTACGAAAAAACAATAAATGGCTCACAGCAAGAGAAATACACAAAAAAGCACAACACATAAGCATAGGTTCTGTTCAATGCAATATGAAAAAACTAATTAAACACAATCTTGTAGGAGTAAAACCCAGCAAAAAACTAACAAAAACGGGAGTTGCGATACCAGTAAACAAATACAAGGCGAAATGAAAAATGAGTGAAGAAACAGAAAGATTCATAATAGACACCTGCACAAGAATACTCGACAGCATAACACAAGACGACAACATAGCAATGCTAAACCAAACAAGTATGCTACTACAACTATACGACAAAGAATTCTTGAAAACAAATAAACTATTAACATTACAAGGAAAAATTGATAATACTCTGATAAATGAAAAGAATATGAGAATTCTCCGTATGATGCAAACAATAAAAACAGAAACAGACACAAGAATAGAATACTACGATAAAGACGTGGGAAGCGATGAACGATTATTCTATCAAGAAGAAATGGAAGAAGAAATGATAATTTTCCAGCAAGAAATCAGGACAGCAGTAAGCAAAATAATAAGAGAACTAACAGCAGACGAAGGAGTAGACACAGACTAATGGAACAACAACAAAAATTCTATAAAACAGCCCTTGAAAAAGAGATATTAATCAGTAAATTACAGAAGAACCCAAGCCTATACAACCTATTCAAAAAAAGAAAATACTTAACAGATGAAATAAACAAAGACATAAAAACAAGAACAAAAGGACAAATAAACAGCTTCTGCGTAATACTATTATCGGGAATGCAAGGGACGTTCAAGTCGAGTTTAGCACAAGAAATAGCAACAGACAACGACCCAACATTCAATATAGAAAGAATAAGCTTCCTATACAACGATTTCAGGGATAAACTCGAAAAAAGCAAAAAAGGAGAATGGTATATACTCGATGAAGAAGTATTCCTTTCAGGAATAGGAAGCATGAGAATTTTAGAAAGCCTAATGACCTGCATAGAAACATTAAGACAACACGGAGCAAACCTAATAATCATAAGCCCAAACCCAAAATACTTCCCAGAACACATATTCACACACCACATAGAAACAATAGACAAAAACATATCAGGCACTTGCAAACTCAACAAGAATTCACACGAAATAAGAACTTGCCCATCAGAACAACACGAAGAAATACAAGCAACAATAAGAAGTGCAATAGTAAAAGACAGGGAATACTTAGGATTTTATGTTACAAAAATAACCCGATGGAATAGCCCACTATGGCAACAATATCAAAAGATAAAAAAAGAATTTATGACAAAAGTGTTAAAAGAAGACTTCCAAAAAATTGATTACAAAAAAATAGCGACAGACATAGTAATGAACCCGAAAAGCGTTCCCTACAAGAGTAGCAAACAACTAATGCTATTCCTCGAACAAAACTGCCCTAATTTATCCATTTCAGAGAAAAATTTGTTAGTTGAAGAGATAAAGATGATAAGAAGAATATATCAACAAGAAAAACTAAACGAGGCGATACAATGAACGAGAAAAGAAAAGCAATAATGGACAAAATAGGATTAGTAGATTATACAAAGATAAAGAAAGGATTGGATATGGCAGAAGCAACTCCTGACAAAAAGGTTTTTCACGTAACAAAGAACAAAAAAATATTGGCAGAAAAAGAATTAATACAAAAAAATTATCCTAACCTATGCGTATTCACAGAAGAAGAATGGCTAAAATACGCCTACAACAAATTAAGCCCCGAAGAACAAAAAAAAGTCAAGAAAAAAATAATAGACAAGATAAAAGAAAAATGAGAAGAAGATTCGACTTTTACGCAAAAAGAATATACCAAGATAAAAAAAGGACTAATCTATGGCAACTAACAATAGGATTAATTAGCACAGGCAAGGGGCAAACAATAACCACGCAAGAACTCGAAAAACTCGAAGAACAAGGAATATACAAAATAAAGAGGATACACAAAAAAAAGAAGTGAGAGAGGGTATGATTATGCCATTAAAAGATAAGCAAAAAAGAAGAGAGTATGAGAAGAAGTATATACAAAGAGATTATGTAAAAGAAAGAATAAAAAAATGGCAAAAAAAATATGCTTCTCGAACAGAAATAAGAAATCACAAAAAAGGCTATTTGAAAGAATATAATTTTGTTCATAAAAACGAAAAGAGAGAATATAACCAAAAATATTGTTCAAATCCAGTAAATAAAAATAAAAAAAAGCAATATAACCAAGAATATTATGCCAAACACAAATCAGATATTAAGAAACAACAAAAGGAGTATCATTCTCGATTGGATATAAAAGAAAAAAGGAAAAAATATGAAGCGAACCCAGAGATAAGGAAGAAAAAAATACGGGAACAAATAAGATATGTGAATTCATCTTTCGAAAGAAGACTATATAAAAAAGTTTCTCAATTAATCAGATTTCATCTTAACAAACAAAAGACAAACAAGAGCTATTCAACAAAAAAATTATTAGATTATTCTATTAGTGATTTAAAAAAACATATTGAAAAGCAATTCTCCCCCGAAATGAATTGGAATAATTATGGGCATTATTGGGTGATAGACCATAAAATTCCTTGCTCTTGGTTTCAATATAAAAGCACAAATGATTACGCTTTCAAGATATGTTGGAGCTTGGAAAATTTACAACCACTAATAAAAGAAATAAATCAATCAAAACTAAATTATTATGCAGACATTACCCCCTTTCATTTCAATTTTCTCAATAATTCATCTGGCGGTGTAATCATATGAATGAGGAGAATACTATCATAATTTTGACGCATAATAATCAAGATTGCATAGAAAAAACAATAAATACCTTGAACGAATATATGAGCAAACACCCATCAACAACACAATTAATCATTAGCGATAATGCAAGCAATGACTTAACCCTACCAAAAATTATTCATCAAATCAATCAATTAGCAAACCCAAAAATATTATTAATAACCCAACCGCAACCAATACCCCCAAAGAAATGCCTTCTTGTAGCATTAGAACAAGTCCAAACAAACATAACAGTATTACTCGACCCACCATTATTTGTTAGACTTCATCAGATAAAGAAGCAAGTGGAATTATTGAGAAAATGCGACTTCGTGATTCCTTCAAGACTTCACAAGGATAGCAGGACAAATTATCAGCCAGACTTAAAGAAAAAATTAACTCGAATATTCAACAAGAAAAGATACGAGGATTTAGAAAATCCTAACAAGACCTTTCATACAAAAGTAATCCTCCCACTAATAAGAAAAGCAAAGACAGAAAATTATTGGGAAGAAATAATAGAGAATAATCCGAGAATAAGGATAACACAAACATCAACTCATTGGGTGAAACAGTGATTAAAATAAAAGGAGAAATAAGAGAAATAAGGAGAGTATTCAACGAAATAGACTGCAAATACGCCTACGAAATAATCATAGACACAGAAGAAGAACCAAAAATAACACTCGGAAAAGTCGAGATAATACCAAAATGACAGGCAAACCAAATTACAGAATAAAATGCGAAAGATGTCAAAAATTTGTTTATAGAGAAGAAATGAGCTTCAACTACGGAAGAAGAACCTGTCACGAATGCCTGCGAACACAAACAATAACAAAAACTTACCAGTTATACGTTCCAAGCTTCATACTAAAAATACAAAAAATAAAACCTAACGACAAAGTAATCATTTCTAACACGCCAGAAGGAATAATGATAATAAAGAAAAAGAAAGAAAAAATATAAAAAAATTTATGAGCAAACAAATTCTCATTTACTTGCCCATTTATAGACTAACACTGCCAGTCCAACACCAAGAATCAAACCTATTACGGTGGCAAGGCTTCCCATACCAACTAATATTTTAATCCCTGTGTCGAAAATTGCTGGGGTGATGTCTGCTTCGGTGTAATTTCCTGTGTATGCCATTTCGCATCGACCTCAATTTTCTTTTTTTGTTGTTCTTCCTCTTTACCCCCTTTTCGGATAAATGGAATACTTATACATATGGGGGGGCTTGTTTAAAAGGGTTTATTATATAAAAATAAACAAAATACAAGAATATTGGGAACATTTATTTAGGAACATAGCAAACTATTTAAATAAGTTCTACAAGATAGATACATAAATGGTTAAAGAAAGAAAAGAATACACCGCATTCTACCTTGAAAAATCAATAAAGAAAAAAATAAGAGAAATAGTCGAAAACCCAAATAGTATGTTCGATAACGACAGTAGCCTGATAAGATATTGCATAAAAAAAACTCTTGTAGAGCTTGAAAAGGAATTACAAGAAACAGAAAAAAAATGATAAAGAAAGAAAGATTTTGCCAGATATTCATTCTGGTGAGGTGATGTTATAATTGAGAACGAGCTTTCCAGTATTCAAATCAAGCGTATCAAAAACAAAAAAGCCTGTGCTTGCAATATTCGAGATAACCTATCACACAATACTACCCTGCATAATAACATACCTAATAATCCAACAAGACCTACCATTGCTGTTCCCACTCCTGTTAATCCCTATGTTGATAAGGTTTCACCCAGAAAATATAAGATAGCTAATATGAGCATAAAAGATTTCATCATGGGACTATTGACTCAAATACCCCTTCTGGGGGGCGTAGTTTTGTATCATAAATTAGTTGAAATCGAGAATAGAGTTGAAGACATAAGGAAAGGTGATAAAAATGAGCAATCCAAAAAACAAGATAACGCCAGAAGGAATAAATCAGATGAAAAAAAACATAGCTAACATATTGCAAGCAATATGCTACCACGACAAGATAAACATAGTCGACTTCCAAAAAGGGCAAATCTATAAAACAGAATAATTACTTATCCTATTATATTGGCTCGACGAGGATAAAAAAAATGCGACCAGAAACAGAAGGGATAATAAATGCACTACTCTTTTTAGCATTAGTAACAGTTATTTATAGCTGGATATACCATCCCTACATAATGGAATACAATGCGGAAAAAGACTTCTTAAAAGCGACACAAAAAAATCTTCAAGACAGATACAGTTTATTCTATGCAGACCTTTGCAAAAATGAAGCAACAATTAAGGAACAAGTAAATTGCGTATTAATAGCAACAAGTCCAGTATATTATTACACAAAAGACCAAGACAGAACAAAAATAAGAACTCCAAGCCAATACGCAAATCTTGGGGGAAACTGCCGAGATAGTGCAGTATTTTATGCAACAATATTCAAGAATCTTAACTACACAATAAATTTTGAATTTCCAATACCGCACCACGTGGCACTAACAATATACAAGAAAATCGATAAAAGCACTTACAAATACTGTGACATAGAAGGAAACAGAGGAACTTGTTACGAGGTAGAAGTATGACGAGATACGATTTATTATTGACAGGATTCTTATTGTGCTTGACAATAATATTGTGGGTAGGAAAAAATCTTTGGATTGCAGACAAAATGATGGTGAAAACAAAATTTGACATCATCTATATTATAGGCATGATAATATTTATTTTGGCTCTCTTAATGCCCAGCGTAAATGCTTATAATTGGTGTGAAAAAGAAGGATACGACTACTGCGTAGAACAAAAAGAAACAATAAAAGGAGAAACCCTAACAAGCAAAATAGCAATAAACCTATACGACGAAAAAGGAGACAAATACGATAAATTCTCATTTAGCGGATTCGCAATAGGAGGATTCTACGCAGACATATACTATGAAGGACAAGAAATATACATAAACAAAAACATAACCTCTTGGGATAAAGCCTGCACTAACCAAACAGGAATAATGATTTGCAAAGGAGAAATGATGAGAACAGAAGGAAAAAAAATAACCCTACAACTATCAAGATTTCACGAAGAATATATAGGTTGCCCACTATTCATAAGTAAATTATGCAACGACAACATAGAATGGTGTGAGTGGGCAGGAATAGGATACCTCTCACCAATAAACAACACTTGCCCTCACATAAGAGTAACAGAATGCTATTACGACGAAGA
>Ga0315274_10005113_pt1 | contig 19227 bp, 26 predicted proteins | sample YL17G02_20_MG_FD_203700 | JGI IMG/M metagenome (GOLD analysis project Ga0315274, IMG submission 203700) | Sediment microbial communities from Yellowstone Lake, YNP, Wyoming, USA - YL17G02_20 | ecosystem: Environmental > Aquatic > Freshwater > Lake > Sediment | place: USA: Wyoming | collected... | reverse complement strand
AAAAACCATATATTTCACCGAAACAATTGACAAAGGAAGAAATGTTTGTAGATCCTGATACTCAACCAGAGTTATATAGACTTCCTGATCGTAGTCATGATTATATTGTAACTGGAGATACGGATTCAATTTTTTGTTGTTTTGGAAGCATGAAAAGGGAAGTTAATGTAGATAATATTCAAAAGTGGTGTATAGATATTGAAAACTTTTTGAACAAAGATAAAATTGTTGAAATGGTTAAAAAACATAATGTTGATTTAGATTTTAATAGATTGAAACTAAAGAATGAGCTTGTTATTTCTAGAGGTTTATTTTTAGCTAAAAAGCGTTATGCAATTAGAGTAGTTGCACAAGAAGGAAAGAAGGTTGATAAGATTAACTATATGGGAGTTGAGATTAAAAGATCTGATTACCCAAGTATGTCAAAAGAATTTTTAATTGAACTATCTCAAATGTTATTGAAATCTGATAAGGTTTCATTAAAGAAGTTATTAGAATATGTTAATGTTAAAGAAAAAGAATTTAAGAGACTTATTCTTGAAGGTGATAAGAGAATATCAAGACCGGTATCATATGGTAAGAAATTTGATGATTATAAGACTATTCCACAAGCAGTTAAAGCAATGGAAGCATGGAATAGTATAATGTATAATATTCATCGAACTGGGGCGAAAGCTTATATGTATTGGGTTATGGGAGTTGATCTAACTAAGGCTCCACAAAATGTTATAGATAATTATCAAAAGTTTGTTAAGTCAGGAAAAAAATTAGAAGTAATTGCGATTCCAGATGAAGAGGAAAGACTTCCTGATTATTTTATAGTTGATACTCAGGCAACATTAAAGTTTTCTTTTACAGACAGATATGAACTTTTATTGAAGCCTCTTTTGCTTGATGTAGAAAGAAAAAGAACACAGGTTTTGACATTTTAATTTTTAGAACAAAATAATATCGAAAGGATTGTATGATGGAAAATTCAGTCAAGTTAATTGAAAATTTTGTAAGTTGGCAAGGTGAAGGTCCCGATAGTGGGAAAAGAATGCTTATCTTAAGATTTAAAACCTGCAATAAAAAATGCCCTTGGTGTGATACATCTGTAAAGATGAGAATCTCAGCAGAGGCACCTCACACATTAAAAGACATCCAAGATTCAATTTATGAACATCAAGCTGGAATTATGGTAACCGGCGGAGAACCTACGGTAGATAGACATTTTGATGAATGTTTATCCTTATTGAATGATTTAAATTACCCACTTGCTAATGTTGAGTCAAATGGATTTAAATTAGATGAGCTTATTAAAAATGTACGCCCAGAAAAATTAGTCAACTACATGTTTTCCCCAAAGATTTTTACAGAAGCAGATTATGAATTAGCTGTAGAACAATCTCATATGTTTTTAAGAAACCCAAATGTTTTTTATAAACTGGTATATGATGGAAGTGTCTTAATGAATGACTTTATGCGTGAGTTAGATAATATGTTTAAGGTTCAATCGTTTAGTCCATTTTTAAATTCACAAAAAGTATGGGTGATGCCAGAGGGAACAAGTGGGGCAAATCTTATTATAAATTCTAGTAAAGTATTTGATGTTTGCGAGCAATATAATTTTAATTTTTCAAGTAGAAATCATATCATATATGGTTTCATTTAAGAAAGGTGGTGAAAGGTAGTAATGGCGAGTTATCATAAGTATTATCATCCTGATGAAAACACCGGAATTTGTGCAGTTAAAAGAGAAGGCGAGAGTGATGAAGATCTTTTAAAAAGATTCAGAAAGAAATTCTCAAAGAGTGGTGTTATTAAAGAGTTGCGAGATAGAGCTTATTACGAGAAGCCTAGTGATAAGAAACGAAGGAAAAAATCTCAATCTATCAGAGCTAGAGAAAAAGATGCTTTAAAAGAGTTAGATCAACAGAGATATAAATTCAAGAAAAAATTCGACCAAAGAGACCCGAAAGGAGATGGGAAAAATGATCAAAGCAGTCGATGATAAAATTATTGTTGAAGTTATGAAACCTTCTAAAACAAGCGGAGGATTGATTTTACCTTCCACATCAAATGAACCACAGTCATATGGAAAAGTAATTAGCGTTGGTGAAGTAGTTACAACTATTAGTATGGGACAAATTCTAGTTTTTCATCCTAAAGCTGGAATGGATCTTGTAATGGATAGTCGATTGATTAAAGTTCTAAAATATGGAGAAATCTACGGTATTCTTAAAGATGATAAAACAGAAGCTCTATTAGATATTGTTACCATTGGTAAAAGTAACGAATAAAGGAAGGTGATTTAATTGTCTTTAAATCTACAGTTCATTGAAGCAAGAGATTTGGGAGATGCCTGGTTTCAAACCCTTTATCGAATTTTAGAACATGGTAGTGTATTCAAAATTGATAGAGGATCATATGCAGGGCAAAAAAGATTGGAATTTGATTGGGTTAATATTCGCGTTAAAAATCCGGGAGCAAGACCTTTACTTCCGCAGATTGAATCCCACTATAATATTCCAAATCCTGTTGCTGATGATTATCTTGATGAATATTTGCCCTATTTAATGACAGGCGATTTAAAACCTGGAGAATCATATACTTATGGATCAAGAATGAATAAAGCTTCTGTTCAAGAATCTTGGATATCTTATTACAAAATGTTTAAAGATATTCTTATTCAAGATGATGAAGTTTGGAGTAGTGCATCTATTATTTCTGAAGATAATAAACAATATTTTTTAAGTCAAGTTGAATTACTTATATGGACATATAAAAATAAAGGTTATAGAAACAATCAAATGATCCTTCAAGTTGGGCAACCAAATGATATGCTTCTGCAAGATCCTCCCTGTTTACGTCATATTGATACTAGAATACAAGATGGAAAACTTCATTTCTATCCATATTTCAGATCATGGGACTTATGGGGAGGACTACCTGCTAATCTTGGCGGAATCCAATTAATGAAAGAATATATTGCGAATGAGATTGGTGTTGAGGATGGAGAAATAATTGCTTCAAGTAAAGGATTACATTTGTATGATTATTCATTTGATCTTGCAAAGTGTTTGAGAATGCGAGATGATATGAAGTTAAAAGAAGGTGAATAAATGGAATATAAAGTTGAAACTTCAGAATATAATGATACTTTATGTAGTTATCAGAATAGAAAAGTCAATGCCGAGAAAATATATTTTATGGAATCTGGAACATTAATTTTTTATAACAAAGAAGAAAAAGTTATTGCTGCATTTAATAAAAATGAGTGGAAATCATTTGAAAAAATTCCAGACAAAGGAGTTTAATTATGTCAACTGTAGTAGCAATTAAAGATAAAGATAAAGTATGGATGGGAAGCGATAGTTTTGCAACCACAGAGAGTGGGGAAAGAAGACCAATTGTTGCTAACAAAATAGTAAAGAATGGGAAATATTTGTTAGGAGTTATTGGTAGTATTAGAGGAAGCCAACTTCTTTCTCCACATTATTTTAAACCTCCAACAAATGTTTTAGATTTTCCTTTAAAAGTTATAGATATTTTTAAAGATAATGGATGTTTAACAATAACTGATACTACTGTTTATGAACAATCTTGTAATGTTCTTATAGGATTTAAAGGAAATTTATATGAATTAATGATAGATTTTCAATTGAATGAAATTCCTCAATATTCAGCTATTGGTTCAGGATCTTTATTTGCATTTGGTTCATTACATAGTACACAAGGAACTAGTTTAACTCCATATGAAAGAATTATGAAAGCATTGGAGGCAGCAGCTTGTTTTGATACAGGAACTGGAGCTCCATTTTTAGTTCATTCAATTTGATTTTGGAACAAATGAAAAATTATGTTAGGAGTATGTGAATGGTGAAAAGTGGGTACGTTTTAGCAGGGTTTGAAACATTAACAAGTATAGTAGGCAATTTTGTTTTAGGTTTAAGAGAACGATTTAATGACAATTTTACGCCGCAGGATATTTCTAAATTCTTATCTAGCACATGTTCTGGATTTCTACATTCTTATGGTCAAAATTTCCCAAATAAAAAGAAGTATGATAAATATAATGCAAATGAAGCGCTTATGTATAAAAGATGTAGAGATATGGGAATTTTTGATGATTGTACTTTTATAGTTGATAGCGGCGGGTTCCAAATTTCTACTGGGCAATTAAGCAGAGTTGAATCAGATTTGTTATATCATAAATATTATGAATTTTTAGAAGAGTATCCTGACGTTTATGATAAAGCATTTATTTTAGATGTTCCTCCAGGGCCAGGGTGTGAAATATTTAAAGATTTTAAAGATGTTTTTAATTTGAATTTAGAATCATATGAAAGAGCTAAAAACTTACCAGACGAAATTCGCAAAAAGATAATTTATGTTCACCACTTTAGAACTCCTAAGTTATGGGAAATTTATACTAAAATATTACGCGAATATGACATGTTTAACTCTTTTGAATATCATGGAACAGGCGGTATTGTTGCTAATATGGCAAGTGATATGTCAATCCCATGTATTATTTATGTCCTTCCTTTAATCCCCCTTATTAATGAGTGTAAAAAATTCGGAAGAAAATATCTTAACTTTCACATTCTCGGTGGAGCAAATTTCAGAGACATAATGTTTTATGAATTATTTAAAGAATGCATTAAAGATGTTCACGATATTGATTTGAATATTACTTATGATTCTTCCAGTCCATATAAACAAGTTATGCATGCTAGATTTTTATATAGTAAAGATAATTTTGGTAATATTAGAAAATTAAATATTAAAAGTAAAAATATGGACAAAAGATTTATCATGTCTTATAAAGATACTACAGTAACAGAAGAGCTTCAAAATATATTAAATGATATGGCAGTTAAATGGGGATGGAAGAAAATTGATATTGATGGAGTTTATGGTATGTATCCAGATAGGTCTGGAGATATGGTTGAAACTTTTCATCCTGATGTGAAAGCTTATGCAACACTTTATGCTCTAAACTTATATTCAGAAATTCAAGAGGATATGAGACAAGTTGTTAAAAGAATATATCCAATTTATAAAGCAGGAAATACATTTGAATTTTGTAATGCCTGTGTTGAAGTTACGAGATTTATTAACCAAGGAAGTATTTCTAAAAAACAAGTAATTAAAGCATATAGTATTTCAAATTCTCTTGATATGTTAGCGAGATTAGATGAAGATTATTGCAAGTATATTATAGATAAATCTTTATCTAAAGACGAGTTTAAGGATTTAGATGAAAAGACAAAGGTGGATTTGTTTTAATGGTAACTGAATCTTATAATAAGCACTTGAATGTCTTCATACATATAAATGATGGAGAAGAACTATGTTCCAAGTGCCAAGGTAAGGGAGTAGTTCCATTAAGAAAACTTCTTAGAGAAAAAAAAGTTATAAATTTAACTTGTAGTCAGTGTTTGGGAAAAGGAAAAATTGATTGGGTTGAAAAGGCGATGCGAAGATGAAACGTGAAGATATTGTTTTGCAAGAAGGTGAAATGATATGTGATAAATGTGAAGGAACAGGTGAAAGTGGTACTTCATGGGTTAGTTGTGGTAAATGTCTTGGAATGGGAAAGGTTGATTGGATTGAAAATGCTATGGGAGGAAAGAAACCTCCAGATCTGACTTTCTTTGGGTCATCGTCAGGATTTGGTAATATGACGAATACTGCAATAAATATTAAAACTGAAAGTTTAATTATAAATGATAAACCAATTGATAAGTATATTCAAGAAATAGCAATGAAATATCTATCAGAAAAAATAGATAAAATCCTATTGGAAAAGATTGGAAATGCCTATGCAACATATGGAACACAATATAAAAAGGAGCCTGCATGATAACAGAATCTTTTTTGAACTCATGTTTTTCTTTACTAATCAACAAGAAAAGTCAAATCAAAAGAAGTAAAGCTCTTTACAGGGACATCATTAAAATTTTGGATTTTAAAACTGGAGAGAGTTTTGATGTTCCTCAGCAAGTACAAAGTAAATTAGACTGTTTGAAAAAAATTACTGAAATGTTTATATCTGGTAAAACAATTGAAACTATTAGAGATAGCATTTCATTGAGTGAAAAATTTATACCTCAGTTAGATTTTTTAGATTTTAAAATAAATGAGGAATTAAACCCAGTTGTATTCCAAGATTTCATTAAACAAGTTAGAATTAGAAAAAAGATTGTTGCTTTGTTCAAAAACTTTGATGATCTAAATAAAGTTTTAGAATCAATCAAAGATGGGTCATTTGACTCAATTGACGATCTCGTAGACGATTATGAAGCAACAATCAAAACTTTATATTCAAATGTTATGGAAAGTAATAGATCAATTACTATTGAAGCAGCGGCATCATTAGATTTAAACAAAGATAGTTATGATCATGTGTTATCAATGATTCAAAAGAAATATGAGAGAGCGAACAAAACTCCGACTGGGTTTGCATTACTAGATGATAAAATTTTGTTGGGTGGATATGATCCTTCAAGATTATATATTTGGGGAGGAGGTTCAGGAGCTGGTAAATCAACAATTTTAAATAATACAATTATTAGATCAGCAATGATGAACCCTTTATTATTCACTGGTAATATGGTTGCCCCAAAACAAGGAGAAATAAATAGAGTATATATTTATATTACTATGGAAAATACTATTGAAGAAGCTTTAATGAGAACCTATCAACCGATGTTCGATAAAACAACTCCTCAAATGTTATATGATATTTCAAAGGGAGTTGATATTAAAAAAGCTATTAGCGATATTCTGATAAAAAATGGATCAACTATAATAATGAAATATTTCCCAGCTATGTCTGTTAGTGTTATTGATTTAATGGGAGTAGTTGATGATGTTATTGAACAGTATGGAAAAGAAAAAATTGCAGGATTATATGTTGACTATTTAGACTTATTAAAAACAGATACTAAGTATGATATGTATAGATTAGAACTTGGGCATATTACATTATCATTAAAAACTTTAGCTGTTCAATATAATATACCAGTTATTACAGCTTCACAACTAGGAAGAAAAATATATTCAATTTCAAACTCAAATGATTTGAGTCTTGATCAAATGTCAGAATCAATTAAGAAAGTTGAGCATGCTGATTTTGTGGCATTACTTGGTAAAGATATGAATGATAATGGAATAGTACATGGAAAGATTGGAAAGAATAGAGCTGGAAAAAGCAATATGTCATTAGATTTTAAAGTTGATTTTGAAAGATTTAAATTTATTGAGTGTATGTTTTCTGCAAATAAAGCTAAAGCAGATGCAGGAAGTTGCCCAGCAGGAGTATTTGATGGGTTCGGTACATTTTAGAAACGAACTTGAAAAATTTATATAAGTAGATTAGAACAAAATGTAAAAATAAGGTTTAGATAAACCTTGGTGTTAAATACTCAGGAGGAACTACAATGAGCAAGAAAAAAACTTATGTTCAATTACTGAAAGAAGCTATCGCTGAATTTGATACAAGCGATAACGTAGAAGTAAAAGGCCCCATGCTAGATCCAATTCTTTCATGGAGAGGCGATGGTGAACTTCCCACAAATAAAGACGCAGCAGGTATTCTAGAAAGATATTACTTCAATGAAGAAGAAGAAAAACCTTTGGAAACAGCTTTTGAAAATGACAAAGGAGATGCTTCCGGTGAAGCTATGGATCATGCAGAAGGCACTGGTACAGAGCAAGCTGGAACAAGCGATGAATCCTCAATTAAGGGCGCTTTAGATGATAAAGAAGAAATCATTGCCAAAGAGTGGATTCAATCAATGACCGAGCAACTTGATGATGATAGTGGTGAAGAAGATGAAAATGATATAGCAGATTCTGAAGCAGCAAGTAAAGTAGAAGAAAGTCATCTATTTTTCCTAGAACAAGAGGATGAAAGCAAAGAGACAGAAGAAGAAGAAAAAGCTGAGTCTCCAGCGAAAGAAAAGAAAGAAAAAGAAGAAAAAGTAGAAGAATCATTATTTGCTGAGCAAGATGATGCAGAAGAAGATGCAGAAGAAGGTGATGAAGAAGGTGAAGAAGTAGCTGAAAATGCTATTATTGAAAAATTGATTGGAGAGATGGAAGAAAAAGATGGTGTCATGACTTATACAGATGACGAACCAAAAGTTGGTTGGCCAGATGAAAAAGAAGCAAAAGGACCAATGGATCATGCAGAAGGTTCTGGAACAGAGCAAGCCGGCACAGGCGATGCAGAAGGACAAATTCCAGATCGCAAAGATCTTCATGATGATATGGTAGAACCAAAGGAATATACAGATGAGTCTTTTGATATTCAAGCTGCTGTTGAACAACTTCAACTAAATCTTCTTGAAGCAGATGAGGAAGAAGCAGAGCCTGAAGATGCAGAAGCACCTGCCGCAGAAGACGATACTAAAAAAAAACTTAACGTAGACAAAGAGTTAAAAGAATCTTCACCAAGTGCTGTTCCTGGAGGACCATCTCCAAATAGAGGTGAGGATGAAGAAGAAGATGAAAGTAAATATGCAAATGAAGGATTTAGAATTTTTAAAGAAGAAATTGAAAAAGAATTAAGTGAAGATATTGATGATATTTCTTCTGATAACCTTAGAGTCTAATAAAACTGAATGGGTGAGAAATGTAAAAGTTTCTCACCCATTTATTCAGAAAAGGCGGAATAAATGAACGTACATAAAATTAAAATCACAACACCCGGGCATTTCGTTATATTCGCCGGGAAAAAAATAAGAACTCCAGTTGTATTTGAGAAAATATCAGATCAAGACCTTTTGCTTTTAAAAAATCAGATAAGACAGCAAAATTTAAAATATATTTTAGATGATCAAGAACCGCTAGTAGATACAAAATTAAAAGAAAAAGTTACTCACATTGAAGAATTATATACTGGGTCTGATGAAAATAAAAGTATTTTAAAGAAACTTTTAGAAAAATGAATAGAGAGGAATAAATGCGAAAGATAACGATTTATCAAGAAGGAGAAGCGATTCGCCTATTTGATGATAACTCATCTAGTATTCAAGAGGCATCAAAAGAATTAACTAAATTGATGCACTCAAATAATGTTTCAGTATTAGTTACTACAGCTTCTGCTTTAATTATAAGACCAAGTAAAATAAATAGTATTTTAATTGAAGATTTAAATATTGATGAAGAAGATGATACTGATGAATCTTTACTTGTGGATACTGTAAAAGATATGGTGAATGAAACACCTCCATCATCAATTCAAGAAGTGGATGTAATAACTGATGTTTAATAGTATAGAAATCTTAATTTTAATAGCAGTTGTTTCTATTATATCTTATTTCTCGTACAAAGTATATACAAGAGTTTCAATTGATAGAGTAATAAAAAATTATAACTTTTATAGCGCTATACTCCAGTACAATATGGATAAAGCATATGAAACTATCTATAAAGATAATATTTTAATATACTCAGTTGAAGCTACAAGAATTCCAGATGTTGATTTTAATACTTATACTAGGGACTTCATTCTTCTGGTTCAAAAATTATTAGGCCCGAGATTAATGAATGAATTTATCTTTCTATATGGAAACTATGACACATTTACTTTTAATGTTGCAGACTACTTCAATAGAAAGTATGAAGAAGATGAGATTAGAAAAGATTCTATGGAAAATTTAATGGAGTCAGAGCTTGAGGTAACCCCGCAGGATATCAAATGACCTTTATTGATGAAATATTAGATGATTTACAAGAGTCACCGAAGAGGACGTCTCGTTCAACTGTAACTCGTCAAACTAAAATAAATAAAGCTACTGGACTATTATCCAGTGTTGAAGCAAGAAAGAAAAATGACCCAATGTATAAGAGAATGATATTTTATAGAGATCAATACTTTAAGTATAGGGATCAGATTCATAAGAAATATAGTCCAAGAGTTCGAAGTAAGGCTAGGAGATAAAAATGGCGAGTTTGTTAGATACACTTGGTAAACTTAAGACTACAATAATGCAAACCCAAACAGCAAAAGTTGATGCGTCATTAGATAAAGCTGTTAAAGACATTATTGCATATAAAAGTCATTCTGGTAGAAATGGGTATATAGAATTAGTAAAATCTTTAATTTCAAAAAATTCAGATGTTAAAATCTCTGGAGTTAGCGGTGGTCTTTTTGGTCAAGGCGTATCCCCAATTTCATTTGGCCAAGGTGGAAGAATTCAAAGGTATCGAGTATATCAAGCAATTGTAACACAGCTAAACCATGCATATAGAGCTTTAACAGTTTTAATTGACAACATTTTATCACCTGATGATATAACAAAACAGGTACTAGAAATTAGACCTAAAGTATATCTTGAGGATGATACCCCTATTCAATCTAAGGTTCGCTATGTAAGAGAAGTAGTTAAAGAGATTGAGCTTGAGCGTAGATTGGATTTGATTATTAAAAATACATTATTATTTGGAGATTTATTCTGCGAGATTGCTGGACCAAAAACAGTTTTAACAAGTAGATCATTATTAAATGAAAGTAAAACATTTCTTACATCAATTAGTGATCAATATAATAAAGGGGTGAAAGAGTTAATTGTAAATAGCGATTTAGGAAAGAAAGGCAAGTATGAAGTTACAATGGATTGGAGTTCATTGTATGAAGGAGAAACTGGGCCAGCTGATTTGGATAATAACTCTACTGACTCAGCAGTTAAAGCATTAAAAGGAAAAAAATCACAAAAAAATAAAGACAAAGTATTAAACAATTTAAAATTAGTATTTCACGATCCTCAATTTATTGTTAAGCTTCAAAGTTCTCTATTCCCAATTTGCTTAGGATTTTTAGTATTCCCAGTTAGAGCAGCTCTTCCACAGATCACATTCCAAGAAGAACCTGTAAACAATATTTGTGTTGCTATTCTTAGAAGTTTGAATGCTAAGATACCACAAATGAAAGATTATAAAAATGATCAAGAAATTAAAGATATTGTTCATATTCTACTTGCTAATACTGATTTAAATAAGGCAATGGAAATTAGATATGTACCACCTGATAAAATGGTACACTTCTTTATTCCATCTACTAAGTATTATCCTTATGGGGAATCAATATTTGATAGCGTTCAATTTTCAGCAAAAGTTTTAACAGCGTTGGAAACAGCTTTAGCAGTTCAGCGTCTATCAAGATCAACTGAAAAGAGAAAGATTGCTATTGAAATTGGTCTTCCAAGAGATGCAAAGAAAGCTATTGAAGGAATGAAGGAAGAGTTTAGAAAGAGAAAAATCAGTCTTGATAGTTTTGGAAGCGTTGATACTATTCCTAGTATGATAACCACGTTTGAAGATGTTTATATTCCTCAGAAAGATGGAAAACCATTTGTTGATGTTTCAACCTTTGATGAAGGCAGAGTTGATACTAGAGGAAAGGTTGATGAATTAAAATTTATGAGAGACCAAATGGTTGCTAGTTTAGGAGTTCCCCCAGCATTCATTGGTATTGAAGAAAACTTATCAAACAAAGCAGCTCTAAGCGAAGAAAATATTTTGTTTGCTAGAACTGTTATTTCGCATCAAAGATATTTAACACATCAGATGAACGATTTGATTCAAAAAGTATTTGATATTATTGATCCAGAAACTGCACTTTCAATCTTGGATTTCGTTGAGGTTGCACTTCCTGTACCTAGATCATTACAGTTCGAAAGAGAAGCTAGCTATATGTCAAATGTAGCTAACTTAGTTGAAGCTCTTGAAAGAATTGGTATTCCAAGAGAATACTCTAAGAAGAAATATCTATCTCAAATTGATTGGGATGAAGTAAAGAAATTTGAAATTAGTTCTAAAATTGAAAAGTCTCTTGACCCTGCTAAAGCCGCCGAAGATATGGGAATGGGCGGTATGGGAGGCATGGGCGGGGGAATGGGCGGAATGGGTGGAGGTATGGGAGGTATGGGTGGCGGAGGCGGAATGCCCCCAGGAGGTGAAGGTGGGTTTGGAGGCGGTGTTTAATGACTAAAAAAATTATAGAGATGGATATTAGTAGTCCAATACAAAATCAAATATATACACCAAATACTGATGGTATTGGCGGATTCGACTTTCCTCAATTTGCTGATTTCCCTTATATTGATGATCCAAATGCATTTACTACTCATAGAGCTCTAGAAAATTGGATAAGAGAACAAAATCCAAATGAGGAACCTCCACCTGATACAGACCCAACTGTTGCAGGAGGAGAACCAGATAATGCTTTAGCTGATGCAGGACAAATGGGTCCTGGTGCTGGAGGAATGGATCCTAGCATGGGTGGTATGGGAATGGATTCCGGCATGGGTATGGGAATGCAATTAACATCTAGTCAAATTGGTAGAGTATATGAATTAAAGAAAATATATTCTCGACTAACAGCTATTGAATCATTTTTATCAAGAACTGTAGATCAATCAATGTTATCATTAAGAAAATATGTAGCTCAAGCAATTGATTTATTTGAAGTAGTAATTTCAAATATGCAACAATATCAAGAAAAGATTGATGATATTATTGTTACATATTACAAATTTTTAGATACTGTATATTCAACAATTAGAAAATATTTTTCTGAGGAGCATTAAAAAATGACTGGCCCAAATCTTATTATTGAAAGTACAATTTTTACTGAAGCGGAGATCGTTAAAAGTACTCCTGCTAAAGCAATTTTTAGATGCCCTATTCAAACAGTTGATGAAATAAATCAAAATCATAGAGTATATCCTATGGGTGTTTTAAGCGAAGGAATGAATAACTGTAGATCAAGAATGGAGAGAAGAGCTTTTTATTCAGAGTTAGATCATCCTCTTCCAACAGGAAATGATTCTATTGATGGTATTAGACAAACTACAGTAGCACTAGAAAAGGTATCACATATTATTAGAGATTATGAGTTTAAAAATCATGTTTTAGTTGGTGAGATGGAAACAACTAGTACTCCAAATGGTGGAATTCTTTTTGGACTTTTAAAGGATAAAACTGGAGTTGGTTTTAGTATGCGTGGTCTTGCTGAACTTGAAAGATTAGCGGATCATAGTGTAGTGCGCTCACCATTAACAATTATAGCGTTTGATGCAGTATCATTGCCATCACATAGATCAGCGGTAGTTGACTTCAATGAAATGAGATTTGAGCATCAAATTTTAACTGAAAACCAAAGTACTAAAATGATTTGTCATAATGGTCGTTGTTTTATGCCTGACTATTTTGATAAACTGGTTGAAACAAAAGTTATTAAATTTTTGGGGAGATGGGTATAAGAAAGGACTGAAAATGCAAGTTATCATTGAACAATTTAATGGTGTGAAGAAAGAACAATGGAAAACTATTTTTGATAGGATTTTTTCGGTGTGTAAAAAAGATCCTCAGTTTCAAGTAAATGATAAAACAAAAGATTTAGATAGTGAAATTAAAATATTAGAAGAACATCTAAATAAAAATAATGATATTATTTCTAAAGCAGAAGAATTTAAAAAAGACATTCAACATAAACTATCTTTGTTAGACGATCAAAACTTAGAACTAAAATCAAAAGTTTTAGAAAAGTTAGGAAGTGAGTTATGAGAATAATCGAAACTTCAATCCCTGATATTAATGAAACTAATATAGATCAGTCTAAACTTCTATTAGCACAGGATATTATCAATAATATATCACCATTACTTAATGAAGCTTATAGTACTAAAACAAATAATAAAAGAAGATTGCAAGAAGAAGTTAAGGCATCTAAGAAAAGAATTAACGAAGAAAAAGGTGATGTTGAACGAATTTTAAAGGATTATAATCGAAAGAAAAAGGTAGCAAGAATCTTGGATCGTATAGGAAAGTTGGTTGATTCTGGTCTTGTGCATGATAGTCAGTTAAAGAATGAAACAGTTATCCTTTTGAAAATATTAGATAAATTACCAGAAGATAAATTAGATATGCAACTAAATAGAACCATTGAGGTATTGAATAAAAGATTTTCAAGGAGTTGAAGGTTGGCATCTCATATCATTATATTTACAACCTTCTTTTTGATGAACTTCTAAATGACAAGTTTCACATAATGTTATAACTTTGTCAACATCTGCTGATTCTATAGGTTCCCATCTTATACCTTCTAAATGGTGGCAATGGAGAGGAACGATTAAATTATCCTTGTGTATTTTACATCGTTGGCAAGTGTAATTATCAACTTCAAATCTTATTTTTCTAAGCTCTGCTTGTACTTCTCTTGATGTTTCTGGTTTATGATCTTTGGGATACAAAATTTGATGATAAAGTGTGCATGAGTGTTTGCATAAATCAGAACAATATAATCTTTGTTCTCCATAATTTTTTCCGTTTAAAGCTCTTATTCTTTCATACACTTCTCTTACGGTCGGTATAAACCAGATTCCACAATAAGTACATTTAGTTTCTAGAATTTTACTATCTTTTTCATTTCTTCTTATTTCTTCACCAAAATAAAGTTGAATAGAATAAGTGTCATATAAAGGAACACTTTTGTTATAATATCCACCGTTCCATCTATGATGTTTTTCTCCAGTTAAAAATTTTTCTTTTTTTCGTAATTTTTCTTTAACATCTTCTCTTTTCATCCCTAATTTTGTTGTTTCACTTATCTTCTTTTTTTCTTCCTCAGTTCTTTCAATACCTAAATTCCAAGGAATTTTTCCTTTATTTCTTTTACTAACTAATAATTTTGATTCCGATGTATGCTTCTTTCTATAAAATGGGTTATTAGATCCTTCTTGCTTAATTCTTTGATTTGGGCATTTTAACCAATGATTTTGACAGCAGTGTCTGTTATTTTTAAATTGATATTTCGCTTCTTCACCACATCCATATTCACAAAGAGGCATTGTTATATCTCCCTAAACATTTATTGTTTGTTCTTAATATGTGAGTTAGTTTCTTAAAATTTAAGAAACTAACTAAAAATGACAGATAAATTAAACGTAACTAATTCTTCAGAAACATTAGAACAAAATACAAATCTATGCCTATAGTTCATCACTTTGGCAAACTTAATAATCCCTTAGGAGGAAATATAAAAAATGAAAGAACTACTTACAGAAGTATATAGATCTACTAAAAAGATTAGTGGTATTGATCCCTCAAAACCGGGCAACCTGAAAGCTGTTTTAGTAGATGACGTAGCATTTGATACTTATGTGTCTGCTCTTGCAGAATCAATTGAAAACAAGGCAGATCGTAAAAACTTCGTTCAATTAGCAGAAAACACAAGAATCAACCTATTAGAAAACTCAATGTTCCAGATCAACCCATATGAAACATTGACACTACCTATTCTTCGTGTATTCTATCCAAAATTGATCGCAAAAGAATTGGTAACTGTTTCACCAATGGATAAGCCAGAAACAGTAAAAGCGTTTATTAAAGCAACATTTACACCATCAAATAGCACCACAGCTTATAATGCACCTGTTACACAAGCAGACGTATCAAGAGGTGTGGCATTTGGAACCCCATATGCAGCTACTATTCCAGTACCATACAATCAATATGATGTTCTAGCACACGCATCACCATCACTAGATTCAACAAAGGCGCATCTAGAAAGAGATTTCGAGATCACTGGTGTTTCAGTTGATGGTACTGCATGGAATGATGTTTCAGTTATTCCTGCTGTTGAAGGTCACTTTTCTTCATCAGTACCCATTGGGTTGAATACAGATGTTATTTCTGGTAAAGTTGATTATCTAAATGGTAAAGTTGATGTTTCAAGCACAGCTGACCTTGTAAAGTTTATTAGATATCAAGTAACAACTTCACTAGAAGAAAACAGAATTAACCCAAAGGTAACTATCAGTGTAGACAAGATTCGTCTATATGCTAGAGACCGTCAGATTTCTGCAAACTGGACCATCAATATGGAGCAAGACATGAGAGCTCTATTTGATGTTTCTATGCAAGCTGAAATCGTAAACATTCTAGGTCAACAAATCGCTCTAGATATTGACCGTGAATTGATTAATGCTTTGATTACAGCAAACGTAAGATTGAATGATGCTTCGCACACTGATTCATTCACAAAGAATCCACCAACTGGATATACATGGGGAACCAAGTATTGGCATGAGAACATCATCCCAGTATTGAATAACCTATCAGCGCAAGTATATGCAGACACCAACATTGAAGCTGCTAACACAGTAGCTTGCAACCCTCTAGATGCAGCTATTCTAGAAGATTTGCAAACATTCAATTATACTGGTACTTCAAGTGTTGATGGTGATCTAGGTTACAGAAGTGCGACAGTTGCGGGTGGAAAATGGAAGATCTTGACTTCAGCTATCGTTCCACAAGGGACAATGGTCATGATCTATAAGCCAGCGGAAGAACTAAAGAGCGTTTACTTCTATGCTCCTTACGTCCCAGCGGTTTTGCATCCGTATCCTTTGTCATACACTCCAACCTTAACAATCTTGTCACGTTATGCGACAGCATTGGTAAGAAGTGCAGGTATTGCTTCATTGTCAATCACTTAATTAGTAATTAGTTAGAAAAAAATATCCCGAGTCTTGAGAAATCAGGCTCGGGATATTTTCCGCCAGAATTAGAAGCGCTTTAAGGATTTAAAATAATATTCTTACCTTGATGTAAATACCTTGCATAATATTTAAATAACCCTTCTCTTGTCATAGCCAAAATATGAAGATTATCATATTCATTTGTTAACTCAATAGATGGTTGTTCAAAATTACAGTCGAGTTTTCCTCTTTTCTCTTTTGTTTGAGGACTATCAATCCAGACACCACTAGTTAAAAGAGCCACTTTAGCAATAGAGTTTTTATTTTTTTGCTCAATAGCTAACTTTTCAACTTCTCTCCTAAAGGATTCTGAATCAACAACCCCCATAAGAACTTTACAGTTTCTAGTCGAACTATATGATTTCCAATCTCTTACTTTTCTTCTTGCTTTTTCTTCATCAATTCCGCTGCCTACAATTATAATCATTTGTTGATCTGTTGTTCTTATTAGACATATTGCAACTTCTTTATTATCATCCAGAATAACATCACATCTCGTTTCTTGATTTTCACACGCCGCTACTGCTGTAGGAGTTCCTATCAATAATGCTCTTCCTCCAAAAGGCAAAGTCCTTATTATAGCATTACACATAACGTCACATACATGTCTTTCAGTTTTTGGGGAACTTCTAATAAAGTCATTGTCAATACATATTTGATGTAAAGGAATAATGCTTGCTCTTTTTATCTCTACAAATTCATTCTTTGAAATACGGCAGTATTTTCCGGTTTGTTCTCTTAGACTTGTAATACCATTACCAAGTTTAGCTTTGGGAACATTTAGAGCTAAACATAGTTCTTCTTTTACTGAATCAGGAATTTCATCTGTTAATTTAATATTATTATCAGTAAGTAATTTTAATACAGAACTATTGAAACTATGACGATTTCTTAAACTAAATTTCCAGTCGTTTTGGAGAGCGAGCATTTTAATTCCTTAAGTAACTGGTTAACTAAAAATAAACTTTAAATCCCGCTTATTATTTTTCTATATCTGAAAATCCCCAATTGGATATCGTATCCATCGAACCCTCTTATATAACTTATCAATCTCACCTTCAAGTATGCTAGGGTATAATCCCCCAACCATTTCTGAAATAAGTTTTCGCCGAACATCAATTTGCTCAAATACTTCATTCTCAGTTTTTAATAGTAATGATTCTTGGATACTCATGTAGGGCGCCTTCATTTCCATACTCCTTGCCCATTAAGATGACCCCCTTTTTTTAGACGATCATATAGTTCGCTCATTGGACGTAGTTGATCTGATCTTACGCTTAGGGATTCTGGATTTTCAGGATATGGTTTACATATGTTAGAAAATTCTTTTCCTGTTATACATCCAACAAACTCACCAGTATATTTTTTTGGGTCTCCTTTAAGAAGAGCGTACCAATAATCATCATGGTCATGATTTATTAATCTTTTCTTTTTAACATAAAGATATTTTCCTCTTTCAGAGCATTTAACATCAACTTCTATATTTCCATGTTTAAAATCATAAGGATTTCGTCTTCCTATACTTTTATCCATTGGAGTTCCGCTTAGAACTTCATAACAATATTCTCCAAAAGCTCCTTCAATGTGAGTCTCCAGAGAAGTTTTGTCATCCCAATCATTATTATGTGATTTACTTAAATTTTTTTCATTATATTTTGCTCTTAATTTTCCAATTCCACATATAACTTGTTGAGTCAAAATATCACAAGGAACTGGAATTGGTGTAAGAACTTTCACTTCTTGTAGAATATTATCTAATCCTTTCCTATCAAAACCATAGTTTAAACATTCCTTAAATTCTTCAAATGATACATTATTCATTACTATTCCTTTCAACGAAAAAAATGTGGCAGACGTAAAGCGTCCGGTCTGCCAGCGGAGTAAATTTAGATGTAAATAATCATTACTGAAACCATTGGTTGATGAGTATCTGAATATCTGAAACACTTCAAGTTTCTAAGTTTAAAACTTCTTTTAATAATATTTGGTGAATGCTCATTACAATGCAACGAACGAATACCTCTTGGAGGAAGACATCTGGTTCCCCAGCCAAAACCATTATTAAAACCATCAAACCCGCTTATTTCTACATTTATATGGCTAAGGACTTTATTTATAGCATTGATAATTTTTTCAGAACTAGTTTTACGACCACTAAATGTAAAGATAAATGCTTTATGCTTCTTTTTTGAAGATGCCTGTTCGATGAACTTTTGGCAAATCAAGTCGATGGATGTGTCTACAGTTGCCATAAGATCAAGGTCTAAATACTCAATCCCTTTTGTTGGGATGTTTTTAACATCACCAAATATAAGTTTTAAATTATAAGGCGGATAAAGAAATCTTTTGGTTTGTTTTAGAATACTTTTGAAATATTTTTCTTCCCTTTCAACAACTACCAAACTTCTTGGCATGATTGGAGAAATTGAATTAATATGTCGTTTTAAATTTGGACCAGTTATAATCAGACAGTTGGGGTGTTTTAGCCATTGAGTTGATGCATTAATAAAAATTGATTCAATTAGTTCTTTGGCAGGTCTCTTTTTTAACCATTCTTCTTGAGGTAATAGATTTTTCAATTTTTCTCCTTAAAAAATTAATGGTTGAGGCAGACCGGATCCATATTGCAATCCGGTCTGCCAGCGGAGTAATGATTAGTGAGAACAACCAAACTCATTTATGTTTGGAG
>Ga0315274_10005112_pt1 | contig 19227 bp, 17 predicted proteins | sample YL17G02_20_MG_FD_203700 | JGI IMG/M metagenome (GOLD analysis project Ga0315274, IMG submission 203700) | Sediment microbial communities from Yellowstone Lake, YNP, Wyoming, USA - YL17G02_20 | ecosystem: Environmental > Aquatic > Freshwater > Lake > Sediment | place: USA: Wyoming | collected... | reverse complement strand
GCGTAGCGCTGGCGGTCCCCGTGGACCTCCGGTTGCGAGAGCTGCCGTTCCAGGTCGTTATATTTATTCTCTATCTCTTCGAGCCGGTCCATGAATCCCATGCCGTCACCCTCGTGTCTTCAGGTCCTCCTTGTCCAGCAGGGTTTTGAGCGCACTAAGCGCCACCTCGGCCTGTTCCCGGTCGGGACGGCGCGTGGTCAGTTTCTGCAGCGCCATGCCCGGCGCTATCAGCACCTGCATCCAGGGGGACCTGTTGCGGTCCGCATATTTCATTATCTCATACGAGATGCCGGCCACCAGGGGGATGATCGCCACCCGCTCCAGGATGCGCAGCCACAGAGGCGGCTTGCCCAGAAAGGAATAGACGACCACCGTGATCACCAGTACCAGGAGGATAAAGGAGGTGCCGCAGCGCAGGTGGTCGGTGCCTTCCCTGACCGCCCACTCCGGTTCCAAAGGATATCCGTGCTCCAACAAGTGTATGGACTGGTGTTCGGCACCGTGATACTCGAATACGCGGCGCATCTCCCTGGAGAGGGAGACCAGGAGCAGGTAAGCGATGAAAAAGGTGATGCGCATACCGCCCTCCACCAGGTTCCAGAGCCAGACCGGGCTGTCTCGACCCACGATGCGTGGGGCCAGCCAGGTGGGCAGGGCGATGAACAGGCCCACGGCCAGGACCAGGGCAAGGGTGACGGAGATAGCCTTCTGCAGCCAACCTATGCCCTTGCCGTCGCCCTCCTCCTCCAGGGCGATATCCGCCGAGATGGAGAGTGCCCTCCAGCCCAGGGCCAAGCTCTCGCCCAGGACGAAGATGCCCCGCACGAAGGGCTTGTCCCAAGCGGGATGGCGCACCAGGAAGGAATGGAGCGGGTCCGCCTGGGTATGGATGCTGCCGTCCGGCTTGCGCACCGCCAGGGCCCAGAACCGCCGCCCGCGCATCATCACGCCCTCGATGACCGCCTGGCCTCCCACCCTGTAGTCGGCCTCCCCGCCCGCAGCGCGCGCGCCGGCCTCCGGGCAGGAGGATGGGTGGGTCGGATCGGTAAAGGGCTCGCTCATATCTATGCCTTAAGCGTGAACGCGCCACCGCTATCCGGTCTCATCCCGGGCAGCCCGCGATATGGCAACGGTTTCCGGGATATGGGTACGGCGACCGGTACGCCGTTAAGCGTATGGGCGGGAGAATATTCCAAGGCCTAGCCCTGCGTCTCGGCCTTCTTGGTCTTGTCCTCCGCCGGCTTCTTGCGTTGGGGCCTCGCCTTGCCGTACCGGCGCTCGAAACGCTCGACCCGGCCACCCGTATCCACGAGCTTCTGCTTGCCAGAGTAAAAGGGGTGGCACTGCGAGCATATCTCCACGCGCAGCTCCGGCTTGATGGAGCGGGTAATAAACGTGTTACCGCAGGAGCAGGTAACCGTGGCTTCAACGTAATCCGGGTGAATTCCCTTCTTCATCCTAAAGTAACCTCCGTTTTCTTCCGCACAACCCTGTAAGTATAGCAACACGTGCTGCTCTTGAACAGGGTTCCGGGAAGGCATTATCGTGGGTCTCAGCGGCGCGGAAAGGCAAGGCTCATGCCCTTCCGCCGCCGCCACCCCAACCCTATGAGATCGGCGACCTCGCTATCTCGCTCAGGAACTCCGGGTTGTTCTTGGTGTTGCGTATCTTGTCGATGAGCAGCTCGATCGCCGCGCTGGGATCAAGGTTGTGCAGTACCCTGCGGAGCTTCCAGACCACCTGCGCCTCTTCCGGCGACATGATCAGCTCCTCCTTGCGGGTGCCGGACTTGTCGATCTCGATGGCGGGGAAGATGCGCTTGTCCGCCAGCTTGCGGTCCAGATGCAGCTCCATGTTGCCGGTTCCCTTGAACTCCTCGAAGATGACCTCGTCCATGCGCGAACCGGTTTCCACCAGGGCGGTGGCCATGATGGTCAGGCTGCCCCCGTCCTCGATGTTCCTCGCCGCCCCAAAGAAACGCTTGGGCGGATAAAGCGCGGTGGAGTCGACTCCACCGGAAAGGATGCGCCCGCTGGTCGGCGTGGAGAGGTTGTAGGCCCGGGCCAGCCTGGTGATACTGTCCAACAGGATGACCACGTCGTGGTTGTGTTCCACCAGGCGCTTCGCCCTTTCCAGGACCAGCTCCGCCACCTGGATATGATTGTCCGACGGTTGGTCGAAGGTTGAGCTGTTCACCTCACCGTCCACCGAACGCTCCATATCCGTGACCTCCTCGGGGCGTTCGTCCACCAGGAGCACGATAAGCTTCACCTCCGGGTTGTTGCTGGTGATGCTGTTGGCGATCTGCTTGAGTATGGTGGTCTTGCCCGCCTTGGGGGGGGAGACGATGAGGCCCCTCTGGCCCTTCCCGATGGGCGCGATGAGGTCGATTATGCGTGGTGCCGTGACCTCATCGGGCGTTTCCAGCCGCAGGCGCTGCTGCGGGAAGAGGGGGGTGAGCTGATCGAACTGCTTCCGGTCCCTGCATACCTCGGGATTGTCGCTGTTGACCTTCTCGATGCGCAGCAAGGCGTTGTACTTCTCGCTGTCCTTGGGAGGGCGTACCTGGCCCATGATCTCGTCTCCGCGCTTCAGGTGGAAGCGTCGGATCTGGGACAGGGAGACGTAGATGTCGTCTTCGCTGGGAAGGTAGCCCCGGGCGCGGAGGAAGCCGTAGCCCTCGGGTAGGATGTCCAGGATGCCGGTGCGGATAAAGAGCCCCTCGTCCTCCACCTTGCGGTTGAGGATATTCTCGACGAGCTCCTGTTTGCGCAGCCCGGTTATCCCGGTCAACCCTATCTCGCGGGCAATGCCCTGCAGGTCGATCAGGAGCATGGATTCCAACTTATCTCGGTCCATTGTCTTTTCCAAATTCTCACCTCCTTCCGTTTTCACTTACGGTCGAAACTTTAAAGGTCCTTGATCTTTTCATAATCCTCCTGGAATCTCTTTATCCCGATGTCGGTCAAGGTATGGTGCACCATCTTCACCATGACGTCGTAGGGGATGGTGGCGATGTGGGCGCCGGCCAACGCCGCTTCGGTCACGTGTATGGGGTGGCGCAGGCTGGCGGCGATGACTTGGGTGGGGATGGAATAGGTGTCGTATATATCCAGTATCTCCTCCACCACGGTCATGCCCCTGTTTCCAATATCATCCATTCTGCCTACGAAGGGGCTGACGAAAGTGGCCCCGGCGGCCGCTGCCAACAAAGCCTGGTTTGCGGAGAACACCAACGTCATGTTGGTCTTGATGCCCTCCCTCGAGAGGGCGCTCACCGCCGCCAGTCCTTGCGGGGTCATGGGTATCTTGACGTTGATGTTCTCGGCGATGACCGCCAGTTCGCGGGCCTCCCGCAACATGCCCTCCGTGTCCATGCTCATGGCCTCGGCGCTGATGGGGCCGGAGACTATACCTGCGATCTCCACCAGGCAATCCCGCATGCAGCGTCCTTCCTTCGACACCAGGGAGGGGTTGGTGGTCACGCCGGCCAGGATACCCCACCCATTGATCTCCCTGATATGCTCCACGTTAGCCGTGTCCAGGAAAAGCTTCATAAACAACCTCCGTGTGCGGGACGTCAGACGGGCTGTGCCGCTCCTTCTTCCTCTTTATCTTTCTTGGCCATCTCGTAAGCCGCGTTTATGATGTAGTCCACGACCTCGGTCATGGCGGAGTCGAGGCTTACGCTCTCGATGATCTTGACCCCCGTTAACTCCGCAAGATGGACGATGTAATCCTGTATCTTGCGGATGTTCTCGAAATGCTCCACGTATCTCTGGAAGGGCCGCGTCCCCTGCGTCTCCACCTCGCGGATGTAGAAATGGCTGCGGTGCATCTTATCGTCGCCGACCGTCACCAGCAGGGGGACGATCAAGGCGTCCGGGAACTGCTCCGGGGCGATGAAGCCGGGGACGATGTGGGCCCCCTCGATTATGATGTGCGTCCCCTCCTTGAGAGCCCGGTTGATGATGGCCCTCACCCCCACCAGGACGGAGAGGCTCTGCTCGCGGAAACCCGCCACCACCGGGTCGACGTGCGCCGGAAGGGGATGTATTAGCGCCGCCTCCGCATCGAAGGAGGAGGTATGGATGGTGGGCATGAGCTCGCGAGAGAAAAAAGCGCGCATGATCTCCCGGATAGCGTCGGTGGAGACGATGCGCACAATGCTCAGCCTGGTGGCCAGCATGGTCGCAATGGTAGATTTTCCCACACCAGTCGAACCTCCCATGAGGATGACCAGGGGTTTGTTCATGCTGCTGAAGGAGATGTAGCGCCAGTAGTTGACTGCGTAGTGTTCGCCGATCTTCTCCGTGAGGAAGTTGTAGATGAGCTTGCGCAGCTCATTGGACTGGATCTCCAGTTTGCCCTCCTGTATGAGGTATTCCTCCAGATCCGCGGCTACGTAGTACGCTTTCCCGGGAGCCAGGCCGGAGGCCATTATGGCGTTAGCGGTCAATCCCTTGGAAAAGGGAACGCGGTGGTGTTCCTCGTCGAGGATGGTTATCCTCTTTTTTATTCTTCCTTCGTCGCTCGACATGATCTCTCCAAGACCGTATCCCATATATCTGCGAAAAAGTCCTCCAGCCCCATCTCGTTCGCGACCGCTATGGGCATGTTGTGGAAATATACTACCTCTTTGCCGCGCGCGCGCGCGAAACACGTGACCACGTCCACCGCTGCCGCCTTGAGCTCTGTGAGCAATACCTCCGCTTCCCCCGCTCCCCGCAGTTCTTCCTCCAGGTAGCGGCGGTCCGACAGGTGATGACTCCTGCCCACAAGAGTGCAGCCTTCCTCACGCTCCAAGTAATCTTCCAGCAGGATGCCCGCTTCCTCGGGGGCAGTGGCAACAAGGAAAACCCGCCTGCCACGGATGGGTTTCAAGGGATGAGGCCTGAAAATCGTGTTTAAGACAACGATATCGCCATTTATCCACTTTATCCTCTCGCTGAGCTCCTGGATTTTAGGGGGAGATGCGAAAGGTTCTTCAGCCATTGTAATGATAACCCCATCGGAAATCAATAGCCGGTAAGAGCCCAGAAAACCAAGCGCTTCCTCGATATCTTGTGCCGCGCTGATCACGCATACGGCAGCGTCGGTGGCTACGGGTGGTATGCTGGAACCACTCCCTTCCATGATCACCACTTGCGCGTTGAGCCCATCGGCTAACCGGGCGGCCTCGACACAATTGGTCACGAAGGGCTCGCCGGCCATGCCTCCACCACAGCGGCGGGAGCCCACGGTGACCACGCCAGCCATGAGCGCGTCCTCGTAATGGTCGGAGGCGGCGTGTAAGCCCTTGCCCAGTTCCGAGAGGAGGAATTCCTCTCCTATCTCCCTCTCATCGACGACGTACGGCTGCGGCGGACCACCCCTGCCCATAGCCACCACCACCGGGCTTCGCCCGGTCCGCGCGAGATAGCGTGCCATCTCGGCGGATACGGCTGTCTTGCCGCATCGTTTCCCGGTGCCGATGACCGCGCAGGAAGGTTTGGAGAGGACCCGCTCCCGGCGTGGAGGCCGGAACTCGAAGTCGGCGCCGCGATAGATTGCGCCTTGTGCCAGGGCGGCTGCCGCCAGCTTCAACCTCAGTGCGGGACCCAGCACGGGGAGATCGCTCAGGTCCACCACCACACGCGGCCTGAGCCTCTGCAGCACAGCGGCCAAGTCCTCGAGGGGCTCTGCGGGGACGATGAGCTCTATCCCGCCCGCCGCAAGCTCCGAGAGGTCCTTGAGTTTCTCCGTGCCCCCGAGGAAATAGAGTGCAAGCGGTATGAAGCCTTCCTTATCCTCCAGCTCGCGCAGGGCGTCGAGGACGGTTGCGGGGTGGTGCTCCCCGTCCACCAGGAAGAGGGTTTCTATCTTGTCCTGCATTCGTCACATCTCCGATACGTACACATGCCAAGCCTCGACAAATTCCTGACGTCCGTGCGTAAACGCGCTAAGCCTGGAAATCAACGTCCGGGCGTAGCCCGATTAAAACCCCCTGCCTGGGGAACTACTGTCATTCTCCCGATACGTATTCGTGCCAGGCTTTCATTATGGTTGCCCAGATGTATGCGTGCCAGGCCTTGATAAACTCCTGACGTCCGGGCGTTAACCGCCAAGCCTTGAAGTCAGCGTCCGGGCGTAGCCCTACTTTATAAAACCCGCGAGCCCGGCGAGCAAGGTGCTCGGAGGAGCCTGCGACGACGACCAGCCTTGTCGCCGGTCCACAAAACCACTGGCACCGTGCCGCCGACCTCCGGTCTGTACTTCCGAACGTACACGTGCCAGGCCTGAGACATTCGGAAATGTCCAGGCGCTGGACACCGTCGCGCCGCCCTCCCGGGCGTCGCTGTCGCTTACGCGATGCAATCTACCGTGTGTTTACTAGATATCCGAACCGATGATCTCGCGCACTACGCCGGACAATTCGCGCTGGGTCTCGCTCACCCCCACACCGAACTGTGCGATAACATCCCGTCCGCCGAAGGGGTACTTACGGAATACCTTGACCAGGTCTTCCCTTATCTCGATCACGTTGTAGCATGGCTTGGTGTGTCCGCGCAGGCGCAGCGACGATATGGTCCCGGCGTTCACTACGTACATGTCCTCGAGCTTCCAGACATAGGGCACATGCTTGTGGCCGGTCAGGACCAGATCCACGCCGGAATAGATCAGGAGCTCCAGGACGTCGCCGGCGTCGAAGACTATGTTCCTCTCCCTCCCCGTGCCTGGAACGGGGAGGAGGTGGTGGTGCAGCGCAAAGATCTTGAAGCCCTCAACGGAATGGAAATTGTTTACTATCCTTCCATATTTCTCTCTGCCTATCTGTCCGGAGTCGAGGTCGGGTTCGCTCGAATCGACGCCCATCAGGAAAACCCCCTCCCACTCCATGTTCTGGAACAGGGGGCCGAAGAGCTCCTGGAAATGCAGGTATCCCACGTTGCGGGAATCGTGGTTTCCTGGTATCACCAGGACCCGTTCGCATTCCAGGCCGTCCAGGTAGGATGCGGCGGCAAGGTACTCCTGGCGAAACCCCTCATTGGTCAGGTCGCCCGTTATCACCACGATATCCGGCCGCAGCTCGTTGAGCTCGAGTACGGTGCGGTTCATCAGGTTGGCCACGAAATGGTAGGAGCCGATGTGGAAATCGGATATATGCGCGACGACTATGGGAGACTTGCTTATCGGGTAGATCCTCGGCGGCATGGCCAACACGCTCCACAGGGCTTGTTTCTCGCGGCACTCGAACGGGGTTCGATTCCAGTTGTCGTGCGATCTCCGAACCCTACATATTTAATATATCACACCACGCGGCTTCCAAGTGGACTAAGTACTCCGTTCCATAAATACGGTCATGCACCGAGAGCGTCGATGCGCCGCGCCCGTAAGGCGCTTGACCCTGCGTACTCACTGAGTACGTCGCAGGGAGCGGAACTAGGCTTTTCGCACAGCGAAAAGCCGTATTGCGAGGAGCTCGGCGACGAAGCAAGCTCGATGGAGTATCAAGTCGCGGCAGAAAATAGACATGTCGCACAGCGAAAAGCCGTATTGCGAGGAGCTCGGCGACGAAGCAAGCTCGATGGAGTATCACGTTTCGATAGGACACGAAACAGGTCGATGCAGCGGCGTTCGAATGCAAGCGTATCTATGGAGCGGGGTACTAAGGTCTCTGGGCACGTTCGATCAGAAGATCCAACAGCTGCCAGGCGGGAAATCCCGAGTAACTGCCATAGGTGACTCCCTTCTCGCTGAAGGAAGTGCCCCCGTCGGGTACCGCATGCGGATAGTATATGGCGAAGGGAACGGGATCGGCCACGTGGGTGCGCACCTCTATGGGAGTCAGGTGGTCGGGCATGAGGAGGAAGCCGAAATCCTCGTTGATGCGGATGGTCTCGTCCAGAAATGCGCCCACGATCTTCGCATCGAAGTTCTCGAGCGCCTGCACCTTTGCCTCCCAATTGCCCTCATGTCCCGCTTCGTCCGGCGCCTCGACATGGACGTAGGCCAGGTCCACGCTGCGCAGGCTCTCTAGGGCGTACCGCGCCTTGGCCGCATAGTCTGTATCGTAATAACCCGTTGCACCCGGGACCTCAACTACTTCCATGCCGGCCTGCAGCCCTAGCCCTTTGATGAGATCGACGGCAGTGATGATCGAGCCTGTAAGCCCGTATCTCTCTGGTATGGTAGGCAGGTCGGGGGTCCTTCCCTGCCCCCAGGGCCAGATCATGTTCGCGGGCTGCAACCCTCGCTCTATCCTCGATGCGTTCACCGCATGATCCGCGAGCAGGCGCCACGAGACGCGCATCAGCGCCGTCAATCTCTGCGCGTTGGGGCCCTGGGGCTGTACATCCTCGATCCTCCGCCCCACTACATCGTGGGGAGGGACGCAGTGGTCAGCGAGGAATTTCAGGCCTTTCAATACCAGGAGATGGCGGTAGCCGACGCCGGGGTAGAAGGCGGTATATTCGTCCTCCAGCTTGTCCTGCAGCACCGCGATGAGTTCCCTCGCCTCCCCCGTGGTTATATGCCCGGCGCTGTAGTCGAGGAGAAGGCCGTCACCTTCCGTGACCAGGTTGCAGCGGAAGGCCACCTCCTCCGGGCCCAGGCCCACACCCATGCTCACGGCCTCGAGAGGCCCTCGCCCCGTGTAGTACTGGCGCGGGTCATAACCCAGGATGGAATAATTGGCCACGTCGCTTCCGGCCGTCATCCCCTTCGGGATAGTGATGGCGGTCCCGCTTATCCCCTCTTTGGCCAGGAAATCCATGTTGGGGGTGCGCGCGGTCTCCAGGGGGGTCGAGCCCCCGTACCTCTCGACCGGAAGGTCGGCGGCCCCGTCCGGTACCAGGATCACATATTTCATCCCCACCTCTTTTCGCCATGAAGAGGAGCCAGGTCTCTGAAGGGAAGTCAAAGACCGAGCTTCTCCAGTATCGTCTCCATGCGCGGCGGCACCGCCTGCGGTTCCTCCACGCACTTCACCGCCAAGTCGGGATCCTTGAGCCCATGGCCGGTGAGAACGCACACCACGAGCGCTCCCTGCGGCAACTCCCCGCGCCGGAAGGTCTTGTACAAACCGGCTACGGAGGCCGCCGACGCCGGCTCCACGAAAACACCCTCCCGGTCCGCCAGCAGGCGGTAGGCGTCGAGTATCTCGTCGTCGGATACCATATCGATGCTACCCTGCGACTCATCGGCCGCTGCGACAGCCCGTTCCCAGCTGGCGGGATTACCGATACGGATGGCGGTGGCCAGGGTCTCAGGGCTCTCGATCACATGTCCCCTCACGATGGGCGCCGCTCCCTCCGCCTGCCAACCCATCATGCGGGGGAGGGAATCGACCTTGCCCGCCTCATAGTATTCACAGTATCCCTTCCAATAGGCGGTGATATTGCCGGCGTTGCCAACTGGTATGAAATGGTAATCGGGGGCCCGGCCCAGTGCGTCGCAGATCTCGAAGGCCCCGGTCTTCTGCCCCTCGATGCGATAGGGATTCAGGGAGTTCACCAGTACTACGGGGTGATCCTCGCTGATCTTGCGCACCAGTTGCAGCGCCTGGTCGAAGTTGCCGTCCACGGCTATCACCTTCGCGCCGTGGATCAACGCCTGTGCCAGCTTGCCCAGGGCGATGGCTTTGCTCGGTATGAGTACGGCGCAGTCGAGTCCTGCCCTGGCCGCGTAGGCGGCAGCCGAGGCACTGGTGTTGCCGGTGGAGGCGCAGATCACCGTTCTCGCGCCTTCCTCCACTGCCTTAGAGAGCGCCATGGTCATACCGCGGTCCTTGAAGGAACCGGTGGGGTTGAGGCCCTCGTATTTGAGCAACACCCTGGCCTCCAGCTGTTTGCTTATATACCCGGCCTCCACCAGGGGGGTGTTGCCCTCCAGGAGAGTCACCACGGGCGTACTCTCTCCCACCGGCAGGAATCCACGGTAGGCTTCGATGACGCCTCTCCATGTCGGACCCAATGTCTTCCTCTCTCGTAGGCTGCGGTTCCCGGGGGCCCATGGCCGATCCCGGTACCGCCTTTTCCATTAATGCCGGCCGCGGGGCTGGCAGTTGCGAAAACGACCTTGGCAGCGGCTTTCCCGGCGCCTTTACCTTTCATCCACGTCGGCGTCTTCCACCCTGATCACGCTGACGATGCGGTTGACCGCCTCCAGCTCTTCCAGCCCCCTCACCGTGGCGCGGAGGCTCGCCTCCCGTACGGCGTGGGTGATGAGGACGATACGCGCCTCCTTCCCCATGCCGTGTTGTATCACCGACTTGATGCTCACCCCGTTGTCCCCGAACACGCCGGCGATCCTTGCCAGCACTCCCGGGCGGTCGGGCACGTTGAAGATCATGAAGTAGCGGCAGACCACGTCCGCCATGTCCTTGATGGGCTTGTCGTAGAAGCAGGTACATCCCACCATGCGCCCGCCCGAGAGCATATTGCGGGATATGGAGATGACGTCGCCGACCACGGCGCTCGCAGCCGGCAGCGAGCCCGCGCCCTTGCCATAGAACATGAGCTCGCCGACAGCGTCGCCGGACACGAAGATGGCGTTGTTCTCGTCCCGCACCGCCGCCAGGGGGTGGTCGGCCGGGATCATGGTGGGGTGCACCCGCACGCTGATGCCGTCCGTCTCGTCCTTGGCCACGGCCAGCAGCTTGATGACGTAACCAAGGTCCCGCCCGAAGGCGATGTCGTCGGAGGTGATGCCGGTGATACCCTCGGCATAGACGTCATCCAGGGTCACGCGCGAGTTGAAGGCCATGGAGGCCAGGATGGCGAGCTTCGCGGCCGCGTCCCTCCCCTCGACATCGGCGCTGGGATCGGCCTCGGCGTACCCCAGGGACTGGGCCTTGGCGATGGCCTGGGAAAAGGACAAGCCCTCCTCGGTCATGCGGGTCAGGACGTAGTTGGTGGTGCCGTTGACTATCCCCAGCATCTGATATACGGCGTTTCCGGCCAGGCTCTGCTTGAGCGGGAGCAGAATAGGTATGCCGCCCCCCACGCTGGCCTCGTAGGCTATATCCACCCCCGCCTCCTCGGCCGCCCGCAGGATCTCTCCGCCGTGGGTGCTCATGAGTTCCTTGTTGGCGGACACGACATGCTTACCCGCGGCAAAGGCCGCGAGGATGAAGCCGCGCGTGGGTTCGATCCCACCCATGACCTCGACGACGATGTCCACTTCCGGGTCTTGGATCATCGTCGTTGCGTCGGTGGTGAGCATGCTTTCCGGCACTTCCACGTAGCGTGGGTCCGCGAGGTCTGCGACCGCGATGCTCTTGACCCGGATCTCGCAGCCGGTACGCCTGGAGATGGCCTCAGCGTTGTCCCGGAGGATGCGGATGACCCCGGAACCCACCGTGCCGCAGCCTAGCTGCCCCACGCGGATGATCCTCTTTTCTTCCGCCATCTGTCCCTCCAACTCCCGGCATCGTTTCGAATAAGGTTATTCTAACAGGACCTAACGTCCGGAGGTATGCGTGCCAGGCATTCTATCGCGTGTGCATGCAAAATCCGGATGAGTGTCACCCCTACGTGGTTGCGCGGATGTATGGGCTTATCGATCGGGCGTTGGTGGTCATACGTGTGGAGGATGAAGTGGGTAGCGACGATGCGAGGTCGATTGCGGCGATCGCGCAAAGTAACCGAATCGTGCGTATACAGCGACAAGGGAGATAAAGAACTCATCTCGTGCGTAGCCCTACTAAATAAAACCCGCGAGCCCGGCGAGCAAGGTGCTCGGAGGAGCTTGCGACGACGACCAGCCTTGTCGCCAGGCCGGAAGAACACGCACCGTCGCGCCGAAGACGGCGCTGGCGCTTTCGCGCTGCAGGCTGTCGTGCGTGGTTGCTCAGATGTAATAAGGGTGCGTGATATAATCCAGCTATGAAACCGAAGGAACCCGTATTACAGGTAGCCCTTGACTTCGTGGACCTCGAAAGGGCCATCCAGGTCGCCGCGGAGGCGGTTGCCGGCGGTGTGGACTGGATCGAGGCGGGGACCCCGTTGATCAAGAGCGAAGGGCTCAATGCGGTACGAGCCCTGCGCCAGCGCTTCCCCGACCACGTCATCATCGCCGACATGAAGACCATGGATGCGGGCAGGGCGGAGGTGGAGGCCGCCGCCAAGGCCGGCGCAAACATCATAGACGTCCTGGGAGCCGCTTCCGACGCTACGGTACGGGAATGCGTGGAGGCGGCCGACAACTACGGCGCCGAGATCATCGTGGACCTCATCGAAGTCGGTGACCCCGTGGACCGCGCGCGCGCCGCCGAGGCGGCGGGCGCCGATTATATCGCCGTGCACACCGCCATAGACATGCAGATGCGCGGCGGGGACCCCTTCGAGAGGTTAAAGGTGGTGGCCAACACCGTGGACATTCCCATAGCCGTGGCAGGGGGCATCAATTCCGAGACGGCGGCGAAGGCGGTGGAGAGCGGCGCGGACATAGTCATCGTCGGCGGCGCGATCATCAAGAGCAAGGACGCCCGCAGGGCGACGGAGGAGATCAAACGGGCCATGCTCACGGGCGAGGCGGTGAAAACAGACCTCTATAGGAGAGTCGACCTGGAGAACGTCAGGGACATATTCGAGCGCGTATCCACCCCCAACATATCCGATGCCATGCACCGCTCCGGAGAGCTGGAGGGTATCATGCCCATCAGCCCCGGGATGAAACTAGTGGGACCCGCGCTGACCGTTCGCTCCTACCCGGGCGACTGGGCCAAACCCGTCGAAGCCATCGACCTGGCGGAAGAGGGCGACGTCATAGTGATCGACGCCGGCGGTTTGGGGCCGGCGCTCTGGGGCGAGTTGGCCACCCACAGTTGTATCCAGAAGAAAGCGGCGGGGGTGGTGATCGACGGGGCCATCCGCGACACCGTGGAGATCCGCGTCCTTGGTTTCCCCGCTTTCTCCCGTCTCATAACCCCCACCGCCGGGGAGCCCAAGGGCTTCGGCGAGATCAATGTGCCCATCAAGGTAGGAGGGAAGCGCGTCTTCCCAGGTGATTGGATGGTGGGCGATGACGACGGGGTGGTGGTGATCCCCCGGGACAAAGTGGTGGAGATCGCCAACCGTGCCATGGACGTGCTGGAGAAAGAGAACCGCCTGCGCGGGGAGATAGAGGCCGGCTCCACCCTGTCCCAGGTAGCTTACCTCGAGAAATGGGAAAAGAAAAAGTAGCTGGGGTCAGCCCCGGACATGGGACATTTCTCCCAACAAATCGCTGAGATGGGGTCAGCTGCTCAAACGACACATATTCATTGATGTTAACAGCAATCAGGTAAAGGTTCCTTAATATGTGTCGTTTGAACGGCTGACCCCATCTCTTGAGACGTTTTCTCAAGATGTCCCATGTCCGGGGCTGACCCCGTTATTCCTTACGACGGCGCCACTTGCTCAACCACTGCTTCTTGGCGAGATCGGCGGGGGCCTCCTCGTCCGAGGCGTCCCATACATCTTCCTCTCCGGCTTGCGGCTCTTTCGCGGCAGGCGTCTCCTCGGTCAGCAGGGCCGCCCCCTGGTAGTTGGGTACCTCCCATATCAGGGCGGTCAAGGGGCTTTCGGCGCCCTTGCGTTCGGCGATAGCCGACAGGAACAAAGAGGCCTTGGCTGGATCGGAGGCCCGGCGCAGGATCAGGGTCAAGTCGCGCGGCCCTATCACCTTCGCCACGACGGGATCGCACAGCACCGCGATATCCCCGGGTTGCAGCTGCACTTCCTCCACCTCGATGGCCTCGCCGGAGCTCGAACCGAGCAGCGCCTTATCGTCGCCTTCCGCCTGGAAAACGGAACGCGCCTCTCCCTCGTGAAACAGGAACAACCCTCCCCTGCCGCTGCGGGCTGCATAGGCGTTCGTGGTGCCGGCGATCACTACTGCAAGATCCAACTCGAAGCCCTGGTCGGACCACCTCTCCAATATGTACTGGTGGATGTGATGGAAGATGCGCTTGAGCATGCGGCTGTAGTCGGGGACCTTGAGGTCGCGTCCTTTTTGTTTGAAGAATTCGTGCAGGAGCGCTATAGCATAGCGTCTCATCTCGAGCTCTTCCAGGCCTGAGCCCTCGGAGCACAACCCCGCCGCGAAGACCAGCCCGGATGGACTACCGCCCTCCCTCATCTTCAAGACGAAAAAGGGGGCATCCGGCGGGGAACTCCTCTCCCCGGTATGGGAAATGCCGATGTTGGGGCCTCCCTCTTGGATGCTGTTTCACCTCCCGATTCCTGCGGCCGCCACTCTACGGCACCGCGCTATCAAACGGGTTCAATCCCAGGCTCGCTCCCCGCGCACCAGGTCCTCGTAGGACTCCCTCTCTCTCACTACGCCGAAGCGGTCACCTTCCACCATGACCTCGGCGACGCGGCGGCGGGAATTGTAGTTCGAGGACATGGAGAAACCATAGGCGCCGGCGCTCATGACAGCGAGCAACTCCCCCGGCTCGGAGCGCGGTAGCGCCCGCTCCTTGGCCAGAAAGTCGCCGGATTCGCAGACCGGTCCCACCACGTCCACGGTCTCATCCTCCCGTCCCGTTTTCCTCACGGGGATTATCTCGTGGAAGGACCCGTAGAGACTGGGGCGGATGAGGTCGTTCATCGCCGCGTCCACCACCAGGAAATCCTTTTCCCCCGTGCGTTTACGGTATAGGACCTGGGTGACGAGTATGCCCGCGTTGCCCACGATCATGCGCCCGATCTCCAGGATCACCGTGCAGCCCGACTCCCTGAGTATGGGCTCCAGGGCCTGTGCGTAATCCCGTGGGTAGGGCACATCCTCCTGCCGGTAGGGTATCCCGAAGCCGCCCCCGATATTTATATAACGGATGGTGTGGCCGCTCGACTGCAACCGCTTCAACAGTTCCCCGATGATCGAGAGGCTGGCGCGGAAGGGATCCACCTGCGTTATCTGGGAACCGATATGCTGGTGCACCCCCACGACCTCCACATTGGGCAACGAGGCGGCGTGCTCGTAAACCGCCAGCGCCTCCTCGATGCCGATGCCGAATTTGGCCTCCTTCAACCCGGTGGCTATGTAGGGATGGGTTCCCGCATCCACATCGGGATTGACCCGCAGCGCGATAGACGCTTTCACGCCCTGCTCGCCGGCCACCCGATCCAGGGTGGACAGCTCGGTGGTCGATTCCACGTTGAACATCAATATCTGAGACCGCAGTGCGAAGGCCATCTCCTCTGCGGTCTTGCCTATACCCGCATAGACGATCTTCTCCGCCGGGATCCCCACCTTGAGGGCCCGGAACAGCTCGCCCCCCGAGACGATATCGGCGCCCGCTCCAACCGCTGCCAGCGTCGACAGCACCGCGAGGTTGGAGTTGGCCTTGGTGGAATAGCAGATGAGATGGGGCAGGCCGGAGAAGGCCTCATCCAGGCGGCGGTAATGGTCACGCAGGGTACGGCGGCTGTAGACGTAGACCGGCGTCCCCACCTCCCCGGCGATGCGTTGGAGCGGCACGTCCTCGCAGTATAGTTCCCCGTCTCGAAACCTGAAATCGTGCATGTCTTTCGTACACCAACCCCTATTCCCCTATGAAGGTGACCACGAGGGCGCGAGACCTGGGTACCTCGTCGAAGTCGATAAAGACCACTTGCTGCCATCTCCCCAGCTGGGGCACCCCCTCATCGAAGGGCACGGTCAGGGAGGGACCCAGCAAGCCCGCCCGCACATGGGAATGGCCGTTGGAATCGACACCCCGCTGGTTGTGATGGTAATCGCGGTCAACGGGAGCGATGAAGTCGAAGAGCTCACGGAAATCGATGCAGACGCCGGGCTCGTGCTCCAGGGTGGTGACCGCCCCGGTGGCGCCGGGAACGAAGACATTGAGTATCCCGCTCGCAAGACCGGTATCTCCCAGCATGGCCCTGATCTCCTCGGTGATCTCCACGATGTGGGCGTCACCTTCCGTTTCGAACTCTATCCGCTTGTGTATCACCGCCATCGCTCCGCTCCTCTCAACATTCATTATAGTCATTAGGGCACCATCCCATAAATACGCTGGCATTCGAACGCCGCTGCGCCGCTCTCGGTGCGTAACCGTATTTATGGGACAGCGCACCAGGGGGAGCCAGGTCTTATATTGTCGTCATCAAGACTACCGTTTAAACATCGGGTACAACAAGGCGGTCGGCCATGCGGTCGAAACCTTCAGGGTTTGCCGGCGAAGTACCCCGTTCCGTAAATACGGTCATGCACCGAGAACGCCGATACGCCACGCCCGCAAGGCGCTTGACCCTGCGTACTCGCTGAGTACGTCGCAGGGAGCGAAGCTAGGCTTCTCGCGAAGCGAGAAGCCGTATTGCGAGGAACCGAGCGACGAAGCAATCTCGATTTAGTATCACGTCGCGGCAGAAAATAGCCAGGTTGCTCCGCGAGAAGCCGTATTGCGAGGAACCGAGCGACGAAGCAATCTCGATTTAGTATCACGTCGCGGCAGAAAATAGCCAGGTTGCTCCGCGAGAAGCCGTATTGCGAGGAACCGAGCGACGAAGCAATCTCGATTTAGTATCACGTCGCGGCAGAAAATAGCCAGGTTGCTCCGCGACGAGACGTATTGCGAGGAGGCGAAGCCGACGCGGCAAGCTCGCTTGAGCATCACGTTTCGACTGGACACGAAACAGGAAGGATGCAGCGGCGTTAGAATGCGAGCGTATTTATGGAGCGGGGTACTAAAGAACGGAGGCGCCGCAGGTTCTCGCGGTCTTTCTCCACCGTCATCTCGGGCGTCTCCAGGATCCATGGCAGGTCGCGCAGGGCGGGATGGCCGGCCCAGAGCGCGAAGGCGTCCATGCCCAGCTTGCCCTCGCCGATATGTTCGGGGCGGTCCAGGTGGGAACCCAGGTCCCCGTGTGCATCGATGCGCTTTTGCTCTTTTCATCTCCTGCCCGCATAATGCAGCTATCTGTGATAGTGAAACGGGAGGTGAGGGATTGAAGCCGTTGAAGATAACCGAAGGCGTTTACCAGGTCGGGGGGCCGGATATGACCGCCCCGGAGGACTGCTGCTTCTTTCTCGTGGACTTGGGGCGTCCCGTCCTCATCGACGCGGGCGCGGGAGGGGCGCCACGCAAGCTCGTCAACAACCTGGACGACCTCGGTTACTCCCCCGGGGACATCAAGCTCGTCATCCTCACCCACTGCCACATCGACCACGTGGGAGGAGCCGTTTCCCTGGCCGAGAGATACGGCTTGCCCCTTGCCATCCACGAACTCGACGCCTCCCCGGTCGAGGAGGGGGATAACCGGCGGACCGCGGCGACATGGTATGGAATGGATCTCGCTCCGACCAGGGTCAAGTTCCATCTGAAAGGGGCAGAGGGGACTATCGAGGGCGGCACTTCACCCATACGCTGGATCCATACCCCGGGCCATACCCCGGGTTCCATCTCCCTGCTCATCGACAACGGTATGTACAAAGTCCTCTTCGGACAGGACATCCACGGTCCTTTTTACGCCTCCTTCGGCTCGGACCTCGACGCCTGGGGCACATCCATGCGCAAGCTGCTGGAGCTCGAGGCAGACATCCTCTGCGAGGGTCACTTCGGGATCATCCGTCCCGCCTCTGAGGTAAGGGCTTATATCGAGGACTATATGCGCGACTACAACAAGCTGTAAGCCGCACCCCGCATTCGATATTCAGTACGACGTGTACAACGTGTTCCGCATCACGCATCCCGCCTAGCGCGGAGTCGGAGACCGGTAAGACAGACGTAGTCAGGCGGCTCGTGTGGCGGGCAGAGGCCCAGCGTCCGCTGGAGCTCGGCCACGAGAAGGTCATATTCCGTCCGATGGGGGCTAAAAACATGGGATTTATAATGCCTGATCTCTATTTTTTGCGGTGAAACACAATATATAGGGGCTTGCGGGGAACAAATATATCGATTAATATATCGGTTAGATATATCGGTTAGATATATCGACGCGATACTACTGCTGACACCTTTTCGACCGATTATATGTAGGCGTAAGGAGGTTGTAAAGTGCTGGAGCTCGCCATACTGGGGGCTTTAAAAGAGAAGCCCATGTACGGTTATGAGCTGAAAAAGCGCCTCGCCTATCTATTGGGCCACCTCTGGAAGATAAGCTACGGTTCCCTCTACCCTGCACTGAAGAGGCTCGAATCGAAGAACGCGGTCGAGAGAGCTTACACGGTAAAGGCCAAGACCCGCAACCGTTACGTGTATCGCATCACCGCGGAAGGAGAGGAAACGTTCCAGAGACTGCTCGTGGATACGCGCAAGAGTTCCGAGATAACCGACGCCGACAAGTTCAGCATCAGGTTGGCCTTTTTCCAGTACATGGAACCCGAGATGAGACTCTGGCTGCTGGAGAGAAGGAGAAACTACCTCGAGGAGAGGTTGAAGGAGATGAGCGGGGCGGGCAAGAGCCGCGACAAGGATTCCGACAGCTACCGGCAAGGCCTCTACCGCCACCGCCAGGAGTTGCTCACGAGCGACATAACCTGGCTGGAAGAGATGATCGAACAGGAGAGGAAGCAGATCCAGGAACGCAAGGAGGACCAAGACACTCTTGCAGTTGAGGACAAAGGGGGTGGGAATCTGGTCATAGACGAAGGGTCAATCAAGAACATGACGCCTTTACAGGCTTAGCGAATACGAACACGATCCCACCTCGCGGGGGGATGGATATAAGGGTTTTACGGGAGGTTTATCGATGAACAATATAAGAGTGGCCATAGTAGGTGTCGGCAATTGCGCTTCCTCCCTGGTGCAGGGCATCGAATATTACCGGGGTGCGGAGGAAGGTGACCTGATACCAGGGCTCATGCACGTCAAGGTGGGTCCCTACAACATCAGGGACATCGACATCGTCTGTGCTTTCGACGTTGACGCGGACAAGGTCGGCAAGGACACCAGCGAGGCTATCAACTGCGGCAAGAACAACACCGTAAAGATATGCGATGTACCTTCCATGGACGCGCCGGTCTTCAGGGGTCATACCCTGGACGGGCTGGGGAAGTACTACAACATGGTCATCGAGGAATCTCCCTCCGAGCCTGTCAACGTAGCGGAGGTCCTGTCCCGTCACGGTATAGACGTGCTGGTCAACTACCTTCCCGTTGGCAGCGAGAAGGCCACCCATTTCTATGTCGAGGAGGCGCTCAAGGCCGGATGTGGGATCGTGAACTGCATCCCGGTCTTCGTGGCCAAGGAGGAGATGTGGCAGGGCAGGTTCCGCAAGTACGGCCTGCCCATCATCGGAGACGACATCAAGT
>Ga0315274_10005111_pt1 | contig 19231 bp, 13 predicted proteins | sample YL17G02_20_MG_FD_203700 | JGI IMG/M metagenome (GOLD analysis project Ga0315274, IMG submission 203700) | Sediment microbial communities from Yellowstone Lake, YNP, Wyoming, USA - YL17G02_20 | ecosystem: Environmental > Aquatic > Freshwater > Lake > Sediment | place: USA: Wyoming | collected... | reverse complement strand
CCAGGGCTGGCGTCGTACCTCGTCGGGGCGATGACGCTGTAGCTAATCTGAACCACTGCTCCACGGCCCGAGATGATCAGGGAACGGAAGGTGGCCCACGGCACGCCGTACCGGACGTCCATGTTCGTGGCGTACATGTCGGTAGTGGCGGCGTCGTTTTCCTGGAGGCTGGTACCCCCGCAGGAATGCGGCGTCATGTAGTTGCGGATCTCGGGTGGCATCGGAGGCCACGCATGGGGGGTTCTGGGATCCACGCCCCGGCGGTGTCGGTCAGCAGCCATGGCATGGCTCGCAGGACCACAGTTGCTCCACTGGCAACGAGACCCGTCCCCTTGCTTGCGAAAGGTCGGACGGTACGTCAAAGCAGGCTTCTCCTGTTGTATGGGCAGGACGTGGACCGGGCGGCTGGCCGCCCTCGTCTACAGGTTGGGGACGACAACCTGCTTGCGGCGGGCAATGGCCTGCCAGAGCGTCCAGGGGTCGTTCACCTGGAGGCTGAACGTGCCCTCGAAGCGCACGATGGCGTTGCCGTCGGCTGTTCCGGACGGAAACGTCACGGCAATTGAGCGGCACGGTAGGATGACCGGGTTCGCACCTTCGATGGTTCGGTTGAACACGTGAAGATCAAGCGTCGTCAGATCGCCAGGCTTGATGAACTGGTAGACATCGCCGATCTTGGGAACATCGATGTGATGCCAAGCGATAGTGAAGGTCTCGTTGGGGTTCTGGAGCCCCCGGTTCTGGGCATAGACCGTGTCTCCCGTCTGGCCCAGCACAATGATCTTGGCCCGGATGTCTACTTCGTCCTGGCTCGAGTAGTTCATCGCGTCGCCGAAATGGGTCTCAGCCCACTGCCACCTGTTGTGTGCCGCGATGGAGGTGTCGTTCTTCTTACGGGCGAAGAGAACATTCGCGGTTGGCCAGCCATCGACGTTGGAATACTCGCTGCCGCCCCAAACAAGGGCATCGTTGACCATGCCTGACGCGTCTTCGATGTATTGCAGCTCCCGGAATCCTTGCTCCGCTCCGGTGGGCTTGTCCGAAAGCGTGTAGGGAGCAGCCCCGTCCTCCACGGCTCGCCAGACAAGGTCGGCCCCATTGCCGTTAGGCTGGATGTACCAAATGGCTCCGGTCAGCCCAGAGAAGGACTGCATCTGCTTGCGCCATGGAGACCCCTGGGTGACCCATGCCCCCTTGTACGTCACGTTTACCGTGGCCACAAGGGAGGTCGGGTTCCCTTCCAGGATCATGAACGTCCCGTCCTCTGGCTCAATCTCGTAGTGCCAGATGGCTACGCCGTTGTCGTGAACCGAGAGGGACCCTGGGTTGTAGTCGTGCGGGATGCGCCACAGGTACCCAACCGTCACGTCGTCCTGATCCGGGATGATGTTCACGTAGGACGGGGTGTACGTGACTCCCGTGGCCCCTGCGTTCATCGGGATTTGCCCTACCTGGTCGACCATGGTTGACGTGTCCAGCCACGTCGGAAGATCGAGATAGTCGTCGCACAGTTGCTCGACCACCGTCTTGTCCCAGGTTCGACTGAACTGGGGAATGGAGGTCTGGTAGTTGGCCGTGTTCCGCACTACGCGCTTGTCGAACAGGATGTTGTAGTCGACCCCGCGAAGCTGGAACTGCCTCGTCTTCACCGACCCGGGCGTGGTGGTGTCATCGGTTGGCAGCGCGAAGGTCTTGGTGACCTGGGTCAAGAAACCAGCGTAGAACGTGGTTCCATCGAGCTTCCAGATGATCCGCTTCCCGGTGACGAAGGATTGGGTTTGATCGAGATCCCGGACAGTGGCCTGCCAGATGCCCGGCTGAGCCCAGCTTGAGCTTTCCAGGCGCGCGGACTTGATCAGGACCACGTTGGTGATGTCGCGAGCCTCATCGTCTGGGTCATAGATGATCTCGAGGCCAACTCCTGCCATCAGTGCTCCTAGCCAGTAACGCGGGTGTAGGCGACGTTGCAGCCGCCGCCGCCGAATGCCTCGGCATAGCTTTGCAACATGCTTGCTGGCATCCACTTCGGAGCAGAGGCCAGCGGGTCGTAAACAAGCGCGTAGCCATCCGCCCTGAACTCGTTGATGTACATGGCGTGTCCGCCGTCGAACGAGGTCTGGGACGAATACTGGGCCGTGATCCGGCTGTAGGTTCCCTGCAGGATCCCGCCTCGCCCGCCATTGATCATCGACACGAACGCGCTCCACGAGGTCCCCCAGTGGACATCAAGCGTTTCGCTGAACCCACGGGACCACGCCACGGCAGCGTCGTTCAGGTCTGTGCCGCCCGTTTGGTCATCCTGCAGCGAACGCATACGCGGTGGCGTACAGGTCTTGGCCCCCTCGGTATGGCGATCAAGGGCAATGCACGCTGATGCCATCGTGCAATTCTCACCATCGAGACTTGAACCCCAACCAAGCTGCCTGACGTGTCTAGGACGATAGACCGGACCTCCGCCATACCCGCCAGGCGGGGTGTCCGTTCCGTTCTCGGAATAGCAGACGATGATGTCGCCTGGTGGCTCGTAGGTGAATGTTCCAGCCTCTGGGTCTACCTCGGTGATCACTACCTGATCGCCACTTATCGCAGTAGCGGTAAGGGACCCGGGACTGTACGAATGGCTGATCTGGCAAACAGAGGACGAAAAAAAGTCCGTTCCGTTCACGGTCAGGTACATGTCGTTGAACCACAGCTTGGGATACAGATTCGTACCACCTACGAATTGCCGCAGATAAAGCCTGTAGTCCAGAACTCTTGGTGAGCTGGGGTGCGTATCTGTAGCAGTGATGGTCCAGTCGTCTGGTTCTGGATCTCCGGTCCAAACCTTCACCGAAAGGGTCGGCCCTGAGCTGTCAGCAGCAATCCTGACTCTGAACAACTGGGTGGGATCAAACACATCGTGAACGGTAGGAGGGTCAGTAGATCCCCATAGATTGATCCTTACATCACCAGGCCCAAGCGTCCCACTGCCATTCAGGCCAAGCATGACCTGGCAGCCATTCTCAAATGCGGTGAAATCAAAGCGAATAGGCGTCGCTGGATTCGCCCCGGTCTTCTCAAGCTGCATGGTGACGACCGTATCGAACGTACCTGTTGTGACCCCGTCGAAAGCCCCCGCTTGATCGTAGAAATACTGGTACGTGTAAACGAGCTGGCTTTGATATGGGGCATACATATACGCCCGTAGATCGGGCTGGATTCCACCAACGCCCAAATTGACGTTATTGACATACCAGGCCAACCCGGCTTCGCCTGATCCCCAGCCACCCGTCATGCCACGGTTGAAGCTATCGGTTGGACCGCCCGTACCGCAGACAGGCTGTTCACAATGTCGGTCGTCCTTAGTTTCTGGGTCATCTTTCAACGGAGGAAACTCTGCCGTATTCCATGCCTCGTCCAAGTAATGGGCGAGCACAAGGTCGTACATCGCCTCATCGTTGTTCACGAACCTGACGCGCATCGATCGAACGGGGATCACATCGTCAAAGCCATGAACTCCGCAGATGAAGCGAACCTTCATCCCGGCCCTCAGCCCAGGCTTGGCCATCGTGCATCGGATCGTGATGGCCGGATCTTTGTGGCCCCGATTGTTCTGGGTTGATCCATCAATGTAGGTCGTGGCGCGCTTCAGAACGGACTGCGGCTTATAGAGATCCTGGCGATAGTCCGACCACTGCCAGAGACCATGCTCTGCCTTGGACGTCTCCTCCTGGTATCGCTTGAACGTCATCGAATTCTGGCCGAGCCCTGTCCCCCAGACAAAAGCATCGTTGGCCAGCATCGTCCCGTCCTCCACGATGGCCATATCCCGATAGCCAAAAGTGGTCGTCCCGTTCGGGGTATCGGACAGAGCAAACGGCGCGTCCGTCACATCGACATCGGCGTACGCCAGGTCCTTGTCCGCATCGATGTAGTAAATCGCCCCAGGCATCAGAGCCGTGTTTCTCATGGCCGTGGCCCAGCTCATCGCTGGAACAGCCGGTGACCCAGGGTTGTCCTCTTGCGGTGTTCCGACGTACCTGACCTTGGTATGGGTCAGACCATCGCCCTCGAGGTCTAGATAGTTGTGGAACAGGTCGAGCACGATCTCGTCGTCGTGCTTGCCAGCGGGGTACTTCGGAACACGTTCCGTCTCGTGGGCCTTGTTGCGGATGAACCGCTTCGAGAACAGGATGTTGTAGTCCGAGCAGTCAAGAACGAAGTACCGGGGCGTACTCGAGGGAACCGAGGTGTCGTCGACAGGAAAGGCGTATTCCCTAGTAATCGACATGACGTAGCCGCCCCAGACCCTGAGGCTCTCGATATCGAGCGTGATCTCCGAGCCCGTGGCGATGGACAGGCTGTGATCGAGGTCCCTGACGTAGACCTTGGCCGTTCCAGGCAGTGGCCCCGCGTGCATTTCGAACACGGACCGCTTGATGTCGCAGTGGGTGGTGATATCCAGCCCGTCTACGACGATCTCCATCGAAGAGATGACGGACCATGAGAGACCCGATCCGTTAGACACGTCTCACACCCAAATCGCTGTAGACCAACCCAGCCCTTTCGACTTCCCATGACATTCCAAAGTCATAGGCGACGATGCTGCAGATTGCCCACCTCGGGTTGAAGTTGCTTTCGGCCAGGTTGCTGATGGTCCAGGACGAAGCGAGATCACGGGCGACCAGACTGCTGATGGCCCATGAAGCTGCCAGATCACGGGCAACCGAGCTGCTGATAGCCCAAGACGTAGCAAGATCGATAAAGACCGGGACGCTGTTGGTCCCGATCTCCCACGACATCGCCAGGTCGGACGGAACAATCGATGCGATCGACCACGAAATTGCAAGTCCAGCCCCAACCTCGTTGCTGATCATCCATGAGACAGACAGATCAGCGTTGACGATCGACGGGATCGACCACGAAGCCGCCAGATCCGCATCGACGATCGACGCGATGGACCAGGACGTTCCTAGATCATCGGTGACCGTGGATGCGATGGACCAGGAGGCACCAAGGCTCGACCCGACCTGAGCCGGGCCAGCCGTTCCATCTGCATCGAAGCCGTACCACGTCTGGCCGCGCTTCCAGAAGTTGTCCCAGCGAGCATCTAGCCGGGCCATGGTCTAGTGATCGGACTCGATGTAGATCCGGTTGATGCCGATGCCGACCATGTTCGCGGTCACGTCGGTCGCCCCGTTGCCCACCGTCACCTGTGGACCGAGGAAGACGTTATCGGCCGGAAGGTTCGAGCTGACGCTGGAGTCGATCAGCGTGGTCCCTGCGTTGATGTCATCGAGACGGTAGTAGACCGTGTTGTCGTTGGGCTTGGCGAACATGTAGAAGTCGTAGCCCTGGCCAGCCGCAAGTGTGGCGCTCGAGATGGCCGATCCGCCGTTGTAGGTCGCGCCGTCCTTGGTCGCGAGGTACAGGACGTTCGCGCCCATCGTGTCGTCGTGCCACAGGCCGATGGTGTTGTTTGAGAAGGTGTTGGTCGTCGCCTGCTCCGTCGTGCCTGGCGTCAGACCCACGAACAGACGGTCGCTGTTGCTCTGCCACGCCTCGATCACGAACCGGGTGAAGAAGAAGAACCCGCCCAGCCCGGCAGCGTTGCCGCGCCAGATCCACGGGATGTTGGCTGCGGTGGCGATGATCCCCATCGACTGGTTGGCGGTGGTGACGACGTTGCGGTGCCGGAACCGCTTCATCTGGTTGATGATGGCGGGGGAGGTGCCAGACGGGACCGGGGTGTCCTGCGTGCCGCTCGAGCCACCCTTGGCCCACAGGACGCCGAAGCCGCCGGTCGCCGTGGTGCCTGCGGTCGGGTTGAACTGGACGACGTTGTTGCCGAACAGGGCGGGCTGCATCCAGGTGTCCACGCCCGACGGGCCGATCCACTTGGGCAGCATCCGACCGGACGTGGTGCGGGCGAACATCCGCAGGACGCCGGACGACGGCGCAGTAGGTACGGAAATGCCCGTCCAGTCCTGGTAGCCCGTGTGGGAATCGTTGAGCAACGTTGTGCCTGACGGGATCTCGGCGAAGTCCCAGCCCTTGCCATCCTCGTAGTTGGCGGCTCCGCCAGCAGGGAGGTTGATCAGCGGGGTGATGGCGTTAGCGCTGGCTGTGCCACCCCGGAAAAGCTGGAAGGTGTTGGCGGAAACGGCGTCGGTGTTGACTACCGTGATCGTCCGGATGAACGAAGGACCATTCGCAGTAGCGGTGTAGATCGTCCCGGCGGAAGCAGCGAGCTGGCCCTGGTAGAGGACCTTGTACGTCTCGGTGGTGCCGTTTAGCTCCATTCCGAAGATCGTGCAGGTGACCTCCGACGCAGCAGACGCCACCCCAGCGAGGGTGTCGTTGGCGGCAAGGGTGAACATCAGATGGTGTCCCCCTGGACCCGGATGTTGGCAGCATCGGAAGCAGCGTTGCCAGCCCCAGCCGTGACCGTCCTGCGGATCCAGATCGCGACATAGTCGTTCTGGGCATACGGAGCCGTGGGAAGCGCGAGCCCACCGGCATAGTCGGTCGGCGTAGTGAAGGACGGACCGGTCGGCGTCGTCACCTCTGTCCCGATAGTGGTCGCAGAGGCGTTCTTGCCAGCCGGGTCGAGCGCAATGGCCAGCGTGGTGTCCGCAGACGACGTGTTCGACTGGATGAACACCTTGGGCGTGATCAGGCCATCAGCATCGGCATCGGTGTTCTTGAAGAACACGCACCGGTACTCGATGGACCCAGCCAGAGCCTCAGCGCCCGTCACCCGATCAAACAGGCTGTGGATGCTGGTCCCCACCTCGGTCGAGGAGATAGCCCCACCAAGCGATGCCAGGGGATCGGTGTTGCCCGTGCCGCCCGAGTAGTACCACTTGAGATTGGTGTCCGTGATCGCCATAAGGTCTCCTAGCTCGCGACCGGGGCTCGAAGCCCGTACAGCGATGACTTCTGGTTGAGGGCGCGCTCTACAGCACGAACGACATCATCGAGATCGGTCTGGCTGCCTACGGAGCCGACGTGGATGTGAACCGTCGGGGAGAAGCCAGCCCCGGAGTAGGAGCCGGTTGGAGTGCCACCAGGGCCACCGGTGTCAGCCCACGAGGCGTCTCGACCCAGGGATTCCGGCGTCGGGCTGGTTGACGGTGTGTATGTGCCACCAGCGCTGATCGCATCGAGCATCTTCTTGTACTCGGGAGCGATCTTGGTAATGGTGTCCTGCACGTTCTTGAAGATGGTGTCGAAAGCTTCCTTTGACTGCGTAGCAAGGGTGGCAGCCGTCTGGATCATCATTGACTCGACCGTCTTGTACTGCTCAACAATGATCCCTGCCTGGGCGACAGCGTCATCGCGCAGGAGACCCATCTGCTGCTGAAGGATGCCTAGCTCGGTGGAGTCCATCTTGATAACCAGATCGCGAGGCATCTTCTCGAGGTCAATGAGAGACTGCTGAAAAGCACGCAGGTTCTGCTCATCAACGATCTTGAAGCTGGCCCCGGTGATGTCCTTGTTCAGGTTGAGCTGCCGCTGCGCGATGTCTGCGACGTACTTGGCCTGATCCTGTCGAGCAGCGATCTCCTCGGGCGTCAGGCCTTCGGACATGAACCCAGCAAGTGAGGTCTGGAAGCTGATCTGACGCTGCTGCAGCTCCTGGCCCAGAAGGGTCAGCTCACGGCTCTTGAGCAGGACAATCCGCTCCTGGGTGCCAAGGTTCGTTGCCTGAACGTCCCCAACACCCTTGACCTCTGTGGACTGCTTGCCCAAGAGACCGAGCATGTCGCCAAGCTGCCGCTTTCCAAGCTCAAGCCCACGGTTGTAGTCCTGCCAGAACGCGGTGGCCTGTCCTGACATCAGCCGTTCCTGAACAACCTTGATCTGCTCTCCATAGGACTTGATCTGCGCGATTTGCTGATCGTTGAGGCCGAAGTTCTTGAGCTGTTCGATACCAGCCGCCGCCCGCTTCTGGATCTCCTCGAAGGTGCTGTTGGCCGTCCCCTTGAACTGATCCCAACTCTGAAGAACGCTCTCAGGGATAGCAGCATTCATCGCAGACGGAATGCCGGTCTCAGGCGCTGGCGGACCGATGGGGCTCTGAACGCCCAGGTACTGCATCGATGGAGCAATGGGAGGGGCAGCTAGGACGCCCATCCCGAAGGATGCCTGCCGACCTCGCTGGGCAAGATCGGACTGCATCTGGATCGCCCTGATCTGAGCCTCAAGGGCAGGCTGCATGTTCCGGAGCAGCATCTCCGAAGAGGGGATGCCCTGGCCGGTGGCATAGTCGTTCAGCAGTTGATCGCCGAGCGCCTTGCCAGCATCCTTCTCGCCCATCCTCTGACCGGTATCGATGTTCTCGATGCCGATGCCAAGCTGCCGATACCGGCGGGCATATTCGGGGTTCATGCCCGATTCGATCAGGCTCTTCTCCGTGGCGTTGGCCTGATCTTCTGTGGCCTCGGTGAAGAAGCGAAGCGAGGACGAGCCCTTCTCAAGGCTTTGGTTCCAGCCCTTGATCGTGGCGTTGAACTGCTTGGTGATCTCCGGATCCGCGTTGGTACCTCCCGGCATCCCGGCCGGAAGCTGGACCAGACTGCCGCCAGGCGAGGTAGACAGGAGCCGGTTCTTCTCATGCTCCGGTCCGTAGATCGCACCGTAGATACCGTTGCCAACAGCGTCCAGATCGCTGAAGAGCTTGCCAACGTAGGGGATCTGGTCAATGAATGACTGCTCCTCCGGACCAGGAAGCATCCTGGCCATCGTGACAGCGGTATCCGGCGTAGCGTTGATGTCCGTCCCAAACGCTCCGCCCGTCGAACGCGTCAGGCCGGGAGTCCCGCCGTAGGGCTGGAGCAAACCCCTGTCGCCGCTGGCGATGTTGCGACCGGCACGAACGAATTCGAGCTGCTGAACGGCCGCCTTGTTTCCTGCCTCGATGGAGGCACGCTGCTCCAACGCTGGTGTGTAGACATCAAGCTGCGCCACGCTAACGCCAGACTGTGACGCAACACCAGCAATGGCGGCCTCAGAGAAACCTCCCATCTGGCGCGTTGCATCCGAGAGGGTGTTGCCGACAACGGATGCCGTGTTGGCAAAGTCCAGCATCCGGTCTGCGGCCTTGCCCAGCTCTACGCTGAGGACCTGCTCTGCACCCTGGAGGATCTGGCTGGTGATCTGGAACACGATGGTTGCGCCAGCCGTGGCGATACCACCGGCCATCGCGCCAACACCAAGGTTCCGCAGAGACATCAACCCTGAGGGAAGATCAGCCTGGGCTCCCAGCTTGATCTTCTCCTGGGCCTCACGCTGTTCGGTGGTGGCCTGTCCTTCTTTGGCGATGTCTGCTTCCAGCTTCTGGCTGGCAACGATCTGGGCTTCGCCCTTCTTGTAGCCCCGGGACCCTGGGGTCCTGGCGGCCTGTTGTGTCATGAACGTCGACGTAGTCTCTCGTGCTGCGTCGAACCTCCTGCTGACTTGAAGCTCCTGATCGCGAAGTTTCCCAAGCTGAGCCGCTTCGTTCCGGTAGCGGTCGATGTTCCCGGCTTGCTTCTCGAAGAATGGAGCCTGGATGAAGTCGGTCAGCGATGCCTGGAAGCCACGTCGGAAGATGGCCCGATCAGCTCGCTCAGCGTGGGCGGCATCCTGGATCTTCAGGCGGTCGTTGATCTCCTGCTCAGGGGTCGTGACGTCGGTCTTTGCCATCGGCGAAAGACCAGCCTGCCGACGCAGGGCAGCCAGCGAACCGGCCGTACTACCTGTTCCACCCTGAGCACCGCCAACCCCTAGATTGGCAGCGAGGTTCGCGAACGGGGTCCCCCTGAAGAGCTGGGTGATCTGCTCATCCGACTTTCCTGCGGCCCTGAACCTGTCGATCTCCCGCTGGACGAACCCCTCAGCCCTGACGCTCGTGCCATACGCGAAGTTGGCCCGGTCCATGGCGGCCTTGCCACGGGCCGCACCAGCAGCATCGGATGCAGTCGAAGCCCCAAGGCCAACGACCTCGAGCGGCTTCATCTGGTCTTTGATAATCACGTAAATCTCAGAGCCCGGCATCGCGCCGTCGTAACGCTTGCCGCCCGGCGGTTGCGTGGGACCGCCCGGTCCACCAGAACGACCAGCACCGGCTCCGCCAGCCACGAGGAAGGCGGGGTTGACGTACCCCGTGCCATCGGCGTTGCGCGGGAAGTTGCCAGCGACGGCTTCCTCCCGCTGCTTCATCAGATCCTTCAGCTCGTTGTCGCGGTCGTTGTCGCTCTTCCCGCCACGGAGATAGGCGATCTGGGCAGCCGTCGCAGCGATCTCAGGATTGGGCCTACGGGCAGGGCCTGCGCCCTCTAGGGTCTGGTAGGCATCTCGCTGAAGCAGGGTCGGCTCACGGCCTGCCGCTGCGTCATATCCGCCGCCTTGAGCATGCCTGAAGCCAGACCCGGAAGCGTTCTCCACCCACCGATGAGTGATCGGAAGGCCAGGGGCGTAGGGGATTTCACCTGTTGCGAGCGGAGCCGAACCGCCGATCCCTTCAGCCTCAAGCGCCTGGGCAACCGCTTCCGCGAACTCCTGATGCTTCTCAGGCGTCGGGTACGCCGTGATGAACTTCCCCTGCTGATCGCCACCGGGTCCAAATGCCCCCTTCTCCAAGGCTTTTGTGCTTCGGACGAACTTGTATGGGACCTGCATATCTCGGGCGATCTTGTCCACGATCTCCAGGGTCCGCTGGGCTTCGCCTCCTGTCGCCGAGACGTGGAACTTGGAGCCCGGACCCGCAAGGGACGGTCCATAGTTCATCATCTCGAACCAGTCGGACCCCTGGGAGCCCGTATTCCCTGTCGCGGCCTTCAGGTCGTACGGACCATGCAGCAAGCCGGTGGTGGGGTTTTGGGCGACCTCATCCATGCTGGTCTTGACCATGCCCGGAAGAACGTCATGCGTGAACTTCAGACGCTCCGCTTCCCGCTCTTCGTTCGTCGGTGCGACGTAGGCTGGGCCTTCTCGCTTCAGCCGCTCGTATCGAGCCTGACTCTGAGCGAGGATCCAGTCATTGGTGTGCTGGGTCTGGAAGTAGGCCTCGTTCATCGGCTCAGGAGCCGCGACGAAACCTTCGCCATGTGATGCCACCGCAGCAGCGGCGATTGGCATCATCGCAGCAGCAGGACGAGTCGTAGGCTCTGCAGCCTGGAGGTCGGTCCACTTCTTCTCAGCGGCATCGATCTTGGCGCGATGCTCCTGGGCGGCACGGATCTTGGCATCGATGGCAGCTACGGCAGCAAGGTTCCCTCCGCCGCCCACACCAAGGCCATCAGCCGCAAGGTTCTCAGCCCGCCCAGAAGCCCGCTGCCGAGATAGAGCCGCTTCCTCAGATGCCTCAAAGGCGTACCGCGCTTCGATGTTCTGCTCGGGAGGAGCTGTCTCCCGTGTGCCGATACGAAAACCACCGATGCGATCGTAGGTGTCCTGCGTTTGGGTCCCAGTGGGACCCTCCCGCGAGACATCGTGCGTTAGCGGTGTGACGTACAGCGGATAACGTCGATCATGTGCTTGCTGTTCAGCCGCCGCCTGATCCTGGTTGTCGGCGACGGGAACAATAGGTGTTTCGCCTCCGGGTGGACGATGTGAAGCACGGCCACCAAGACGAGGCCGGAAGTACATGTTGTCTGGCGTGCGGTGCTGGAGGATCTCGAGCGCCTCACGAACCACGCGATCCTGGACCCCGGAAATGGCCTCGTCGGACAGCGATCCGTTCTGGGTCTCCAGTCCAGCCTCGGATGCCAGCGCCCCACGGACATCCTGGGTACTGGTCGCGCCACCGGCCATGATCCCCTGGACCTTGGCCATCGCAGCTTCACGCGTGTCCCACAGCTTGCGACGAGCGGCCTTGGCGGGGGCAGTAATGGAATCGACCTCTGCCCTTGCCTTCTGTTGAGCCAGAAGGTTCTCATGGCTCTTATCGGCACTCGTATTCGCCAACGCCTCTTCGGCGTCAACAAGGCGTGTGATCGGGGTGTTTGCCGCGATCATCGTCTCGCCGGTCTTGTTCTTGACCCTCGGGTTGAGCTGCAGCTCGGACTCTGCCTCAGCCTGCAGGGCCTCGATCTCCATCGATGTCTTGGGGGCCTTCGACTGGAAGACGGCAGTGGCAATCGCGGCGCGTTCCTTCTCGCCGCGCGTGCTCATCCGACCGATGCCAGCCGCCTCTGCAGATCGACCCTTATTGGCCTGTTCGATCGTCCGCCCGCCGCCCGTGCGAACGTCGTACATGCGATCGATGTACTCCTGTGCCTGATCGTCAAGTGCCACTACCTGCTGGGAGACACCTTGGTACATCTCCTGGAAGGTGGTGCGGACACTCTTGGCCAGCCGCTTGTTGTCAGGGGTATCGGGAAGCGCCGCAAGCTCGTCCGAGTAATCCTTGACGATCTCCTGCCAGGCGCGATAGATCATCTGCTTGCGGGATCCGGTCTCCCCGTTCATACGGGCGCTCTGGAGCTTGTCCATGAGCGGGAGAACTAGCTTGTCGCTCAGGAATGTATGAGCCTGGGCACGGCCCATCTCGTTCCGCTCATCGGCAGACATGTCATCGAAGCCAGCCGGAGACGGAACCTGGAGGAAGTCCAGCAGGCCGTGACCCGGGACAAGCTCACCAGCAAGGTTCCGATGCGGTCCGCCACGCTGCTGCTGGCCCTTCATACGGGCTACCCAAGCACCAGGGACGCGATCCTCGTCTGCGTATGCTTCAGCATTAGCAATCGCTGGATCCAGCGACCCAACACGCTCGCGACTCTCGGAAGCCAGGACCTGGCCCCTTGCATAGCCACGACGATGCTGTTCGACAGTCCCAGGGCGAACATCGTCCGCAACTTCCTCGCGATCGGACAGACGCTGGACCATGGCATCGCGGGCTCCGTAGAGAGCCCGCTCCCGGTTCTCCAACTCGCTGATCGGCTTGCCAGCCTGATATCGCTCGTTGATCTGGTCGGAAATCTGCCCGAGCTGGGACTCAGCCTCGGCGATATCCGTCTTGAGGCTCTCGATCTCGAGACCAGCCTTGTACCGGGCATCGAGCGATGTGCCGCCAAGGGTGGTGTTGCCGATGTGAGCGCCACCAGGCGTGTTGACCTTGCGTGCAGCCCGAAGCTGCATCGTGATTGCCTGCTGGACCTCAGGCTGGCTGATGAACTCGTTGACAGCGTCTGCCGATGCGGGATCACCACCGACCAACTCGTTGACGAAGTGACGAATGACATCCGTGTCATTCATCGCCTTCACCGGTCCGTTGGCCCCCTGGATGTTGGGGATGGCGTTCTTGCGCTTGGCCAGATCGTCGATGTACCGCTGGTCAGCGTCCATCTCGTAGGGATAGGACTCGCGTTCCCTGCCAGTTCTCTGGTCGATGCGCGTTCTGGCTGGACGCATGCCAAGAACAGCACCCGTGGTTTCCTCGCGGAAGTACCGGGTGCCGTTGATCGACAGCAAGCGGACGAGGTTCCGCAGGTCAACATCGATGCCCTGGACATTGCCCATGAGCGACCGACCACTGGTCTGCATCATGGGATCGCGCCGATAGGAGGACCTCGTCCCGAGGACGTCTCGGTTGTACTGCTCCTGGTCCTCGATCTGCTGGCGACGGCGAGCAGCAAACTGATCGTTGGTCTCGTCTGGCCTCTGCTGTGTCACAGAACGGACCAAGCCGATCGCTCGAGCTGCATCACGGCCTGCGGTCGGCCCTGTGCCGAAGATGGGTCGGTCTGCGACCAGGTGGCCACGGCCACCTTCGCGGATCCCGGTGACCTCTGGCCCGCCGTCCTCAGATGCGGGATGCCAGTCCCCTCGGTTCTGAAGTTCCAGCTTGATGGCGGCCAAGGCCTGCTTGTTCTCGGCAAGCTTGGCTGCCTGTGCTTCGGTAGTCGTGCCAGTCCTGGCAATCTCCGCGTTCATGGCGGAGTTGCTTTGATAGATCCTCTTACGACGCTTTCCGAGAATGGCCTCTCTCTCGGCAGGCATCGGGACCGGGGCGTCGGTCGATCCGGACTCGGCAGGGCGTCCACCATCACGGTTGGCGAACGTCGCCCCCATGAGAGAGAGAATGGAGTCGGCGTTGACCCTGGTGATGTCCTTGGGTGCCTGCTCGGCAGCCTTGCGGGCTTCCTTGCTCGTCGGGTCATACCCCGGAGGCGGAGCCTGCGTGTCGTTCTCGAACCGGACGGGTCCCTGGCTCGGACGACGATTGGTCTCAGGGGGTGGAGTCTCGTTGGCCCTGGACGGCGGAGCCTGCTGCTCGCTGGCGCGGGTGGACTCTGAGGCAGGGGCGGCATTGGCCAGCACCGAAGCGAAGGACTCGCCACTGTCGTTCGTCGTCTTGTAGATCAGCCCAGCCGCCTGTCTCCCACCGTTGACAGGATTGGATGCGGCAAAGAGTGCTTCCGATCCCGGCGAGGCCAGGATGTCCCCGCGCTCCTTATCGGGGATCCCCTCCCGCCTCAGCAGCTCACGCAGAGCACCGTCAAAACGGTAGGTCGCCTCTCCGCTGGCCCCGGGCTGCTGGCTTGGGACGACGTTCAGCCACGTTCGCGGATCGCCTGGAAGACGAGCAACCAGCTCGCCAAGGCGCTCCACCGATCGACCGGCGTCGTTGGCGGGGATGTCGCTGAAATGCTTGCCGAGATTTGCATACGTCTCGGTGATGGTCGAGTGCAGCTTGCTGATGGCGGCGGCCAAGGGGGCATTTCGCTCAACCATTGCCGCCACTTCGGGCGACACGTTGTTGCGGACGGCTCCAGCCTCCGGCGCAGCCGCAGCCGCAGCACCAGCCCCAGCTCCTGTCCCGTCCCCCCTGACCTGCTGCGCTGTGAACTTGACGATGAACGAGGCCTCAAGCGCAGCCTGGATGGCGGCCCTGATCCCGCTGACATTGAAGGAGAGGTTGTGCGTGCTGCCAGTCCCACCCTGGCGATCCTCGATACCTGTGACCGACGAAACGCTCGCGTCATCAGCACCCGCCGGGCGCTCTGAAGGACCGTTTCCCTGGGTCGTCGAACCAAGGGAAACGCCTACCTTCGCTTCCTTCTCGACCGCTGCAATCGCATTGTCGACAGCGGTCTGAAGGGCAGCCTGGAATCCTGAGGCATCAACGCCGATCGTTACCTGCGCGGAGCCTACGATCTGGGATCCTTCGGACACAGTTGCCTCACTCGCCGAGAATGATCGCGCCGTCCTCAGGCATCCCGGTCTCGGTGACCGTTACGCCAGGGATCGTCGGGTGAGGTTCACCTTCCTCCTCCGGAGCGTTCGCCTTCTTCCAGAGGAGCCAGTAGGCCCTCCGCTTGAGGAACTCCGAGCGGGGAAGTCGTTGCAGGTTGGTGGGGTCGGTCGAGAACAGTCGAGCGATCTCGAACCTCTCAAAGTCCGCGACCGTGATCAGTTTCCCGGGTCGGCCTCAAAGGTCGCGGGGTCGTTGAGCGAGTTCACCACATCGATGAACTGAGCGTACAGGCGCTGGGGCACCTTCTCGAGCTGCTCCATGGTCATCTCGGGCTTCTGCGCCCCCAGGACGATCATCTGGCGGATCATGATCCGGCCATCGAAGCTGTCGTCGGGACCGGTCGCCAGCTCACGGCAGAGATCGTTCTCCGCCACGGTCAGCTCACGGAACGTGTAGGTCACACCCTTGTAGGTGACGTCCTTGGTCTCGCTGGGAAACTCGAACGGGTCGCGGGTTGCCCCTTCGGGCTTGCTGGTCACTGTCAGTTCCTCCTCGGCACCGATCATCACGACCGACCTGTGGGGTCTGCCCGGACAATGGTTGCTCCTTCGATGGTCAGGCTGTCGCCGTTGATGTGAGGCTCGGACCCATCGTTGGGCCGCACCTCGTACCAGTTCCCAGACACGTGCTCCTTGACCACCACCTTGCGCTTGAACTTGGGGTGCTTGAGGAGAACGTCCTTCTGGTACGAAAGAACGGCGTCCAGACACCAGGTGTCATCACCTGGTCCCGAACGCCGTAGTGACCATCGTTGGAACATCGCCGCAACGGCTCGAGCACCGACGAGTTCAACCCGTCCCTCGAATCCGTTGATCGCGGAGATTAGCGCCATACCACCCCTCATCGGTGAGTGATTGGTGGATCGGCCCCCAAGTGGGAGCCGATCCGATGGTCACGAGAGCTGGACTAGAGGTCCATCGTCCAGGCGGACGACGCCCGGAAGTTGCCGGTGATGCGGGCGGCGTCGGCGTTGCCGACGGTGACCTGGGCATCGAGGAGACCGGGGCCGTGGGCCACCATGATGGCGGTCGTCCCGGCGAGCGTGCCGTCCGATGCCATCAGGAAGAGGTTCTGGGCGTCCGAGGTCGAAGCGTTGAAGAGCAGGTCTCCACCGACATCGAGGAGGCCACGGAAGGTGCCGGAGACGTCCGGCAGGCCCGCGAGCCAGACCTTGTTGGGGTCGCCGAACGCCGTGGCGTCGACGTAGTCACGGGACCGGTTGAGGGTCCACTCGGACTTGAAGGTGAGACGGTTGCCGTCGGTCGGGACGGCGGTCTTGCTGGCGAACGTGCCACCAATGTAGATGGCCCCGCCCTTGCCGTGCAGGCGCGTGCTTGCCACGAGAGTGTCGCCTTCTGCCTATTTCGGCAGTTAGAGCCGATCTGTCCAGAGCTGGTAGTTGCCTCCAACCCGGTAGACCTTGTTTCCTGCGTCATCCAGACTCGCGAACGACATGTCCTGGATCCGGTGACAGAGCAGGCTAGATGGCTCGTACCCAGACAAGGTGGTGTCCGTGAAGTCCAGCCTCACGTCTTCCATCCCATCGAGGAGGAGCTGGTCCAGGTTATGGGCCTGGACTTGATCGTCGCTCACGACCCAGCAGTCGATCGACACCTTCATCATCCCTTCGATACCGAACTGGCGGGATCGGTACGCGGAGCCGACGCTGTAGATGACGTAGGGATACTGGATGCCCGTGAGCGCGATGCCTTCGTAGAAGTTGTCACTCCCCACCGCCGCTTTCAGGGCAGTGATGTTTCGGAGTGCTCGTACAAAGGCCTGCTTGATAGGCCCGACGCCTGTTGCCATCGCCGGTTACCTCTTGATGATGCTGCCGGAGAGGATTTCCTCGGCATGTTCCATGAGCGCCCTCTCCATGAAGCCGCGCCCTTCAGCCCGCTTCCCGGTGATGCCGGGTCCGATGGCCTTCTCGACGTACCAGGCATAGGGCCGGTCCGCGAGAATCGTTGCCTCGAGCCCCCCGCCGTCGATGCTGTCAACGGTCACCGAGATGGAGTCCTTCAAGTGCCTACCAGTTACAAGACGAGAGGGATCCTTCTTGGAGCCCTTGGTGATCTCGGCATGTTCTAGCGGGTAGAGACTCTCCTGTCCTTCCCGTTCGTCGCCCTTGCGAACCTTGGTGCCAGCCAGGCGGCCTTCGATCTTGAGAACGGCGTCCGGGGGAACGCGAAACGGACGATTCCTCCCAAGCTCACGACCGGTGATCGTAGTCGGCGGACGAATTCCGGTGACCGGAACCGAACTCTTGATTGCGCTCATCCGGTTGACCTGGACGTCACGCTGGGCCTTCATCGCAGCTACCACGTAGTCCGTGACATCGATGTCCTCAGGAATCGACCGCGAGGTAGCCGCGACCACTGCCCTTACCGATGCGTACTGATCTCGCTTTGATCTAGGAGCGTTCTTCCTGGCAGAAGCTGCCACCTTCCGGGCAAGGTTGGTCAGTCCCGGCTCGACCTCTTCATCCATGAACCCAAGTAGCCAATTAGGATCCATCTCGAAGGTGCCCATCACTCGGTCACGTTCGTCCAGGCCTTGAGGTAGAGCGAGATCGTCGCCCCGGCATTGGTGTCCTGCACCACGTTGTTGTCGATGCCAGCCACCTCCAGCTTGTCACCGACCTGGATGTCGGTCTCCCACCGGAAGCGGAACTCCGCGTTCGACGGGTTGGCGATCATCCCGCCGGGCTGGATCACCAGGTCGCCCTTGAAGGCTGGCTTGTACCAGCACATGGTCTCGAGCACCACGGTGTCCTGCTGGGAGGTCCCGTAGATCCCTTCGACCTTGACCAGGCGATGAACCTTCACCGGTGTGACCAGTTGCTTGTAGGCCGTGGCCCGCAGGCTGGTGATGAGCTGGTCACTGATGAGCCCTGCCATCAGCCGAAGCTCACGTACACAAACGAGCCCAGGTACTTCTTGGCAGCCGGGTGGAGATCCATGTTGTTGAAGCCAGCCTTGCTGCTCTGGCGCAGCTCGATCTCTTCGACCTTGATGCCGGACAGGCCGCCCAGACCAGATGCGTTGATGTTGCTGTAGCCCAGCATGTCGGTCACGACGATGGCGGTTGCCATGGCGATGGCAAAGTCCATCTTGTGCGTGTAGGTGACCGTGACCTCTGAACCAGAGTCCACGACATCGGTGAAGATGACCTGTCCCTCAACCCTGTTGAGGGTGTAGGCGGTGACGGTGGCCCCATCAACCTTGACCGTGACGGCATCGTCGGTCCAGAACTGGTTGAGAGCCTGGTAGGTCTTGCCGCCCAGCGGGTAGAGCTGCTCGTCGGTCTCGGCGTACTCGCGGGCATACGTGTAGTCGATGTACGCCACCGGAGAGGACAGGAGCCAGGGCGGGATCGAGGTGAACAGGGCCGTGGTGATCGGAGCCGCGATGGGCTCGACGTATCCCGTCCTGCCGTTCACGAAGATGTTGTTCGGCGTGAACCTGACGTAGTTCGTCTTGGTCGTGTAGATGTCGATTTGGTTGCACGAGGTGATCGGCATGACGCCCATCCCGTGCTTGGGCCACAGACGGCCGGTCGGACGACGATGGGTGTTGCCCACGTCCCACTGGTGCTCTTCGCGGAGAACTTCCCCGCCACGGAAGTCGTGGCCCATCGGGGCCGCACAGTGACGGTTGACCTCGGCGGACGCAGACCCGATGAGAGCACCGAGTTCCGCATCACTCTTCGCAGAGAGATCGATCCCCAGGGACATCAACCTGTAGCGATTAGGCGTGAGGTACTGCGGCATCTGGACTCCAGGGAAGTAGAGGGGGAGCCGCAGCGGCTCCCCCTCGTGGTCGCTACTAGCGAACGACCCGAACCTTGCGGCTGAACTGCAGGGCCTTGGCTGCGAAGCCCCACATCCCGAAGACGATGAACTGGCGGGTGAGCTGCCCACCAACGCCCATCGGGATGTCGAGGATCGTCGGACCCTCGCTCCCCAGGTAGGGGATCGAGAAGACGCTCTCGTCGAGGAAGTACACG
>Ga0315274_10005108_pt1 | contig 19237 bp, 18 predicted proteins | sample YL17G02_20_MG_FD_203700 | JGI IMG/M metagenome (GOLD analysis project Ga0315274, IMG submission 203700) | Sediment microbial communities from Yellowstone Lake, YNP, Wyoming, USA - YL17G02_20 | ecosystem: Environmental > Aquatic > Freshwater > Lake > Sediment | place: USA: Wyoming | collected... | reverse complement strand
TACCTCCGTTGCATGCCGCGCGGCTGGTTGCGCCAGAACCAGATACTCGCGAATCGGATCTGCCAGCAAAGTCTTGTCCCGGCGTGGGATGGAGATCTTCGACCGGCCTATCAAGCCCCCCCCACGCCAACCTCGGACCGGCTGCAACGCGCACCCACCCGGCCCTGGAACTTTCTGGCGAAGCAGATACCCAGTTCCGCGCCCGGGCCAGACACATTTGTCCGCGCCCAAACTTACCTTAACCTGGCCCAACTGGCCTGTGCTCTGGAGCGGTACTGCCTCATCCACCACCAATACCCGGAGCGACTGGAAGATCTCGCGCCGCAGTTCATCCGGCGGACTCCTCAGGACTTCCTGATCGGCCAGCCCCTGAAGTATCGCCGGACGCCCGACGGCCGGTTCGTGCTCTACTCGGTGGGCAGCGACCGGGTGGATAATGGGGGCGCCTTCCCGGTGCAGGTGGTGGACGAACTGGCTAGCGTGCGCGGCGAGGGGCGTTCGCACGACGAGGGGGATTGGGTGTGGCGTTATCCGGACAGGTAATCAGCAAGTTCCCGGGAAACTCGCTGGGCGGCCGCCTCGGTCCGTTTCACCGGTCCTCCGCGAAGAAACGGGCGACGATGGGGCGGTGGTCGGATGCCACGCCCCAGTTGGGTATCGCCAGCACGTAGGTTCCGCCCGGATCCCGCTCTCTCGCCATGCCCGGACTGACCAGGAGATAATCGATGCGGCTGTAATTGTCTTCCTTGCCGAAGTAATGGGTCCAGGTGATGGTGCGCGGAGGGAACAGCCCAGGTGCGCTCTTCAGGTCATCGCCGTTGCGCTCCGCCGGGCGAGTGTCGATCAGCATGTTTCTGCCCTGACCCATAATGACCTTGGTCGATCGGGAGTCTCGCACGTCATTGAAATCGCCCAGCACCACCAGGTTCAGATTGGGATTGACGGCCAGTCGGGCATCGATGATCTCCCGCAAGCGCAGGGCCTCCTGCTCGCGGAGTTCAGCCTCGTCGGCCGCGGGGATGGCGCGCCGGGATTTCAAGTGGGTGGTAATGAGCGTGAAGTGGTAGCTGGGCGTCACCCGCAGGGTCACTTCCGCAAAGCCTCGGCTGACCCGAAACCGGCGCCCGCTCAACAGGAAGCTCTCGTTCGTGTGCGCTCGGCGCTCGACGAAAGGAAACCGGCTCAAGACTGCGACGTGAATGTTGGTGTCAAATCCCCGCACGTGCTCCCAGAACGGATAATCCAAACCCTCGGACTTGAGCGCGGCGCGCAATTCCAGGAGGCTGTTGGTGTCGCCCATCTCCTGCAGGGCCAGCACGTCCGCCCGTAGTCCACGGATCCCCTCGCGAACCTTCGCCTTGGCTTGGGCCGACTTGGCTGGTCGCGAGCCGGCAGCATCCACATAATTCTCCACGTTGTAGGTCGCCACGCTGAAAATTTCGGCCGCGTCGGTGGCCACGACGCAGCCGAGCGCGATCAAGGCGAGAAAACAAACAACAGGGCCGCTTGCGAACCTCCACATGCCCGGGATTATTACGGCGTTCCGGCTCAGAAGTCAAAACTAACTGATCGGGCGGGCGGACCGCCGGCGGACGGGCGACAAAATTTTTGCAAAGGCCGGAGCGCTTGATATGTTGGTGAATATTGAAGACGACTGACCATCAGACGCTGGTTCCGCCGCCAGCGAAGGCACGGCACCCCGACGCGCACCTTCACGATAAGCAGAGCGAGCCGGACTACCGGGAATTGCGCATCGACAAGGTCGGCGTGCGCGGGCTCCGTTTCCCCATACAGATCCTCGACAAGGCGCACGCGTCGCAGAACACCATCGCCACGATCGGCATGTATGTGGACCTGCCCAAAGAGTTCAAAGGCACCCACATGAGCCGCTTCATCGAGGTGCTCAACGCCCACGGGAGCGTCGTCCACGTCGAGAACATCACCGACATTCTCTACGCGATGCAGGCCAAGCTGAAGTCCGATACCGCCCATCTGGAGATGGAGTTCCCGTTTTTCCTGACCAAGAAGGCGCCCGTGTCTGGCCAGCAAAGCGTTATGGACTACACGGCCCGGTTCGACGCGACGGCTTGCGGCACCGAAATCGACTTTGTCCTGACCGTGCAAGTGGGGGTGACCACGCTGTGTCCCTGCTCCAAGTCGATCAGCCGGTATGGCGCGCACAACCAGCGGGGGATCGTTACGGTGCAGATCCGCTCTCGTCGGGCCATCTGGATCGAGGACTTGATCGCCCTGGTGGAAGACTCCGCCAGTGGGAAGCTCTACTCGCTGCTCAAACGGCAGGACGAGAAGGCGGTGACTGAGCGGGCCTATGAGAACCCGGTGTTCGTGGAGGACCTGGTGCGCAACGTGGCGCTCAAGCTCAATGCCCTCCCGGAAGTCACCTGGTACAAGGTGGAGGCGGAGAATTTCGAGAGTATTCACAGCCACAATGTCTATGCCTGTATCGAGAAGGGCTAAAGCCGCCGCCGCGACCCACCTCCCCATGTCGGCGATCCTCTGCCGGGCTGCCTTGGCGCGCAAGTTTTCTAAAGAAATTTGTGGCGCATTTGGTCTGCTTTGCTACATTCACCCACCTTTGAACGGCTGAGGTCGATTTGCCCCAACGGGCAAACGCCCGGCCGGCAAGTGGCAACTAGTGGATCTTTGCTTGTGACAACGAAGAAGAGCGTTTCCAGGAAAGCCAGAACGGCAACCGGTGCCAAGCGTAAACCCGTAACGACTGCGGCCGCGATTCTCGGTCGGGTCGTCGCTCCCGCTCCGCGCAATGGCCGGATCAAGGTCAAACCGGAATGGGCCAAATACTATAATATCCTGCTGGACTTGCGCGAGCGACTCGTCAGTCAGATGAGCGGTTTGGCCAAGGAATCCGCCCAGGAGATGCCAGGCTACAGTCTGCACATGGCCGATTCGGGCACCGACAATTTCGACCGCGACTTTGCCTTAAGCCTGCTCTCTTCGGATCAGGACGCGATTTACGAGATTGACGAAGCCTTGAAACGAATCGAACGAAACACTTACGGCATCTGCGAGTTGACCGGCAAGCCGATCCCGAAAGCGCGGCTCGACGCGATCCCGTGGGCCCGCTTTACCGTGGAGGCGCAGGCACAGTTGGAGCGGGACGGCGCCCTGCGGCAGCGGCGCTTGGGGACGTTGGGCTCCCTGGAAAGCACCGGCCCGGTCGAAGTCGAAGAGGAGGAAGAGGCCGAGGAGAAACCGGCCAAAGAGAAGGAATAGTTCATGCCTAGAGAGATTGTCACCATCGAGTGCACAGAGGCGCGCAAGCAAGGCAAGTCGCCCTCCCGCTACGTGACCACCCGTAACAAGAAACTGAAAACTGAGAAGCTGGAACTCAAGAAGTACAATCCGAACCTGCGGCGGCACACGCTTCACCGCGAAGTCAAGTAACCGCTTATGCCTCGAAAGACCAACACCGACAGGTCCGGCCGCGGACGCACCGGCCGCGGACGAACTTCGCCGACCGAACGGCGCACGCCGCGCCCGAAGCCCAAGATTGACTTCACGCTCGACGCGCTGGATTTCAAAAACGTCAACCTGCTTAAGCAGTTTGTCACCGATAATGGCCGAATCCTCCCCAGGAAATACACCGGACTGCCCGCCCGCTACCAGCGCCGGTTGAACCAGTCCGTGAAACGCGCGCGCCAGATGCTCTTGATGAAATAGCGCGCCCCGTGCGGCCCCTGCCGCCCACCGGGCGCCTGTCCGATCAGAGGACCACTCCGATGCGGACCCAAGCCAGCCAAACGAAAAAAGCCACGCGCTTGCGTGGCTTTTTAGTTTACGTGCGACACCTCACCTGCCCCATCAGCTTGCGGATTTCTCGTCCGAAGCCCAATCCGCACCGCGGATGAACTCCCGGACCTTGCGTCGTTCGTAGCGGTGCTTCTGCGGTTTGGCCGGCCGGTCATTGACCTGCCGGAATGGGTGTTTAGGGTCTCGAATGACTTCAGCGATCAGGTCTATTGATTTAGTCATAGACTATCGTCATTTCCTCCTCACAATATAAGCGATAACAGTTCTGGCGCAACTCCCGGATGTGTTTCGGCCTTTTCCCGCGTGCGTCTGGTCGCTCATGCAGTGACGTGCTGACCATTCGACCTTTCCCGTCGGCGCAGCGTTCAAACACAGATCACATCATAGTGGCGGCCCCGACGTGGCCAGCGGGCCAGGTCTCGCCGTTCCAAGGGGAGATCCAACAGGATCGCCAACATCATTCGGATAACCCCTCCGTGACACACGACCGCAATCGTCTGGCCGCGATGCGCGCCGCCCCCTTCATGGACCTTCGCTCTTAGCCTGCGGCCAGCGCAGCCCGTTGTGCCGCCAGCAGCCCCTGAATGCCGGCCTTGCCGAGTTGGATCATGGATTCAAGCTGGGCCTGGGTGAAACTGGCTTCCTCGCCTGTGCTTTGAAGTTCAATAAACTCACCCGGTGCCGTCATCACCAGGTTGAGATCCACTTGGGCCGCGGCGTCCTCCACGTAACACAAATCCAGCAGCGCCTCGCCGCCAACCAGACCGACGCTGACCGCGGCGACGGCGTCCAGGATCGGGTTGGCCGTGAGCTTGCCCTCGGCCTGCAGCTTCGTGACCGCCAGGCAAAGTGCGACGTAGCTGCCCGTGATAGCGGCCGTCCGTGTGCCGCCATCTGCCTGGAGGACATCGCAATCCACCCAGACGGTGCGTGGTCCGAGGTTCTCCAGGTTCACGGTGGCGCGCATGGCCCGGCCGATCAGCCGTTGGATTTCCTGGGAGCGACCGTCAATCTTCCCCTTCGCGATATCACGCGGCTTCCGTTGCGGCGTCGAGTAGGGCAACATCGAGTATTCAGCCGTGACCCAGCCGCCGGACACGTTCTGCTCCTTCATCCAGCGCGGGACGGTCTCCTCGATGGTTACCCCGCAGATCACCCGGGTGTTGCCGCACTCAATCAGGGTCGATCCGCTCGCGTAGGGGGCGATGTGGTTGTGGAAGCGCAGCGGCCGCAACTGGTCCGCACGCCGCCCGTCCGGACGCGCGCCTCCGTTGCCAGCCGTCACGCTCGTCAACAAATCGCTCATAAAGACCGGCCCATCGTGGGGCGAAAACGCCGGGGTGCAAAGCGCAAAGTTACCCGTGGCTTCAGACCTCCCGCCGGGGTGTGGGACGGCGGTGCGTCAACTGCGGCGCCGGCCGAACCGCCGTGTTCTACCCCTTCAGTTCCAAGGACGCAAACAGGCCCTCCAGGCTGTTTAACGGGGTGGGCGAGTGGGGCGCGGGATTCAACACCTTGCGCAGGTAGTCGATCGCGTCGGCGGTGTTTTGCACGGAGCGCGGCAAGGTGGCGCCGCAAGCATTAGGGTGACCGCCCCCTTGCAGCCGCTCAGCGACCTTCAGCGCCTCACCGTTACGACTGCGGATGCTGAGGATCATCAGGCCGGACGCCTTCCGCAACATGGTCAGCAACACGGGATATGGGGAGGCCTGTTGTTCCAGCAGTTGGTGGACGATCAGGTTGTTGTTGCCTACGACCGTGTTAACGAATCCCACGGTGGGACTGATCCGCACCACATTGTCCTTGCTCCAGGCGAACCCGAGTGGATCCTCGACACGACGCTTCACCGCCATCACTTCCAGCAGCGGATGGTCAAGCAACTTCTCCACCTTCCCCGCAATCAACGCGTGCAGGTTCCAGAAGCCGTACACCTTGACCAGATTCGCGTAATCCCCCGCCAAAATAAAGTCCGGATCGTTCTCCAGGAACAGGTCGGCGACATTGTTCAGGTGGATGACCCGTTCCAAGGCCGGCGAACCGAGTTCGTGCTCCTGGCAGAGCTCGTAGCAAAGCAGCCCGGCCGACTTGTTGAGATCGTGCACCAGCGTGGCCGTCACCGGTGGCGTCTCCACCGGGTGGTGATCGATGATGACCCAGTTGGGTTTGTCCAGTCGCGGCTCGAAGCTCAGATCGCAAACCCACCCTGACTTTTCCCTCAGGTTCCTCTGTCGCCACGCTTGGTAATGCCACGCTTCCAGCGGGACCTCCACGTCGAATAACTGGCGCGCCAGGCGCTGCAGCAGCAGGCCGGCCACCAGGCCGTCGAGGTCGCTCTCGTGCGTCAGGATAACATCCGGTTTTGGCAACGGGATCATGGAAAACTCAACTTACTCCAGCCGATTCAAGGAGGCCAGAGCATTTTCCCAGTCCTTTGGGGTCACATCTCTGGATTCTGGGAATGGGTTGACTTTTCGGGCTGCCTATTCACTCTCGCAGTCATGGCGCGCCCTTTGCGCATTCAACGGCCCGGCGGGTGGTATCACGTGACGGCGCGCGGCAATGAGCGCCGCGCGATCTTCCGCGAGGACCTGGACCGGGGGCACTTCTGCGAGTTGCTTGCGGCGATGGTGGAGAGGTTTGTGGTGCGGTTGCACACCTACGTGCTGATGGACAATCACTATCATCTGATGGTGGAGACGCCGCAGGCGAATCTGAGCCAGGCGATACAATGGCTCAACGTCAGTTACAGTGCGTGGTTTAACCGGCGGTATGCGCGGGTGGGGCATCTGTTCCAGGGCCGGTATCAAGCGGTGGTGGTGGAACATCAGGCGTGGGCGCTCAGCTTGAGCCGGTATGTGCATTTGAACCCGGTGCGGATCGGGGTGCTGGGGTTGGACAAGGCGGCGCGCGATCGGCAACGGCAGGGGGCGGGGCCACCTCCGGAAGCGGCGCAAGTCCGGGAACGGATCGGGCGGTTGCGGCGGTATCGGTGGAGTTCATATCGGGCGTATGTGGGGTTCGCCCAGGCGCCGTCGTGGCTGGAGCGCCAAGCGGTGCTGGGTTTGCTGGGAAGCGGCAACGACCAGTGCCGACGCCAGGCCTACCGGGAGTATGTGGAGAGCGCCGTGCGCCAGGGATTGGCGGAGAGTCCGTGGGAAGGCTTGGTGGGCCAGGTGGTGCTGGGCGGGGCAGAGTTTGTGCAGGGGCTGCAGGGCCTTCTGAAGGGTAACGAGAAGGAACAACCAGGCTTGCGGCGCTTGCGGGAACGGCCCGGCTGGGAGCAGGTGGTGCGGGCGGTGGAGAAGGTCAAAGGGGAGCGTTGGGAGGTGTTTCGAGACCGGCAGGGGGACTGGGGGCGGGACCTGGCGCTGTATCTGGGGCGCAAGCACAGCGGGATGAAGTTGGCCGAGCTGGGCGCCGCGGCAGGCGGGCTGGATTATCGGACGGTGGGCTGGGCGGTGGCTCGCTTTGGCCAGCGGGTAACGCAGGACCGGTCCCTGGCCGAGTTGATGCGCCGCGCCGAGGCTCAGATCAAGAATCCAGAGATGTGACCCCGTTTAAATTTCCCTTCTCCAACGCGGATGGTTGCCGCACAATTCTCAGCCAATCATGGCAGACGACCTCTTTGAGCTGTCGGGCGACGTGGCGGTGGTCATTGGCGCCACAGGCGCGCTGGGGGGAGCGATCGCCGAAGGCTTGGCCCGGGCGGGGGCGCGGGTCGGGGTGCTCGGACGCAACGTCGCGCGGGGTGAAGCGCGGGTGAGAAGCATCCGCGCTGCCGGCGGCACGGCTTGCTTCCTTGCCGCCGATGCGCTCCAACGGGAGAGTCTCGGGGCCGCGCATGCCGAGATAAAGCGGGTCCTGGGAACGCCGACCATTCTGGTGAACGCCGCTGGCGGGAACGACCCGAAGGTGACCGTCAGCAACGAGCGAACCGTTGCTCAGATCGCCCTCGAAGACTGGCGGACCAGCCTTGACCTGAACCTGGTCGGTGGCGTGCTGTTGCCTTGCCAGGAATTCGGTTCAGCCATGGCCGCGCGCGGCAAAGGCAGCATCATTAACCTCGCGAGTGTCGCGGCTCACGTCCCGCTCTCGCGCGTAGTCGCCTACTCGGCGGCCAAGGCGGCGGTGCTCAGCCTGACCCGCTTTCTCGCCCGCGAATGGGCGGCACAGGGGGTCCGCGTCAACTCGATCACACCCGGGTTCTTTCCCGCTGAACAGAACCGGAAACTGCTCTTTCACGGCGACGGCACGCCGACGCCGCGGACGCAAGCGATCCTGGGCCACACGCCGATTGGGCGGTTCGGCGAGCCGTCCGAACTGGTCGGCGCGGCGATCTTCCTGGCCAGCGCCCGCGCCAGCAGTTTCGTGACCGGCGCTGACATCCGCGTTGATGGCGGTTTTCTGGCGCAGACGATCTGAGGGACAGGGACAATGCGGATTGGCGATTCCACAGCGGCACGTTCCCATGAACCGGCCGCCATCGGTAGGGCGAGACTCCGTCGAGCCCTCGAATCTCCTGCGGCCGGGGAAGTCAGGGCTCGACGGAGTCTCGCCCTACCAGGAGTCAAGAAGGGTTCATGGGCCCTGAGCAGTCAAAAAGGAACAGGTCGCTTCCCGAGTGCTATGACACCGAGCGCAAGCATCGCCCCGGCAGGGCGCGGTCTGGCTGACGATCAGGTAGCCGAGTTGGTCGCAAACGTCTGTCCGGCGTCGGATTACCGGGACCAACGCGTCCTGTTGATCGTGCCGGACGGAACTCGATCGGCGCCGGTTGGTCCTGTCTTCAGATCACTCCACCGCCAACTCGCGGCCGTGAGCCGGTCGTTTGACGTGTTGACTGCGTTGGGCACGCACCAACCGATGAGCGAGGCGGCCATCTGCCAACGCTTGGAGATCTCGGCGGCCGAACGTTGCCAGGCCTATGGCAAGGTCCGCTTCTTTAACCACGCCTGGAATGACCCACGCGCCCTCACGCTGGTGGGCAGCATTCCAGCCGAGGAGATTCGTCAACTCTCGAGCGGCCGGTTCAGCCTGGACGTGCCCGTCGAGGTCAACCGGTTGCTGTTCGACCATGACCGGGTCATCATAATTGGCCCGGTTTTTCCGCATGAAGTAATCGGTTTTTCCGGCGGCAACAAGTATCTGTTTCCGGGCGTGAGCGGTCCGGCGCTGTTGCACTTCTTTCACTGGCTCGGCGCGGTGGTGACCAATCCGAGGATCATTGGGCAAAAATGGACGCCGGTGCGTCACGTAGTGGACCGCGCCGCCGCGATGGTCCACTTGCCCAAGCTTTGCTTCTGTCTGGTCGTGCACGAAGGCCGTCTGGCCGGCTTGTTCGCCGGTTCGCCTGAAGCGGCGTGGGACGCTGCCGCCGACCTTTCCAGCCAACTCCACATCATTGTCAAAGACCGGCCGTTTCACACCATCCTGTCCTGTGCGCCGGCGATGTATGACGAGCTGTGGACCGGCGGCAAGTGCATGTACAAACTCGAGCCGGTGTTGGACGATGGCGGCGAGTTGATCATTTATGCGCCGCACATTGCGGAGGTTTGCCTGACCCACCACCAGGTGATCATGGAGATAGGTTACCACTGCCGCGATTTCTTCCTGAAACAATGGGACCAGTACCGGCATCAGCCGTGGGGAGTGTTGGCCCACTCCTCGCACGTGTACGGCCAGGGCACGTTTGAGAACGGCAAGGAGACGCCGCGCGCCCGTGTCACCCTGGCCACGGCCATCCCGTCGGAAACCTGCGAGCGCCTCAACCTGGGCTATCGCGATCCGCGCAGCATCCAGCCGCAGGCTTACGCGAACCGCGAGCACGAAGGAGTGCTCATGGTCCCGAAAGCGGGCGAGACACTTTATCGGCTGCGGCGCCCGCCGGCCTGGGCCGGTGGACCTGGCTGAGCGGCTTGCGTTTTGCGCGGGTGGATTCGGCGTTGACAGTTGGAGGTCGCTTCCTTAGTTTCTGTGTGTAAATAGAGCGGTTCTGCCCCGGATTTACGCTTCGGGGCTTTTTGTTGCCGGCCTCAAGAACGATTATGGCCAACACAATTCTGGTGGGCGCCCAGTGGGGCGATGAAGGCAAAGGCAAGGTCATCGATGTGCTGACCGAGCGGGCCGATATTGTGGTTCGCACCCAAGGCGGCAACAACGCCGGTCACACCGTGCGCCTGGGGGAGCAGAAGTACGTCATGCACCTGGTGCCGTCGGGTATCCTGCGGCCGGGCAAGAAGTGCGTGATCGGCAACGGGGTGGTGGTCGATCCGGTGCACCTGGTAGCGGAGATTCAGAACCTGCGCAAACTGGGCGTGAAAGTGGACGGCAACTTGTTCATCAGCGACCAGGCCCATCTGGTTTTCCCGTACCACCGCGAGCTCGATGAACAACGCGAGATCTTCAAGGGCAAACACAAGCTCGGCACGACCAAGCGCGGCATCGGACCGGCCTATGGCGACAAGGCCGCGCGCGTCGGCCTGCGGATGGTGGACCTGATGCATCCCGAGCGCTTTGTGGTGCAGCTCAAGCGCCGGATCCGGGAGAACAACGAGGTCCTCAAGGCCTTTGGGGCCAAGCCGCTCTCCTTCAAAAAGGTCCACGCCGCGTACCGCGCGGCGGGTGAGTTCCTCAGACCGTTTGTGTGCAACACCGTCGTGCTGCTCAACGACGCCAGCCTGGCCGGCGCCGAGATCCTGTTCGAGGGGGCCCAAGGGACGTTTCTCGACCTGGACCACGGGACTTATCCGTTCGTCACTTCCTCGAACACCACTGCCGGCGGCGCCTGCACGGGCTCCGGGGTCCCGCCCAATCGCATGGACCGTGTGGTCGGCGTCATGAAGGCCTACACGACACGCGTTGGCGAGGGACCGCTGCCGACGGAGAACGCCGAGATCGCCGACATGTTGCACGCGCTGGGCCGTGAGTTTGGCGCCACCACGGGCCGACCGCGGCGCTGCGGCTGGTTCGATGCGGTGGCCACCAGCCAGGCCACCATGATCAATGGCATCGACGAGCTGGCCGTGACGAACCTGGACGGTCTGGACACGCTCGAGCGCATCAAGATCTGCGTTGGTTATCGCGTCGGTTCCACACGGTACGACTATGTGCCGAACGACATCGAGGTCTTCGCGGCCTGTGAACCCATCTACAAAGAGTTCCCCGGCTGGAAGACCTCCACGAACCACATTCGGGGCTGGAATAAACTACCCCGGAACGCCAGGAGGTATCTCAAGGCCCTCGCGGAATGCACGGGCGCCAGGCTGGGCATCGTTTCCGTGGGCCCATCGCGCGATCAGACGTTCTTTGTCTAGAGACCTTTCGACGTGGTTAACCGGCGGGTTGGTCCAGGCAAGCTCTGGCAACCCGCGTGGTTCCGCAGGCTGATTCGGATTGCGAAACGATGAGCGCCGCCACACCCCAACTGAGTCCGCAGGCCCTGGCTAACATCCCGCAGCACGTCGCCATCATCATGGACGGCAACGGCCGCTGGGCCAAGCAACGGCATCTGCCCCGCATGGAAGGACACCGGCAGGGTGCGGAGGCCGTGCGCGCCGTGGTCCGGGCTGCCGGCGAAGTGGGGATCAAGTACCTGACGCTCTATGCCTTTTCCGTGGAGAATTGGAGCCGCCCCAAGGAGGAGGTGGACACTTTAATGAAGTACTTGGCGCGGTACCTGAGGAATGAGATCGGCGAGTTGCAGCGCAATAACGTGCGGCTGGAAGCCATCGGCCAGATCTACCGCCTGCCGGAATTGGTCCAGGAACAGTTGGCCAGGACCAAGGCCGCGCTCGCCAAGAACAACGGCCTGACCTTGATCCTCGCGCTGAGCTACGGGGGCCGCACCGAGATCGTCGATGCCGTCCGCGACATCGCCACGCAGGTCAAGCAGGGGAAACTGGAGCCCGCCGAAATCACGGAACAAGTGCTGGCCCAGCATCTCTACACGGCGCATTGGCCCGACCCGGAGTTGTTGATCCGGACCAGCGGTGAACTGCGCGTGAGCAATTTCCTCCTCTGGCAGATCTCGTATGCCGAGTTCGTCCTGACGCCGACCTTCTGGCCGGATTTCCGCAAGGCGGAGCTGTTTGCGGCCCTGGAGGAATACACGCGGCGGCACCGGCGGTTCGGGGCGATCTAAGCCACTCCCGCGGCGGCATCCCTCACCGGCCGTCCTGTGAGACTGCCGGCGGCATCGGGCCGCCGTTTTCGCAAACGGGTCGCAGCGCTTTGATGAGCCGGTCGGTGCGGAGCGTGGCGCCAGGCCCAGTCAGATGGTAGCCGGTGTCGAAGAACAACGCGGGATCGTACACCTGGACCTGCGGTGAATCGACGACGAGCAAGTGAGGGATTGCCCGCAACGATCTTTCGATCCGGCTCACCGCATCGTGGTAATCACGCAGCGATTGGGGCGGCTGTGGCGGAAATGTGAAGGCAAAAAGGACGCCGCGTTCGTGGCAGTTTCGCGCAAAACGTTCGAGCACAGTTGGCACTTCCGGGTTCGGCCAGGCACGTCGGGGCGGCACGAGCCGGACGTGTTCGAGGTCTTCCAAGGCAATCCGCCGAGGTTGTCCGTAATGCGCGCGGAGGTCGCCCCACTCATTGAAACCGCGCCGCGGCAGCGAGAGTGTCGGCGCCGAACCTTGGCTCGTGAACCGCGCCACGCTCGCCGCCACACTGCGCCGGGCAATTTCTCCCACGGTGATCAGCCCGCGATCGAGCACCAGCTTCTTGAAGTGTTTCGGCTGAAGGTAGCAGGCGTTGGCCGGACGGAAGACGATGAGTTGCCGGAGGATGTTGGGATCATAGCCGCCGCCGAACTGGTCGTACTCCAGACTCAGCAGCACCAGGTCGCCCCGGCGCAGCGACGGTTTGATCTCGCGCAGCATAAAATCGAGGCCGGCGCCGGCCACGAGACCCATGTTCACCACCGGTCGGCTGAGCGCCTGTTCGAGGCGGTCGGACTGGATGCCGAACGGGACATTCGAACCGCCCAGGATGATCAAGCGGGGTGAGGGTGTATGCGCGAGGCGCCGGTGTTTGTCGGCCGTGGCGGCCAGGTAATTCGTTTCCCTCGAGACGTCATAGTGCCGCAACAGGACGGCGAACATGAGCAGTTGGAGCAGCGCGAAGGCGGCGAGTTTGCAGCAGAACGTTCTCATCCCGGTTCAGAATTGGAAGTAGATGAAGTCCGCCGAACGCTGGGTGCCCAGGTAGAGGATCACCCAGAACAGCGCCGTATAACTCAGCCAACGCGCGGGCAGCGGCAGCCTGCGGATGGGCAGGGGATTCCATTCAAACCTGCCCAGCCATTCCGCAGCCACGAACAAACCCAGGACCACGAGCACGATTTGGTGTTCTGCGACCAACCGCCAGAGGGAGGCGTAGAAGTCGAGGCTCAGCCCCTGAACCGCAATCCGGCGGCAGATCTCCCAGGCAGTCGGCAGACTGTCCGCCCGGAACAAGATCCACCCGGCACAGACAAGCACAAAAGTCCGCAGCATGCGCCAAAGAACCAGCAGACTGGGCAGCAGGCTTTCCCCGCCCGGCACCGCGGGGCGTTCGGCCGGCGCACCGCGGCTCAGCCACCGCGAAGCGACGACGTAGAGCCCGTGCAAGGCGCCCCAGGCGACGAAATGCCAGGCCGCGCCGTGCCAGAGCCCGCTGAGCAGGAAGGTCAGGAGCAGGTTCCGCGAGGTGCGCTCGACGGTATCCCGGCTGCCGCCGAGCGGGATGAACACGTAGTCCCGGAACCACGTGGACAGAGAGATGTGCCAGCGTCGCCAGAACTCGGACAGGCTCTGCGCGAAGTAGGGATAGGCGAAGTTGCGCACCAACTGGATGCCGAACAGGCGGGCCGTTCCGGCGGCGATGTCCGAGTAACCGGAGAAATCGCAGTAGATCTGAAACGCGAAGCAGACCGTCGCCAAGGCAAGCGCGGCCCCGCTGGCGGACGCGGCGTGCCCGAACGCGCTGTCCACGATCCCGCCGAGGTTGTCGGCGAGGACCATCTTTTTGGCCAGCCCCCACAGGATGAGGCGACAGCCTTCGGCGGCCGCCTCGGGGGAGAATTTGCGGGCCGCCGCGAACTGGGGCAACAGATGCGTGGCGCGTTCGATCGGGCCGGCGACCAACTGCGGGAAGAACGACACGAAGGTGAGGTATTCCACCAGGTTTCGCCGCGGCTGCAACTGGCCGCGATAGATGTCCAGCGTATAGCTCAGCGTCTGGAAGGTGTAAAAGCTGATGCCCACCGGCAGCACGATGGGGAGCGTGGTCGGGTTGACATCGACGCCCACCGCCGCGAGGGCCAGGACCAGACTGTCGGCGAAGAAGTTGAAGTACTTGAAGAAACCGAGGAGTCCGAGGTTGCTGGCCAGCGTGAGGACCAGCAGGGACCGGCGCTGAGTCGCGTGGCGCGCCGTGGCCAGCTTCTGCCCGATAGCGTAATCGAGCAACGAGGAAAAGAGCATCAAGCCACAGAACCGGTAGTCCCACCAGCCGTAGAAGAAGTAGCTGGCCGCCAGGAGCACCCCGTTCTGCCACTGCCGACGCGAGCTGCAGTAATGGAGGCAAAAAACAACGGGCAAAAAAAGGAAAAAGACAACCGACGCAAAGGACATTCGCCGGCGATCCTAAGCCAGCCAGCGGCACAGGGCAACACCCCCGATGACGCTTCCCATGAGCAGATCGCGAGATCCGGCTCGACAGCGGGGCGCCGGCCGGTAACTTCGTGGCTCATGTCCGCAGTCAACGGCCCGGCGCTTTCGCTCTCCAAACGCCAGATCTTTTTCCGGCGCCTGTTCAGCTTTATCCTGCTTTGGGCCGTCGTGTTGGGCGCCATGTTTTCCGGGGTCAAATGGCTGTCGGATGTGGTGTTTGTTGTGTTCATGGTCCTGTTGGCGGGCTTTGGTTTGGCAGAATTCTACGGCCTGGTGGAAAAACGCGACCTGGTCTGCTTCAAAGGCTGGGGCATTTTCGGTGGCGTCCTGTTGATGGTCTTCACCTTTCTTTACCTGACTGGCGCGTTCGGGGTCCACGTCGCGCCGGCCAAGGCCAACGACTTCGAGACGAGTCTCCTGGTCATATTTGTGCTGGGTCTGTGCGTGCGGCAGTTGGTTTCGCGCAGCAACACGGCGGGGCTCCTGGCGATATCGACGACGCTGTTCGGTTTGATGTACGTCCCGTGGCTCCTGAACTTCATCCAGAAGATCAACTATTTCCCCGGCATCGACAACAACGGTCCTTATTACGTGCTTTACTTCATCCTGGTCACGAAGTTCAGCGACTCGGGCGCGTACGCGGTGGGTTCGCTCCTTGGCCGGCACAAGATGATTCCGCGCATCAGCCCGGGCAAAACCTGGGAGGGCTTGGGCGGCGCGTTGCTGGGCTCCACGCTGGCGAGCATTCTCTTCGCCCACTTCGCGGCGGCTCATCTGCCCGGCATGAACTGGCGGCATGCGACGGTGCTCGGATTGCTCCTGGGCGGGGCGGCGGTGATCGGCGACCTGATCGAATCGCTGTTCAAACGCGAGGCCGGCGTGAAGGATTCCGGGCGGTTCTTTCCGGGCATCGGGGGCATTCTGGACTTGCTGGACAGTCTGCTGTTTAATGCGCCGCTGATGTATCTATACCTGCGGCACATACTGACGAACCAACATTTCACCTGGCTGGGCGCTTGAGCCCGTTTCGCTTCGCATGAAGAATGTCGTTGTCCTTGGCAGCACCGGTTCGATCGGCACCAGCACCCTGAAGGTGGCCGAAGACCTGCCGGACTGGATCCGGCTCGTGGGCCTGGCGGCGGGCAACAATGCCGCGCTCCTGCTCGAACAGGCGCAGCGGTTTCAGCCCGAGGCCGTGGGCATCCAGGACGCCGGGAAGGCCGCGGAACTGCAACGGGCGCTCGGCGCGAAGACGCCGGTTTACTTCGGCAACGAGGGCCTGCTCCGATTGGCAACTCTGCCGGCGGCGGACATCGTCCTCATCGCGATCGTCGGCACTGGCGGGCTGCAACCGGCGCTGGCCGCCATCCGCGCGGGGAAAGACATCGCGATTGCCTCCAAGGAAATCCTGGTCATGGCGGGCGAGATCGTGATGCAGGAGGCGCGCCGACACGGGGTGCGTGTCCTGGCGGTGGACAGTGAACACTCGGCCATCTTCCAGTGCCTGGAGAACCGGTCACCACGATCCGTCCGGCGTCTGTGGCTGACTGCTTCGGGTGGCCCGTTTCGGCAGACGCCCAAGGCCGAGTTCGCGCACATCACGCTGGAGCGGGCGCTCCAACACCCTTCGTGGGTCATGGGCCGCAAGATCACGATCGACTCGGCCACCCTTTTCAACAAAGGCCTCGAGATGATCGAAGCGCGCTGGCTGTTTGACATCGAGATGACGCGGGTTCACGTGGTGATTCATCCGCAGAGCATCGTCCACTCGATGGTCGAGTTCGTGGACGGCTCGATTCTGGCCCAGCTTTCCACGCCGGACATGTGCCTGCCGATCCAATACGCCCTTACTTACCCGGAGCGCGCGCCCAGCGCCCGTGTCCAGACCAACTTCGCCAAACTGGGCACGCTCACTTTCGAGGAGCCGGACGAGGACCGTTTCCCGGCGTTGACCCTGGCGCGCCAGGCCGGCGAACTGGGTGGCACGCTGCCCGCTGTGCTCAACGCCGCCAACGAGGTGGCTGTCGATGCCTTTGTGCATCGCAAGATCGGTTTTGCCGACGTCGTCCCCACCGTGGCCCGCACCATGAAACGGCATCACGTCATCGAGCACCCTGCCCTGGAGCAAATCCTGGCGGCCGATGCCTGGGCGCGTGCCGACGTCGCCTTCTGAACCGGCCGGCGCTCGCGCCCGATGCCATCGCTGAGCGCCATCCCTCGCGCGAAGCGATTGGTCAGATGGCGCTTGCGGCGCCTAATGGGTTGAATTACTATTGCGCACGGTTGCCAGCGTGTGTGAAGCCGCTGGCCCATCAAACTCAGAAATGCAGAAATGAAGTGTCGATCATGAAAAGTCGTCTATTGGCTCGCGTGGTTCCTGGTTTGTTGTTGGCTGGAGGTCTGCTCGTCCCTGGCGTCAGCGCCCAGGCTGCCGACGTCACCGGCTATGGTGTGCTCAAAGGGCAGCAGTTCTTCCAGGTCTTGACCACCACGGTGCCGCAGCAACTCAGTTTCCGCGCCTTTGCCCTGCTCCCGCCAGCGGGCTCGATCGTCGATGCCACGGTGGAGCGGCCTGGCGGCGCCGGATCCGACACTCTGTCCGCCCAGGACGATCCGAAGTTTTACTATTTCGAGAGCCAGGAATACAGCACGCAGAGTGAACTGGATGCCGACTATCCGGATGGCTCCTACCAGATGACGATCATGACCGTCCACGACGGCGACAAGACCGCGACGCTCACCCTGAGCGGCCCCAACCCGGTTAATACGCCGCTGTTCAGTAATCCCCCGATGACTCCGATCAGCCCGAGCGTCGCGTTCACCGCGCAATGGAGTCCCCTGGCGGGCGGTACCGCCAACGACTTTGTCCGATTGCAGGTGGAAGACCTCATGAGCAGCCAGGTCGTTTTCACCACGCCCCCCTATCGGTCGGCCGGCGCGTTGGACGGCACCTCGACTTCGGCCACGATGCCGGCGAACACCCTTAAACCGAATTACACCTTGTATGCCATGCGCGTCATGTTAGTGAAGGTGGACTCGTTGAACACCACCGATTACCCGGGCGCCATCGGTGTTGCCGGCCATTTCAAGGAGACTCAGGTCATGCTCCAGACCGGCGCCGGGACCGTGGACACGACCCCGCCCACCCTGGTTTCGAGCAGCCCCACCAACAACGCCACCGGGGTCCCGATCAATGCGAAAATCCGCTTCACGTTCAACGAAGCGATGCAGGCCAGCCAGGCCATTGCCTGGAGCGGCAATGTGACCCAAGCCAGTTTCACTTACTCCTGGAGCGCGGACGCCCAGACCCTCACCTGCACCTATGCCACCAACCTGCTCGCCAACGCGCCGATCACCTGGAAGCTGAATCCTTCCGGATCCGCCGCTTTGTTCAAGGACGCAGCGGGCAATGCCCTGCCTTCCGACGTGTTCGCCGGCGGCTTCACCACTGGTACCACCACCACGAACGATCTCTGCAACCCGGAGCCAGTCGATGAGTCCCGGGGTTCGGCTTCTCTCATGAAATCCGTGCAATACCTGCAGACCGGCTCGGACGCACCCGTGGAACAGGCGTCTGACCCGGCGCTGTTCGCCGTCATCTTGCTGTCGCCTACCAACAACCCGGTCACCGCCGCCAGCCTGCGGTTGCCCAACGGCACCTCGCTCACGCTGTCGAACTTCTTTGGGCGTACCTGGTACCTCCCCGAAGAGTACGCCAGTCAAGCGCTGCTTGACGGAGCCCGGCCCAACGGTGGTTACGTCCTCACAGTCGGCCGTCAGACCGGCGGTCAGCAGAGTCTCACCCTGGATGTTCCAGCCGACTGGCCACCCATCCCTCAGATTCTCGACCTCGCCGCACTCCAGGCGATTGATCCTGGCGCCGACTTCGTGGCACAATGGAATGGGTTCACCGCCGCGACCGACAACGATGGTATTTTCTTCGGAATCAACCGGGGGGACCTGGTCTTTTACGCGCCGGATCCGTGCGTGCCCAGACCCTTGCCGAACACTGCCACCGCGATCACGGTCCCCAAGGGTACCCTGACCGCCGGTCAGACCTACAATGGCGATCTCCGCTTCACACGCGTCGCCAGTTTCGACACGAATTCAATCACCGACATTTCGGGCATAGTCATGCTGTCCAAAGAGGTCCACTTCTCCCTCAAGACGACCGGGGGCACACCGCCCGCGGGACCGAAGTTCACGAGCGTGACCGTGCTGGCCAACCATCATCTCGAGTTGCAGCTCACCGGCGAAGCCGGACGCAGCTACACTATCGAGACCGCCACGGACCTCCCCAACTGGACGCAGCCCCAGACCGTCGTCGCCCCCGCGTCGGGCATCGTCGTTTTCGATGCCGGTCCCAGCGACACTGCCCAGCGCGCCTTTTTCCGGGCGACAGCGGATTGAGACACGAATCGGCTTTTCGGCCAGTATTCCAAAGAGCAGCCCGGTCCCGAAGCCCGGCCGATCGTATGCCGGTTGCCCCTCGGGCGCCAAGGCGATCCCCAGGCCCAACAAGATCACCGCGCCACTGATCATCTGGGGCGACGAAACCGCCGACCCGGCGAAGAAGATCGGGGTCAGAATGGCAGCCAGCATGAAGGGACAAGTAAGGCGGCGAATCGCGGGATTGTCACGCTTGGACTGGGAAGGTCAGCGGTTTCGCAAGGGCATCCGGATTCGGCGGTGCAGCAGGAACTTGATTTTTTCAGGCAACCCATCCTGCGTGTTGGTCGTCTGAGTCTCCCGGCGCAAAGCGAAAACCAACCCTCCGGTCATCG
>Ga0315274_10005106_pt1 | contig 19244 bp, 14 predicted proteins | sample YL17G02_20_MG_FD_203700 | JGI IMG/M metagenome (GOLD analysis project Ga0315274, IMG submission 203700) | Sediment microbial communities from Yellowstone Lake, YNP, Wyoming, USA - YL17G02_20 | ecosystem: Environmental > Aquatic > Freshwater > Lake > Sediment | place: USA: Wyoming | collected... | reverse complement strand
GCTTCCGGGATTATGCGCGTGACCAATACCGTATGCCTCGCCATGCTTCCTCCTCACAATAAAGATTCTGCGCCGACACCGCCTCTGGCATGTTGTTGAAAAAGTCTATTTGGGCGCTGGCGGCCAAAAATCGTTTCCTCTCCCTCGGAGGGGAGAGGAACAAGGAGAGGGTGAACCGAGTTCTTTTTGGCAAGACTCTGCGGCGATTGCAACAAGGCGCACAATAATCAACCCTCTCCCCCGCCCTCCCCCCTCCCAGGGGGAGGGAGCCAATTTTTCAAAAATCCTTTGAGCTCGGGGCAAGCCCCGCGCCTACTCCTTATTATTATCCTTTCCGCGGTTTGATTCCAAGCCCAAGCGGGTATATAAGATAAGGTAACAAGAGGATATCCGGAGGCGGGAGGATTCATGCGGAGAGTCGTATTTTTCATAATTTGCGTTGTGTGCCTGGCCGTATTGTCAGGCTGCAAGAAGCAGGCGCCGTCGCAGGAAAAAAAGAAGCTGACCATTGCGGTGATCCCCAAGGGCACGGTTGCCGAGTTCTGGAAAACCGTTCACGCGGGCGCGGAAAAGGCGGGCCAGGAACTGGGAGTGGAGATCATCTGGAAGGGTCCGTTGAAGGAAGACGACCGGGAGAACCAGATCCGGGTGGTTGAAGACTTCACCTCCCGGGGAGTCAACGGCATTGTGCTGGCGCCCCTGGACGACACTGCGCTGCGCGTGCCGGTGAGCAACGCCGTCCGGAGCGGCATCCCGGTGGTGATTTTCGACTCCGGGCTCAAGAGCGACGATTTCATCTCGTTCGTGGCCACGGACAATTACAAGGGCGGCCGCATCGCGGGCGAGCACCTGGCCAGACTGCTGAACGGCAAGGGCAAGGTGGTGCTGCTCCGTTACGAGGTCGGGTCCGCGAGCACTTCCGAGCGCGAGCAGGGATTCCTGGACGCGGTCGCGGAAAACCCGGGGCTTCTAGTCGTGAGCAGCAACCAGTACGGGGGCGTGACCACGGAGACGGCTTATCAGGCGGGGGAAAACCTTTTTGCCCGGCTGAAAAACGCGGACGGGTCCCCGGCCATTGACGGCATCTTCTGCCCGAACGAATCGACCACCTTCGGCATGCTGCGCGCTTTTCAGGACGGCGGGCACTCGGGCAAGGTCCGTTTCATCGGTTTTGACAGTTCGTCCAACCTGGTCAAGGGCCTGGAGACCGGGGCCATTGACGCGCTGGTGCTGCAGAACCCCATGAACATCGGGTACGCCGGGGTCAGGGCCATGGTCGACCATTTGCAGGGCAGGCCCGTGGAAAAAAGGATCGATACCGGCGTAACCCTGGTTACCCGCGAAAATATGAACGACCCCGAGATCAAGGAACTGCTCAACCCCGACCTCAAAAAATGGCTCAAGGAATAACAACTCCCCGCCTGGAAATGCAGGGAGTGCAGAAGCGCTTCGCGGCCACGCTTGCGCTCGATAACGTTGACCTTTCAGTCAGCCCCGGCGAAGTCCACGCCTTGATCGGCGAAAACGGCGCGGGCAAGAGCACGCTCATGAAAGTGCTTTCCGGTGCGATCAGCGCGGACCAGGGAACCATGCGCCTGGACCGCGGGCGCTACGCCCCGCGCAACCCGCTGGACGCGCGGCGCGCGGGCGTGGCCATGATCTACCAGGAACTTTCGCTGGCGCCGCACTTGTCGGTTGAGGACAACGTTATGCTGGGGATGGAGCCGAGCCGTTTCGGTTTTCTCAACCGCAGGGAAATCCGGTGCAAGGTTTCTTCGGCGCTCGACCAGTTCGAGCACCCGGAAATCAGGCCGGAGGCGAGAGTGTCGGGACTTTCCGTGGGCGCGCAGCAACTGGTGGAGATCGCGCGCGCGCTCACCGTCGGCTGCCGGGTGCTGGTGCTGGACGAGCCGACCAGCTCGCTCACCCGCAAAGACATCGCCAAGCTGTTCTCGATCATCAACCGCCTCAAGTCGCAGGGCATTGCCATTGTTTACATCTCCCATTTCCTGGAGGAGGTGAAGCAGATCGGGGACCGGTTCACGGTGCTGCGCGACGGCCGGGCCGTGGGCCGGGGCGAACTCGCGAATACCAGCATAGACCAGATCGTGCATCTCATGATCGGCCGGCAGATCGACCAGCTATATCCCCGCTCCGGCCGCCAGGCCGGCGAGCCGGTGCTTGAGATCAAGGAGCTTGCCGGGTTCAACAAGCTTGAGTCCGCGGGCTTCACCCTGCGCCGCGGGGAGGTGCTGGGCATCGCCGGGCTGGTGGGCGCGGGCAGGACCGACCTTTTGCGAGCGCTCTTCGGCCTGGACCGGGTGAAAAGCGGCGAGCTCAAGGCCGCGGCTTTCGTGGGCCCGGCCTCGCCCGCGCTCCGCTGGGAGAGCGGCATGGGCATGCTCAGCGAGAACCGCGCCACCGAGGGACTGGCGGTCTCGCTCTCCGTGGCCGACAACATGACCATGTCCAGCCTGCGCGGGCTCGGCCCGCTCGGGATCGTGCTTCCCTCCCGACAGCGCGCCGCGGCGCAGAAATGGATCACCGAGCTCGGCATCCGGTCCCAGGGACCGCACCAGCTGGTGCGAGACCTCTCCGGCGGCAACCAGCAGAAAGTCGCCCTGGCCAGATTGCTTCATCACAACGTCGATATCTTCCTGCTCGATGAGCCCACCCGAGGAATCGACGTCGCGAGCAAGGCCCAGATTTATCAGTTGATCGATAACCTGGTGTCCTCGGGAGAGCGGCCCAAGGCCATCCTGATGGTGAGCAGTTATTTGCCGGAGCTTCTCGGCATTTGCGACCGGATCGCGGTGATGTGCCGGGGCAGGCTCGGGCCGGCGCATGCGGTCAACGAGGTTGACGACCACCGGCTGATGATGGAAGCCACCGGCCAGGCGGAGGCGGTATGAGTTCAACCAAACCCGAGGCGGGCGCGAAGGCCCCATTCAACTGGGGCAAGTGGCTTAACCTGATCGGCCCGGTGGCCGGGCTGGTTTTCGTTTACGCGCTGTTCGCCGCAATCGGTCCTTCAGGGTTCAGCTCCTCACGCAACATGGAGACCATCGCCCGCCAGACCGCAATCACCGGCACCGCGGCCCTGGGAATGACCCTGGTAATCATCATGGCCGGGATCGACCTCTCGGTCGGGTCCATCATCGCGCTTTCCACCATCGTGATCGCAACCATGCTCAAGCTGCAGGTGGACCCGCTGCTCGCCGGGCTCGCCGGGATCGCGGCCGGCGCCCTGTGCGGCCTGCTCAACGGCATGCTGGTCACCCGGTTGAAAGTGGTGCCGTTCATAGTCACGCTCGGCACGCTATTGGTGGTCCGCGGCGCGGCCAAGGGCCTGGCCCGGGAGCAGAAAATGGACGCGCCCATCAGCTGGCTGAACGAGCTTTTAGCCGCGCTCAAGCCCGGTCAGCGCCGGCTGATTTTGCCCGCGGGGGTCTGGATCATGGTCGTGCTCGCGCTTGTGGTCTGGCTCCTGCTCCGCTACACCCGGCTCGGCAGGCACATCTACGCGATCGGGTCCAACGAGTCCACCGCCCGGCTCTGCGGCATCGCGGTCGAGCAGGTGAAGGTCATCGTTTACATGCTCTGCGCCGCGTTCGCCGGGCTGGCCGGAGTGCTCCAGTTCTCAAGGCTGACCATCGGCGACCCCACGGTGGCGCTCGGCCAGGAACTCGACGTCATCGCCGCGGTGGTGATCGGGGGCGGCAGCTTCAACGGCGGAGAGGGCTCGGTGCTCGGAACCATCGTGGGCGCGCTGATCATGACCGTGATCCGCTCCGGCTGCTCCCAGATGGGACTGCCCAACTGGGTCCAGGAGATCGTCACCGGGTCGATCATCGTGGCCGCGGTCGCGCTCGACATGCTCCGCCGCCGCAAGATTTCATAATTGGGGTCAGAGCTTCAGTTGTCAGTTGACGGAGAGACAAATGAACCGCGGGCAGCTCGCTCGCGCGGAATTCAAGGAGGGGACATGAAAATTGTAAAAGCATCTTTTCTTACGGCGCTCATGCTTTGCCTGTCGGGGCATGCGCTGGGGCAGGATATTTGCAGCGCGCCGGTCAAGACGGCATCGGGCATGGTCAAGGGATTCGCCGAGAAAGACGGGGGCAGTTGCTCCTGGCTGGGCGTGCCTTATGTTGCGGCGCCGGTTGGGGACCTGCGCTGGAAGGCTCCGGCGCCTGCTGTGGCCTGGAGCGGGGTGCGCGAGGCGGACAAGTGGGGCGCCCGCTGCGTTCAGAACGGGGTCATGGAGCTTGTGAACTATGACCCGAGCGGGAAGATGTCCGAGGACTGCCTTTTCCTCAATATCTGGCGGCCCGATAAGCCGGGCAAGTTCCCGGTGATGTTCTGGGTGCACGGCGGCGGTTACATGGGCGGGACCGGCAATACCGACATGTACCGGGGCGACCGGATGGCCGCGGCTTCGGAGGTGGTGGTGGTCACCTTCAATTACCGTCTGAACATTTTCGGGTTCATGGCCCTGCCCGCGCTTAAAGCTGAAGACTTGAACCAGAGCACGGGCAACTACGGCATGCTCGACCAGGTCGCGGCGCTCAAGTGGGTGCATGACAACATCTCCGGGTTCGGGGGCGACCCGGACAACGTCACCATTTTCGGCGAGTCCGCGGGGGGCGGGAGCATCTATATCCTGCTGGCAACTCCGCTGACCAAGGGGCTGTTCCATAAAGCGATCATGGAGAGCGGCGGGATCGACGGCGCGGAAATCCTGGAACAGACCTTCAAGCAAATGCCGCGGCTGGTTGAAACGCTGGGCTGCAAAATGGACGACCTTGCCTGCCTGCGCCAAGTCCCGGCCAAAAAATTGCTCAAGGCCGTGCCCGGCATGATGATGAGCCGGATGTATTCGCCGCACGTGGACGGGTACCTGCTCACCGCCCAGCCGGTGGAGCTGGTGAAGAGTAACCGGTTTAACAACGTGCCGTTCATGGCGGGTTCCAATTTGAATGAAGCGGACATCCTGGTGGCGCTGAATTCGGATTTGCGCAGGACCAAGCCGGCGCACTACCAGGAAATGATCGTCAAGAAACTTGGGGCCACTCCTGAAGAGGCTGAAAAGATCGCACAGTTGTATCCGCTCTCCGAATACGACAACAAGCCGATCAATGCTTTCAAGAGGATCGGCAGCGAAGCGAGCATGCCCTGCGCCGGACTCCTGGGCGCCAAGGAGGTCGCCGGATTCCAGAAGCAGGTTTACCTCTACCGCTTTGATTACCATAACATCATGGGCGGAAAATGGGTGGGGGCGTTCCATTCCCTGGAGATGCCTTTCATCTTCAACACCATGGACCAGAAGCCGCTGAGCATGGTGCTCAAGACCAAAAACCAAAAGGAGATGGACGAGCTTTCGCGGATCATGCAGGGCTACTGGACCAATTTCGCCAAGACCGGAAACCCCAACGGCCCCGGCATCCCGGAATGGCCCGCGTTCCAACTTGATTCCCCTCAAGTTCAGGTGTTAGATACCAGGACCAGGCCCGAAGACGTGAACAACCAGAAGCAGTGCGAATTCTGGAAGGATTACGACAAGAGCACCATTCCGGGTCTGTAAAAATGAGAGGGAGCGAGGGGTCAGGCCTTAACCGCGAAGCCCGGACTGCGAAGTTAAGGCCTGACCCCATGTAAAAATTTCGGGAGGTTGTCAAAATGAAAGTGAAGATCGTGCTTGTGGGTATGTTCTTATTCCTGGCCCTGGCCGCGACCGGCTTGCGCGCCGAAGATATTTGCACAACCGCGGTCAAGACCGAAGCCGGCTTGGTCGCCGGACTGCATGAGACCGGAACCGACACCTGCGTCTGGCGCGGAATACCATACGCGGCGCCTCCAGTGGGCGAGCTTCGCTGGAAAGCCCCGCAGCCCGCAGTCCCCTGGACCGGCATCCGCACCGCGAGCAAATGGGGCAACCGCTGCATACAGTCCGGGATCATGGAATACGTTAACTCAGACCCGAGCCGCAAGATGTCCGAGGACTGTCTTTTCCTCAATGTCTGGCGTCCGAACAAGCCGGGCAAATTCCCGGTCATGTTCTGGATCCACGGCGGAGGCTACTCCGGCGGCACCGGCAACAGCCCGATGTACTGGGGCGACCGCATGGCCGCCGCAGGTGACGTGGTGGTGGTGAGCATCAACTACCGGCTGAACATCTTCGGGTTCCTCACCCTGCCCGGCCTGCGGGATGAAGACCCGAACCAGAGCGTTGGCAGTTACGGGTCCCTGGACCAGGTGGCCGCGCTCAAATGGGCGCGTAACAACGTCGCCAAATTCGGGGGCGACCCTGACAACGTGACCATCTTCGGCGAGTCCGCGGGCGGGTGGAGCGTGTGCTCCATGCTTGCCACTCCCCTGGCAAAGGGCTTGTTCGCCAAAGCCATCATCGAGAGCGGCGGGTGCGAGGCGTCTCCGAACCTGGAAAGAGGTTATAACCAGGGCAAAGGACTGGCGGAACAGCTCAAGTGCGGGCCGGATGACCTCGCCTGCCTCCGGAAACTGCCGGCCAAGAAACTGCTCTCCGCGCTGGAAAGTGAACTCAGCGGAGGGTTCGTTTACGGACCGCACCTGGACGGATATTTCCTGACCGCCACGCCCCTGGCCACCATCCGCAGCGGAAATTTCAACAATGTGCCGCTGATCGCGGGCTTCAACGACAACGAGGCGAACGCGCTGGCCAAACTCGATCGCGATCTCAGCAAGGCCAAGCCGGACCAGTACACGACCATGATGACGAGTTTGTTTGAGGTCTCGCCGGAGGAATCGGACCGGCTGGCGTCGCTCTACCCGCTGAGCGCGTTTGAAAATTCTCCCAAAATAGCCTACGGCCAGATCGCAACCGACGCGGCCCTGGCCTGCCCGACCTATTTGGGACTCGCCTCCGCGGCCAAAAATCAGAAGGACGTTTATCTCTATCGCTTTGACTGGCACAACATGCTCCTGGGCAAAACCATCGGCGCGGTGCATTCGCTGGAGATGCCGTTCGTGTTTGACAGCGCTGACCGCCGCCCCCTAAGCCTGCTGCTCAAGAACCGGGGCGTTTATAAGGATGAGATGAAAACGCTCTCCCGCACGGTGCAGGACTACTGGCTCAGTTTCGCCAAGAGCGGAAACCCCAACCGCGAGGGCCTGCCCGTGTGGCCGGTGTTCCAGGCCGACAGCCAGAAAACGCAGGTGTTGGACACCAACGTCCGGGCCGAGCCTTTCGGGCCGGAACTCCAGGACCGCTGCGCGTTCTGGGACGAATACTCCAAGACCCACAACCCGGTGCACGAGTCCCTGGGGGTGAAAAAGTAAGGAATTGGGGTCAGAGCTTCAGTTGTCAGTTGACGTTTTTTTATATAAGGAACTGGGTTCAGGGCTTAACTTTTAATTTGACTATTTGGGAGAAAAATCGGGAAATAGTAATCGGGACTGACTTGTCCGCCGAAGTTTTAACGAAGGCGGAAGTCCCTCGCACATTGAACTCTGCATGGACCGCAGAACATTCATAAAGACATCGGTTGTCGCGGGCGCGGGAATCGCGGCCTGGGATCGGGGGTTGTTTGCGCAGACTCCGCGTCCCAACGTGCTGCTGATCATGGTTGACCAGATGCGCCAGCCCAAATGGTTTCCGGCTGAAGCCGTCCTGCCCAGCATCGACCGCATCAAGTCGCGCGGCGTTGAATTCACCCGCCATTTCACCTCCGCGGTGCCCTGCTCTCCCAGCCGCGCCTGCCTGTTCACCGGGCTGCATTCGGATCAGAACCGAATCCACACCAACGTTACCGGCAAACGTCTGAAGCTCCAGCCTCCGCTCGACCCCGCCATCCCAACGCTCGGACATATCTTCCGCAGCGCGGGCTATGCCACGCCCTATTCCGGCAAGTGGCATCTGGGAGGCGCGTCCCGCGATGGCGGCCAATTGCTTTCCGCTTACGGGTTTGAATATCTGAGTTCGGACACTTCTTCCGGTCCCGGCCGCGTGGTCGATGGTCCCTGGACCCAAGGCGCGGTCAATTGGCTGAATAATCCCCAAAACCAATCCCGGCCGTGGTTCATGGTGGTCTCGCTCTTGAACCCCCATGACATCTGCGGATACCTGAGGAGCTCTTCGGGAAAAGACGCGCCCTCGGTGGTCCACGAGCTTCCGGCCAATTGGGACGACGACCTCAAGGGCAAGCCCAAATGCCAGCGTGAATTCCAGGCCGCGGCCGCGCCCAGGGCCTGGCGCAAGGGCGCACCCGAGGAGTGGATCAGGTATCTCAACTATTACTATCACCTCAATCTCGTGGTTGACGGCTGGATCGGAAAAGTGCTGGACGCGCTCGAGCAATCCGGACAGGCCGACAACACCCTGGTCATCTTCACCTCGGACCACGGCGAAATGGCAGGCTCGCACCGGCTCAGGCTCAAGGGGCCGTTCGTCTATGAAGAGAACACCAACATCCCGCTGGTCATCGCTTATCCGCGCATGTTCCCGCAAGGCGCCAAATCAGATGCGCTTTCCGCAAATGTTGACCTGTTCCCAACTCTGGCCGCTATGATCGGATGCGACTTGAGCAAGGATTTTTCCTGCCTGCCCGGAAAAAATCTAACCCCCGCGATCCTTGACCCGGCACGCGCAGTCGTGAGCGACCACGTGCTTTTCAGCTTCACCGAGACCATTGCGCTCAAGGTCCTGCGGCAAATCACCGGCAGAAAATTCATGCCCAGCCCGCACAGCATCCGCGCCCTCCGCGAAAAAGACAAAGTCTTCGCCCGCTATTTTGACCCGCAAAAAGACAACCAGGAATTCGAACTCTACGACCTTCAATCCGACCCGCTGGAAATGCATAACCTCGCCAATGACCCGGCTTATAAAGTCTTGCGCGACGAAATGGCGGAAAAGCTGCGAATGGCTGAAGCCAATGAGATGAGCCGAATTAAGGGCCGGAACTTTAGTCTTTAGTTGTCGCGGCCCGACCCCGCAATTAGGGGGACAGACAATCTTGTCTGTCATTACTTCTCAATACACCCTAAACACCCTAACCTCAAATGCCAATTCCTGAACCCAGGGCTTTACTTATGCGTAATGTGAAGACCTGAACCGAAGATCATTTTTCTTCAATTAATGCCAGAATTTTCAAATCCCCAAAATTCTTGTGCAGAAACTCCATATGCTCAAGCCAATATGTTTCTTCCTCGCTGTAAGAACCAATCTGGTCAAATAGCTTGATTGTCTTTTCCACATAGTTCGGAAGTTCCTGATATATTTCTGGTTTTATTTGAATAGTCTCCCCAAATTGCCGTAAAAAAGAATAGATTACATCTACGATTTCAATTTGCTCGGAGAAATTATCTGTGGGATATCCAATCATTCTTGAGGTACAAAACATACAACACCAAGGTCTAGAAACTAACTCGATTTCTTCAAATTCTCTCGTTTTTTCCAATATTTTTTGCCTTATTTCTTCAGCATTTGATATTGAACAACCCCAGACAGATTTAGGAAATGGGCATTTGGCGCATAGCTCCAAACGATATGCGGGATTAGCCGAGATCCCATCATTATTATAAAACATATAAATAGGCAAAGGGCTACCATTTACACGTTCAGCCTCACGTTTGAGTTTATTTACTTGCCTAGTTCTGGCTTTATTATTAGCGTACAGGCTCTTGTATAATCTATTTGGAAAAAGCTTTTTTGCTTGAACCCTGATGCCAATGGACCTTCCACTACGAGCTCTTATCCATCCTTCCCAATCTGCGCCATTTCTCTTTTCGCGATATTTAGAAAATTTATTGAATCCAACTATCCTAATCCTAAATATTCTCTCGTTTAATCTCATCAACATGTAATCTGTTATTGATTCTTCGCCTATACCACCTATTCGATCTCCACTGTCCATTTCACCTGCAATTAGCTGGGATATTTCTGCCACGCAATTGCAAATGGTCATATCAGGAAGTTGCGAAATTCTTGGCGGCAACATTTAACTTCCCTCTCTCAAAATGGAACTTCCTTATCACTTTCTTGGAATTCTGCTTCAGTTTTGGCTTGAACAGGATGAAGCTCAAGGTGCCTTTTCATCAGGTAGAGGATCAAAACGCCCGCCATATTTATTGCAAGTTCTGCCAGGCTTTTGGGAGGATCACTAACATCTGCTCCTTGGCCATGTCCAACGCCTTTTTCCAGGTTGCGAGCTATAGGCACCGATCGCAGAATGTGCTCCTCAAAAGCCTTGAGGAATCCCTCGTGGTACTCCGGCACAATACCGATATCTATTAGCTTGCGGATGAGAGCCCCGGGTTTTTCTTGATCTACTCCAAGCATTCCTTTCATGGTGCTTTCGAATGCTAAATTTGCCGCGTGGATTGCACCTTTACAATCACCAGTGGATAAGTCGGTGCGCGCTTTTTGGAATTCCTCTAATGCTCCTTGGAATCCATTTATATGCAAGAGTTCAGCAACCTTTTCGTTTATTTCCTCTTCGATCCATTTTGAATCAGCCTTTAGGATCCTGCCTTCAAGCATTCTCCAGGGCAGATTGGCGTCCTCGAATATCCTATTTAGCTCGTTTTGGAATTTTTCAGGATTCGCCAAAGAACGAGGATATTTTTGTTTATCTTCCAAAAGAAGATCGTAGAATAATTCTGCTGCGTCAAGAACGAAACGCGCTATGCCATTTTGAACAAATTCTCTAGCATTATTCAATATTATGAAATCATTTTTCGAGGTATAGCCTCGCAATTCTGTCCATCCATGCTCCCTCTTTAAAATGTCAGGAAGTCCATCCCAGCACAATGTATCTCCTTGATTGAGGTCATAAGGATCGATTCTCTCAATTACATACCAAATGCGGTTGCGGACCGCTAAGGAAAGGTAAATTCCATGTCCTGATTCTCGATGACTTTTCGAAAATACTTTTGCCGACATAAGTTCTCCTCGGCACGCCCAAGAGTATGGCGTCCAGGATCCGCCCTTTTCAAATTTCGATGATTTAATATTAGCGGATTATGATTATGCTGTCAAGCTGGTGATGACAGCCAAGGTTTTCGGCAGTCTCAACCCGGTAAGTGCGTGAGCCCGTTGTTGACAGACAAGAGTGTCTGTCCCCCGAATCTGCGCTTTGCGAACTTAGCGCCTTTGAGGTGATAAAGCTATCGGGCCTAAAGGCCCTCGCACATTGAAGAAGTGCCCCCGAATCAGAGCGAGATGGTGTACTGTTTGTAGGTCTGGAGCTCGAGGGGCTTGCCTTTGATCCAGACTTTGTAAGGCACGGTCCGGTAATAGTTGTAAGGCTCGCTGAGCTTGACCTTTATGGTTTTGGCCTGGAGCAGGGGCTTGCCGTCTCCGCTTTGGATCACGACTTTGGGGAGTTCCGTCCCGGCCTGGACGCGGTAGAAGGTCTCGCGGGTTGAGAATACTTCGGCCTCGCGGATGAAGCCCTCGATCTTTTGGGTGTCGTCAAAGACAAACCGCTTTTCCTGGTATCGCTCGAGGATCATTTCCATGAGGAAAGCCGAGCTCCATCCGAATTGCGCCGAAGCGTAGCCGCCGGTGGAGTATTGGTTCTTGTGTTTTCCGGTGAGCGGGTCATAGGTTTCATAAATCGCCTTCATTCCGTCCTGGTCAACCATCATGTCCAGGAGCCGCTCGCGAAGTTCCGCGGCTTCGGCCTCGTACCCGAATTTATAAAGGGCCTCGAGCGCGGAATAGGCCGAGAAGATCCAGATGCTCGCGGTCCAGCCCGGGGTCTTGTCGTCAAAATACTTGTCGTTGTAAGCGACGACCGGGATCGGGTATTTGCCGTAAAATTCCTCGGGGTTGAGCAGGTGCTTCTCAATGCATTGGCGCGCCTTTTTTTCGTCCAGGGTTGATCCGGCGAACGCCGGGAACCAGATGGCCGGGGTCAGCACCTTGAAGCGCTGGTATTTTTTCGAGCCGATCCGGTTGTACCCGTCAAACCAGCAGCCTTCTTCGGGGTCCCAGAGGTACTGGTCGATTTTTCCCGCAAGCTCTTTAGCGTCCGCCCGCCATTTTTTAGCCTCGTCCGGCTTGCCCAGGTCCTCGGCCCAGTCGGCCATGGCCTCGTAGTAGAAATACATCCAGGGGTTCAAGTCCACGTTGTCCAGGGGCTTGGTCTTGGACCCGACCACCTCGCCGAGCGTGCCCAGGTAGTTTATGAACGGCCCGGGCCACACGTATTTCATGCGCGGGGAATTGTCCCAGCCGCCCTCGTCCTGGCTCAAGTATTCAAACAGGCCGTTGTGGTTTTCATCGCGCGCCTTTTTCCACCACTTGATGAACAGCTCGCCCTGCTCATACATCTCCTTTTCAAACTGCTTGTAATAGGGATCGTCGGGATAGCGTCTGATCATTTGCCCGGCCGAGAACCCGAACACCGGCGGCTGGGAATGAGGAGTGATCGGCTTGGCCCGCTCGTCCTCCATGTGCGCGATGAAGCCGTCCTTGCGCTGCGCCTGGAAGATCGCCTGGATGACCTCCGCGGCCATCCGCGGCTTGAACTCGCTGTACCCGAGCGCCTCAAACCCCGAGTCCCAGAGCCAGAACCAGTTGTAATGGACCTTGGTGGGCACGCATCCCCAGTATTTCATGGCCCCGCGCGGGGCGTAGAGCGCGTTGTCCAGCGCAGTCGCGGCCATGAAATATAGCTCCCAGTAATCGATCTGGTCAATTTCGATGTGGGGGATGGGCAGGTCTATGAACAACTTGTCCCGAGCCGACTCCATCTCTTTCCAGGCAATCTCCGGGCTCTTGAAATTTTGTTTCGCGGCTTTGGCCAGCTCCAGGGCCTGGTCCGCGGAATCAGGGTGATACCCGAAAAAATACCAGAAGGTTTCAGACTTGCCCGCGGCAAGCTCAAGCTCGTTTGATTGCAGTTGGAGGTCGCCTTTCTTGTCCCCCTTTAAAACCGCGCCGCGGGCAAGCGAGGGCAGGATTGCAAGAAAATTTTTCCCCGGCACCAGGATGGGCTGCACCGCGAATTTCAAGACCACTTGCTCCGGGCCGGAATTTTTTTCCTGATTCAGCCGCCGGCCGCGTCGCTCAAGGTAAAAAACCGGAGTGAGCTTGAGCGGCTTGGCGCTGGTGTTGGTGACCCGGAAGGATAATAGATACTGGTCCAGTCCCAGGAACTGGACGAATTGCTCGGCCGCGAAATCTTCGAACTGCGCTTTTTCCGACCAGCCGTAATACGCAAACCTGATGTTGCGGGTCTCAGCCTCCTTGATCAGCGAGCCGTCTTTCAGGAACCCTACCGAACTCGCCGCGAACAGGCCGGTGCGCGAATAGTCGTAAACAGAAACCCCGGTGGCGCAGGCGAAATGCAGCGCGGCCCCGAAATTTTTGGTCTTGACGTCGGCCTTAAGCCCGACGTGGCTCCCGAACGGGCTGAGCGGCCCGCCGTTGTCGCGGAAGGTGGTGGGGAATTCCATGACGTAGCTTGGCGCGCCCGAGAAATAGACGTCCTGAAACCATGAAAGCTCTTTGCCCCCCGCGGCCAGCGCGAAAAACAAAATGCCAAAGACGATCAACTTTTTCATTTGCCCCCCTATCCGGCAGGACCTGTTTATTGCGCCCGACGCATGGCGCGCTCGTCAATCAAATCCAAACCTCGAGACCCGGCCACGCGGCGCGAAGGTTGACCCCAAGCCGCAAGTCAGAAAAATATCCCGCCCGGCTAATTCTTGTCTTTGGCCAGAATCTTCTGCGCGGCGGACAGGCCGGAGGATATGACCGCGGACTGTCCCCCGCCCGGGAACGTCCAGGCCCCGGCCAGGAAAAGGTTCGGGATCGGCGTGTCCTGCTTGAGCCGCTTGAGCAGGCTCTGCTCCGGGACGTTGTCCCACCCGAAGATGGTGCCGCGCGGGTTCAGCGTGAAATGCTCCATGGTGCGCGGGGACCCGACCTCCATCACCTCGATGTGCCTGCTCAGCCCGGGAAGATATTTCTCCGCGCGCTTGATCAGCACCATGGCCGACTCTTCCTTGAGCGCGCGATATTTCGCGTAGCTTTCCTGCTCGTGCCAGCCGTCCTTCCAGTCATAGGGCAGGATGGATGTAAGGCAGATCACATTTTTGCCCGGGGGCGCCGCGGTCGGGTCGACCAGCGAATAGTCGGCGATGGCGAAGGATATTTTTTCCGGCACGCCCTGGTTGTAGTATTCGAAGTTCTGGTGCTGGTTGTAGGTTTCGGTGATCATGAGTTCGTGCGCGCCCTTGGGGAATTTGTCGCGGTAGTCGTAGTCCACTCCCAGGTAAACCACGTAAACGCTCATGCCGATTTTCAGGCTTTCGATCTTCTTCACGTAATCCGCGGGCAGGTATTCCCTGCCCACCATCTTGAAGAAGGTGTCCGGGGCGTTGGCGTTGGACACCACGTAACGGCACTTGTATTCCGCGCCGTCCCTGGTCCGCACCGCAACCGCCTTGCCGTCCTCAATCACTATTTTCACGGCCAGGGTGTTGAGCTTGATCTCCCCGCCGTTTTCGGTGATGACCTCGGCCAGCGCGTCGGAAACCGACTGCGACCCGCCCACGAAGTAATAGTACCCGCTGAAATGGTAGCTGTCCCACATCATGGCGAAAAACATGGCCGAGACTTTTTCCGGCTCGTTGCCGGCAAAGCCCGAGAGCTGGGTGAAGATCGCGATCAACTTCTCGTCCTTCACAAAATCATTCACCATCTCGTCCAAAGTCTTGTTCCAGTACTTGAGCACCGGATAGAACGTCCAGGGCTTGAGAAAGACAACCTTCAACGATGGCGCCTTGTCCTCCGAAAGAGCGCCGGTCAAAGCGTTCATGCCCTTGTTGATTTTCGCCATGGTCTTGAACAGCCGGTCAATGCCCCGGGCCTCGGACGGGAACTGCTTTTTAAGCAGGCTGCAATAGGCGGCGACGTCCGCGGGCACGTCCATGATCAGGTCCGGATAGATGGTGCGGTACATGGGGTCGAGCTTGACCGGCTTGACCTTGTCCCTGATCCCCAGCGCCTTGAAAGTGGTGTCGGTGAACCCGCCCGGGTCCAGGCCGTCCATGGCGTGGAGCGAGACCTCAAAGCTGTAGGGCCCGCGCTGGAAATTGGTCATGTACCCGCCGACCTTGGAATGCTGCTCGAGCACCAGCACCTTTTTGCCGTTCCGGGCCAGGGCCGCGGCCGCGCCAAGTCCGCCCCCGCCCGCGCCGATCACCACCACGTCGTAAACCGCGGCCCCGGACTTGGGCTCCGCGGCCGTCACCAGCGGGACCAGCAGCAGAAGCGAAACCGCCAACAAACTTGAAATCCTGTTCTTCATCTTCGCCTCCTATTCCGAGCTTGCCCATAATCTTTGCGAGCATTGCCCGGCTTGTCAAATCAACTGCCGCGCCGCGGGACCGATCATCAATCCGACATTGCATAAAGCGGCGGACAAATGGGCAGCCCGAATGCGCCTGGCGGATTGAGCCGCGGGCGCGGTTTGACAACCGCCGGGAGCGGCTTTAGCATCATTTTTGGGAAATGGTGGACAAGCATTCTCAAGCTCGCCGGGTGATCTACGAGACCCTGAAAACTCTCGCGTTAAAATTCCCCAGCTACCGTATTCCCGAGGTCTCCAGATACGGCCTGGACAGAATCCTGAAAGCGCTTTTCCCGAAAATCCGCGCCGGGGTTGTCCTTGATATGGGCAGCAGGCATGCTCCCTTCCGGGAACTCGTGCCCCACACCAAATATATGACCCTGGACATAGACCCGAAATGGAACCCGGACCTGCTCTGCAGCGCGGAAGAGATCAAATGGGAATCCGACTTCTTTGACCTGGTGCTCTGCACCGAGCTGATTGAGCACCTGGCCCAGCCCTGGGTCGCCATCAAGGAGATGCGCCGGGTGTTGAAGCCCGGCGGAGTGCTTATCCTTTCCACCCGCTTCATCTTCCCCTATCACGGCGGCCCGGGGGATTACTACCGTTTTACCAATGACGCGCTGGCGTTCCTGCTCAAGAATTTTCGCAAAGCGGAAATTTTTCCCCAGGGCAACCGGCTGCAATCAATCTGGGATTTGCTGGCCCAGGGCGCGCCCGGGATCGTGCTCAGATTTTTCAATCCGCTGATCGGCCGCATCAACTTTGCCGACCGCAAATGCGTGTGCGGCTACGTGGCCTGGGCGGAAAAATAATCGCACTTTTTTTTCAGCAGCTGTGGCGGGTTTGACAACCCGGCCGGTTTCGGGCTTTAATTCTCCAAAGGAGTGACCATGTCCGTGCAATCGTTTGATCGGGAAATCAGTTCCTCAATCGAAAGCTTGAAGCCGGTTTTCAAGCTCTATAAGCCTTCGGCCGGTCATCCGGGCTGGGAGCAGATTTTCCGCGACGCCGAGGACCAGGCGCGGCAAATCGCGCAAGTCATCACCCTTGACCGGCACACTCTCCCGGAAAAACTTGCACTCGAAAAAAGGCGCTGGGCCGGATACAAGACCGCGGCGCAGAATTACTTCATCAACCGCAAGCGGCTGCGGGATCACAACCACTCCTTCCGGCCGCTCTATTACATCTGGACCATGCTCAACGCCTGCAATTTCCGCTGCGCCTATTGCGACGACCACATGGGCCGCTCTTATTTTGAACTCCCGGACAAGGGCCGGCTCACAACCGAGCAGGGCAAAAAACTGCTCAAGGTCATGCGCACCGGAACCAGCTGCATTTATTTCTGCGGCGGAGAGCCCACCATGCGGGCCGACCTGCCCGAACTGTTGGATTATGCGCACAAGCTCAACTATTTCCCGTGCCTGATCAACACCAACGGCAGCCTGTTCCACCAAAACCTGCTCAAGCCGGCTTGGAAAAATTTCCTCAAGCAGATGGACATCGTGATCGTTAGCGTGGACGGGCTTGACACCGCGCTGATGGACAAGATTTACGAGGTCCCCCAGTGCCGGCAGGTGCTGACCAACGTGATCACGCTCCGCAAGCTGCAGGACCTGGTCAATTTCAAGCTGGTGGTCAACGCCGTGGTCATGCCGGACACCATCTCCGAGGCTTCCGCGGTGCTGGACTGGGCCAACGACCTGGGCATCTGGTTCGTGCCCGTGCCCGTGAACGAGGCCGCGTCCGCGGAGCGCCGTCTGTTCTCGAGCCCGGAATACCAGGCGTTCGCGGCAAAGGTCGTCGCCCGCAAGAAACAAGGATACAAGCTGATCGGCTCCGAGCGCCTGCTCGAGATGCTGGTGTTCGGCAAACCCTACAAGTGCTTCACCACGCTCAAGCCGCACATCGACTTTGACGGCCACATCCTCTGGCCATGCAAGGCCACCACCAACATAAAGCCCGTGCGAGTGAACGTGCTCGATTACCATACGGTTGACGAACTGTACCAGGCCGCGGGAAAACTGATCGATCCCAATGACTATCACGGTCCGGGCCCGAAACAGTGCGGCGGCTATTGCAACTGGATGCAGAACTACACCACCGAAATCTACATGCAGGGACTCATCCATCCCGTCAAGACCGGGTTCCTCAAAGAAATCCGGGAAATCACAGGGACCGTGTAAAAGGAGACGACCATGTCCGAAACCGCCGCAACCCCCAAAGCCTACCAGACCACGGCCAGGGAACTCGTTGCCGAGGCTCTGGTGCTCATCCTGGCCGCGGCATGCATCTACTTCTTCGCCCGCAAAACTTACCTCATGAGCGCGGTCATGCTCGGAATCATCATCTTCAGGTTCGTGTTCTGTTACCGCAAAGGAGACCTCATATTCTTTTTCCTGGGGTTCGTGCTCGGAGGAGGAAACGACCTGATCTCCATGTACAAAAAAGTCTATGCCTACCTTCCCGCGCCCGACATCTCGCTGCTCCCCATCCCCATGTGGGTGCTTTTGTTCTGGGGACTGATCTTCGTGTTTTTCCGCAAGCTCATGCGCTTCGGACCTTTCCTCGGCGAACCGCCCAAAAGACTGATTGACCAGCCGCTCTTGCTGGACGGGCTGATCCTGGTCATCTACCGCATGATCATCTACCGGACCGCCGACCGCTTCTGGCTGCCCGACGCGCTCTTCGCCGCCATCCTCGTCCTCCGCTTGCTGGTCAGCGTCCCTTCCAAAAACGAGCGCCGGCTCATGCTCACAATGCTCGTGCTCGGCCCCGCTTACGAAATCTGGCTGATCCACTGCGGCCTTTATGTTTACCAGACCGGGTTCTTCTACGGCATGCCATTATGGCTCATTGTCTATTGGGTATTTGTCATCAGGCTCCTCAAAGCAATCTTCGACCGCATCGAAACCAGGGTGGTCATGCGGGCAAGATGAACGAAAACCTCATAATCGGCATCTTGGTCGGAATGACCGGCTCCGTGCTCCTGAGCGTGGGCAAAGGCGTCCAGAAGATGAAAGTGGACGTGCTCAAGAAAGGCTCCGCCATGCTCTCGCCCGCGCACCGCAGAGACTTCGGAATCTGGCTCCTGGGAGTGGCCATGACCGCATCCGCGTCCATCTTCTATTCATTTTCCCTCAAGTTCACCGACAAATCGTCCATCGTGTCCTCACTCAGCGGCATCGGACTGGTCGGGCTTCTGATCTTCGCATGGCTGGTCTTGAAAGAGCGGGTCGGGCTCCAGGAACTCCTGGGCGCCGCCATGGTCATAATCGGCACCGGCTTGATCGGTTACTTCAACCAGTCGCTTGCCCAGGCACAAAGATACAACCTCCCGCAATTCCTCTGGCTGGCCGGGGCCGCGGTCGCAATCTTCGCAGCGCTATCCCTGACCGCGGTCAAATTCCCCAGGGTCCACGGGTTTGTCTTCGGGCTTATCGCCGGAGCTTGCATCGGCATCGCCATGATCCTCGCGGACATGGCTTTGGTCTGGAGCAGCGGCTCCATAATCGGACAGTTCAAGGGGCCGTACGTCTATTTCGCCATCCTCTGCTCAGCCTGCGCGCTGACCGTCACCCAGGTCGCGTTTTTCAAAGCCACCGCAGTGGTGGTCGTCCCAACCGTCAACTCCTTCACCATCCTCACACCCCTCCTCTTCGAATACTTCACCTTCAACGTCCTGCTCGCACCTCTCCAATACGCGGGAGTCGCCCTCATCATCGCCGGGGTCATCACCCTCTCCACCAGCCCCAAACAAATCTTCAAAAACTGAAAAATAGGGGCGACAGACACTCTTGCAGGGGGGCAGACACTCCTGCAGGGGGGCAGACACTCTTGCAGGGGGGCAGACACTCCTGCAGGGGGGCAGACACTCTTGCAGGGGGGCAGACACTCTTGCAG
>Ga0315274_10005104_pt1 | contig 19246 bp, 10 predicted proteins | sample YL17G02_20_MG_FD_203700 | JGI IMG/M metagenome (GOLD analysis project Ga0315274, IMG submission 203700) | Sediment microbial communities from Yellowstone Lake, YNP, Wyoming, USA - YL17G02_20 | ecosystem: Environmental > Aquatic > Freshwater > Lake > Sediment | place: USA: Wyoming | collected... | reverse complement strand
GCGAACCGAAGCCGAGAAAGGGCAGCGCGAACGAGAGGCGGCGGAACAGGCCAAGGGGGAAGCGGCGAGAGGCGAGATCGCCGACGCCGTCGCGCGCGCTGAGAAGCACGCCAAGGCTGGGGAGTTTGGGGCGGCGATCGAGGCTTACAACGTGGCCTTGGCGGCCGATCCGGAGAACCGTGAAGCCGCCCGCGGCCTGAAGAAAGCGGAGACGGCCCAGCAGAGACTCGAGGAAGAGGGGGTCAAGGCGAAGGCTCAGGCCGAGCAAGCGCGACTGCGAGCCGAAGCCGAGAGAGAGCAGCGCGAACGAGAGATGGCGGACTCGGGGAGTCCGTTCGCTGAAAAGGCCAGGCAAGAGGCGGCCGAACGCGAGATCGCCGTTCCCGTCGAGCGCGCCGAGAGCCACGCCAAAGCCGGCGAGCCCGTCCAGGCGATCGGGGTCCGCCAGGTTGCCCTGGCAGCCGATTCGGATGACCGCGAGGCCGCTCAGAGCATCAAGAAGATGGAAGCCGCGCTGGAACGGGCCGGCCCAGAGGAGACGGAGGCGGATGCAAAGCGTCCGGAGGCGGGTGCAGGGCGTGCGGAGGCGGACGCAGAGCGTCCGGCCGAGAAAGCGCAAGGCGATCCCGCCACACAAACGGACTCGCCGAGTCCGCGACCTGCCGCGGACGGCGAGAGGGAACCCGCCCCTGGATCGCAGATGATGGCGGAGACCCAAACAACGGGGTCGGCCGAGACGGTTGCCGGACAAACGGCCGGCACAGAAGTCAAAGGGCCCGCGGAATCAGAGAAGGCCGACGCGAAGGCTGCGGCGAACGCGCTTGTCGCGGAAGCCAACGCTCTGGTTGCCGAGAAGAATTACGACGAGGCGTTGAAGAAGATTGGACTCGCCTTGGACCTCGATCCCGACAACGGGCGCGCGCAGAGGCTGCGGGCGAAGATCCGCAAGAAGGCCGGTCAGGGCGAAGAAGAAGGCCTGAGGACGACGCGGCGGGAAGCGATCGTCATGCAGCGCGACGCCCAAGACGCCTATGAAAGCGGGGACCTCGCCCAATCCCGTCAAATCTGGGCCCGAATCATCGAGATCGATCCGGAGAACAAACTGGCCTCGACCATGCTCGAGGAGTCCGCCCAGGAGTACGAGCGGCAGTTGCGCGACGAAGCGCAGCGCAAGGAGGCGGTTGAGAGAGAACAGGCCGCCATCCAGAAAATGAACGCGCCGGTGGGGATCGAGACCGAAGAACCCACTCCCCTCGTGGAGTTTCTCGAATCCCTTTCCCTGATCACGGGCATCAGCTTCTCCGTGGCCCAAGGCGCCGACGCGACGGTCAACGTCAAGGTCATCGACAAGCCTCTCCATGAGGTCTTGGACCTCGTGCTCCTGCCCAAGGGTCTGAAATGGACTCGCCGGACGGACGACGTCATCGTCGTCGAGGCGGACCTCAAGACGGCCGTTTACAATCTCACGACCGATGAGATGGGTAAGGTGCAGACATTGCTCAACAACGGAAGCATCCAGCGGACTCTTTGGGGACCCTCGGGAGAAAAGCCGCTGGAGGGGATCCTCTTGGATCTCGACGAGCGAAACGCCATTCTCCTCTCGGTGGATTCCGCTGGCAACCAGGAGAAACTGGCCGCGTTTCTTGACCAACTGCGCAAGGAGCAGCCCGTCGAACTGCTCACCAACTTCTACACGGTCAGCGAGAGCGACGGACCGCAGATCAAAGCCTTGATCGACGCCTTTATGCGCGCGGAGAAAACGCCCTACGACTTGGAGCGGAACGTTTCGCTTGACGGCAAGACCTTGATCGTAAGAGACACTCCCCGCAACATCGCGAAGATCGAGGAACTGCTCGAGGACCGGGAGTTCATTCGTAAACTGAAAGACGCCAAGATCGAGTTTGCCTCCTTCAGTCTGGCCCCCCGGGAGGCCATGGCCGAGGATCGCGAGCTGTCCCTCGATTTCTTCAACGATGCCGTCGAGATGATCGAGACGTTTCTTTACGCCGAGGAGGGCCGCGCCAAAGCCCTTGAGGAAGGGCGGCGGATGTGGGCCGATCCCAGCGTTTTCCAATTGACCATTACCGAGTACCCGGACCGGATCCGGCAGGTGGCGGAGTTCATCGCCACGATGCCCCAGTTGAAGCAGAAGGAGAGGGAACAGGTGATCCGCCCGAAGTACCTGGAGTCCGGCGACCTGGCCACCGAACTGAGCGACGTGTTGGGTCTGGAGGAAGCCAGAGCGGAAGAGGGAGCGCCGGGCGCCGCAATGGTGACGCGCAGTTTGCGCACCGAGGGTGAATTGGAGTTCCGCGGCCTCAACATCCGCGTGCGGCGAGTGAACGAGAACGACGTTGCCGACGAGTATGACGACAGCGTGGAACTGATCCTGCGCAGCCCGACCCAGAGCAGCGAGATTACCCTGAACGAGTTCATGTCCCAGTACTTCGACGACTACGAGATCGTCGCCGAGGAGATCAGACCCTCGGGCACTTTGGGCGAAGGGCGCGTGAAGTTGATCGTGCGTTACGTGCCGCAGGGCCTCGAGTACGTGCAAGAGGAGGAGGCGCGGGCGGAGGAAGAGAGAGCGAGAGCGGCGGAGGAAGAGGAGGCCCCGGGGGCAGAGGAAGAGGGCCCCATGAAGCCCGTTATCAAGTCTTTCGGCAACCAGAACGCCATTATCGTCCGCTACGAGGACCCGGCCGACCTGATCAAGATCAAGAATCTCGTGGCCGAACTTGACCGGCCGATTCCCCAGGTCAGCATTGAGACCCGTTTTGTCACGGTGAACGAGCAGCGAGCCAAGGAGTTCAGCAGCGAGTTCGCTTTTCTTGACAAGGGAGATCCTCGCAATATCGGCTGGGGTTTCATCGACACGGCCGAGATCCCTCGGGCCGGGCGCGATGAAATCCAGCCCGTGTCGGGCCGCATGGTCGGCGAGATCTGGAGAGACGCGCTCAACGGGGGATTCGGCGATTACACGCTTCTTGACGGCGTTCTCCACAATTTCCTCGGCAACTACGTGGACTGGGAACTCACGCTGCTTGAGGTCGAGGGCGTCATCAGTTTCGTCAACGGTCCCCACATCGTCGTGATGGACGGCGAGACCGCCAGCTTCGTCATCACCAACGGCGCCACGTCGCTTCCACGGTACTACGAGGGCGGTCTCCTCAATCCGGGCCTGAACGTCCTGCCGGCCACGGGGCTCACAACCGCCCAGAACCAGGCCCAGACCCAGAACCAGAACATCGGGCAGGATCAGGGTTTCAACCAGGGCCAGCAGGGCCAGGACCAGAGCCAGGTTCTTCTGGGGACTCGGGACCTCGTCAGCCTTGACGTGGAACCCCAAGTCACTTCCCCGGAGTCGATCCTTCTGGAGATCGATGTCGTCATCACGGACAACGGCTTTCACTGGAACTCCTATAGAGGCCCATGGGGGGGCGAGGCGAGCCGCAACTACGCGGGGGACTTTTTCAGCAGAGCCAGGCCCGATCGAAGGAGATCATCGTGGGGGCTTGTCACTGCAGCGGGCGCCACCACGCCCATCCAGGCCATGATTGAAGAGCCCATGGAGGCCGAGTTCCGGTTCAACCCGGACATGGGCGGCTCGCGGAAGGAAGTCGAGACGAGGGCCCGGATTAAGGACGGCGGCACCATCGTTTTGGGGGGCTGGACCGGCGAGTTCAGCCAGGATATGACAACGGGGGTGCCCGGCCTGCGCAACCTGCCGCTGCTGGGGAAGCTCTTCTTCAGCAAGAACTACTACTCGACGCAGAAGACGAACCTTCTGTGCTTCCTTTCCGGGCATCTTGTCGACTGACGCGCGGCTGGGGCGGGGCGCGTCCAAGCGGAGGCTTGGAAAGCGCCGCCCCAGGCCGTCTCAGAATCTGTTCGCCTGCGCCGGGGGAGACCATGTGGAGACGGTCCTGAGGGGCGACCGCGACGCCACATGAACGTTCCGGGATTGGCCCGTCCCCCTCGCACCGTGCCGTCGGCAGACCCTAGGCTCCCGCTGATCCTCTCCCGTTGCTGAGTGTCCGCGCCGCGTGTCGTTCCCTTGGGCCGGCTCAGGGCATCACCCCGACGGGGGATCGCCTGTCACAGTGAGTCCCCGCGCTCGATCATGCTTCCGACTTGCGCCGCAACGCTTCTCGCGCCCTCTCAAGTGTGAAGTCTGCTTGAGACGCACAACCACGCCCTCCTCTCGTCTGGTGGGAAAGTCAAATGCATCCGAAGAACGCCAACGCCGAAGGCAACTTGTTTCTGGTTGACGGGTTTTCGCTCGTTTTCCAGGCGTTTTATGGCGTGCGCGGCAACCTAAAGAACGCCGAGGGAATGCCGACGAACGCGATCTTCGGGTTCGTCAAGAAGATCCTGGCTTTGTTCAGCGCCTATGAGCCGACGCATCTCGTCGTGGCTTTCGACAGCCCCGGCCCCACCTTTCGCCACGGCATCTACCCCCAGTACAAGGCGAACCGCGAGGAAGCGCCCGAGGAGTTCACCGTTCAAGTCCCTTACGTTTTCCGCGTGCTCGAGGCCATGGCGGTCCCCACCTGCTCGATCGAGGGGTACGAGGCGGACGACATTATCGGCGCCCTGGCCCGACTGGCCGTCGAGCGCGGTCTGGCCGCCACCATCGTGAGCGCCGACAAGGACCTCTTTCAACTCGTGGACGATCGCGTCTCCATGCTTCGCTCCGTTCGCGACGACATGACCCTCTACGGGCCGAGAGAGGTCAAGGAAAAGATGGGGGTCGGGCCCGCTCAGATCGTCGACTACCTGGCTCTCGTCGGGGACCCCTCGGACAACATCCCCGGCGTTCCTCGCATCGGGCCAAAGACGGCCGCCGCCTTGCTGCAGGAGTTCGGCTCTCTGGACGCCATGCTGGCAAACCCGGACCGGATCCCCAGCCAGACCCAGCGGGCGCTCCTTCTCGAGAACGCCGATCAGGCCCGCTTGTCGCGCCGCCTCGCGCTGATCGACCGCGCGGCGCCGGTGGATCTCGACCTGGAATCAACGGTCTTCGCCCCCCGGCTCGACAGTCCCTCGCTCCTCGAGATCTACCGCCGTCTCGGTTTCAAGTCCCTGATACCGGATCGGGCGAAACAGCCGGGGGCGGCTGTGCCACAGCCGAGGTCCGATTACCGCGTCGTCTCGGATGGCCAATCGCTGGAGGATCTCGTCCGAGCCGTCCGTCGGGCCGGACGGGCGGCCGTCGACACGGAAACGACCGATGTCGACACGATGCGCGCCAAGCTGGTTGGCCTTTCACTGGCTTGGCAGCCAGGGGCGGCTTGTTACATTCCCGTGGCGCACGGCCTCGAGGGGGACCGCCGCCGCCAACTGCCTCTTGAGACGATCCGCGCCGCCGTGGGCCCCCTTTTGGCCGACGAAGAGATCGACAAGATCGCGCAGAACGCCAAATTCGACATGCGCGTCTTGGCGCGCCACGGCATGCCGGTTCGGGGTCTCAGGTTCGACACGATGTTGGCTTCCTACCTGCTGGATCCCGAGGGACGCCATGGGCTGAAGTCGCTGGCGTCGCGGATTCTCGGCGTCGAGATGACGGAGATCGACGAGCTGATCGGCGCGGGCAAGTCCGCCGTCACCATGGCGGACGTCGAGATCGAGCGCGCCGCTCCTTACGCCTGCGCCGACGCGGACATGACGTTGCGACTGTCGGAGATCCTGCGCAAGCGTTTGGATGAGGAGGGACTCACGACGCTGTTCGAGGAGATTGAGATGCCTCTGGTCGAAGTCCTGGACGCCATGGAGGCGGAAGGAGTCACCCTCGATTCCTCCGTGCTGGGCGATGTGTCTCGAGACCTCGCGCGGCAGATCGACCTTCTGTCGGCCGAGATATTCGAGATGGCGGGCCGCTCGTTCAATGTAAACTCCCCCAAGCAAGTTGCCGAAGTCTTGTTTTCTGAGGAGATCGGTCTAAAGTCGCGGCGCAAGACCAAGACGGGCCGGTCGACCAGCGGCGAAGTCCTTGAAGAACTGGCCAAGGAGCATCCCCTGCCCAGCCGGATGCTGGAATTCCGCCGGCTGGACAAGATGCGGTCGACTTACGCCGAGGCGCTGCCGCGGATGGTGAACCCCCAAACCGGGCGGATTCACACGAGCTTCAATCAGTTCATCGCCGCCACGGGCCGCTTGAGCAGCAGCAACCCGAACCTGCAGAACATCCCCGTGCGAACGGATCTCGGGCGCGAGATTCGCCGCGCCTTTCTTCCGAACGGCCCCGACCACGTCTTCCTCGCGGCCGACTACTCGCAGATCGAGCTGCGCGTTCTGGCTCACGTCACCGGCGACAAAGCCCTCCGGCAGGCCTTCGTCGAGGGGGCGGACATTCACGCGCAGACGGCCGCCAAGATCTTCGGCATGCCGACCGAAATGGTCACCAACGAAATGCGAGGTCAGGCCAAAGTCATCAACTTCGGGGTCATTTACGGCATGGGGGCCCATCGCCTGAGCCGGGAGCTTTCTATCTCCCACGGCCAGGCGCAGAAGTTCATCGACGAGTACTTCGCCGCCTATCCAGCGGTGCGGGAGTGGCAGGAGCGTTTGATCGAGGAGGCTGCGCGCACCGGGTGCGTCACCACTCTGAGCGGCAGACGGCGCATGACGCCGAACCTCGCCACGGGCAACCGGAACGTGCGGGCCAACGCCGTTCGCATGGCCATCAACACGCCGATCCAGGGCTCGGCCGCCGACCTCATAAAGATCGCCATGATTGCGCTGCATCGGGAGATCCGAAGCAGCGGCCGGCGCGCGCGGATGGTCCTCCAGGTGCACGACGAACTGGTCTTCTCCCTGCCGGAATCGGAAGTGGAGGAGTTCCGCCCCGTCGTGCGGGGACTCATGGAAGGGGCCATGCGGCTGGACGTGCCCCTTCGGGTCGACATCAAGACCGGGAGGACCTGGGCGGAATGCTGAATGTCCCCGGCCGGGACTCGCGGACCATTGGCTTGACGGGCACATTCGGGTGCGGCAAATCCGTCGTCGCTCGAATGTTCGAGGATCTGGGCGCCGCCGTCATCGACGCGGATACGATCGCCCGTGAAGTGGTCGAAGCGGGCCACCCCGCCATGGAGAGGATTCGAAAGGAGTTCGGCGCGGACTATATTCTGCCCAGCGGCGAGATGAACCGCACGCGCATGGCGGCCGCCGTTTTCTCCTCGCCCGAGAGGCGCCGCGCACTTGAGGCCATCGTGCATCCCGCCGTGCGCGAGGAAATGGAGCGCCGAGTCCGGCTGCTCCGGGAGAAGGCGCCGCCGAGCCCTGGCGCGCGTCCCGCGGCCATTGTTCTGGACGTGCCGCTCCTCTTCGAGGCCTGCATGACCGACATGGTGGACAAAGTCGTGGTCGTCACGGTCGGCGAGGCGGCGCGCTTTCGCCGAGTCCGCATGCGGGACGGTCTGACCGAGGCGCAGATCGTTCAGCGGCTTGGCTCGCAGTGGTCCCAGAGCTACAAGGCGGGGCGGGCGGACTGGGTGATCGACAATTCCGGCTCCCTGCAGGCGAGTCGCGACCAGGTCGCGCGGTTTTGGGAGGAATGCGTGAGCATAAGCACGATGAGATCGGGCGTTGACTAGTTCCCGGCCGACCGGGGCCCGAGGGCCCACGCGACGGTCGAGGCGCTGCAACAATAAACTGCCAAGCAACGGCAAGGAGGCACGAAAGTGGAAGAAAAGAAACGCACTGCCAAGAGGAGGTCGGCCCGGCCGATGGGGGATGAGGAAAGAACGTCCACGGCCACAAGGACGAGAAGGACCCGCTCGCCGAAGTCCAAACAGACGGAAGACGCCGGTTCGAAGCCGCAAGAGACGAGGAACTACAAGACCGCAAGAGGGCCGGAAATCGAAAGAGAGGCTGCCGTGGCAGTTTCCACCGGAACGGCGCTCTCCGGGGGGCGCGCCGAGATGGAGGAAACCCTCGACCTGGTCGCCCTCAAGCAGATGACGATCGCCGATCTCAACGTGATGGCGGAGGACCTGCGCATCGAGGGACACGCGGGACTCCGCAAGCAGGACCTGATTTTCGCCATCCTCCAGGCCAACGCCGAGAAGCAGGGGAACCTGTTTGGGGCGGGAGTCCTGGAGATCCTTCCGGACGGATTCGGGTTCCTCCGATCGGCCAACTACAACTACCTCCCGGGACCCGATGACATTTACGTTTCTCCGTCTCAGATCCGGCGCTTCAACCTGCGCAAAGGCGACTACGTCTCCGGGCAGATTCGACCTCCGAAGGAAGGCGAGCGCTATTTCGCCCTGCTGAAAGTGCAGGCCATCAACAACGAGCCGCCGGAGGTAGCGGGGAGCAAGATCCTTTTCGACAATCTCACGCCCCTTTACTCGGAACGGAAGATCAATCTCGAGACCACGCCGGATAAGTTGACCACCCGCGTCATGGACCTGATGACGCCCATCGGTCTCGGCCAACGCGGACTGATCGTCGCTCAGCCCCGGACCGGAAAGACCATCATCCTCCAGGACATTGCCAACGCCATCACCACGAACCACTCCGACATCGCCCTGATTGTCCTGCTGATCGACGAACGCCCCGAAGAGGTGACCGACATGGCCCGCTCCGTCAACGCCGAGGTCGTCTCATCGACCTTCGACGAGCCGCCCGACCGCCACGTGCAGGTCGCCGAGATGGTCATCGAAAAGGCCAAGCGCCTCGCCGAGTACGGACACGACGTCGTGATTCTCCTCGACTCGATCACGCGCCTCGCCCGGGCCTATAACACGATCGCTCCCCCTTCGGGAAAGGTCCTTTCGGGCGGCATCGACTCCAACGCGCTCCACAAGCCGAAGCGGTTCTTCGGGGCCGCCCGCAACATCGAGGAAGGGGGCAGCTTGACCATCATCGCCACGGCTCTCATCGACACCGGCTCGCGCATGGACGACGTGATCTTCGAGGAATTCAAGGGCACCGGCAACATGGAGTGCCGCCTCGAGCGCAAACTCGCCGACCGCCGGATCTTCCCATCCATCGACATCGGTCTTTCGGGGACGCGGAAAGAGGAGCTGCTTCTCGAGGACTCGGTGCTCAAGCGCGTCTGGCTCCTGCGCAAGATACTCAACGAGTTGAACGTGGTCGAGGCGATGGAATTCCTGATCGAGCGTCTGAAAAAGACCGAGTCCAACGCGGTCTTTCTGGAAACCATGAACCAGTGACCGGACCGCGACGTTTCGTCCCCCTGGAAGTCCCCTCGTTGGGCGGCGATTTCGAGTTGCCATCCGCGCTTCGGTATGAGTAATCTAGCGGCACGGCTTGTTCTCCCCCCATCGGCCGGGCCGACCCCATCGGCCGGGCCGGCGGCGCGCTCGCCGGCGGGGCCGCCAAGCCGAGGCGCCAAAGTGGAAGCTTTCTTGGAGACCGACTCCGACCCTCCCCCATCGGCCGGGCCGACCTCATCGGCCGGGCCGACCTCATCGGCCGGGCCGACCTCATCCCGGTGGTCTCCCCCTCGGAAATGCCGGCTTCTTCCCGCACTCCTTGCGGCAACGGCGGCGGGGCGCACGTGCGTGGCCGCGACGGGGACGCCCGTCGCCGTCGAGCGCTGGGAACTCACGTTTCCCACGTGGGGATGGATCAGCTTCGGTCTGTGTCTGGGACTGGCGGGCTCGTCTCTGTTCGCGATTCTGGGCTACGCCCTTTTCGCTCTCGACGTGAAAGAGATCGGCGCGTTGGCGCGCAGCCGACCCCGTTCGGCGCGGGTTCTCGTCCAGCTGCGCAAGAACCTCGATCTGACCTGGTTTGCGCTGCTGGCCGGTTCCGTCTTGTCCAATCTGCTGTTCGCCATGGGGGCGGGCGGCGCCGTTCTGTCCGTGTTGGACGGCGCACCCGGTGGGCTGGCCTTCGTCGTTTCCCTGGTTGCGGCCATTGTTGCCGTCCTGGTATTCGGAGAGATCGTCCCGGGACTGCTCGCCGCGAGGTGGCTTGCGAGGCTGGCGCCCTTCGCCGCTCAAGTGACGCGCGTCTGGTCGAACGTGATGTTGCCGCTTTCGGTCGGGCCGGTCTATCTCCTGCGCTTGTGCGGGCGATTCAGCAGGGTGAGCGCCCAGGAGCGCCAGCGCATGCTCGAAGTGGAACGGCGGCTTCTCACGTGGATCGGCCTGGGCGAGATCGACGTGTCGCTTGAAGAAGAAGAACGCGAGATGATCGATCACGCCTTCGGGTTCGGTGAGCGAACCGCCGGCGACGTCATGCGTCCGCGGGCCGAGGTCGTCGGTTTCGACGCCGATCTGGCGCAAAGCGCCGCGCTAGCCTTCATGCGGGACACGCCGTACAGCCGCGTCCTGGTTTGCCGCGGAACCTTGGACGACATCCTCGGCGTCCTCCATACGAAACAGATCCTCCTCAACGCCGAGACGGACTACCACCAGATGCTGGCTCCGCCCCTCTTCGTCCCCGACGACATGGACCTGGCGGAACTGATGGCGCTCATGAAGAAGGAGCGTTGCCAACTCGTTGTCGTCCTCGACCGCTACGGCGCCACGGCGGGCATCGTCTCGATGGACGATCTGCTCCAGGAACTGGTGGGCCCGCCGCCCACGGAAGAAGAGGCCGTTCCTGAGGGAGGGGTGCGCTCGTGAGCGCCTCCGAGATCACGGCCGCCGGCGTGGGCGTGGCGCTTTGTCTCCTTTCTGGCATGGCTTTCAGCCTGATGGAGACAACGGTTCTCATGCTGAATCGCCTGCGCCTTCTCCAACTTTTCGGCGAGGAGCAGCCCCAGCCGACCTCCGAACAAGACGTCTTCCGCGACACCAAAGACGTGTACTTCATCTCCCGCCTGGGCCTGTGCGCCACCCTTGTTACGGCCGGCTTTCTCTTCGCGGGGACGGGGGCGGAGCTCCTGCGCGAACGGATGCCGGCGGATGCGGCGTCCTCCCAACGTCCTTACCTTCTCGCCGTCGTCCTGACCCTCGTTCTCCTGACTCCGATCTACCTCTTTTGCACCTTCGGGCTGCCCCGCCTCATTGTCCGACCGGTATCGGCCGCCAGCGAAACCGAACTGCCCGCCTGGATGCGGGTTTTCATCCGGGTCGTGCGCCCGCTGGCGCGCCTGTCGCGCATCGCCGCTCTGCTCCCACTCGGCCGCATGTTGCCGCATCACCAGCTCACGAAGAACGATCTCGTGGCGCTCGTCACGCACCTTGACGTCGACGAAGAGGAGGACCAAGAAGGGGTTTCCTCCGACGAAGACGACGAGGAGGAGATGGATGAGCGGGAGATGATTTACAACATCCTGGACCTCGAGGAGACTCTCGTCCGCGAAGTGATGAAACCGATCAACTCCGTCGTTGCCATCCGTCTCGGCGGCGGCATGACGGTCGAAGGGGTCCGTGAGCTCTCACGCCGAACGGGGCACTCCCGCTTCCCCGTTTACCGCGACCGCATCGTCGATCTCTTTGGCTACGTCAGCATCTACGACATTCTCTATAGCGACGAGCCCGAGCGTCCCCTGGAGTTCTACGTCACGCCCGCCTATTTTGTTCCGGAATACATGCGCGTGAGCGCCCTGCTTCAGGAGTTCCTCAAGCGGGGCGTCAACGTCGCCATCGTCGTCGACGAGTACGGCGGGACCAGCGGATGGGTCACCCGCGAGGACGTTCTCGAGGAGATCGTCGGCGAGATCGAAGACGAGTTCGACGCCCGCCGCCGCCAACTGCGCCGCTGCGACGACGGCTCCTACCTGGCCGACGGGACGATCGACATCGACGACCTCTCCGAGGAAATCCCCGTCGCCTTCGAGGATCCGCAGTACGACACTCTCGCCGGCTTCATTCTCATGACCCTCGGCGCCATCCCTCAGGTGGGCGATGCCGTCGAAACGGAAGACGCCGCGTTCCGCGTCGAGCGGATGGACGGCAATCGCATCGCCCAAGTGCGGATCGAACTGAAGGGAGACACAGGCGACGGATCGGGCCTCACGCTCCCGACAGTCGGGTTGCGAACTTGACGGCTTTCGCGGCCGGATGTCACAAAGGATCGCCTGAGTCCGAAGAAAGGCGCCGATCGGAGGTCTTCCCCTGCCTTCGAAGGAGGGACCCACGAACCCCTCGCGTTCACAAGGACCAGGCCGTTCACGAAGTATGCGCCGCCTTCGCTGCCTGTTCCCTTTCTACCGAGTCGAAATCAACGCCGGGAGCCGCGTGACGCCCTGCTGCGACCTGTGGTTCAAAGGCCACATGGGCCGTCTGACGGAGAAGACCCTGAACGAGGCATGGAACAGCGAGAGATTCCAGGCCTTGCGCGCTGAAATGTATGAGGGCGGGAACCCGGAACCCTTTTGCCGGGAATCGACCTGCCCGCATCTGCGCAGCGGCGTCTGGTACGACGTCGACGACGCGCTCCCCCTCCCGCGCCCCCTGCTTGAAGACGTTCGAAGCGGGCGAACGGAGCTCTCCCAAGGCCCTTCGCACGTCAAGATCCTCAACGACTTCCGGTGCAACTTCCGCTGTATCATGTGCTCGGCAAGCAGCAGGCCCAAAGAGGAGGGTTCGGACGCCGTGGAGTTGCTTCAGAAGCTGGAGGGCAATCTCGCGACGATCGAATGTCTGGAGCTTCTCGGGAGCGGCGAGCTCTTCGCCATTCCCGGGCTGTGCGACTACCTCGAGCGGTTCGAGAACGAGAAGCACCCTCGCCTGGAGTTCAACCTGGAGACGAACGGCAAGCTCCTGACTCCTCGGATGTGGGAGAGAATCGCCCATTTGCGGATCGACTACGTCAACGTTTCCATCGACGCGGCGACCCTCGAGACGTACGAGAAGATCCGCCTCGGGGGAGACTGGTCCGTGCTGATGAGGAACCTCGAGTTCCTGGTCGAGAAGCAGAACGAGGGCGCCATCAAGGAACTCCAGATCAACATGGTCGTGATGCGGAGCAATTGTCACGAGATCGCGGCCTTCGCCCGCATGGGCGTGGAGATGGGCGTCGGCCTGACGTTTTTCGCCTGGGTCTATGGATGCCCCAGCGAAGTCATTCTGGAGAGCAAGGACTGGAAAAGCCTCCAGATCATCGACGAACAAATCCAGGACCCCATCCTGAGCCATCCGCGGGTGGACGCCCGCGCGATCCGCGATTGGCGAAGTTGGGTTCTGGGAACCGACGGAAGCGACGAAGATGACGGCATCTCCAGGTTGATCTCCTCCGACGTTTCTGAAGAAGACGCGGCGGGCGAGGATCCTGCTCGGGCGCGGGAGACCCTTGCGGGATTCGTGGCCCGAGCGCACCGGCCAGTGTTGGGCTGTCTCTACAGGGACATCCTCGGGCGCGCCGCCCGTAGGGAGGAACTGGATTGCTGGCAGGAACGCTTGGCGCGCGTTTTGGCGAGAAAGATCGATGGTCGGTTCATCCCTCAGGAGATGGGCCGCCGTCTCTTCTCCTCAGAAGAGTACGCTCAGCGCGGGCGGTCCGACGAGGAGTTCATTGGCGATTGCCACAGGGGTCTTCTGGCTCGCGCCCCTTCGGAGGAGGAAATCAAAGGCCGGCTCCGCGCGCTGGAAACGCGCGATCGCGGGGAAAGTGTCGAGGAGTTGCTTGAGAGCGCCGAGTTCTGGAATGAGGCGCGCGCCTCCTTCCGCGGCGGCGAGGAAGATCCCGTGCGCAGCTTCCTGGCGAGGATCTACTTGGGCGTCCTGGACCAATGCTGGGACTGCGGCGACTTGGACTACTGGACGGACGAGCTGATGAAGGCGCAAGGCTTCCGACAGAAGAGGAAGCGAATCGTCAATCTGGCCTGTGGCCTCTTCGCGGCGCCTCGTCAGAGGACAATGCCCGTCTCTTCAGAAGACCTTGCCGTCCGGTTGTACCGCGCTCTCCTCGCGCGGTTTCCCGATCGCGGCGAGCGGCTTCATTGGGCCTCGAAACTCGAGTCGGGGGCCGTTTCCCTGGCGAAAGCCGTGCGGTTCTTCACCGGCGCCCAAGAGTTCCGGGAACGTCTGGAGCGGGCGGCCGCCGAACGACGGTTTTCCCTTGAGATTTCAGCGCCCGTGGGTTAGGCAACGGGCGGCAAGGGTGAGCGAGGAAGTCCGGCCTTGTGTGGGGGAGTCCAACCGCGAGGCGCGAGCGGCGCTTGCGCGGGCAAGCGCCTCCGGCCGCCGGCGCAGGAATGCGGAACACAAAGTGAGACAGCCTGAGGTCAGCTTCGAAATGCTCTGCGACGCGTTGTGCGGATTCCTGCGCGCGCACGTCCTGGCTGACGACGTGACCTTCGGCCCAGAGACGCCGCTCAACGGAATCGGCGTGGATTCACTCTCCATCGTGGAGATGCTCCTGTTTGTTGAACGCCGGTTCGGCGCCACGCTGCCGGACGCGGAATTGACGCACCGGAATCTGGAATCCGTGGCGTCACTAGCCCGGTGCATCGTAGGCCTGAAAGGAGCGCCTGACTTTGAATGCCCACCGGTTGCAGGGCGCCAACCCCCGGAACGGTGATTGAACTGCCGGCCCGCGTTCACCTGAGCGGCTGCGACTACTTCCTGCTCGCTCTGGATCGGCGGGACGAGTCGGTGGGGTCCGCGGCGAACGTTTGCTCCATTGTGCTGCATCTCGCGGACCGGCTCGACCCGGACGCGCTCCGCGAGGCCATCGCTCGCTCGCCACTCATCGGTTGGCTCGCGGGGGTCCGTTACGTCCCCCGCATGCCCTTCTTCCTCAGACCCATTTGGGTGGCGGGCCAACCGCAAGACGGACTGCGGCCTATCCTCCGGGAAGGGCAGTCCCCGCATGAGGGAGTCGATCTTCCGTGTTGCTCGGACCCCCACCGCGTGACGAGGCCGGAATCCGCCCCCGGTCTGGCTTTCGACCTGATCCATCGCCCGGAAGCAGGATCCACGCTGTGCATGACGTGGCATCATACGCTCATGGACGCCCGAGGGGCGGAGTTGCTCTTGGGGCATCTGGGAAGCGACGGCGCCGCCGACTCGTTGCTCGAGCAGATGGTTCCTCCCCGGAAGCCGGAACGGGCCATCGACTGGTTGGCGAAAGTCGGCGCTTTTCCCGGACGGCTTCGGGATTGCCGCAAATCCGCTCGCCACGTTGCCGCCATGACGGGTGCGACCGTGGCCCACTTGGCGCCCGCGGGAGGAGACGGGAAGGAAGCGGGCCGCCGCTTTCATCTGATCTCCTTTGATTCCGCGGAAACGGCTCGCATTGACGAAAGGGCCCGATCCTTCCACGCCGATTTCCGCAAGAGCCTAATCTACCTCGCCGCCGCGATGCGAGCGACGCACGCCATTCGGCGCGAGCGGGGAGAACAGGGAGGCGTCTACATCGTGGCGGCGCCGTGCGACATGCGCCGAGGCGGCGCGCGGGGGCCGGCCTTCTCCAATCAACTCTCCTTCCTCTTCTACCGCGCTGACGCCGACCGATTGGGCGACCTAGGCGGGCTCATCCGGGTCCTGGCGGGTCAGATGACCGAACAGTTGCGCGAGGAGACTCACCGCGCCTTGGCCGCGATGATGGCTCAGTTTCGGCGAATCCCTCTGGGGTTGTACTCGCGTCTCGTGCGGGGACCCACCAAAGGCCGGATCGCGAGCTTTTTCTTCTCGGACACCGGCGAAGTCTGTCCCCTTCTCGATCGATTTCTCGGCCTGACGCCGACCGACGTGATCCACCTGCCTCCAGCCATCTGCCCCCCGGGACTGACGGTCGCTTCCTCGCGCTACCGACGGCGTCTGCGCCTGGTTCTTTCCTGGACGGGCGGACGCCTGAGCACGGCTGAGGCGAAGGCCTTCGAGCGACACGTTCGGCGGGACCTTCTCGGGAGCGAGCGCTGATGAGGGGCGATCGTAGCGACGAATCGCGTGCGCTCGCCCTTTCCCGCGGCAGGACGTTCGCAATTGCGGCGAGCACATGAGGCGACAGGCCGGGGGCGCCGAGAAATGAGCGAAGAGACGATCCGATGCGATGTGCTCGTGGCGGGCGGCGGGCCGGCCGGGATGGCCGCCGCGGTGGCTGCCGCCCGCACGGGAGCGCGGACGGTCCTTCTCGAGCGCTACGGCTTCCTCGGAGGGTTGGCGACGGCCGGCATGGTGGGAACCGTCTGCGGCCTTTATCCCCGCGCCTCCGGGAAGAAGCCCCGGCCGCTCTTCGGCGGCTTCGTCCGGCAGTGGACCGACCGGCTCGCGCGCGCCTCACGCGGCCCCCGCGCCTCACGCGGCCCCCGCGCCTCACACGCCCCGCGCGCCTCACGCGCCCCGCGCGCCTCACGCGGCCCCCGCGCCTCACGCGGCCCCCGCGCCTCACGCGCCCCGCGCGCCTCACGCGCCCCGCGCGCCTGCGCCTCGCAACCCGTGGAGGTCGCCCCCGGGCTCTATGCGCTTCCTTACGATCCGTGGGTCTTCATGCGTTTGGCCGACGAAACGGTTCAGGACACGAAAGGTCTCGACGTAGGGCTCCACGCCACCGTCAGCGCCGTGTGCGCGGAGAGATCCGCCGGGGCCCCGGGCCGCGTGACCGAGGTTTCCGCTCTCGTGTGGAATCGGCTGGTCGCGTTCCGGCCGTCGGCGCTGGTGGACTGCACGGGCGAGGCAACGTTGGTTCGCCTGGCGGGGGGACCCGTGGAAGCCGAGGGCGCGCGCCAGACCCCGGCCGTCGTCTTCACGATCCAGCTCGCCTCGCCCGGGCCTGAAACGGCGGGCGAGCGGATGGCCGTTCTCCGGCTGATTCGCAAAGCGTGCGACGAGAATATCCTAGGCCAAGCGTGCTCGCGCGTCTCCTTTGTCCCGGCAACCCCGGGCGAAGGAACCGTCTCCCTGAAGTTGGGTCTGCCCGCCGGGGACCTCGCTCGCTGGAACGGAATGACCGACCTCGAAATCGAAGCCCGGCAACGGGTCGATGAGATCTGTCGATTCCTGATCGGCGAGGCGCCCGCGTTTCGGGGCGCGCGCTTGTGCCGGTCGGCAACCCAGGTCGGCATCCGAACGGGAGGGCGCATCCGGGGAGAGGCGCGGCTGGCTGGGAGCGACGTTCTCGAATGCCGCCGTTTTGCGGACGGAGTGGTTCAGGGCGCCTGGCCGATCGAGGAATGGCGCGACGGCGCACGACCCGAAATGACCCATCTTCCCGAAGGGGAACACTACGAGATCCCGGCCGGGTGCCTGTGCGTCGAGAACATGGAGAATGTCTTCGCCGCGGGGCGCTGCATTTCGGCCTCCGAGAGGGCCCTCGCCTCGGCGCGCGTGATGGGCATCGCCCTCGGCACGGGATGGGCCGCCGGCAAACTGGCCGCTTTCCACGCGGCGGGCCGGCCTCGTTCCGAGGCGGTTGAGGAGGTGCGGGCGGAATTGGCACCTGCCCCCGACGCGACCTGAAGCGGCGCCCGCGGGCGGATAGGCGCGGCCTTCCACGGCGGCGGCAAGGCGCCGAGGGAACGTGGGGGCGCCCATGTCGGAGGCCCGGTGGCGGCTTCGCCCCAAAGGGCCAGACCGTTCCGCTTCGGCGGAGGCCCCGCCTTGGCGGGAGCGCAGTTTCGATTTGCGCTTACTCCGCTCCTGCGGTATGCCATGCGAAGCGCCTTCGGCCAAACACGGTGAATCTTCCAGTGACCGGCTCTCCGACAAACGTCTACGACATTCTGGCTCGCTCGGCGCGGAATTGGCCTCGGCGGACCGCCCTCGTTGACGAGTTCGGCCCGCTCGACTACCAAACCCTCCTCCTGAGAGTCGAAGAGACGCGAGAGCGCCTCGCCCGGTTGGGCGTGCGCGAGGGTCACGGCGTCGGCGTCATGGGGCGCAACGGACGCGGCTGCGTCATCAGCGCTTTCGCCGCGCTGGGATGCGGGGCGGTCGTCATGCTCATGCCGCAACGCATGAAAGAGGCGGAGCTCGATGAGATGCTCGAAGCCGCTCCGCTCCACGCCGTCATTCACGACGGGCCCCTGGCCATGCGCGGCGTCGGGCGCTCATCCCACGGCGCGGGAACCCTGAGCGGCGCAGCCGACCTCGGCTGCGATCCTCTCCGCTTCACCTGGACGGAAGTGGATCGGGAGAAGCCCTTCGTCGCGTTTGTGCCGGATGCGGCTTTCGTCCGCTTCACCTCCGGCACGACGGGAAGATCGAAGGGCGTGGCGCTTTCCCACGGCGACATCTTCGAGCGGACGGCGGCCGCCAACCGCGGTCTGCGCCTTTCGGACCGAGACACCGTCCTGTGGGTCCTTCCCATGGCTTATCACTTCCTTGTTTCCATCGTCCTTTATCTCCGCTACGGGTGCACCATCGTCATCTGCAAGGACTATCTGGCCGAAACGATCCTCGCGGACGCCAACCGCCACGACGCCACCTTTCTCTACGCCTGCCCGCTTCACTGTCGGATGCTGGTCGCCGAGGGGTCGGGCGCGGGATTCCGGACGCTTAGGCGCGCCGTTTCCACCTCCATGGGCCTGGCGCCGGAGACGGCGCACGCCTTCTGCGAACGTTTCGGCTTTCCCGTCTCCCAGGCCTACGGCAACATCGAGATCGGTTTGCCCATGATCAACCTCGACATGCCGCGCGAGCGTCCGCACTCCGTCGGACCCCCTCTGCCCGACTACGAGGTCGCCCTCTTCGACGAGGACTTGCGCCCCGTGCCCGAAGGCGACATCGGAGAGCTGGCGGTTCGGGGGCCGGGCATGTTCTCCGCCTATCTCAGCCCGCCCCGCCTTCGGAAGGACGTCCTGCGAGAGGGATGGTTCCTGACGGGAGACCTCGCCCGCCGGGACGGCGACGGCTACGTCGCCATCATGGGCCGGTGCAAGTCAATCATCAACGTGGGCGGGGAGAAGGTCTTTCCGGAAGAAATCGAAGGCGTCCTCAACAGCCATCCCTTGGTCCTGAGGTCCCGCGTCCACGGCCGGCCCCATCCCCGCCTCAACGAGGTCGCACACGCCAACGTCATGCTCCGCAACGGCGCCGCGCCCCCTTCCGCCGACGAGCTGATCGACCATTGCCGCAAGCGCCTGTCTTCGCTGAAGATTCCCCAGACCGTGACGTTCGTCGATTGGATCGAAGAGACCCCCAGCGGAAAAGTGCCGCGCCGGTAGCGGCCGCAACCCTCTTGCCGAACAACCGCGACGCTCCAGACTCCCTTGCTCCGGACTCCCTTGCTCCAGACTCCCTTGCTCCGGACTCCCCTCCTCCGGACTCTCTTGCTATCCTCCAACCCCTACACACGCGCGGGATGCGACGTGGAGTCTGGAGCGGGGGAGTCCGGAGTCCGGAGCAAGCCTCCAACCCCCACACACGCGCGGGAT
>Ga0315274_10005102_pt1 | contig 19250 bp, 16 predicted proteins | sample YL17G02_20_MG_FD_203700 | JGI IMG/M metagenome (GOLD analysis project Ga0315274, IMG submission 203700) | Sediment microbial communities from Yellowstone Lake, YNP, Wyoming, USA - YL17G02_20 | ecosystem: Environmental > Aquatic > Freshwater > Lake > Sediment | place: USA: Wyoming | collected... | reverse complement strand
AGCGAACGTTATACTGACGATCGAGGTGCTTAACCCCGACGACAACCCGGGCTACTTCCTGACCTCGTCGCCCGAGGCGGTTGAGATCGTGCGCCAGGTGGACCATCCCAACGTGCGCTTCCAGATGGACACCTACCACCTGCAGCGGCTCGAGGGGCACCTGGTCGAGACGCTGCGCGCCAATATAGGCTGGATCGGACACCTGCAGTTCGCCGACGAACCGGGGCGCCACGAACCGGGGACCGGGAGGATCGACTTTGCGGCGCTGGAATCGGCGGCGGAGGCAGGCGGGTACCAGGGATACATCGGACTGGAGTACATCCCGCAGGCGCGGGGGGCGGAGGCGCTGGCTTGGGTATCCGCTTCGCGGCGCGCCCCGCGACGCGGGTTGAAGACACCGACATCATGACGAAGGAGTCATCAGGATGAGCCTCATGCTCAAGGTTGGCCCGGAAGACGGGCATCGGAAGGTGGTCGAACGTGGCAAGAACGGGATCCGCTGGCTCGGGCTGGACATGGTCCGCTTGGCGGCGGGCGAGATCTGGAAGACCAAGCTGGCCGACGAGGAAGCGGCGCTGGTGGTGATGAGCGGCAAGTGCACCATCCGTGTCGGCAAGGAGACCTTCGAAGGCATCGGGGGCCGGGCCGATATGTTCGCTGGGCCCACCAGCCTGGTATATGCCCCGCGCCAGAGCGAGGTCGAGGTCAAGGCTGAGGGCAAGCTCGAGCTGGCCTTCGCCCACGTCCCTTGCGAGAAGGACCTACCGGTCAAGCTGGTCACGCCGGACCAGGTGAAGATGGTCTCGGCCGGGATGACCAACTGGCGGCGCGACATCCGGCTGTACCTGCCGCCGGGATCGGCGATCGGTCAGCGCATGATCATCGGCGAGACGATCAACCCCCCAGGCAACTGGAGCGGCATCCCGCCGCACAAGCACGATGAACATTCGGCGAGCGAGAACGTCCTGGAGGAGTTCTATCTGTTCAAGCTCAAGCCCGCCAACGGCGACGGCGTGCAGCTGCTGATGCACAACGGGCAACCAACGGCGCACGTGGTGCGCAACGACGATGTCGGCGTCCTGCTGGACGGCTACCATCCGACCGGCGCGCTCCCGGGGACGACCGTGGGGTACCTGTGGCTGCTGTCGGGCGAGACCAAGGCCTATGACATCACCACCGATCCGCGCTACGCCTGGGTGGCGGCGACGGAGGCGGTGTTGAAGGAAATGAAAGCCTAGCGGTCAGCACTCAGTGGTCAGCCCGATCCGCCTCGGTCCAGGAGGGCGCTGCGGAAGCACGGTGGCTGATGGCTGACAGCTTCACAAGGAGCGTCTTATGCTGAAGAATTCCCCGTTCGGGATCATCCCGGCGATGGTGACGCCGCTCACGGCAGATGAAGAGATCAACGAGAAGGCGCTGCGGCGCCTGACCAACCACCTGATCGACGGCAAGGTGCACGGCGTGTTCGCCGTGGGCAGCCAGGGCGAGTTCTGGGCGCTGTCCCACGACGAGAAGCGCCGCGTGTGGGAGACGGTGGTGGAGGAGACGCGCGGCCGCGTGCCGGTGTATGCCGGCACGGTCGGCGTGACGACGCGTGAGACGATCGAGCTCACACGCCTGGCGGAGAAAGCCGGCATCGATGCCGTCTCGATCCTGACGCCCTACTTCATCAACCCGAACGACGACCAGATGTTCGACCACTTCAAGGCCGTGGCCGAGTCTACGAGCCTGCCGATTCTGGTCTACACCAACCCGGCCCGCACCAACCTGAAAATCTCGCCTGGCCTGCTCGCCCGGCTAGCCCAGGTGAAGGGTATCGTCGGCATCAAGGACTCGAGTGGCGATCTGGAGCTGACGGCGGAGTACATCCGTGTCGTCCCGCCCAGCTTCTCGGTCCTGATGGGTCGCGACACGCTGCTATACGCCGGCCTGTCCTATGGCGCCAAGGGCGGCATCGCCGCCACGGCCAATGTCAAGCCCTCGCTGGTGGCGTCGATCTACGACAAGTACATGGCCGGCGACCTGCCAGGCGCGCTGCAAGCGCAGCGCGAGCTTGCTCCGCTGCGGCTGGCATTCGTCTGGGGCACGTTCCCCGTGGTCATCAAGGAAGCGCTGAACCTGATGGGCATGGACGTCGGGCCATGCCGGGCGCCGGTGGGGCCGCTGACCGCCGACCAGCGCGAGAAGCTGAAGAAGGTGTTGCAGGACATGAAAGTCATCTAGGGCGGAGACGGCGCCGGGCAATCCTTGGCGCACCCGCCGGCGGAGATGCTGCGGTTCGCAACGGTATCACGAGGAGGAGACGGCATGAAGGGCATGATGAAAGCGGCGCGCAAGGTGCGGCGCGAGCCGGGGCTCGACCTGGTCGATACGCCGATCCCGGAGATCAAGCCGGATCAGGTGCTGGTTAAGGTGGGCGCCACGGCCATCTGCGGATCGGACATTCACTTCTACACCTGGGATGAGTACGCTCAGACCCGGCTCAAGCCGCCGATCACGTTGGGGCATGAGTTCGCCGGGGAGGTGGTCGAGGTCGGCTCGGCGGTGACCGAGTACAAGCTGGGAGACCACGTCACCGCCGACAGCCACATCGTGTGTGGCAAGTGCGATGTGTGCCGCATGGGTCTGCAGCACATCTGCCAGAACCTGAAGATCTTCGGCAACGAGGTCGACGGGTCGTTCGCCCAGTACATTGCCGTGCCCGAGACGTCGCTGTGGCCGATGGCCAAGGAGATCTCCTGGGAGATCGGCGCCATCATGGAGCCTCTGGGCGGCGCCGTCCAGGCAGTACTTATCGAGCCTGTGACGGCCCAGTCCGTGGTGATCTACGGGGATGGACCGATCGCCCTGTTCGCCGCCGGCGTCGCCCGGGCGTCGGGCGCCCGCAAGGTGTACCTGATCGGCATGGTGCCGGAGCGTCTGGAGATCGCCAAGCGAATGGGCGCCGACACGGTCTTCAACATCAACGACCCGGTCGACCCGGTGAAAGCCATCGTCGACGAGACCCGCGTCGGGGCGGACGTGGTGGTGGAGATGGCCGGCGCCCCGGCGTCGATCAAGAACGCCTTCGCCACCGTGCGCAAAGGCGGCCGGGTGACCACCTTCGGGTTGACGTCCAAGCCGATCGAGTTCGACATCAACTACGCCATCACGCTGCGGCAGGTGCGCGTGCGCGGCGTCGCCGGGCGGCACATGTGGGACACTTGGCGCCTGGTGGACGGGCTGCTGCAGTCCGGGCAGCTCGACCCGCGCCCCGTGATCACCCACACCATGCCCCTGGCAGACTTCGACAAGGGGTTCAAGCTGATCACCACGGGCAGCCGCGCCACCGGCAAGGTTCTCCTGCTGCCGTTCGCGTAGGCCGGCACCGTTTGAGACCATCGACCAGGAGCGATGACCATGGCGAAGAGCGGAAATCGCAAGGCGAAGTCGGGTAACGGCGCGGCGCCGAAAGCCGCCGGGCCGGCGATCGATTACCAGCACATCGAGATCGTTGGCGACGGGCGCGGCACGATGCAGGGCGACTACCTCCTGAACAAGGATCGCCCGATGGACAAGATCCGCTGGCTGATTGAGTGCTTCCCCGAATGGGGGCAGTTCCTCAACAACCAGATCGAGAAGGTGAAGGTCCCCAAGGGCAACTACAGCTTCTGGTGGACTGGCGGGATGGGCTTCGTGCTCAAGTCGCCGGGCGGGGCTGTGCTGCTGGTCGACAACTACGCCGGCCCGGCGCACTACACCGAGTACGCCTACTGCGGTGTGTGCCGCACCACCGGCTCGCCGACGATCGACTGGATGCGGCTGAACCCGCAGGTGATCGACATCTTCGGCTTCAAGACGCTGGACGGGGTGTTCTGCTCGCACCAGCATGCTGATCACACCGACATCTACACGCTGAAGGCGGCGACGCAGACGAGCAAGGCTCTGTTCTACGGGCCGCTCTCGGCCGTCGAGCGCATGCGCAACTTCCAGGTGCCGGAGGAACGCATCCGCGTCGTCCACCCCGGGCAGAAGTACAGGATCAAGGACGTGGTGGTGGAGATCCTGCCCAACTTCGACCGTATCGCCACGATGACCGGCGGGCCGGGCGTCAAGGTCGAGCCGGGCGTGCGTCGGCCGTTCGACGACGTGGCGGCAACGTTCTTCTTCAAGATCGGAGGCTACAACTTCTGCCACCTGGCCGACTCGCTGTTCCAGAACGCCTACGTCACCTTCAAGAAGCACAAGATCGACGTCTTGAGCGTCAACATCGGCTACAACGCTCCGGGCGGAACCGACAAGATGACTCCCTATGACGCCGTCCGCATGGCGGAGGCCGTGGGCACCAAAGTCCTGATGCCAATGCACTGGGACAATTGGGGCAACACGACGGTCGATCCGGAAGAGGTGAACTGGGTCGCAAAACGCCATGTGCCGGACCTGAAGGTGATCATCCCGCAGTGGGGCGTGCAGTGGCTGTTCCCGCTGGAGAAGAACCTTGGCAAGATGACCTTCGACGACTGGCGTGACCGCTACCGCCCCGAGATGTCTTGGGAGTACGGCGAGCCTGCGCGCCAGGCGGCGGCCAAGCGCGGCGAGTTCATCCCATACTAGAGACGGCAAGGCGGAGGCGGTTTCGGATGAAGCGCGTGGGATTCGTGGGGCTGGGCTTGATGGGCGGGCCGATGGCGGCCAATGTGGCACGCGCCGGGTATCCGTTGACGGCCTTCAACCGTTCCTCGGCCAAGGCGGAACCGCTGCGTGCGCTGGGCGCCAAACTGGCGGCCACCCCGCGCGATGTCGCTGCGGCCAGCGACGTCGTCATCTGCATGCTGACCGACGCGGCGGCGGTCCACAACGTTCTGACGGGCGAGTATGGCCTGCTGGCCGGCGGCCGCAAGGGCATGACGCTGATCGATATGAGCACCGTCGCCCCGGAGCAGTCGCGCGACACGGCGGCCGGGATCGCCGGACACGGCTGGGGAATGCTGGATGCCCCGGTCTTTGGGTCCACGGGCCCGGCCAGGGAAGGCAAGCTGGGGATCATGGTGGGCGGGGAGGCGGTGCTGTTCGAGGAACACCGCGATCTGCTGGCGACGATGGGGACGTTCCTCCTGCACCTGGGACCGCAGGGAAGCGGCGCCCTGGCCAAGCTGTGCTTCAACCTGATGGTCGCGGCGCAGGTGGGCTCGCTGGCGGAGGCGATGACCCTGGCGGCCAAAGGTGGAGTGCCGCCGGAGGCCATGGGGACGATCATCAAGTCGAGCGGGATCGTCTCCAACCTGATCGAGCGCAAAATCGGCAACATCGTCACCGGCGACTACGCGCCGGCGTTCCCGCTCAAGCATCTGCACAAGGACCTGGGGCTGATGACTGACACTGCCCGAGAGATGGGGGCCCAGCTGCCGGTGATGGATGCCCTGTACGAGTTGTTCTCCGGGGCGATGGCACGCGACCTGGGCGACCAGGACTGCGCGGCGCTCTACCGCCAGGTGGCTTCCATGGCAGGGCTGGAATGAGCAGGTCACGCTCCCGGGCGCAACACCCGAGAAGGAAGAGGGAGGGAAACCCGTGAAAGACGTGCAGTACTTCGCGCCCGACACGCTGAGGCAGGCCCTTCAGCTGTTGGGCAAGCACGGGACCCGCATCAGCGTGCTGGCAGGCGGCACGGACCTGGTGCGCGACATGAACCTGGAGTTCAAGGTCCCGGACAACATCCTGTGGATCGGCAAGCTCGGCCTGGAGTACATCAAGCTTCAGGACGGCGTGATCCACATCGGTGCCGCCACGCGCATGCAGACGGCCGGAGCCTCCAAGCTGCTGCAGGACAAGGCAGCGGCGCTGGCGCAGGCGGCCGGCAAGCTGGCGGCGCCGCCCGTGCGTTCGCTGGCGACGCTGGGCGGCAACATCTGCACTGCCTCCCCGGCTGGCGATACCGTGTGCGCCATGATTGGTCTGGGGGCGGAGATCGTGCTGACCAGCAGCAAGGGCAAGCGGATCCTGCCCCTTGAGAAGTTCTTCCGTGGTCCAGGCAAGACCGTGATCAAGCCCGGCGAGCTGCTGACCGAGATCCGCATCCGGCCAACAGGCAAGAACGAAGGCTCGGCTTACTGCAAAGTCGGACGTCGGCAGGCGCTGACGCTGGCGGTGCTAAACGCCGCGGCGCGCGTCCATCTGGACGCCAAGGGGACATGCCTCGACGTGCGCATCGCCGTTGGCTCGGCGGCGCCCACGCCGGTGCGGGCGGTCAAGGCCGAAGCGGTGCTGCGCGGCAAGAAGCTCAGCCCGGAGGCGATCGCCAAGGCGGCCGAAACGGCCGTGACGGAGATCAAGCCGATCGACGACGTCCACGGGACCGCCTGGTACCGGCGGCAGCTTGCCCGCGTGCTGGTGGGCCGCGTCCTGCGCAGCGCCGGTGGCCTGGGCGAGGAGGGGTAGCGGCATGAACACCATTACCATCACCTTCAAGCTCAACGGCAAGAAAGTCAGCGGCGAGGCGCCGGTGCAGACCAACCTGCTGCAGTTCCTGCGCGAGACGATGAGCGTCACCAGCCCGAAGTTCGGCTGTGAGCAGGGCAACTGCGGCGCCTGCACCGTCTGGCTGGACGGTGAGCCGGTCAACTCGTGCATGGTCCTGGCGGCGACGGTGGAGGGACGGGACGTGACCACCGTCGAGGGGCTGGGGACGCTGGAGAACCCGCACCCGCTGCAGAAGGCCATCACCGAGCACTACGGCGCACAGTGCGGTTACTGCACGCCGGGGATGATCATGTCGGCGGCCGCGCTGCTCAAGAAGAACAAGACCCCGACCCGTGAACAAGTCGTCAACGCCATTGTCGGCAACGTCTGCCGCTGCACCGGCTACAACAAGATCATTGAGTCGGTGCTGGCAGCGGCCGAGGACATGCGGTAGGAGGGTACGGAGATCATGGACACCAACTACGTTGGCAAACGCCTACCGCGCTATGACGGCATGCAGCACGCAACCGGCAGGACGCGGTACGTAGGCGACATCAAGCTCCCGAACATGCTGTACGTCAAGGCCTGGCGCTCGCCGGTGGCCTCGGCGGTGATCAAGAGCATCGACGTCAGCCGGGCGAAGAAGGTCCCGGGAGTCGTGGCGGTCATCACCGGCAAGGAGGTCCCGGTCAATGTCTTTGGCGGGGAACAACCGGTGCTGGCCGACAAGGAGATCCGCTACCCGGGACAGGAAGTCGTCGCCGTGGCGGCGGAGAGCATCGACATCGCCCTGGAGGCAATCGGCAAGGTCAAGGTTGAGCTCGAGGAGCGCGTGCCGATCTTCGATCCGCTGGAGGCGATGAAGCCCGGAGCGCGCAAGATGCGTCCGGATGGCAACCTGATGACCTTCGGGGTACGCGACCACCTGGAGATCCGCAAGGGCGACGTGGAAGCCGGTTTCGCCCAGGTTGACGTCGTCATCGAGAACTACTTCCGCACCGCGGCCCAGGAGCACTCGCCGATCGAGACGCAGGCGTCGATCGCCCACACGGACTCGATGGGGCGGACGCACATCTACACCGTGACCCAGGCCGTGTTCTTCAACCAGGGCACGATCGCCGCGATCCTGAACAAGCCGCAGGCGTCGGTGCACATGATCGGCGGCATCTTGGGCGGCGGGTTCGGCTCGAAGAACGACCCGCATGCCGACCACATCTGTGCCGCCCTGTCCCTGTACACCGAAGGTCGGCCGGTCCGCTGGGTCTGGACGCGGGAGGAGGAATTCATCGGTTCCACTCACCGCGCCGCGACCCACATCTGGTTCAAGGACGGGGTCACGAAGGATGGGCGCATCGTGGCGCGCAAGATCAAGATGGTGCGCGACGGCGGTGCCTACCCGTCGACCAACGACTACGTCATCCGCAAGGCGTCGTACGGCATCGCCGGCCCGTACAACATCCCCAACGTGTCCGTCGACAGCTATGCCGTCTTCACCAACAAGCGGCCGACGTCGTCGATGCGCGGCTTCGGGCTGTACCAGTCGTCCTTTGCCTGGGATGTGCAGATGGAGAAGACCGCCGAAGCGCTCAAGATGGACTCCTGGCGCCTGCGGTTCATCAACGCCATTCACGACGGTGACACATCGGCAACCCGCGCCGTGCAGCATAACTGCGGGTTGATCGAGGTCATGCAGGCGGCGGCCAAACGGGCGGGAATCAAGCTGGACGACGACCTGCTGGCCATGTCGTCGGCGAAGCGATAGGACGGAGGCGCAGCATGGCTAAGAAACGCGGAAAAGGCATTGCCGCCGTGTGGTATTCCACCGGCATGAGCGGTGGCGGCGACCCGAGCCAGGTGGTGATCAAGATGCGCCCCGACGGCAGCGTGGATGTGCTTATCGGAAGCGTCGACATCGGGCAGGGCGCGAGGACGATTGTGCGCCAGATCGCGGCGCAAGAATTGGGCGTGCCGATCGAGAAGGTCAACGTGACGGCGGTCGACAGCGACAGCAGCCCGCTGGACACCGGGACGTTTGCCAGCCGAGTCACGCACCAGACGGGCAACGCTACCATCCTGGCGGCACGCGAGGCACGGCAGGTACTGTTCGAGGTGGCCGGGGCGCAGTTGGGGGTGGCGCCGGACAAGCTGGTGGCGGAAAACGACCGCATCGTCGTGCGCGACGCGCCGGAACAGGCGATCCCGATCGCCGACGTGGCCGGCCAGGCAACCTGGGTTGACCGCAAGATCATCGCCGGCCGCGGCGCCTACGGGTGGCCGGTGGCCGAGGTGGACCCGGACACGGGCGAGGGCGAGCCGCTGCACAACATGGCCTACGGCGCCACCGTGGCGGAGGTTGAGGTCGACACAGACACGGGCGAGGTCAAGGTGCTCAAGCTGGCTTCGGCCTACGACTGCGGCAAGGCGATCAACCCTCTGCTGGTCGAGGGGCAGATCGACGGGGGCGCGGCCGGCGGGCTTGGCTCGGCGCTGATGGAGGAGCTGCACCCATACTACCCGACGCTGGATCACCACCCCACCGGGTTCTTCTCTTACATGATCCCGACGGCCAAGGATCTTCCCGAGCTGGACTCGGTCGTGGTCGAGATGGGTTCGCGCACAGGCCCGTACGGTGCCAAGGGCATTGGGGAAATGACGGCCAACTCGCAGGCGCCGGCGATCATCAACGCCATCCACGATGCCGTCGGCGTGTGGATCACCGACCTGCCGGCGACATCCGAGAAGGTGCTGCGGGCGCTGCAGGGAAAGCCGCCGCGCGGCTGATGGTTGGCGGCGTCGAGGAAGGCGTGGGGATGGGGGCGGCACGGGCCGCCCTTCCAGTGAGCGGGAGCGCATGACGTCAGACGGAGAAACGCCCCAGGTAATCCACGTTGGGTCGATGACCTTGCCGGTCAATGTCGGTTGTGCCAGCGTGTTCATCCCGCCGCCGCAGGTCTACGTCGATCCTGCCCAGGGCTATCTGGAGAAGCTGGCGTACGCGGTGGCCAACAGCCTGCCGGCGCTTCTGATCGGTGAGACCGGCGTGGGGAAGACGCAGGCCGTGCGGACGCTGGCCTGGAGGACGAACAACGGGTTGCGCCGGGTGAACCTGAATGGGGCGACGACGGTCGATGAGTTCCTGGGAAAGATGCTGATCAACGAGCAGGGCACCTACTGGGTGAACGGTGTGCTGGTGGATGCCATGCAGGCCGGCGACTGGATTCTGCTGGACGAGATCAACGCCTGCTTGCCGGAGATCGCCTTCTGCCTGCACTCGCTGCTGGATGACGACCGGATGGTGGTGCTGATGGAGTACGACGGCCGCATCGTCCGGCCGCACCCGAACTTCCGGCTGTTGGCCAGCATGAACCCGAGTGAGGAAGGCCGCTATAGTGGAACGAAGACTCTGAATGAGGCGCTGCTGGATCGCTTCCCGGTCGTCATCCGCATGGACTACCTGGACGAGAACGAGGAGGTCCAGGCCGTTATGGCGCAGAGCGGGAACGGCGTTGAGGATGTGGTCCGGCGTATGGTCAAGGCGGCGAACGACATTCGCGCCGCCATTCGCAACGAGAAGATCTTTGGCTCGTTCTCGACACGCCGGGTCATCGATTGGGCGCGCATGTCGCTCAGTTTCCCGGTGCGTGAGGCGGCGCGTTACGCTGTGGTCAACAAACAGAGCGCCTACGACGCCGATACGGTGCAGGACATTGTCGACAACTACTTTGCGAGCTGAGGCGGAGGCGCGGGTCTCCGAGACCCGCCGGGTGCGGTTGGAGCGGCTGCTCCAATGCACGACGCGCGACTATGCGCTGCGCTTCGTTTTCAGCGACGGCGATCGACTGGGGCGCGGGCGGATCCAGGCCAAGGCGGAGGCGCCAGGGCAGGGGGCATTCCTGCCGCTCAAGGCGGGTGCCCTGCACCTGTTGGGCCACTACCTGGCCGAGAGCGCCGACACGCGGCGCCAGGCCCGCGACGAGGAAGACGCCGGTCGGCCGTTGTTTGCCGCGCTGTGGCATGCGCTTGAGAATGCCCGGGTCGAGAACCGCATGATCGAGCGCTGGCCCGGGATGGGCACGGCATTTGCCGCCAGGCTGCTGCCGAACTTGGGCGGTTCGCTGGTGCGGGTGATGTCCCGGACTGATCAACTGCGGCTCGGGCTGTACCTCGAAGGCCGCGGCTACTCGGGCGCGCAGTATACCGAGGCGGTGGCGCAGGTGCTGGGGGCGTTGGCCGACGAGATTCGGCGCGGCTCGAGCGGGGATACGGCGCAAGCCTCGCTTGAGGCGCTGCGGCGGATGTATCCGGTACTGGCGACCCTGCTGCGAGTCAGCGCGGCGGATCGACGCGGCGAACCAGGCGAGGTGGACGAGCAGGCGAAGAGCACGGAGGGCAGGCAGGGCGCGCGGGAAGCGCCCGAAATCGAGGTGAGCGACGAGCTGGTCGAGGTGGGTCTGACGGGCGTGCGGCGCGAGCTGCCGGAGTGGTACCGCCCCGGAAGCGCGCCATGGTTCGAGCGCGGGCTGGGTGAGAAGAAGGTGCATCCTTCGGCGCTGCGCCCGGACTGGCAGACGGTGGTCCCGCCCCCGGCCGGTGACCTGAATGCCTACCGTGCGTTGTGGAGCGAGGTGCGGCGCGAGGTGGGGTTCCTGGCGACGCGCATGACAAACCTACTGCGTGAAGACACCTACTTGCGCTACAGCGGCCAGTACCGCAGCGGCAACCTGCACACGGCCAAGCTGTACAAGCAGCGTCTGGGCAACTTCCGGCTGTTCGAGCGCCCCTCCGCCGGCGAGCGGTCGCTGGCCTTTCAATTGCTTATCGACGAAAGCGCCAGCATGAAGGGCCAGGACAAGATCCGCCTGGCGACGAAGACGGCGGTGCTGATCGGGGAGACGCTGGAGCGCATGGGCGTCCCTCTTGAGATCATCGGCTACAGCACGGCGGACTACGAGGCCCGAGCGGCGATGGTGCTGGGGCTGCGCCCGGCGCATGCCTACCGGACGACGCGCTGCAGTCCACTGGAGCACCGCATCTACAAGCGCTTCGATGAACCCTACCCGCTGGTGCGGCGGCGGCTGACGGGCATCGAGGCACGGCACAACAACTGGGACGAGGAACACCTGCTATTCGCCTATCGCCGGTTGGAGACACGCCGCGAGCGGACGAAGGTGATGATCGTGATCTCGGACGGTCAGCCTAACGGCGATGCCGACTTCCTGATCGCCACCCTGGGGAGCCTGGAAGCGCTGGGTTGCAGAATCATCGGGGTGGGCATCGGAGCCGATTTCGTGCGCCAGGCGTACCGTCACGCGTTGGTGGTCCAGGACTTCCGCCAGTTGGCGGAAGAGTTGCTGGAGGTGCTGGCCTACGAGGTGGGGCGAGCGGGAGTGATGGGCGGGCGGAGCGCGCTCCCGATCCGAACGGCGGCCTGAGGCCGACGTGTCTTGATGCGATCGTGCGGGTGGGGTCCCGCCGCGAAAACGGTGCGTGCGTAGGGGTACGGGTCTGTCGGACAACCACGACATCTGCTCTTAAGGAGAGTGCAATGGCAACCGATGTCAAAGTCACCCCGATGTTCATCGGCGGGAAGGAGGTTCAGGGGGCGTCGGGCAAGACCGTCGACGTGTACAACCCCTCCACCGAGGAGCTGATCGGGTGTGTCCCGGAGGCCAGCCCGGAAGAGATCGATCTGGCGGTGCGCACGGCGCAGGAGGCTTTCCTACAGTGGCGCGACACGCCGGCCGCCGAGCGCGGCGCGGCGATGATGAAGCTGGTCAACGCCGTGAGGGCGAATGTCGATCCGATCGGCAAGATCCTGACGTCCGAGCAGGGCAAGCCCTTCCCGCAGGCCAAGGGCGAGATCAACGGCTTCTGTAACGTGATCGAATACTACGCTCAGGAAGCGCGCCGCATCCACGGAACGGTGCTGGAGAGCGATATGCGCGACAAGTTCGTGTATGTCCTGCGCCAGCCGATGGGCGTGATCGCCGCCATCCCGCCGTGGAATGACCCGCTGCACTTGCTGAGCCGGATGATCGGCCCGGCCTTGGCCGCCGGCTGCACGGCGGTCGCCAAACCGTCGTCCGACACGCCGCTTTCGGCGCTGGCGATGGCCAAGGTGGCCCACGAAGCCGGTTTTCCGGCGGGCGTGCTGAATGTGATCACCGGCCCGGGTGGGCGGACGGGCGATGCACTGGTGCGCCATCCGCTGATCCGCAAGGCCGCCATCACCGGTTCGGTGGAAGGCGGCAAGCAGGTCATGCGGGCGGCGGCTGACGGGATCAAGAGGGTGACGCTGGAGCTCGGCGGACAGTGCCCGTGCATCGTGTGGGACGATGCCGATCTGGACAAGGCCGTAGACGCGATCACCTTCCAGGCCTTCCGTGGCTGTGGCCAAGTGTGCAACCGGGTCAATCGCGTCTACGTGCACGAGAAGGTGTATGACGAGGTGGTGTCGCGCATCGCCGCCTATGCCGACCGGATCGTCGTGGGCGACGGCTTCAAGGACGGCGTGGACATCGGCCCGCTGGTGAACAAGAAGCAGCTCGAGTGGGTAAGCGGGCAGGTGGACAAGGCGGTTGAGGAAGGCGCCAAGCTGCTGGCCGGCGGCAAGCGTGTCGGTGACAAGGGCCACTTCTACCGCCCGACGGTGCTGGGCGACTGCAAGCACGGGATGGAGGTCATGCGCGAGGAGACCTTTGGACCGGTGCTGGCGTTCATGAAGGTCGGTGGTGACCTAGAGCAGGTCATCGACCTGTCCAACGATACGGTCTTCGGATTGAGCGCCTACTTCTTCAGCCGTGACGCGCGCAACTGCTGGTATGCGGCGCGGCGGATGGACGCCGGGTCGGTCTGGGTCAACGACATCCACGGGTCGTTCGTCCAGGCGCCGTACGGCGGGATGAAGCAGAGCGGCATCGGCCGCGAGCAGGGCTCGATCGCCATCGATGACTACCTGGAGTGGAAGACGGTCTACTGGGAAATGTCCAACGAGTCACGTGGCGCACGCCTGTGCGTCCACCCGAAGTAAGGCCAAGCCGCCGGGGGAGACGGTGGGCCTCGCTGCCTTCACCGCCGCCAGCCCACCGTCTCCGCCGCCGGCGAGGCACAATCTGCATGCCCTGAGGCTGATTCCGGGATGAACAGACCGGTTGTGCTCTTGTACGAACCGATTCATGAGAAGGCGCTGGCGCTCCTGAAGGAGAAGGCCGAGGTGCGCATGGCGCCGAGCCTCGATCCGGCGTGGCTGCAGCAGGCGGTCGCCGACGTGGATGGGATCATCATCCGCGCCAACGGCAAGGTGCCGCGCGAGCTGATGGCCGCCGCGCCGAGGCTCAAGGTTGTGGGCCGTCACGGGGTCGGGGTGGAGGCGATCGATCGCGTTGCGGCCGCGGAGCTCGGGATCGCCGTGGTCAACACACCGTACTCGAACGACGAGTCGGTGGCCGAGCAGTGCCTGGGCATGATCGTGGCCCTGGCCAAGCGTCTGGTGGAGGCGGACCGCGCGATCCGCGCCGGCGACTGGGATTCGCGCTACCGGCTGATTGGCGTCGAGGTGCAAGGCAAGACACTTGGCCTGGTCGGGTTCGGCAAGATCGGCCAGCGCCTAGCCAAGATGGCACACTTCGGCTTCGACATGCCGATCCTGTACCATGACATCGTGGCCTATCCGGAGCAGGAGGCGCGGCTGAGCGCCCGCCGCGTGAAGCTGGAGGACCTGCTGGGCCAGTCGGATTTCGTCTCGCTGCACACACCGCTGGTCCCGGAGACGAAGGGGCTGATCAACGAACCGGCATTGCGGTCGATGAAGCGCTCTGCCTTCCTGATCAACTCCGCCCGCGGGCCAGTGGTCGATCAGGCGGCTCTGGTCCGCGCCTTGCAGGAAGGGTGGATCGCAGGCGCCGGGCTGGATGTGTACGACCCCGAGCCGCTGCCGAACGACAGCCCGCTCCTGTCGATGAACAACGTCGTGCTGTCGCCGCATATGGCAGCGCACACGGATGAAGCCTTGCTGCGCATGGCGATGGTGGTAACGGATGTGCTGGCGGTGATCGAAGGACGGCCGCCGGAGTTCCCCGTGCCGGCGCCGCGATAAGACCGAGACGAGGAGAGACGAATGGACAAGCACTGGAACCAGTACTGCACGATGAGCATTGTGCACTTCATGGCCTTCCCGACGGCGATCACCGGTGACGGCCCAATCGCCGCCACGGTGAGCAAGATCGCCGAGGACTCGTTCTTCGGGGCGGTGGAGATCACGCACATCAATGACCCGGCCGAGCGCCAGGCGACGCGCAACGTCGTCGAGGCGGCGCATATCAAGGTCGGCTTCGGCGGCCAGCCGCTCGTGCTGCGTGGCAAGCTGAACCCGAACAGCCTGGACGAGATCGAGCGCAAGGCGGCGGTGCAGGCGCTCAAGGCCGGGATCGATGAAGCGGCCGAGATCGACGCCAAGCGCATGGCTTTCCTCTCCGGCAAAGACCCGGGCGACAAGGACCGTCCGGCGGCGCTCAAGGCGCTGATCCAGTCGACCCGGGAACTGTGCGCCTACGGCAAAGAGAAAGGCATCGGCTTGACGTGCGAGACGTTCGACCGGACGATCGACAAGAAAGCGCTGATCGGGCCGAGCGACTTCGCCGCCGAGTATGCCGCTGCAGTGCGAAAGGACTACCCGGACTTCGGGCTGATGTACGACCTGAGCCATCAGCCGCTGCTGTACGAGGAGTCGGAGAATGCGCTGCGCCTGCTCAAGCCGCACCTGGTCCACATCCACGTGGGCAATGGCGTGCGCGACGAAGGCAAACCCGGGTACGGCGACCTGCACCCGCGCTTCGGCTGGCCGGGCGGCTGCAATGACGTCGATGAACTGGTAACCTTCATCCGGGCCCTGTTCAAGATCGGCTACCTGGCTGAGGGCAAGAAGGACAAGCCCTGGGTTGGCTTCGAAGTCAAGCCGCAGTCCGAGAAGGAGACGCCCGAGCAGGTGATCGCCGGCACCAAGCGCGTATGGGCAGAGGCCTGGGCGCTGGTCTGAGGCCGAGCGCCAGAAGTCCAAGGGACACCGAGAACGCCTGGCCGCGTGGCCGGGCGCCAGTCTGAGGAGAGCAGCATGGATCGCGCCGCGGAAGAGCGCCTCGCGCAGACCTACAAGCAGCTGACCCAGGAGTTCGACCGCTGGGAGAAGACCAAGGACCTGGTGGACCAGCTCCTAGACGTCACGCTGAACTACCGCCAGAGCGGCCACCCGGGAGGCTCGCGCTCGAAAGTGCACGCCCTGCTGGTGACGCTGCTGAGCGGGGTGATGCGCTGGGACATCCGCCATCCGGAGAAGCGCTTTGGCGACCGGTTCGTTCTGGTGGGCGGTCACACCATCCCGCTGATCTACACCACGCTGGCGCTGTTCAACGAGGCGCTGCGGGTGAAGTACCAGCAGACGAAGGACAACCGCTACCTGGTGCCGAAGGCAGACGAGCGCGCCCTGGTCTGGCAGGACCTGCTGCGCTTCCGGCACCGCGGCGGGCTCTCGGGGCACGCGGAGATGGAAGGCAAGACGCTCTTCTTGAAGTTCAACACCGGCCCGTCGGGGCATGGTGCGCCGGCGGCGGCCGGGGTGGCGCTGGCGCTCAAACGCGCCGGTGCGGAGGGCGTTAAAGTGTTCGGCTTCGAGGGCGAGGCCGGGCTGACGCCGGGCGCGGCGCACGAGACGATGAACTCGGCCTGGGGCCTGGCGCTGGACAACCTGTACTTCGTCATCGATTGGAACGACTACGGAATCGACGACCATCCGGTGAGCAGCGTGGTCTACGGCACGCCCGAGGATTGGTTCGCGCCGCATGGCTGGCGCGTGTTCGGCGCCGAGTTCGGGAGCGAGTGGGGGCCGGTGACGCAGGCGATGGTATCGATGGTCTACGGCGAGAACCCGACGCACGCGCCCAGCATGGCGTGGGTGAAGACGCGCAAGGGGCGCGGCTATCTGAAGTACGACAACCCGTCCCACGGCGCGCCGCACAAGATGAACAGCGAGTTGTTCTGGGAGTCGAAGAAGCCGTTCGTCGAGAAGTACGGCGCCACGTTCGCCAACTTCGGCGGCGCGGCGCCGGTGGATGAGGCCGGCGTGCAGGCGGAGTTCGAGGCCAACCTCAAGGCGGTCATCGATGTGCTGCACAAGGATCCGGCGCTGGTCGACTACCTGGCCGACCGGCTCGTTTCTCTGGGCGACAGCGTGCCGGAGGAGATCCCGGGCTTCCGCCTGCAGGCCGTAGGGGGCATCCCCTGGAAAGACGAGCGGCTGTTCGACTTCGCCCGCTACCCGGAGGACATGTACGCCAAGCCGGGCGCGTCGATCGCTAACCGGGCGGCGCTGGCCAAGTGGGGTGCATGGATCAACGCTTTCGGGGCCAAGGAGTACGGCCGCCCGCTGTTCATCGCCGCCTCGGCCGATCTGGCCGACTCGACCAACATCAGCGGCTTTGCCGCCGGATACGGCGACTTCAAGGGTTACGGCTGGTACGAGCGCTACGGCACACAGCAAGGCACGCTCCTGCCGCAGGAGATCACCGAGTTCGCCAACGCAGGCATCCTGGCGGCAATGGCCACCGTGAACTTCTCGAAGGACCCGGAGAAGGAGTTCGACGGCTTCTGGGGGGCGTGCTCGACGTATGGCTCGTTCTCGTATCTGAAGTACGGGATGATGCGCCTGTTCAGCCAGCTGGCGCAGGACTGCGAGCTCAAGGTCGGGAAGTTTATGTATGTCGCCGGACACTCCGGGCCGGAAACCGCCGACGACAGCCGCACGCACTTCGGGATCTTCGAACCGTCGGTGATGCAGCTGTTCCCGCGCGGCCACATCCTCAACCTGCACCCGTGGGAGTACAACGAGGTGCCGGTGCTGCTCGGCGCAGCCTTCAAGACCGACGTGCCGCTGGTCGTCTTGCACCTGACGCGGCCGCCGATCGTGATCCCCGACCGGGCCAAGCTGGGGATCCCGTCGCACTTCGAGGCGGCCAAGGGGGCGTACGTCGTGCGCGACTACACCCCGGGCAAGCCGCGCGGCGGGGCGATCGTCGTGCAAGGGACAAGCGCCATGGCGGGGATGGTGAAGCTGCTGCCGGAGCTCGAGGCGCGCGGGCTGAACGTGAAGATCGTGTGCGGAGCGTGCCCAGAGCTGTTCACCCTGCAGCCGGAGGCGTACCGCCTGCAGGTGCTCAGCCAGGCGGATCGCGTCGACTCGACGTTCATCTCCACCCAGTCGCGTGCGTCGATGCAGGATTGGTCGTTCAACCCGCTGGCCGGTGAGTACGCCATGACCTCCGACTGGGATGACCGCTGGCGAACGGGTGGCACGCTGGATGAGGTGATCGAAGAAGCGCACCTCTCGCCCGACTGGCTCCTCAAGGGCATCGAGCGTTTCGTGAAGGACCGATCGAAGCGGCTGGAGCGGCTGAAGGCCGACGTCGAGGCGGCGCGCACCGGGTAGGAAGAGGAAGTGGGACTACGGCGCCGAAACAGCGCCGGCCACGATCGACCTGACAGGTGGCAGAGCCGCCTGTCAGGTCGGTCTGCGTTCGCCCGATGACCAGAGTCCAACGCGGGCCGGCATGGAAGTGTGTCGAGCAGGGGAGTAGAATCATGGAGACGAATGGCCTGCGGACAAGCGCGAGGTGGCCATAGCTCCAGGTCGCGGGAGGATCGCATGCGCGACATTCTGGCGGACGTTGAACGATGGCTCGGTGAGGGGAAGGCCGTCGCCATCGCCACGATCACGAAGACCTGGGGTTCGTCGCCGCGCGCCGTCGGCTCGAAGATGGCCATCTGCAGCGACGGTGGGATGGCAGGCTCGGTGAGCGGGGGATGCGTGGAGTCGGCCGTGGTGCAAGAAGCCCAGGGCGTGCTCAAGAGCGGCAAGCCGAAGCAGCTGCACTACGGGGTCAGCGACGAGCAGGCCTGGGGCGTGGGCCTGGCGTGCGGCGGCCAGATCGATTTGCTGGTCGAGCCGCTGGCGGGCTGGCTGGCGCACGCCGCCGGCAAGCCGAGCCTCTTCGAGGTGCTGGTCCAGGCGCTGCGCGACGAACGGCCCGCCGTGAGGGCGGTGATGCTGCGCCGCGGCGATGTCCCGTCCGTGGAGCACGCCGTGTTCCCGTGGGATTCCGAGCCGGCGGGTTCGCTGCCCGCCGGGCTATGGGAAACCGCCGGCGCCGAAGCGGAGCGGCTGCTCAGTGGGGGCGTCTCCGGCACGCACACGCATGCCCTCCACGGTGAGACGGCCGAGGTGTTCTACGACCTTGAGCTGCCGCCACCGACGCTGGTGATCGTCGGCGGCGTGCACATCGGCATCGAGCTGGCCCGTCAAGCCAAGCTCCAGGGCTTCCGCGTGGTGGTGGTCGATCCGCGGCGGGCGTTTGGAGACCTATCGCGCTTCCCGATGGCCGATCGCATCGTCACGGAGTGGCCGGGAGAGGCGCTGGCCGCCATCGGGCTGACGCCCTCGACGGCGGTGACGGCTGTGTCGCACGACCCCAAGATCGACGATCCGGCGCTGGTGGCTGCGCTGCGCAGCCCGGCGTTCTACGTCGGCGCGCTGGGAAGCGCCGAGACCAACCGGCAGCGGAACTTGCGCCTGAAGGATGCCGGGCTGTCGGAGTCGGAGCTCTCCCGGCTGCGCGCGCCGATCGGCCTGAACCTGGGAGGCCGGGCGCCGGCCGAGATCGCCCTGGCAGTGATGGCCGAGATCGTCGCCACCCGCTCTGGTTCGCCTTTAGCAATTCGGCGCTGAGCCCAGTGGCGGCAAGTGCGCTCGGGATCGTGGCGTGGGA
>Ga0315274_10005099_pt1 | contig 19255 bp, 12 predicted proteins | sample YL17G02_20_MG_FD_203700 | JGI IMG/M metagenome (GOLD analysis project Ga0315274, IMG submission 203700) | Sediment microbial communities from Yellowstone Lake, YNP, Wyoming, USA - YL17G02_20 | ecosystem: Environmental > Aquatic > Freshwater > Lake > Sediment | place: USA: Wyoming | collected... | reverse complement strand
GGCCCGGGCGGTGGACGCAGGGGCGGCGGCGGGGGGGGGCCCCCCCCCCCCCCCCCCCCCCCCCCCCCCCCCCCCCCCCCCGGGCGGGGGGGCCCCCCCCCCCCCGCGCGGGGGGGGGGAGGGAATGCTTTTTTTGTGTTTTTTTCCTCTTTTATTGTTCACTTCCTTTTCGTTTTATTAAGTTCAAGGAGAAGCCGTCCCGACCACAGAGTCGTTTCTTGAGAGAAGGACGGAGGGGGCTGAGATGATGATAGTGATGGTGAAATGGGAAGGGGGAAGAAGCGGAACGATAGAAAGAGAGTATTTTTTTTCCTCGCAGCAGCGAGGACTCGCTGCTGCTGCTGCTGCTGCGGGGTCTCCGCCCGTGTCTTCCAGAAAATGCCCCTGTCTCCCCGCCCCAAGCTGCAATAGCGCCGCAGTCCCTGGAGACATCCAGAGCCGGTTTCCTGTGTGCGTGCGTCCTTTCTAAAGAAAAAAACTCTAGACAGAGAAGTTTTTTCCGACAGCACAACGTCGAGCAAGGGGGCGGGGGTTGGTTGATTATCTTTCCTCTCTCTCTCTCTCTCTCTTTCTCTCTCCCGATTCTCGCCCCTGGTATCTATGGTGGTGGTGGTCGTGGTGGAGGTAGTGGTAATTGTGTGTGTGCGGCGCCGCGCAGATATCTCGAAAAAAAATGAATCTCTTATCTCTCTCGCTCTCTCTCTCGCTGCCCCCATTTTTTTTGAGTGATCACTCGTTCAGCCCCAGCAGCAGAAAGTCTAGCTCATCTCTCATGGCGCCGCAGCAGAGACGGCAACAGCACGCTCCTCGACGGGACCCTTGGCTCCGAGCCTCACGACGACCGCTGTCGCGTTGTCGGCACTGCCGCGTTCCCAGGCCTCGTGCGTCAGCGCCTTCGCTGCGGCCTCGAGGCCTTCCCCCTGGCGCGCGAGCACGATCGAGGCGGCCTCGTCGGCGCTGAGCGCGTCCCAGACGCCGTCGGTGGCCAGGATGAGGAGCGGCGCGAAAGAAGAAGAAGAAGAAGAAGAAGAAGAACGTTTCAGCGTCTCTTCCCTGACGTCGGGGTCGGCGACGACGCCCGACGTCATCTTGAGCGCCGAGTCGCCAAACGCCCTCGACACGGCCAGGACCCCGCCGACGCGCCAGGTCCCGGCCCAGAGCACGGCCCCGCCGGCGGCCTCGATGCGGGCGCGCTCGTCGGAGCGCTGGGGCTTGTGGTCGGTGGAGAGCGCGCGCGCGGTGAACGCCGGCACCGCCTGCTGCGGCGCCGTCGGCGGCGCCGGCGCCGCCGGGGGAGGGCTCTTCCTCCCGCGCCGCGACCGGTATCCTCCCTCCCTCTCCTTCCTCTCCTCCTCCTCGGCGGCGGAGGAGACGGGCTCGACCAGCACGGCCCTGCTGTCACCGACGTGCGCTATCAGCAACCGCTCGTCGCCGAGGACGAGCGCGACCGCGGCGGTGCAGCCATCGTCCCTCGGCGGCGCCCTCTGCCTCGCCGGCGGGGGGGTCGAGAGCGCCGCCGCGGGAGCGGGAGGGGGCGGCGGCGCCTCTGGCGGGGTCGAGGGCGGGGAGGAGGAGGAAGACTCTTCCCCCGGGCGGCAGGCAGATGACACGGAGGGCGGAGAGAGGCCGAAGCCGGAGTGGCCGCTGCCGTTGCCGCCGCCGCCGCCGCCGTTGCCAACCCCGCCCGAGCCGCTCCGCACCTTGCCGAACATGCCCTTCACTTTGCCATGGACCTTAAGCTTCCTCGCCGACTCCGACGCCGCCGCTGCCTCCTCGTCGAGGCCTCCCTCGTCTCCCCCCGAGAGGAGGTACGCGCGGTCCGTCGCCAGGAAGCCCGCCGTGAGCGCCCCCGCGGCGTCTCCCGAAGCAAACGCCTCGGACGACAGCACCGAGCGGAAGAGCTCGCGCGAGACGAAGGCGGCGGCGCGGTCGCCGCCGTGGCCGTCGAAGACGCCGAAGGTGCCGATCGTCTTTTTTCCCGGGACGGAAGGGTGCGTTTCGAACTGTGGAAGAAGGGGGTGTTTTTAAAAGGGGGGGAGAAGGGAAGGCGAAGGGGAGTGAGTGCGCTGCACCTGCCGAAAAAAAGAGAACAACTCGAGACGAAACGGGAAAAAGAAGAGGAAAAACGCACCGCCGCGACGTGAAAGTCCTCCATCGCGAGCCTCCTCCCGCGAGAGAGCGAGAAGCCGAACTCGAAGCCGCCGTCGTGGGGCCTGGGGTGGGAAACAGAGAGCGGAAAGGGAGGGGAAGTTTATGGAGCCCGTGAGAGGGTTTGCGGAGGAGAAGAAGGATGATGATGAGAGAAGCAGAGGTCGAAGGAAAAAAGAAGAGAACGTGACGAGCCAAGGAGAGGGTTTCCCTCTCCTTGGCTCTCTCTACGGATCGCTGCCTCGACCTGCTTTCTTCCCTCCCCGAATTCACGCACCTGGCTCCCTTGCCCGTTTCCGGCAGCGGAATCGACGCGTCGAGCGGGCGCTTCTCCGTCAGGAGCTGGGAAAGCGAAAGCCCTGGATTACTCGCCGCTGTCGCCGTCGCCGCCGATTTCGAGCGCGATGACGTCCCCAAGAAGTCCACGTTCGGCTCGGACTCCGCCGCCTTCGGGCCCCGTCGCGAGCCCGCAGGAGTCAGAGTGGTCGATCCCCCCCCGCTGTGGTTGGAGGCGCTACTGGTGCGGCGAGAGAGGGCGAGGCGCAAACGGCCGAAGAGACTTGTCGTCGACTTCGCTGATGCCGAGGTCTCGAACTCATCCGCAGCAGCGTGGGCGGCGGCGCCGCCGCCGCCCTCCATGACGCGGGCCACCGTCGTCGCGGGACTCCTGGGACGGACAGCGTCCTTCCCAAACAGGAAAACGGAGGCGTTCGAGAGAGGGAACGGTCCCTGGCGGAAAGGGCTCCGCTCTTTTCTCCCGGTTTCTTCAGACGGAAAAAGTGGGAGCACAAACTTTCTAGGGCGGGAAAGCCTTGTGCTCCCCTGTCCCTTTGCACTCCCTCGACTCTCCACTCCTCTTCCTCACTCCTCTCTCGCTCGCGCCGAGAACCGTGCCCCCCCCCCCTCTCTCTCTCCCTCGCAGGGGGAAGGGCCATGCGGCGAGGAGCCCCTGTGCTGCTGCTCTGCTGCTTCTGCGCCTCTGTGCTGCTTCTGCTCCTCGATCCTGCCTCTGTCTCGGCGCGGCAGCTCTCGTCGGCGGCCTCGACCCCGTCTTCCTCCTCCCCCTCCTCGGAAGAAACCGCCGCAGCGGCGGCGCCTCCGCTCCTCCAGGCGGAGGAGGAGCCTCCCCTTCCTCTGTTGCTCGCCCCCGCAGACGCGCAGCCTCCTCTGGAGTCCCCCTCGGGAGAGGAGGAAGGCGATCTCCAAGGAGAAGAAGAAGAAGACGAAGAAGAAGGTTTCATCATCTCCCTCGGCGGAGACGGCAGTTTCGACCGAGAAGCTCCTCTAACTCCTCCCGCCACCGCTCCCGTCTCTTCTTCCTCCTCCTCTCCAGCAGACAGGCCCTTCGCGGTCGACCTCGTTCACGTCTCCAGCAACAGCTCCCTGCTCGAACCTCTCTACGGCGGCCAGGGCGGGGAAGAAGAAAGCGGCGGCAAAGGCGAGAGGTCGAAACTCCCGGCCGTCGCGCAGCAGGCGCTGGCCGCCGCGGCCGCGCTCGCCGCGGGCGTCGGCGTCGGCGCGCTGCTGGCGCTGCTCGCGACGCGCCTCCTCGACCTGTGGAGGTACCGGAGAGCCGGCGGGCGGATCATTATGCACCCGTCGATGGGGTGGGCGAGGTGGGTGCGGGGGAGGGTGCGCGTGCGGAGGACGACGCTGTAAAAAACAAAAAAAACGGGGGGGGGGAAAACAAAGTTGATTTCTTTCATTGTTCTTCAGTTTTCAAAATAAACTCGCACACAAAAAAAACGCTCTCTCTCCCCCGCTTCCTCTCTCTACCCCCAGAACGCCGCAGCTGTCCTCTCGCTCAGCAGCGCCTCCATCGCGTCGAGTGAGCTCTTGTGCGCGGTGTTGCTCGACTCCACGCTGCTCGAGACGACGCTCGAAGCTCCTCCGTGGCTGCTGCTGAGGGACTCGAAGCGGCCGCCGCCGCTCGCCGCGGGCGCCACGGGCGCCCGCCGTGGGAAGAGCAGCGCCGTCCTCGCCTTCAGCTCCGGGACGAGGCCGCGGCCACTGCTCCTCTCCGCCGCCGCCGCCGCCGCCGAAGGGGAAGGTTCCACCGGGATCGCCGAGGAGTGACTCGCCGAGGAGTGGCGAGGCTGCGGCGGTCGCCGGTCCTCGGGGTGGCTGCGGCCCTGGCTCCGAGGGCTCTGGGAACCCTGCTGCGGAGGAGGAGGAGGTGGCCTCCAGACGGCGAGCGCCGCCTCGGCGCGCTCCGCCGCCGCCCTCGCCCCGGCGGCCTCGGCCCTGGCCCCGCGGGCCTCCCTCTCCGCCGCCCTCGCGCGCTCCGTCAGCAGGGAGAGCTCCTGCCTCTGAGAGTCCAGGGCGACGCGGAGGCGCTCGTTGCCGAAGAGGAGCTCGGCGCGGGTCTCGGAGGAGAAGGCGGCGGAGGTTCTGTCGTGTCGAGGCGGCGGCGAAAGCGGCGAGAGAGGAGGTGGAGGCGAGCAGCGCTGCTGTGGCTGGTCTCTGGTCTCTTCTTCTCGCTGCTCTGCTTTTTCTTTTCCTTCTGCTTCTTCCTGCTGCTGTTGGTTCGCCCGAATCTCCCTCAGTGGGGGTCGAGAAGCGGCGGCCGCTCCACGCCTCTTCGCGGTGGCTGCTCCACGCCTCTTCGCGGCGGCCTCGGCCGAAGCGACGACCGCTGCCGCGTCGGCGGCGGCGGCGGCTGCCGCAGCGGCCTCCTGCCTCGCATTCGAAGGACCGAAATTCGGTCCTCCCAAGGTCATCCTCCGCACCTGGGCCTCGATGGAGGCGTCGTGCGCTGCCTCGGCGGCCTTTTCGGCGAGCTGGTGAAAGAAAAAATCATTTGGAGTTGAAGTGAGATCTTTTTCTTAATTTTCTAACCCTCATTTTTAAAAGAAATTAACCCCAACTTCTTTGTTACCTTTCTTCTCCTCTTCTCCTCGATCTGCTGCTCCAGGTCCCGCTGGAGCTGCTTCGCTGCCTCTCTCCTGGCTTCAGCGACGGGATCAAGGGAGTGGAGCAGGGCGGGCATCTGCGGCGGTGGCGTCGGACGAGGAGGGAGCCGGGAGGAGGACGAAGAAGGAGGCGGGGGGTCGCTGAGCAGACGCGGCGCCGGCGGCGGGGCTCCCCCTTCCTCTCCGTCGTTGCTGCCTCTGCCGCTGCCGCCGCTGCTGCTCCCCCTCACGGGCCAGGCAGACACCTCCGGGTCCACAGCAGAAGCAACCGCCCCCTCCCCCCCTCCGTCTCCCCAGGGCATCCTGCGGCCGGCAGCACCCGCCACCGCCCCCTCCGTTTCCGCGGCCTTGGCCTCCGCCTCGGCCCTCTTGCGGGCGGCCTCCCGCGCCGCGATCTCCGCCCGGAGCTCCGCCCCGTAAGCCTCGGCGGCGAGCCTCCTGCTCAGCCTCAGCTGCTCCTCGTCTTCGTCGAGGGAGGAGAGCGCCTGAGGCGGGGGCAGGAGGCTGCGGCGGCGCCGGCGGCCAGAGAGGGCCGCTGCCGTCGCGGCTGTCGCCCCAGCCGCTGGGAGGCCTCGCGCTCTGCCTCTTCCTGCCGTGCCGCCTGCTGCTCCGCCTCCTCCTCCTCCTCCTTCCCACCGCAGGGCCCTGGAGACCTGGGAGGAGGCCGCCTGGGCTGCGGCCCCGGAGCGAGAGGCGCGCCTCGCTCGGGGCATTTTCGCTTGTTGAGAAAGGGAAAACGCCTCTTCTGGCGTTTTCCTGCTTTCTTCTTCAAGGCTTCAAAAAAAAAAAAGAGCAACAAAAGAGAGTGAAACGAACAGACTCGCCATCGATTTTTTTCAAACCTCTCATCTGCTCGAACTTTTCCCTTCTCGTTCGTCAAACTTCAATTCCAGTTTCGATGGCCGGCTCCTCCCACCACGAGCACGACACATGCCTCGTGCTCGACTACGGCTCGCAGTACACGCAGCTGATCGCGCGGAGGATCAGGGAGAAGGGCGTGTACTCGATGCTGCTCCCGGGGGACGTGGAGATGGTGCGGGGATTGAAAAAGAGGGCGCACCTCGATGGATTGTTTCGATGGGAGAGAGATGCGGCGTCGTCTGGTTTCCGCTCCGTTCATTTCCGCGGCGCGCTCTTGCTTCCTGTCGTCGAGCGCGAGGCGAGGCGAGAGGGCTTGACACGTAGAGCCCCACAGCACAGCGAATTGGACGTAGAGAGCGACGCGCGGCCGACGATTGCTCTGGTTGAACCAGAGCCCTCGGGCCGCCGCCGCTGCCGGTTTGACGACTCGAAAAAAAAAAACAGACGGAACAAAAAAACTCAACCCTCGACCTCGACCTCGTCCCCCCCCCCCCCAAAAAAAAAAAAAAAACGCAAAAAAACGCTCAGGCCCGCATCTCCGCCGCCAAGCCCAAGGCCGTCATCCTCTCCGGGGGCCCCAACTCCGTCCACGCCGAGGGCGCGCCCACCGTCCCCGAGGGGTTCCTCGCCTGGGCGGAGGAGCACAGGGTGCCCGTCCTGGGGATCTGCTACGGGATGCAGCTGCTGGTCCACGCCCTGGGCGGCCGCGTCGAGGCCGCGGCCGCGGGCGGCGAGTACGGCCGCATGGGCATCACCACCGTGCCCGGGTCCGCGCTCTTCGGCGGGGTCGCGGGCGGCGACTCGAGCCCGCAGCAGGTGTGGATGTCGCACGGCGACGAGGCGGTCGAGCTCCCCGCGGGCTTCGCCGCCGTCGCGCGCTCGGACCAGGGCGCGTGCGTCGCCGTCGAGTGCCCCTCGAGGGGGCTCTTCGGCCTGCAGTACCACCCGGAGGTCATGCACTCCGAGCGCGGCGGGGAGACGATCGAGCGGTTCCTCTTCGGGATCGCCGGCGTCCGCGCCGACTGGAAGATCGAGTCGGTGCTCGAGGAGGAGATGGCCAAGATCGCGGAGGTCGTGGGCCCCGACGACCACGTGATCTGCGCCCTCTCCGGCGGCGTCGACTCGACCGTGGCCGCCACGCTGGTGCACAAGGTGATCGGCGACAGGCTGCACTGCGTGTTCGTCGACAACGGGCTCCTGCGCCTCAGGGAGGCCGACCGCGTGATGGAGACCTTCGAGAAGCACCTGCACCTGCCCGTGACCAAGATCGACACCGCCGAGAGGATGATGTCGCGCCTGCGGGGCGTGAGCGACCCGGAGCTCAAGCGCAAGGCCATCGGGTCCGAGTTCATCGACTGCTTCGCGGAGTTCGCCAAGGAGCTCGAGAAGACCGTGGGCCACGAGCCGCGCTTCCTCGTGCAGGGCACGCTCTACCCCGACGTGATCGAGTCGTGCCCGCCGCCGGGCTCGGGCCAGAAGCACTCGCACACCATCAAGTCGCACCACAACGTGGGCGGCCTGCCGGAGGACCTCAAGTTCACGCTGGTCGAGCCGCTGCGCCAGCTGTTCAAGGACGAGGTCAGGGCGCTCGGCAGGCTCCCGGCGCTGGGCGTGCCCGAGGCCTTCGTCGCCCGCCACCCGTTCCCGGGCCCGGGGCTGGCCGTGCGCGTGCTCGGCGACGTCACCGCCGGCGGCGGGGCGGCCCTCGAGACGCTGCGGCAGGTCGACGAGGTCTTCGTCGAGGCCATCCGCGAGCACGGCCTCTACGACAAGATCTGGCAGGCGTTCGCCGTCTTCCTGCCCGTGCGCTCCGTGGGCGTCCAGGGCGACCAGCGCACGCACTCGCACGTCGTCGCGCTGCGGGCCGTCACGAGCGCCGACGGCATGACCGCCGACTGGTACCCCTTCGAGCCCGCCTTCCTCAGGCTCGTGTCCACGAGGATCTGCAACGTGGTCAAGACGGTCAACAGGGTGGTGTACGACATCACGAGCAAGCCGCCCGGGACGATCGAGTGGGAATAGAGAGTTGGAGAGTTAGAGGGGGTTGAACGAGAGAGAAAGAGAGAGAACGGGGAAGGGGCCGAGGGAAGAGAAAGACGGAACAAAAAAATGGGGTGCTCTTCTTCTCCTTCTTCTTCTCCTTCTTCTCCTTCTTCTTCTTCTTCTTCTTCTTCTTCTTCTTCTTCCTCTTTTGTTTTTCATTCAACGCTCCGAAATAACGTGTGAACAGAATCAAAGAATCACTAGCGAAAAAAATTATATCTATGTAGAGAGAGAGAGAGAAAGAGAGAGAGAGAGGGAGAAGAAAGAAGTTTTCAATGAAAAGTGGTGTGTTTTTTTGCAAATCTCGAAGCCCCGAAAAAAGGAGGGAAAGAAAAACGGAATTCTCAGACTCAGATAGGGACCGCGGAAGACATCGGCGGCGGCCTCGGCGGCGTCCGCCTCCCGTCTCCTCCTCCTCCTCCTCCTCCCGTTCCGGCTCCCAGCATCGCCCCGTTGCCCGCCGCGGCAGCCTGCCCGTCAAAGGTCTCGACCGACGACCGGAGCATCTGCTCCAGCGCCTCTGCCGGCGTCGCGGGCTTCGGGTCCGCGGGCGCGAGCTTCACGGGGTGCCACGAGAAGACGGGAGGTGCCGTGATGATGGCCGCGGGCGCGGCGGGGAGGTCGAAAGAGGAAGGAGAAGACGGCGAAGCTGCTGCTGCTTCTGCTGCTCCTTGGGGGAGGACCGTCGCGGGCGACGCCAACAAGGAGGAAGGAGCTGGTGCTGCTGCTGCTGCTGCTGTTCCCGTTTCGCCGCCGCCGCCGCCGCCGTCGTCGTCAAAGGAGAGCAAGTCCGGCAGCGGCGCCTGCGGCTGTGGCTGCGGCGGCGGGGGGCTCGGGGCGGGAGTCGGGGCCCCCGAGACGTGCGCAGGGTCCGAAGCAGCAGCAGCAGCAGAAACAGCGGCGGCGGCGGCGGCGGCCGGCCGCGCCTCGGGCGCCGGCGCCGGCGCCGGCAGCGCGAGCACCCGCGCCGGCGCCGGCAGCCTCGGGAACCCGCCCGCGCCCCCGCCCCCGAACCCGCCTCCGCCGCTGCCCCTGCTCCTCTCCCTCACCATCCTCGCCACGGCGCGCGCCTCCTCCAGAGCAGGAGGGTCGCGCATCAGGGCGGCGAGCCTCGCCGCGGCGGTCCTGACGCCCTCGCCGACGTCGCGGCCTGTCTCGTCGTAACTCTGAAACGTCGCCGCGAGGTCGTCGAGAAGGTTGGCGGTCGCGAAGGCGACGCGCGCGGAGCCTGGACCGCCGCAGGTGGCGAGGTGCTCGACCACAGCGAGCGCCTTGGCCGCGCGCCGCCAGGCCGGCGGCGGCGGCGCGAGCCTGCTGGACAGCACGCTCGAGACGTCGGCGGCGGTGGAAGGAGCTTCGCTGAGAAGCGCGACGGTGCGCAGCTCCGAGAGAGTGGGGCCCCAGGCCGGGGACGCGCGCGTGGCGGCGCGAACGATGCGCTCGGCCCTGGAGAAGGGGGCGAGCTGGCCCTTGGAGAAGACGGCGGTGGAGTAGTCGTGGCTGCGAAGTTGTTGTTTTGAGAGGCGAGTGAGGGACACGAAAGAGGCGGGCGACGACGAGGGGGGGAAGACGGGTCGATTCCGTGTGCTTCTCTCTTTCTCTTTCTCCCTCTCCGTTCAACTATTTCCGCTTCTGTTCCTCGAGATGAAAAGTTACGTACATCCAAGACACGCTCGACGAAAACATCGTGCGGAGAGAAGACATGGTGAAAATCGGAGGGAGCGATTGACGGGTTTTGGCTTTTTTGACGGTGAAGGCCTCAAGGGCGAAGAAGGTGAAGGGGCGAGGCGCTCGGGAATTCAAGCCTCGGTTTCGACACGCGAGTTCTCTCTTTCCACTCGCGCCAAGCTAGTGGGCGATGTCGCGGGGATATCGACAGTCGCGAGAGCGCAAAGAATGGGACGTAGGAGCTCTGAACTCTGAGCGCGATGGGGCGCGGCGAGGAAGCTGTCGACGAATTCTTCAAGAAAAAGAAGTGGAGCCAGCGTCGAGTTTTTTTCTTCTTTTTTTCGTTCTTTCTTTCTTCTTCCCCTTCTGTCGCCCACCTCCACCTCCCCTACCTCTTTTCTTTCTCTTCTTCGTCTTCTCCTCCAAAATAACCACCAAAGAAAAGCGTCTCCCCAGTTTGCGTCTCCCCCGTTACATAAAGTCCACCTCGTCGTCCAGAGGGTCGTCATAGACGTAGTCGTCGAGCCCCGCCGCCCCTCCGGACCTCCCCATGTTGAGCGTCTTCCTGCTCTTCTTGCCCAGCCCGGCCGCCGCCTTGGCCGCGGCGTCGGCCTTGACCTTTTCCGCGCGCACCGCGGCGGCCGCGGCCTCGAGCTCCTTGCACGCGGGAGCGTCCAGGTGCTGCATCGCGGCCTTCATGGCGGCCTTGACGAGGTTTTTGTACTGCGCGGCACCGGAGTGCGGTGCCAGAAACATCGCGACGAGGGCGCGGCCGTGCTCCTCTGCCTCCTTGGCCGTCGCGGGCGCCTTGCTGATCGCGGAGTTCGCTGCGCCGCTCCCGCTCGTGGCTGTGCCGAACAGCTCCTTCGCCATCTCGAGGTCGGCCTCCTCGACGAGCCGCTGCCTGCGGAGCTTCTCCGCCAGAGGGTCGTCGAGCGCCTCGTCGTCGTCGAGGGCTTTCGAAGAGGTTCCCTTGGTGTAGGTCTTTGCCTCGGCCTTCTTCTTGGGCTGGGGGGCAGGGGCGGCGGGGCCGGCGCCTTCGTCGTCGTCGTCTTCCTCGTCTTCCCCTTCGAAGGCGGAGGGCTGTTGGGTGAGCGTGGAAGGGTTGTGCGTGAGAGGGAGAGAGGGAAGAGAGGAGGGTCGAGGGCGAGGTTGAGAAGAAAGGGGGCAAAAAAAAACGCGCCGATCGTTGATCGCTCATCAGTCAACCAACAAAGACTCTTTCTATATGCTTCGTTCTCTTTGGGCCCTAATCTGCTCGTTGCCCGCTTCTCAATGTGGCTGCGAACAATCTTCTTCTGCGAGAGGAGAAACGCATTCGGCTCAATCGAAAGAATGCTCACCTTTTCAGCGGCGGCAGCGGGGGCCTTGGCGGCAGCAACGGCCTTGACGCCCGGCAGCGCCGGCTCGAGCCCTTCGTCCTCCCAGTCCTCCCAGTCGTCGGCCATTTTGTTTTCTTTCAAGGGATCGCAGAAGAAATCCTTCTCTGCGCGCCTCTCTGAAGGGAGAAGGAGAGAGAGAGAGAGAGAGAGAGAGAGAAAGAGAGGGAAAAAGAGCGCGAGGAAGGGAGCGCAGTGAACAGTAGGAAGCGAACGTTGGGTTTCGACAATGTGGTAGATGTCGTCGAAGAAGAAGAATAGAGACTGAGAGAGGGGAAAAAAAGGCTCGCTAGGTCTCTCCACTACTCTTGTTTTTTTAGAGCGCGCACGCTGCTCTTTCTCTCTTCAGCGTTCAGCCTCCGTGTGAGGACGCTCTCTCCGCTACAGAGCTGTCAGCACAGAGCTTCTGCACACGCTCACGCTGGTGCAGAAGAAGCCACACGCGAAGAAAAAGAAGAAGGAGCGCCGATGACTCCGCCGTGAAGAAAAAGAAGACGAAAAAAGAATTGAATAGAGGAAAAGGTAGGACTTGCTTCGCCGTCTCTTCCTTTCTTCTCCTGCTGTGCACTTGCTACGTGATCTGAAAGCAACGAATAGAACGAGAAAACGACAAAGAGCGCCTCGGGAAGAACAGCAAACGAAGAGGGAAACCCTTTTCTTGCCGTCGACCGATGCTCAATTTCATCACCCTCTTTCTTCTTCCAACTCTCTCTCCCACTCCCACCCAACTACTCCAAAGCAGAACCTCTTCTTCAATGCTTAATTCGGGTGGAGGCGGACCCCCCTATCCAGGAGGCGGGCCGTTTGGGGGCGTGCCAGGCTCGGGGCAGCAGCAGCAGTCGGCGGCGCCAAACAATAGCGGATCGGCGCAGATCCCTTCGTCGTCGAGTTTTCCTGCTCTTGGCGGCGGCGGAGGAATGCAGCCGCCGCCGCAGCAGCTCGGAGGTGGCTACGGAGGGCTCGCTGCTGGGCTGAGGTGAGTTTGAGACGAGGAGAAGAGAGACGAGAGAGTTGGAGAAGGAGAAGAGGTAAAGATCGCCGCCGCCGCTCGTCGTCGTCGTCGTCGTTCGTTCGAAAGGGACCTCCCTCTTTTTCGTCCGACCTTGCGCTCACCAACGCTCAACTCCATCTTCTTCCAAACGAACCAACAAACAAAACAAAAAACAGGCCCGGTGTTGGCGGCGGACTCTTGCAGCAGCAGCAGCAGCCGCAGCAATCCCCGGGAGGCGCGCGCTTCCCTCCTTCGGGGAGCAGCCTCGGCGCTCCGGGGAGCGGCGCAGTCGGCGGCGGCTTTAGCAACTTCCAGCAGCAGCAGCAGCTTTCGGCCGCGGCCGCAGCAGCAGCACAGCAGCAGCAGCAGCAGCAGCGAGTCGGCGGCGGAGTGGGAGGACCTTTCGCCGGCTCCAACGGCGGGCTCTCTGCTTTGCAACAGCAGCAGCAGCAGCAGCAGCAGCAGCAGCAGCAGCAGCAGCAGCAGCAGCAGCAGCAGCAGCAGCAGCAGCAGCAGCAGCAATATCAGCAGCAGCTCCAGAGGCCGGGCGGGGCTCCCGGCCCGCCGGGACAGCACCAGCAGCAGCAGCTGGCCCCCCCCGGGAGCAGCGGCGGCGGCGGCCTCGGGGCCGTGGGCAACGGCGGCGGCGTGCGGCAGCAGCCCATCGGCGGAGGAGCTCCGCCGCTGAGCACAGCCTCTGCCGCCGCCGCCGCCGCAGCGGCGGCGGCCGCTGCAGCAGCAGCCCGGGGCGGCGCCGGCGGCGGCGCGGGCCCCCTGAGCGGCGGAGGCATCGGTGGGCTCAGGCAGCAGCAGCAGCAGCAGCAGCAGCCCGGGGGCGTCCTGGGAGGCGTCGGCGGCGTGGGCGGCGTCGGCGGCGGAGGGCTCGGCGGGCTCGGAGGCCTGGGCGCGGGAGGGGGCATGATGGCCCCTCCTCGGCCCAACGCCCTCGGGCCGGCGGGGCTGCCGCCGCCGCAAAACCCGCAGCAGCAGCAGCAGCAAATGATGCAGCAGCAGCAGTACCACCAGCAGCAGATGCAGCACCAGCAGCAGCAGCAGCAGCAGCAGCAGCAGCAAGTCCAGCAGCAGCAGCAGCAGCAGCAGCAGCAGAACCCAAGCTACAACCCGTCGCAGGATCTGCTCGCGATGATCAACAAGGCCGCGGCCGCGGCTGGCGGGCCGGGAGGGAACCCGCAGCAGCAGCAGCAGCAGATGCAGCAGCAGCGAATGCTCGGCGGAGGCCAGCTCCTCCCTCCGCAGCAGCAGCCGCAGCAGCAGCACCAGCAGCACCAGATGATGATGCAGCAGCAGCAGATGCAGCAGCAGCAGCAGCAGGACCAGCGGCCCGCCTTTGACGCGTCCGATTTCCCCGCGCTCGGCGGCGGCGGCGGCAACCAGGGCGGGGGCCCTCTCTTGGGGGGCCCGTCGCCGCAGTCGCAGCAGCTCCGGGGCCCTCAGAACGACTTCTCCATCAACTCCGAGCGCGAGTTCCCGGCGCTCGGCGGGGGCGGAGGCCAGGGGCCTGGGCAAGGAGGCGCCGTCGGCGGGCCTCCGCTGCCACAGCAACAGCAGCAGCAGCAGCAGCAGCCCGGGGGTGACTACTCTCGGTACCCTCCGCAGCAGCAGCTGCAGCAAGGAAGCAACGACGGAGGCCAAGGAAGCGACGCCGCGATGCGGATGTACGCGCTGCGTGCGCAGCAGCAGCAGCAGCAGATGCAGCATCAGCAGCAGCAGCAGCACTACCAGCAGCAGCAGGCGCAGCACCAGGCGCAGCAGCAGCACTACCAACAGCAGCAGGCTCAGGCGCAGCACCAGCACCAACAGCACCAGCAGCAGCAGCAACAGCAGCAGCAGCAGCAGCAGCAGCAGATGATCGGCGGGCCCCCTATGCCTCTGCCTCAGCAGCAGCAAGGGCAGCAGCAAGGGCAGCAGCAGCAGCAGCAGCAGGGGCTCCCGCCGCAGTCTCAGGCTCCCTCTGGCGGCGGCGGCGGCGGCGGCGGCGCCCCGCCGGCGTCGGCGGACCGCTACGGCCTCCTCGGCCTGCTGTCCGTCATCCGCATGACCGACGCCGACCTCACGACGCTGGCGCTGGGCACCGACCTGACCTCGCTGGGCCTGGCCCTCAACAGCCCCGAGCCTGTGCACCGCACCTTCGCGAGCCCGTGGGCCGACGCGCCGGGCAGGCCCGACCCCGACTGGTCGCCGCCGCCGTGCTACCTGCACACGCCGCCGCCGCTGGCCCCGGGGCACTTTGCGCGCTTCGCGCTCGAGACGCTCTTTTACTGCTTCTACGCCATGCCGGGCGACGAGGCGCAGCTGTTCGCGGCCGACGAGCTCAGCAGGCGCGGGTGGACCTTTCACAAGGAGTACAGGGTCTGGGTCGCGCGCGCGCCCGGCGCGGCCGAGCCCGCGGCCAAGACCGCGACGAGCGAGCGCGGGAGCTACCTGGTGTTCGACACGGGGACGTGGGAGACCGTCAGGAAGGACGGGTTCGTGCTGCACTACGACGCGCTGGAGAGGCCGCCGAACCTGGCCAGGGCGGGCGGGGCCGGGGGGGCGGGGGCGGCAGCAGGCGCGGGGGCGGGAGCGCAGCCTCCTCCCCCTCCTGTGGCCGCCGGGCAGCAGCAGCAGCCTCCGCCGCAGAGGCCTTGAGGAAGCAGAAGAAGAAGCTGAAGAAGAAGAAGAAGAAGAAGAAGAAGAGGAAGAAGAAGAAGAAGAAAGAAAGAGCTGTTCTTCCTCCGCTCCTTCTTTCCCGTTCCGTTTTTGTTGTTCTACTGATAAACAAATTCAACACCTCGCAGCCTTTTTGTTTTAAATTCGTTTTTTCTTGTAAGGACTCAAGAGTGGGGAGAGAGAGAGAGTGAAAGAAGAGACTGAAAAAAGAGAGGAGAGAGACAAAAACTCGTTTCTCTCGGAAAAAAAAAACCTCTTCTCTCTCGTCTCTCGCCGATATCTTCCTTCACCCTGTCCAGGGCAGAGGTCAGAACGTAACAGTTGGATACGACAACGACGCTGCCTGTCGCCGCGTCACGCCAGAGCACCCCTGGAGTTACAAAAGAAGAAAATGCGAGTGGAAAGAAGAAGAGCGAGCGATACGACCGAAAGCGAGGAGGCGTCCTCTTCGAGGCTCGACGTCGAGAAGTCGAAAGGAAAAAAATCACTCTTCCTTTCGCTCTTCTCTCGTTCCCTTCATGCCGCCCTCGGCAGCGACTAACGCGCGTCGGGACACCGCGGCTGCTTCTGCCCTCGCCGCAGCCGTCACGGAGGCCGGGCTGCACCGAGCCCGCGTCCCCAACTCCGGTAACGCGGCGCTGGCGCTATTCTTCGAGTGAGTTTTCGCGGCTGCATTGAAATGTTGGAAGAAGAAAAAAGAAACCGAATCGTCCATGTCGTGAAAGAGAGAACCGATTCCCCTTTCGAAGCCCCCGAAAAAACACTCACTTGCACCGCCTTTCTCCCTCTCAATCACCGTTCACAGGGCCCTGCTCGAGGACGAGACAGGGAGGGAAGCGTCGAACGGAGGAACAGACCAGCCGAGCTCCTCGCAGCGAGACGGCGGCGGCGGCGGCGACGACGTCGACGCCGCCCTCGCTCCCCCTCTTGCTCCTCCTCCTCGGCAACAGCACGGCCGCCGCCATAACCCCTTCAGCTCCTCGTCCTCGCTCTTCGCCTCCCACTGGCCCAGGGTCCTGCGCAGGGCCCTGACCTCCACGAGGGCCCACCCTCGCAGGATCCACGACCTCCAGGGGCTGCGGCAGCTCCCGGGGATCGGCGCCTCGCTCGCCGCGCTCGTCGAGCGCCACCTCTGGGCGGCGTCCCCGCCCCCGCCGCCGGCCCCGGACGAGGCCTTCGCCGACGCGATGGCGAGGAGCGAGGAGAAAGAGGCCGCCAGGGAGCGCAGGAGGGCCCAGGCGAGCGGGGGACCGCCGCCCGAGGTGTTGAGGAGCCTCGCCGGCGGGGTCCAAGCCGCCGCTGCTGCCACCGCCGCCGCCGCCGCCGCGGCCCCAGCTCCTCTGGCGCAGACGCCTCCTCCCCGGGCCGCCGCCTACTCCCCCGGGGTCGGCACCGCAGCCTACGCCTTCCTGATCACGCTGCACCACCTGCAGCAGCACGAGGGGAGGGCGTGGATCTCCAAGGCCGACCTCGTCGCCGCCGCTGAGGCCTCGGGGCTGTCGCACACGCCGATCGCGGGCGGCGGGGTCCTGACGGCCTCGGCCGCCGCCGCCGCCTCCTTCTCTGCCGCCGCTTCTGCTTCTGCCGCCGCCGCCGCCGCCGCCGCCGCCGGAGAGTCTGCTGCCGCCAGGAGAGCAGGAGGGGCCCCCGCTCACTACGCCCCCGGGGGCTGGGCGTCCTTCCGCGGCCTCGCCTCGCGCTCGCCGCCGCTCGTCGCAGCCTGGTCGTCGCCGCTGCGGGCGGCGCTGACGAGGGAGGGCGCGCTGCTCGCGCTCGCGCTGCGGGCCGACGCCGCCGCCAGGGGCACGCTCCCGCCGGCCTGGAGGAGGGCCTCGGATGGAGAGAATGGCGGAGGCGCGGCCGGAATCCTCCTCCCGGGCCTGAGGCGCCTCTCGGTCGAAGGGGGCGGAGGAGGAAGCGGCGGCACCGGGGGCGGGAGGAGGGGAGCGGGAGGAGGAGGAGGAGGAGGAGGAGGAGGAGGAGGAGGAGGCGGAGGAGCGTCTCTCTCCCCTCTCTCCCCTCGCCTCTCGAACCCAGCCGGGAGGGTCAGCAGCAGAAGCAGCAGCAGCGGCGACGGCGGCTTCGTTGTCCTTCTGTCGACGGACGACGAAGGAGCCGCAGGCGGAGGAAGCGGAGCAGGCAGCAGCAGGAGGAACGGCGGCGGCGGCAACAACGGACTGTCGAGGCTCGCGCGCGGCTCGCCTCCCGAGTCTGGGCTCCCGCTCGCCTCGCGCGTCGCCGCTGCACACCAGCAGCACAGCCGGCAGCACAACCAGCAGCAGCAGCAGCAGCAGAGGGGCCGCAGGCGCAGACGCTCCTCTCCCGCGGCCGGAGGGAGGCCAAGCAGCGGCGGCCGCGGCGGCTTTGGCGGCGGGAGCCCCGCGGCCGTGATTGTGCTCTCTGACGACGGCGGCGGCAGCGAGACGAGTCCCGCCTCCTCCCTCGCCCGAAAGGAGCAGCAGCAGCGGCTACGGCAGCAGTCGCGTCTCCCCGTCCTCTCCTCCCCGTCGGCGGCCCAGCTCGAGAGGCCCCTGCGGGAGCGGCTGGGTCTCGCCCCGCTGGTGCGGCCGAGGAGGCAGGAACAAGCGCAAGAGCAGGGACAGCAGCAGCAGCAGCAGAGGAGAAGCGGCGGCGGCGGGAGGAGAGACTCCGACGGGCACAGGCCCGCCGTCCCTCCTCCTCATCCTTCTCCTCCTCCTGCTCCCGCTCCTCCTCCTCCTGCTCCCGCTCCTCCCCGGACTGCTGCTGCTACCTCCATTGGGCCCTCCTGTGCCTCCCTCTGGGTGCTTCCGACGCTCTCGCCGCCACCGCCCTTCTTCGAAGAGCCCGGCGGCGGCGGCGGCGGCAGGGAAAACGCCGTGCCGCCGCTGCCTCTCTTTGCAGACGCGGACGCAGCTGCGCTGCCGCCGCCGCCGCGCCTCAGCCACCACCACCGCCACCTCCCCAACCAGCAGCAGCACTCGATCCGCTGCCCTCCGCTCCCGCGGGGCTCCCGCTCCTTCTCGGAGGCCTTCGACCTCGTCCTCGTCCTCGACACGCGGGAGCAGTACGAGGGCGGGCGCGGTGGCGCGGGCGCGGCCTCTGCCCGCACGGACGCCGCGCTGGCCGCGCTCGCCGCCGCCGGGACGAGGGTCGAGAAGAGGCAGCTGCCCGCCGGCGACGCGCTCTGGCTCGCGAGGCCGAAGCCGCGAGGAGGCCAAGGGCAGCCCGGAGGCCGCGAGGAGGAGGCGGGGCAGCAGCAGGGGGACGAGTTCGTCCTCGACGTCGTCGTCGAGAGGAAGCGGGCCGACGACCTCTGCAACTCGGTCCGGTCTGGGCGCCTGGCGAGGCAGGCCGCCGCGCTCAAGGCCTGCGGCCTGCGCCGGGTGGCGCTGCTGGTGGAGGGCGATGCGCGGGCGCTGTGCGCCGGCAGCTTCCTGGGGGGGGGGGGCAGGGGCGGCGGCGGCGGCGCGAACGCCCCGTCCCCTCCCCGCTCCCACTCCTTCTCGGCCTCCGCGCCGGCGAGGGCGGCGAAGATGGTCGCCTCGGCCTCGCACTCGGCCGAGGTCCATGACGGCTTTCTCGTGCTGAGGGCCCCGGGCGGGGCGCCGGACTCGTTCAGGCTCTACGCGGCCCTGACGCGCGAGCTCGAGCGGGCGCTCTGCGCCTGCTCCCCGGGCTCCCCCGCTGCCGCCCTGCCCCCGACCTACCGCGAGTTCTGCTCCGCGGTCGCCGCCAACAAGGAGAGGACCGTCTCGGAGGCCTGGGGCCTGATGCTGACCGCGCTTCCCGGCGTCGGGGCCGCGGCGGCGGGGGCGCTCTCGGCGAGGTGGCCGACGCCGGCGCTGCTGTGGCGGGCGATGAGGGGAGAGGCCGAGAGAGCAGCGGCTCCTCCTCGCTCTGTTTCTTCTTCTTCTTCCGGAGACGGCGCTGCTGCTGCTGCCGCTGCTTCTCGAGCGCTCGCCAGGGCTGCCGTGGTCTCGATGCTCGCCGCCGTCCCTCGAGCGGTGAGCAACGGCGGCGGCGCGAGCGGGGCCCCCGCGGCAGCGGCGGCGGCGGCGGCGACGCTGGGCCGTGCCGCGGCCGCCGCAGCCGTCGACGCGCTCACCGACGGCGGCTCCGCCCTGCTGCCTCCCCGCTCGCCTTCTCCTTCTTCTCCCTTCGGCTTCATGGCGACGATTTGATATTTCTGAGCGTTTTTGAGCGTAACAAGATAATTGAGCTCGGGAAGATGAAGCCTCCGCGAGTCCTCAAGCTCAACCGCTGCGAACTCCGCGCCTTCCCGGCGTTTGTTAGAGGGGAGAGAGAGAGCGAGAGTACAGAAGAGAGAGAAAAGAGAAGAGAGAAGCTGGGGAAACCAAAAGAAGAAGAAACGAAAAAAAAACCCAAAGTGAAACTTTCCGGCTCCAACTTTCCGCACTTTTAATTTTGTTCGTTTTTTTCTTGTTTCTCTCCCTCTTTCCTTTCCGCGAAACCACCTCTCTCTCTCTCTCTCTCTCTCTCTCTCTCTCTCTCTCTCTCTCTCTCTCTCTCTCTCTCTCTCTATCGCAATCGCTCTCTAACGCTCTAACGAGAAGACGCGAAGAAGAAGAAAGGGGCGGAAA
>Ga0315274_10005097_pt1 | contig 19262 bp, 17 predicted proteins | sample YL17G02_20_MG_FD_203700 | JGI IMG/M metagenome (GOLD analysis project Ga0315274, IMG submission 203700) | Sediment microbial communities from Yellowstone Lake, YNP, Wyoming, USA - YL17G02_20 | ecosystem: Environmental > Aquatic > Freshwater > Lake > Sediment | place: USA: Wyoming | collected... | reverse complement strand
GCTCGATCTTGAGGATCCGCTTGAACTCCTCCTCGGCGTCGTCGAGGCGCCCCTCGTTCACGAGGGCGAGGCCGAGATTGTAGTGCCCCTCGATACTCGTCGTGTCGATCTCGAGGCCGATGCGGAACTCCTTGATCGCCTGGTCGCGATCCCCCTCCTCGCCGTACAGCGCCCCGAGGTTGAAGTGCGCCTCGGCGCTCTTGGGATTGTGCTGGACGGCCTTGCGGAACTGGAGGAGCGCCGACTCGCGCTTCCCGGTGAGGTCGAGGATGTAGCCGAGGTTCGTGTACGACTTCGAGTGCGTCGGGTCGATATCGATCGCCTGGCGGTACTGCTCCTCCGCCTCCTCGTACTGGTGATTCTTCGTGTAGGCGACGCCGAGGCGATAGTAGCACTCGGGGTTGTCGCGTTCGAGCGCGATCGCCTTCCGGTGATACCCGATCGCCTCCTCGATGCGTCCCTGCATCTCGAGGAGCCTCCCCATACGGTAGATCGGAAGCGCCCGGCGGGGGTTCATCGCGCGGATCTTCTCGTAGCACTCGAGGGCGAGGTCGTAGCTTCCGACCTGCTCGAGGAGCCCGCACGCCTCCTCGAGGAGCTGCTCGTCGATCCCGGGGGTGGCCATGAGATCCATGAGCACCTGCTCCCCCTTCTTGGGATTCTTGCTCTTGAGGAGATGCTCCGCGAGCTCGAGGATCTCCTCGGGCCGGGCCTCGCCCCCCTCGAACTTCCTCGTCAGGCGCACGACGTCCCTCGTCTCCTCCGCCCCTTCGCCGCGGGCAATCTCTATCAATCTATCCCAACGAAGCACCGAACACCTCCGGTATGGAAATGCCTATAGATGCAGCCTTCCCAAAGGCTAAAGCACTATATCTTGGATGTCAAGATTTTATCGCCCCAGCATGTTGTAGTAGCCGGGATAGCGATACTGGTGGAACTCGAGCCTCATCATGAAATTGTCGCTCGGCTTGAACGTGAGGTCGACGTTCGGAATGAAAAACTGCGGTTGGTTGTAGTCGCTCGTGCTCTTTATGACCGAGCCTACGCCGATATCCCAGTTGAGGCTCAAGGAGGTCGAGAGCTTCAGGCCGAAGTGGCCCATGTAGTAGCCCATCCCGAAAGACTCTATGCCGCCCCCCGAAAAGTACGAGAATCCGGCCGAGGTCGAGAAGCTCAAACCCGGCACGTGGAGAAAAGAGCTGGCCGCCTGCGGATTCAGATAATCGGAGAATACGCTCGGCCGTGCCGGAACGCTCCCGGTCTGGGCGAACGCCGCGACGGAACCGAACACGAGAATCATCGACAGTAGACCCAGCTTCTTCATCATCACGCCGTCACACTCCGTGTCGTTAAAAGATCCCTTATCTTCTCCTTGAGAGGCGCGAGATCGACCGATTTCACGATGTACGCGTCCGCAGCCCACGTCTGGAAGTTGTCCCGGTAGATCGAATAGGCCGAGTTCAGGATCACCGGCAGATGCTTCCGCTGCTTCGCGATCCTCATGAGCGCGTCGATGCCGCTCTCCTCCCCGAGCTTGATATCGAGAACGACGAGATCGGGATTCTCCTTCTCGACCGCCTGGAGCGCCTCGTTGACCGTGGAGGCCGAAACGGTCTCGTACCCTTCCCCGCGAAGTTCCTCGCTGTAGAGCTTCCGCACGTTTACCTCGTCATCGACAATCAATATTTTCGTCATAGACCTTCCCCCTATAATATATGAAAATACCGGGGCCTGCACAATGCCCCGGTATTGATTTTCGCACCAATCCGCACGGGCGGTCAAGTGTTTTTGCGCCGCTGTCCGGGCCCGTTTCGGCGCCCCTATTCCACCTCGATTTCGATCACGACGTTGAGCTGGATCTCCTTGCACAACTGATCCTTCGAGAGGCGAACCGGCACCCGGATCGTCTTCTCCTCGACGACGTCGAGGGGAGGCCGCGGCGGCTCTTTCTCCTTCTCCCTCTGGTGAGTGCGCTCCGCCGCTTCAGCCACGGCGAGTTTCGCCTTGAGCTTTTCCACGGGATCGGAGAGGATATCCCCCGGTTTCGGCTCCGTCTCCGCCGCCGGTCTCTTTTCCTTCTTCTCCTCGCCGTTCAGGTCGACGACGTGGCCGTACTCCTCATATCCGTCGCGCGTCGCGCCGAGGTCGATCCCCTGGGCGGGGCGGTCCTTTTCCTTGAGGACGGTTTCAACAAACTCAGAGACAGACTTGGGCTCCTCTTCTCTCTTCTCCGCGCTGCTTCTATAGTCGCTCTCATCTGTCTCTGAGCTGCGTTCCCGTATGCTCTTTGCGACAACCTCGACCTTCAGGGGTTCGGTCCGGCGCGGCTCGCGCGTCTCATGCCTCTTGTCGGGGTCTTTGAATTCTTCCTGCATGTTCCTCAATACGAGCTTCGCGATCCCCTCGAAGGTCTCGTAGACGCCATTGCCCTTGCTCGCGACCGCCTCGAAGCTCGGGATACGGTTCGGGTTGAGCTCCTTGTCCATGATCTCGCGCTCGAGACGGTTCGGCAGGTCGCGCTTGTTGAACTGCATGACCCAGGGAATCTCCTTGAGGGTCAGCCCGAGGTCGTTGAGGTTGTCCTCGAGGTTCTGGAGCGCTTCCCGGTTGTCCTGCATCCGGTCGGGGGACGAATCCGCGACGAAGACGACCGCGTCCACGCCCTTCAGCACGAGCTTGCGCGTCGCATTGTAATAGACCTGACCGGGGACCGTGTACAGGAGGAATCGGACCTTCATCCCGTTGATCTCGCCGATGTCGATCGGCAGAAAATCGAAGAAGAGGGTCCGATCGGTCCGGGTCTTCATCGAGACCATCTTGCCCTTGCTGTCGCGCGGCAGCTTCGAGTATATGTATTCGAGATTCGTCGTCTTGCCGCTCAGGCCCGGTCCGTAGTAAACGATCTTAGCGTTGATCTCTCCGCCGGCATAATTGAAAACTGCCATACCACTGCCCTCGATTTCTTTACGCCGGGGTGGGATTGCTGCTCACACGTTGTATTGGCACCGAAGCAGCACCTGGAGCAGGCTTCGTGTCACTCGAGCTTGGGTGTTCAATTCGGGTTGCGTACGAAGAAACGCCCACCCCGGCATTTCGATATGAGGGCAAGGAATGTGCCACGGTCAAAGGACGATTACATTTTTTAATGTATTGATTGATAACAAATTGCGCCGCGGCGCCCCGGCGCGGCGCGGGGCAAAAATAAAGCCCTCTCCCGTTATGAGAGGGGGCTCATTGAAAGTGCAACGGACGAGCCCGGCGGGCGGAGGCATCTATGGATTGCTCCGGCAGCCGTGGCCGTAGCAATCGAGCGAAAGATAGGTGATCTTGCCGTCGGTGATGCTGAAATTCTCGGTCCAGCAGAAGAAGGTGTCCGGCAGCTGTATGTGGAGGTTGCTCTTCGCGTAGATCGTATGCGACCCGGCCGCCACATCGAGAAGTGAAGCGCGCTGGCTCGTGAATGATCCGAAGTAATTGTTGTCTATCCAGACCTCGGCGTTGAACGGGAGACAGTGCGGGAACGTAAGCTCCAGGCCCGTTTGCTGGACGGTCGCCGCCTTCTCGCCGCAGCCGAGCAACAGGAACAGAACCAGCACTGTCAATGCAAAAGCACCGATCCGGACCATCGATACCTCCTCTAATATTACCGGAGATCCTTGTTACAAGGATCCGCTCGATTCTTCTCGTGAAATGTAACAAACGGCGGGCGGTTCCACAATGGAAAAATGGGCTTTTCAGTACGGCAGGAGCTTCGCGCCGCACCAGGGGCAATACTCGTAGAGGCTGCTCGCGCTCTTTCCGCAGGCGCAGGCGATCTCGCAGGCCGAGTCGCCGTCCGTTCTCTGGCCGAGGGGATTTCTCCGGATTTCCCTGAGGCGATCGTAGAGCTCCTGCCCTTTCGAGAGCACGAACTCATACCTGCGGCTGGCGACCACGATGATCCGCGGGTGCAGGTCCCCCCGCTCGATCGAGACGTCGGTGATCGCGCACACGTCGATCTCGACGTTCTTGATCCCGAACGAGGCGTCGAAGGGAAATACCTGGAAATAGAGGTGGCGATCGGTAAGCTCGAGCATGCCTCGGGCGGCAATCGGCTTGCTCACGAAATACATCGCTTTTTGCATGAAAAGAGTTGTTTCACTTGTAAGCTGCAATACAAAAACCCCCTTGGCCGATGCTCCAACGAATCGTGCCAGAACCGTGCCATCTTAAGGGGCTTGACAACGGCGCAGGGGCGAAACTATGCTTGCCGAAACCGTGAAAGATATTGGAAAGCTGACCTTTAGATTTATTGCATCTCTTGTGAATGCGGCTCCCGGACCCGTGAGGGGGTTCATCGTTGAGGTTTGCGCGTTTTCGTTCTACGCCGCTTCATCGCTCAAGAGGAGAAATGTAGCGGGGAATCTCGCGGCGGCAGGCAGGCCTGCGACGCGCTCGAATGTCTACGACATATTCAGGCTCCACACGACGAACATCGTCGAGATGTTCGCCTCGAGCCGCTGGCGCGACGAGAAGCTGGGCGAGTGGTTCGAGCTCGAGGGGCGCGAGGAGCTCGATCGGGCGCTCGCCGGGGGGCGCGGGGTCATCCTCGTCACCGCTCATCTCGGGAGCTGGGAGCTCAGCGCTCTCTACATCCGGTCGCTCGGGTACAGGCTCCACGTGGTCGCGGGGGTCCAGATGAACAGACTCCTGACGGGCGCCGTGAAGGAAGCGAAAGAAAAGCGCGGGATCGAAGTGATCAATCCGGACGATTCGGGCCGGAAGTATCTCAAGGTCCTTCAGTCGAACGGCATCCTCGCGCTCCTCGTCGATGGGAACATCTATACGGGGGGCGTGGATTGGCCGTTCTTCGGGAGACCGACGCATCTGCCCGACGGCCCCGTGAGGCTCGCGAAGGCCTCGGGTGCGCCGGTCCTCGGAGGGTACTGTAGGCGCATCGGGAACAAGAGATTCAAGATCCGCTTTGAATGCATCATGGATGCCCGAGAGCTCGAGACGCTGAGCGAGCGCGAGGCGCTCGTGAAGATGTACGGCGCCGTCGAGCGCTTCATCGGGGAGAACGCTGACCAGTGGTGCGTATTCAGGCGCATCTGGGGAGATTGAAGCCGTGAAGATCGGCATCGTAACGCAATCGTACTACCCGCGTCCCGGCGGCGTGACGGAGGTCGCACATTTCAGCGCGCAGGAGCTGCGCAACCTCGGACACGACGTTACGATCATCACGACGCATTACTCGGGCGCGGAGCGTCCCGAGGCGGGCGTCATACGGATCGGGCGCAACGTGCTCGTCCCCGTGAACGGCGCCTGGGTCAACATGACGGTCGGCCTCGGTCTCCGCGGAGAGCTCGAGCGCATCTTCGAGCGGGAGCGATTCGACATCATCCACGCGCACTGCCCGCTCGTGCCGACTCTGCCCCTCCTGTCTCTCGGCGCCGCCCGGCCGGATCAGAAGGTGGTCGGCACGTTCCACGCGGCGGCGGATAAGAACGTATTCTACAAGTTGTTCAGGAGGCCGCTCGCGAAGCGCGCGAGGAGGCTCGACTGCCGGATGGCGGTCTCCGAGGCGGCGCGGGAGTTCGTGAGCATGTACTTCCCCGGAGACTACGAGATCGTCCCGAACGGGATCGACTGCCGGCGCTTCAGGCCGGATCTCGAACCGATCGAGCGGTTCCGTGACGGACGCCTCAACGTCCTCTTCGTCGGGAGAATGGACCCGCGAAAAGGCGTTCCCTATCTCTGCAAGGCGATGCCGATGATCGCGCGCGAGCTCGAGGGCCGAGTGCGCTTCCTCATCGTGGGCGAGAAGGGGCTTCGCGCCGCCCTTTGTCCGAAGCCGGTCAATATGCGCGGCGCTGAGATCGTCTGGGTAGGACGCGTCTCCCCCGAGGAGCTTCCCCGTTACTACGCCACGGCGGACATCTTCTGCTCGCCGGCGACCGGCCGGGAGAGCTTCGGCATCGTGCTCCTCGAGGCGATGGCCTCCGGCGTGCCGATCGTCGCCTCCGACATACCCGGCTATCGCACGGCGCTCGCCCCGGGGCGCGAAGGGCTCCTCGTCGAGCCGAGGAACGCGAGCGAGCTCGCGCGGGGGATCGTGACGCTCGCGCGGGATCCGCACCTGAGGCGCGATCTCGCTCTCCGCGGTAGGGAAAAGGCGCTCCACTACGACTGGCCGCTCGTCGTTCGCCGACTCGAGGCGATCTACCGGAGCGTACTCGGCGAGGACTCCGGGCGCGATTCGAAAACACTTCGCTACTCGCGGGCGCGCGCGTGAACAGGGCAACGGCAAAGCAGCTTCCGATCGTCTTTTTCACGATGTTCTGCGCCGCGCAGGCCGTCTCCCTCTTCGGCGACAGGCTCAACAACTTCTCGTTGATGGCAATCATCAACAACTTCGCCGACAACCCCTCGATGACCCTTTCGAAATTCTACCTCGCGATGACGCTGCCCCTCTTCCTTTTGGCCCCTCTCGTCGGGGCGCTCGTCGACCGGCTTAACAAGCGGTGGATCCTCGTCGTGACCGATCTCTGCAGGGCCGCGCTCACGTGCATGATCCCCGTTCTCTATATCAGGACCGGGGACTTCTTCCCCGTCATGGCGATCGTCTTTCTTCTGGCGACGGGGAACCTCTTTTTTCTCCCCGCGAAATCGGCCCTCATCCCGGAGCTCGTCTCCCGGGAGCAGCTTCTCCGGGTCAACTCGATCCTCTGGGGCACCGGGATCGCCGGGCTCATCGGCGGCTTTCTCGGCGGCGGAATCATCTACGATTTCTTCTCATGGCCCGCGTGCTTCTACCTCGACGGCGCGAGCTACTTCATCTCGGCGTCCCTCATCCTCGGCATCGCCCTCCACGGAATGAAGGAGAGATCCGTCGAGACGAACGCGGCAACCTACCACCCCGACCTCCCGAAGGCGCTCCTCGAGGGAATCCACGCGATCCGGACCTCTCCGCTCCTTCTCAGGCCCATCGGAGTCCAGAGCCTGCTCTTCGTCGGCGGCGGCGGCTTCTCCGTGCTCGCGCTGCCGCTGATAAAAGAGGTTTCAGCCCCGGGGAGCTCGCTCCCGCTGAGCGTCGCGGGGCTCTCGCTCGGAATCGGCATGGGCCTTGGCTCCTTCATCTCGAGCCGGCTCGAGCTCGGCACGCGGGTCAAGGAAAGATTCGAGGCGGCCTTCTTCGCACTCATCGTCCCCGCGACCATGCCGATCGCTCTCGGGCGCGGCCTCCCGTCCATCGTCGTCGGCGCCTTTCTCGCCGGCGCAGCCGCCTCCCCGCTCATCGTCATCGCGGAATCCGAGCTCCAGCGTGAGATCCACGAGTCGATGCGCGGGAGGGTGTTCGCCTTCCGTGAGATCATCACGAAGAGCTTCTTCATCGTTTCCTCGTTCCTTTTCTCGTGGCTCGCCGGATTCGCGGGCAAAAGGGCGCTCATACTCGTCCTTGGTCTTTTTCTTGCATGCACCGGTATTCTCTGGATAACCATGAGGGGGTCAGGATGCAGATCACAGAAAAGATACTGAGGGAAGTCTTCAATCGCCTGCTCAACACCGAGCCCAAGGACGAGGTGGTCCAGAAGCTCACGATGGTGGTCGAGGGGATGATGGAGAAATTCCAGGGCACCTTCGAGCTCGACACCGTGCAGAAGCAGAACACCTTCCGCGCGATCGTCTGCAGCATGCTCGTACACGGCTGGGGCGTCGGGATGCACCCCTTCAACCACCCCGACAAAAACCTCGACGGCGGGACTCTCGACGTGCGCGTGAGCAAGGACATCCTCATTCCGCTCGAGCACATCAAGGCGCTGCGCTACGTCCAGAAGGACGAGCAGGGGCGCGTGAAAAAAGTCCTCTTCGAGCCCGACCAGGATGAGCGCGTTCGCGGGCATATCGACAAGCTGCTCGACAGAATCGTTCGCGAAAAATGGGGGGACAGCTGAGGCGGAAGGTTACGGGCAGACGTCGTTGAGGGGATTGATCCTCTCCATCTCGAGGAGGCGGCCCCCCTCCTTGAACGCAACCTTGTCCATGAGCTCCCGCATGAGATAGATGCCGCGGCCCGAAGGCTTATGCAGATTTTCCCGCTCCTTCGGGTCGCTCGTTTCATCGACCGCGAAGCCTTCCCCCTCGTCCTCCACCTGCACGAAGAACCGGTGGCAGCTCACGTAGATGCGGACGTGGACCTTGAGGTCTTCCCGGTTCTTGTTTCCGTGTACGATCGCATTGCTCAGGGCCTCATCCATGACGAGCGGCAGATTGACCTTGCTGTCCTCGACCGGAAAGCCGAACTCGTTCGCGAGGAACGAAACGAGCCGGTTCACACCGAGGATGCGCGAGAGCTTGCTCGGAATCAGAAAATCGAGGCGGACCTGACCCTCCTTGATGACGTCGGCGTTGCGCGGGAACGGTATTTCGCCGCTCGTTCGGCCGTTGAGGACCTGCTGCACGTCCCCCTTGGCGAAGGGGGGCTGGAGCACCGCGTTCACGCCGAGCGTGAGGTACGTGAGATGGTCCTTCTCGGTGCATTCCCTCGCTATGATGTAGAGCGGACTTTCGAGCCGGGCGAGCCGGATGAGCCGCGTCTTCTTCGAGTCGTACTTGCGCTTCGGGAGGAACATGAGGAGATTCGAGGCGCCGCTGTCTGCCTTGACGGCCTTGAGAAACTTTGAAAAGGTGTCGAATTCGCGGACCTCGACGCCCTCTGGCAGCTTCGCCGCGGCGAAGAACTCGTCGCGGAGCTGGGGCTGGAGATTGAGAATATTGAGAGAGATTCCTTCCACGCTCACAACTCAGAACACCTTCCGCCCATCGGCGAGAATCTCGTTCAGAGCATCACGGAAATAGTCGGTCGACTCGACGACGGTCGGGCCGACCTTCTCCTTGTAAGCCTCCCAGGCCTTCTTGATCTCGGGACCGAGAACGGCCATGAGGTCGCCCCTCGCGAGGGCCTTGTCCCGCTTGTCCTTGTTGTAGACGAGGATATCACTGACAAAGACGCGTGCCAATCTCTTTGAACGCTCTTTTTTCTTTCGGGTGTCGCCGTCCTCGGCAGGCCTCTCCCTCATCGCCGCGTGGGGTTTCTCCTCCGCGAGCGCCGCTTCTTCTTCCATCGGCTGCGCCATTCGTCCGGCGAGCGCGGAGAGCGACTGCTCGAGCGAGGCCCATTCGCTCTTCTGCGACTCGACGACCGGCGCCTCCGCCATGAATCCGCTCGTGGAGGCGGTCTCGAACACCGACGTGTCGACGGCCGGCAGCAGCCGCCAGACGTTGCGGCACTTCGGGCATCTCACGCGGATCCCCTGGTAAGGCACCTTTTCGTCACTGAGGAGATACTTCGTCTTGCATCCATCGCATGTGACGATCATCGTTCCCGTTCCTCCGGATGAATTTCCCGCCGGACCTCGATCCTAGAGTTCCAGCTCCCTGGATATGCCGCTCATCGCATCGATCGAAATCTTGAAGAACTCGTGCAATTCGAGACCCAGCTCGTTACAACCTGCAATCGCTTCGCGGCTTGCACCCGCCGCGAACCGCTTTTCCTTGAACCGCTTTCCCACGAAGTCAGGGTCGATACCCGCGATGCTCTTCGTCGGGTGCATAAGGGCCGATGCAACTATTAAGCCAGTTACCGGGTCGATGCAGCATATCGCCTTGTCCATGAGCGAGTTGCGCTCACGGTGCCTCGCGTGCGCGAGGATCGCATTCTTGACCTCTCCAGGGACATCGAGGCCCTCGAGCATCTCGATCGTCAGGCGCCCGTGACGTTCCGGGGAATTCATCGTCTGCTCGTAATCGAGGTCGTGGAGAAGGCCGGCGAGCCCCCAAAGATCCTCGTTCTCGGCGAACCGCGCGGCGACCGCGCGCATAATCGTCTCGACGGCGAGCGTATGCTTAACGAGATTCTTCTTGGTGAGATTCGCGTTCACGAGCCCCATCGCCTCTTGTCGCGAAAGCATTCGGTGCCTCCTTCAGCCTCCGCCGGCCGGCGCCGACCGCGGCTTGGTCATCCGATCTCGGCCAATTCCATTCTCGGTTTGTAGTACTGCCTAAAATAATCCGCGACCGCCCTGTTCTGGGCATGCGAGAGCTCGGGATCCCGCTCGAGCAGCCGCTCGCTCTCGTCCCACGAGAGCTGGACGAGCTCGTGATCGCTCAGGGGATTGATCAGCTTGAATTGCGGGTAGCCCGATTGGCGGAAACCCCATATCTCCCCGGGCCCGCGGAGCCTGAGATCCTCCTCCGCCACCTCGAAACCGTCGTCGTGCGAGGCGAAGAACGAGAGGCGCTCCCGCGCGAGAGCGCCGACGTCTCCGCCGAGAAGGAGGTAGCAGAATCCCTCCTTCCCCCCACGGCCCACGCGCCCGCGGAGCTGGTGAAGCTGCGCGAGGCCGAACCTCTCGGGATTGTTCACGAGGAGGATCGAGGCGTTCGGGATATCGACGCCGACCTCGATGACGGTCGTCGTCACGAGGCCGAGGATCTCGCCTTTTCTGAAGAGATCGATCGCCCGCGATTTCTCCTCGAAGCTCATGCGCCCATGGAGAAGGCCGAGCGGGAACTCGGCGAACTCCTCGCGCTGGAGCCTCTCGAACTCCTCGGTCGCCGCGAGGAAATCGCTCTTCTCGCTTTCCTGCACGAGCGGGTAGAGAATGAAGGCCTGCCGGGCCTCCCGGAACGCGGCCCGGAGCTCGTCGTAGACCCGTTCGCGTTCCTCCGCCGCGACGATCCCCGTGCGCACATGCCGTTTCCCGGCGGGGAGCTCGTCGATGATCGAGAGATCAAGGTCGCCGTAGACGGTCTGCGCGAGGCTCCTCGGGATCGGTGTCGCGGTCATGACGAGGAAGTGCGGCACGAGATCCCCCTGCCCGAATTTCGCGCGCTGCTTCACCCCGAAGCGGTGCTGCTCGTCGATGACGGCCAGCCCGAGCTGCCTGAATGCGATGACCTCCTGGACGAGCGCGTGCGTGCCGACGACGAGATCGACGCCCCCCGCACGAAGGGCCTCCTGGATCCGAAGCTTGTCGGCCCTCGGCGTCGAGCCGATAAGGAGCTCGATCCTGATCCCGAGCCCCTCGCAGTAGCTCGTCGTCCGCTCGTAATGCTGCATGGCGAGGATCTCGGTCGGCGCCATGAACGCGGCCTGGTATCCCTTCCCGACGGCGAGCATCGTCGCGGCGAGCGCGACGACCGTCTTGCCCGAGCCGACTTCCCCCTGAAGCAGCCGGTTGAGGCCCCTGTTCTCGACGTCCGAGCGGATCTCGCCAAGGACGCGCCGCTGCGCCGTCGTGAACTCGAACGGCAGAGCCGCCAGAAATCTCTCGAGAAGCGGATGCGGCGGCGCGACGGGCGGGCGCTGCCTCTTCTTCGTGATGCTCGAGCGCCTCTCCTTGAGGAGGAGGTGCAGAAAGAAGACCTCCTCGATCTTGAACCGCCTCCGCGCGCGCTCGAGATCGTCGTACCCGTCGGGGTAATGCACCTGCCGGAAGGCTTCCTCCCGCGGAGGAACTCCGAAGGCCTTCATGAGGGCGGGGGTGAGATTTTCGCGGATGTGGCCGGCGCATTTCTCAAAGGCCGCCATCACGATCTTCCGCATCATGCGCTGGGAGATGCCGGCGGTGAGCGGATAAACGGGCACGATTCTCCCCGCATGGAGGAGCGATTCGGTGAGATCCCCCCCGATGACCTCGTATTCGGGGGAGACGATCTGACGCTGGTCGCGGTAGAGCCCGAGCTCCCCGCTCACGACGACGCGCTCCCCCTGCTTGAAATACTTCTCGAGGTAGGGCTGGTTGAAGAAAACGAGGCTCACAACCCCCGTCTCGTCGCCGACGGCGACAGTGAGAATCGTCCGGCCGCGCCGGGCCTTTCGAAGGGAAACCGCGAGGATGGTCGCGATGAAGGTCGCCGGTGCGCCGAGGGAGATCTTTCCGACGGGGACGAGGTCGCGGCGGTCATAGTAGGCCCGCGGGAAATGCGAGACGAGATCCTCGACGGTCGTGATGCCGAGCCGCTCGAGGAGCACCTGGCGGGCAGGCCCCACCCCCTTGATGAACTGGCTGCTTTCCTCGAGCACGCCTCGCTGCCGGTGTCGCGCGTCCATACTATCGTGTTTCCATATTTAACTTGCCAAACCCGTTCATTTCTCTTACATTAATCGAGCTTTTCGGCAATCAGGAGGATATCAGATGTCTAAAGAATGCGCCATATGCGGAAAGCGGCCGATCACCGGACACCAGATCAGCCACGCCCATAACGTGTCCAAGCGCCGGTGGCTGCCCAATCTGCAGAAGATCCGCATCGAGATCAAGGGGAAGCCCCAGACGGCATACGTGTGCGCCCGCTGCATCAAGAGCGGCACCGTGAAAAAGGTGTAAGCGCGCTCTTTTCACGAGGCCCCCGCGGCGGATCCCCGTTCAATCGCCTCGAAGCGTTTGTAAAGTGTTCCGCGACGCACAGGACCCGAGATTCCATCCCACGGGAATGGAGTTTCGGGTCCCTTCTTTTCGTGGGGAAAGCGTTCGTTCACGCCCGCTATCTTAAGCGCCTTTTTCCACGGCAGCCCCCCCTCGACGTGATGCACAATCGCGAGCCCCAGCCCCTCGTCCCCCGTCGAGAAGAGCGCCTGCCGAACCGCCGAGCGTACCGATTTGATCTGCACGCCGAGCCCGAGCTTCCGCAGCGTCTTCTCGAGCTCGTGCTGACGCCTGACGAGCTCACGCTCGTCCTCCATCCCGAAAAACTGCAGCGGCGTCCACGCCTTGGGAACGAGCGGATTCGCGTGCACGCTGAGGTGTCTCCCGCCGATCGCCTCCCTGAAACGCTCCAGGAAGACCCTCGTATCGAGGAGAGCGGCCTCGTCCTCACCCGGGACGCCGAACAGGAGATACAGGGTGAAATGCGAGACACCCGCCGCGCGGAGGCGCGCCGCGGCGTTGAAGTAAACCTCGTCCGCCACCTTCTTGCCGAGGGCATAGCGTAGGCGCTCGCTCCCCGACTCCGGTGCGAGGCTCACGCTCGCCGTGCCGATCTCCCCGACGAGCCGGACCTTCTCGTCGTCGAGATCCTCGGCGCGGAGCGAGCTGAACGAGACGGCGATACCCTTCGATACGAGGAACTTCACGATCGGCACGAAGTCGGGGTTCGCGGCGACGGCCGTGCTCACGAGACCGATCCTCGCGACCGGGGCGGGAAGCTCGCGGAGCAATCCCTCGAACGCGGCGAGCGGCATGAAACGGAAGGGTCGGTAGAGCGACGTCGCCAGGCAGAAGGCGCATGCTCCCGGGCAGCCGCGCCCCGACTCGACGAGGAGCGTGTCGGGAAACGCACTCTCGCTCGTGACGACGGCCGACCTCGGAAAACGGGTGAGCGCGGCGGGCTCGCTGAAGCTCACTCCCGCGCGGGAGTATCCCGGCACGAGCATCCCCGGGATTCTTGCGAGGCTCTCGAGGACGGCGCGCGGCTCGCCGGCTCCCTCCCCCTCGATCACCCGGATGATCCCGTCGAGCGTCCCCTCCCCCTCGCCGATCGAGATCGCATCGGCGATCGCCGCAAGCGGCGCCGGGTTCGCGCTTACAGCGGGCCCCCCCGCAATGACGAGGGGCCGGCCCCCGCGTTTCTCCCGGAGCGCGTGCACCCCCGCCCCGTGGAGCATTCGAACCACGTTGATATAATCCTCTTCGTAAGAGATCGAAAGAAAGATGACGGGCTTCGAGGCGAGGGGGGATCCTGATTCAAGTGTTACAGGAGATGTATCAGAAAACACCCTTTCAATGCGTAAGTTACGAGATTGTCGTAGGCCGTGATACAGGAAATGAAAGCCGAGGTTCGCCATCCCGACTCTGTACGGCGCGGGATAGCCCGCCGCGCACGCCGCCGCGTATCGCACCGGCTGAAGAAACGTATCAGTATAGGTTTCCTTTGCCAGAAGCGATCGCTTATCCAGTCTCCCGGATCTCAAAGCGCCTTTACGACGAGGACGGTCATATCGTCGGCCTGCTGGGCGGACCCCGTGAACCGCTTCACGTCTTCGATGATTCTGGTCTTGATTTCCCGTGCCGGGAGCATCGAGGTGTCCATTCTCTCGAGGAGCTTCCTCAAATGAGCATAGTCGTAGAATTCCTTGGCGTTGTTTTTAGCTTCGGTCACGCCGTCGGTGAAAAGAACGAGCACGTCCCCCTTTATGATCCGCATGCTTCCTTCCTCGTACACGGTATCCTGCAATGCGCCGAGCGGCAGACGCGACCCCGTGCTCTCGACGAGGCGGACCGAACCGCCGCTCTTGTACAGCGGATCGAGGAACCCCGCATTCGCATAGGTGAACGTCTTCGATGTCACGTCGAGGGCGGCGAGCCAGAGCGCGGTATAGGTCTGTTCATTCGTTTTTGCGAACAGCGGACGGTTCAATCCCGTCAGCGCCTCGCGGGGGGAAAAGGATGCATCCGCTTTCGACGAGATCATGCCGCTCGACATGACCGCGATCATCGCCGCCTTCATCGCCTTGCCCGATACGTCGCCGATCGCGACGCCGAACTTCGTTTTCTGATCGTTGAGCCAGAAATAGTCGAAGAAATCCCCCCCGACTTCGGCGGCGGGGATGCAGATTCCGGAAATATCGAAGCCTTCGACCGAAGGGTCTGAATGCGGCATGATGGACATCTGCGCATCGTGCGCCGCCTGAAGCTCCGCCTGCATGAGGACGGTCTTCAATCTTCTCCGGTACCAGAGGAGCACGACGACCACGACGGAGAGAATCGCGAGCCCCCTGAACCACCACGTCCGCCAGAACGGCGGGGTTATCGTGATGCCGATCGCCACGCCCGTTTCATTCCAGACGCCGTCGTTGTTCGCCCCCTTGACCTTGAACGCATATTTCCCGGCGGGAAGCGTCGTATATTTCGCGAAGCGCTTGCTCGCATCGGTATAAACCCAATCCTTGTCCAGACCCTCCATCTTGTACGCGTAGAGGTTTTTCATCGGCGCGGTGTAGTCGAGGGCGGCGAATTCGAACGAAAAGACATAGTCCCGGTACGAAAGCTTCAGATGAGACGGGGATCCATCCAGTTTGACTTCCCGGTTCAGCTTGGAGAAAGACGTGATGACGATCGGGGGAACGTAGGGATTGCTTTTGATATTCTCCGGATAGAAGGCGTTGAAACCGTTTATCCCGCCGAAAAACATCTCGCCGCTCCGGCTCTTGAAATAGGCGCCGGCGTCGAACTCCTTGCTCTGGAGACCGTCCTGCACACTGTAATTCTTGAATCTTTCCGTTCTAGGATTGAAGCGTGAAAGACCGTCATTTGTGCTGATCCAGAGGTTGCCCTCGTCATCTTCAAGGACTCCGTAGATTGTATTTCTGGCGAGGCCGTCTTCTTCATCATAGCTTTTGAATGTCCCTTCGGAGCGATCGAATCTGCTCAACCCGCCACCCCAGGTGGCGATCCACATAACACCCACCCTCGATTCGTAGATCGACATTAGAAAATCGTTGCCGATGCTCCGCGGATCGTCGGGATTCGTTCTGAACGCCGTGAATCGCCCCGTCCGCCTGTCGAATCTGTTGAGACCGCCGCCCTGCGTTCCGACCCATACGACGCCCGAACTATCCTCATAGACCACCCTGACGAAATTGTTGCTCAGACTGGTCGAATCATGCGGATTGTTCCGGTACCGGGTAAACGTCCCCGACCTTATATCGAATGAGTTCAATCCGCCCCCGTTTGTCCCGATCCAGAGCAGGTCGTTACGGTCCTGGAAGATGCATCTGATCTCATCGTGGCTCAGGCTGTTTGGATTGTCCGGATCGTTCCGATATGCGGTGAATTGCCCGGTCTTTCTGTCGAACTTGTCTATTCCTCCGCCATTGGTTCCGAGCCAAAGCATGCCGGAACGGTCCTCTACGATGATTCTCACGATATCATTGCTCAGGCTGTGGGGATTGTTCGGATCATGACGGTAGTGCGTGAATCGGTTTGAGCGCCGATCGAACCTGTTCAATCCGCCGCCGTGAGTACCGATCCAGAGAATTCCTTCTTTGTCTTCGTAGATTGACCACACGATATCGTGGCTCAGGCTGTTCGGATTGTTCGGATCGCGCCGGTAATGCGCGAATTGTTTTCTCTTTGTGTCGACCTTGTCGACTCCGCCGCCCCACGTCCCGATCCAGAGCACTCCCGATCGATCCTCGCAGAAAGCATAGATCTCGTCGAAGCTCAACGTGAGCTGATCGCACGCATCGTGTTGATACGATTGAAACCGGCCCGTTTTCCGATCAAATCGATCGAGGCCCCCGCCATTGGTGCCGACCCAGAACCCCAAGCGCGTATCTTCGTAGATCGAATACACAGAGTTGTGGCTCAGGCTCTGTGGATCGCCGGGGATGGCGCGATACCGGGTGAATTCATCTCTCTGCGCATCGAACTTGTTCAGTCCGTCCTCGGTGCCGATCCAGAAAACGCCCTCCCGATCGACGTAAAGCGCCCTGACGGCATTATTGCTCAAGCTCCTCGGATTATTGCGGACGGTGCGGTAGCGCTTGAATCGCCCGGCGGCCGGATCGAGTCGATTCAATCCGTCCTCGGTGCCGACCCAGAGAAATCCGGATCTGTCCTCGCATATCTCCCGGATGATGCTATGACTGAGGCTTCCGGAATCATTCGGGTCATGTTTGTATTGGGTGAACCGCCCCCCTGCGCGATCGAATCTGTTCAATCCGTCTTCCGTTCCTATCCACAGGGTGCCATGGCTGTCTTCATAGATCGCTCTGACCATGTTGCTGCTGAGGCTTTGCGGATCGTTCACGTCCGCCATGTAGCGCGTGAATTTCTCCGTTTCGGGATCGTAGCCGTTGAGACCTCCGTTGAACGTCCCGATCCAGATGAGACCCGTGTGATCTTCGCAGAGCGCGAGCACGTTGTTATGACTCAAGCTGTTCGCGTCCTGCGGCTTCTGTCGGATCACGGTGAATTGATATCCGTCGTACTTGTTCAGGCCATCCTGGGTGCCGAACCACATGAATCCCCTGCGATCCTGGATGATGCATTCCACGATGCTCTGCGAAAGCCCCTGCTCGATGGAAAGGTGCTCGAAAATGACCGTCTCCTCCTGAGCGGCACAGGGAGGCGGCGCACCGATCATGCCCACGGCCGCCGCGAAGAGGGAAATGCGCAGAATCGCGCACCAAGGGCGCCGTTTCGATCCGGATGCGCTGGCCGCGCGGTTCATTGATCCAAACTCCTTTTGTACGATTCGGCGGGAAACAACGGGAAGCTCGCCTCAGCGGTTTTCAAGGTTAAGGAGACCGCGGCCGAGAAGATTCCGGGCGAGGACGTTCTCCGGGTCGTGGTCGATGAGCTTTTTCAACAGCTCCTCGGCTTCCGCCTCGCGTCCCTGGTTGCGGAGCGTAAGGGCGAGCGAGAGGTTCGCTTCGCTGTATTCAGAGTTCACGCCGAGGCTTTGGCGGTAGAAACCCTCGGCCGCCTGGAGCTCACCGCGGTAGAACTTGATGTCCCCGAGGATCTTGAAAAGGTCGGCGAAATCGGCTTCGGGCGGATCGAGCATCCGCTCGGCGGCCTCGTAGTCGCCGGTCCGTATCATGATGTGGGCGAGCTTTTCCTTTGCCCGCAGAAAGCGGGGATTGATCTCGAGCGAATGCCTGAAGAAGCGTTCCGCGTCGGCGAGCTGGTTCATGCGCAGGTAGCATTCTCCGATGAAGTAGAGAATATCGGCGCTCTCTCCTCCCGCGTCGAGGATGTCTCTCAGAACTCGCATCGCCTCCTCGAGGTTCCCCTCGCGCAGGTGCACGAGCGCGAAGCTCAGGTCGACCGCGCCCTTGTGCTCCTCCCCCTTCATTGCGTCGGAGAGGTATTCGATCGCGCGCGTGCGGTCGCCGAGCGCGTACAGAAGGAGACCGTAGTAGTAGCGCGCCTTGCCGTAGCCCGGCGAGAGCTCGAGCGCCCGCTCGAGGGCGAGCCGCGCCCGGTCGAGCTCGCCGAGGAAGAAATAGGTCGAGCCGAGGAAGCACTGGAGATCGGCATAGTCGGGTGTGATGGCCGCCGAGCGCTCGAACTGTTCGATCGCCTCGCGGTAGTGTCTCTCGTCGAGGAGCGCGATGCCGAGGTAAAAGTGCGCCTCGGCGTAGCGGGGATTGATCGAGATCGCGGCCTCGAGATCGCGGCGCGCGTCCGCGTGCTCCCCCGCGCGAAGGTGCGCGAGCGCGAGCTTGAAGCGAACGTCCGCGTAATCGGGGTGAACCTCGGAGGCTGCCGCGAACGCCCGGGCGGCGTCCTCGAAATTGCCCGTGTTGTAAGCCTCGATCCCTTCCAAGAGGGCGCCGTCGAACTCCGAATCGATCCGGATCACCTGCTTGAGCGCGCTGAGTGGGGGAATGTCGGTCTCGCGCCCCGCGAGGTGGTCGCTCAGGAACTTGCTGATCGGGCTCGGGCTCTCCGAACCCATCTTGAGCGCTTTGGCGAAGATCAGGTCCGCCTCGTCGCGGTCCCCGCGTTCGTAGAGAACGATGCCGAGGTAGCAGATCGCCTCGAAATAGTTCGGGTTGAGCTCGACCGCCTTGCGCAGGCTCGCGATCGCCTCGTCAAGACCGCCGAGCCGGTGATGGATGACACCCATGCGGTAATAGATGTCCGGGTAGGTCGGATTCTCCGCGACCGCCTTCTGGAAGTGGATGAGCGCGTCGTTCGGGTCGCCGGCAAGGAACTTCGCCGTGCCGATGTGGGCGTGCGCTTCGGCGGCGTAGAACATCCCGAGGGCGTAGAGCGGGTCGTTCTTGCCCGCCTTGGGGATCGCCTTCTCGAGCTGCGCCACGGCGAGCTCGTACTTGCCCTCGTTGTAGAGCCTGATTCCGAGCTCGTACTCGGGATTCTTGTTAATGCCGAATATCTTTCCCCATAGGGACACGCTTCGCCCCCCTCGTCAGTCGAGCTGCTTGCGCAAGAACGTCGGGATGTCGAGGTTCGGCTCGTGACAGGCGCCGAAGTTCACCGCGTTGAGACCGACGCCCGTACGCGCGAGATTGCCGATCTCGACCAGCGTGGGCGCCCCGTCGAGATCCCTGATGTTAATGATCTCGGCGCTTTTCGGCTCTGCGAAGACCTCCGGCTCCCGGACCGGCATGATCTCGCGTTCGCGAGGCTCGAAACCGGTGGCGATAACGGTGACCTGGATCTCGTCGCCCATTCCCTTGTTCACGACCGCACCGAAGATCACGTTCGCGTCCTCGCCCGCCTCCTGGCTGATGACCGAGGTCGCCTGGG
>Ga0315274_10005096_pt1 | contig 19263 bp, 16 predicted proteins | sample YL17G02_20_MG_FD_203700 | JGI IMG/M metagenome (GOLD analysis project Ga0315274, IMG submission 203700) | Sediment microbial communities from Yellowstone Lake, YNP, Wyoming, USA - YL17G02_20 | ecosystem: Environmental > Aquatic > Freshwater > Lake > Sediment | place: USA: Wyoming | collected... | reverse complement strand
CTTTGGACTCGCTTTTCCCTCCTCCCCATGATCCAATCGGGCCATGCGGCGACTCAGCCTCCAACTCGACGTGCGATTGGCGGACGGATACAGAAGCCCGTCCCAGCGTGCGCGAAGGCTGACGGAAGGGTGGTTTGCGGAGAACATGTATTGTGCCGCGTGTCCGAACGACCGCTTGGAACGGACGCGCGGCAGTACGGAAGTAGTGGATTTTCTGTGTCCGGGGTGCGGGGCCGAGTATCAGGTGAAGGCGAAGGCGGGGGCACTGGGCGCGAGGCTTCGCGATGCGGCCTACCGGCCGATGATCCGGCGGGCGAAGGCGAACCGAAGTCCGCATTTTGCATTTCTTGCGTATGACAATCTCGCATGGCGCATTCGCGGATTGCTTCTTGTGCCAGGGCATTTCATCACGCCGGATGTTATTGAACGCTGTAAGCCGCTTAAAGCCACAGCGCGGCGGGCGGGATGGGTGGGGTGCAACATTCTGGCGAACCGTATTCCTGCCGATGGTCGCCTGGCGGCGGTCGATGACGGCCGCGTTGTTCCTGTGGACGAGGTGCGTGCCGGGTGGGGGCGTTTCGCATACCTTGCGAAGGCAAAGGCCGACGAGCGCGGCTGGACGGTGGACGTTCTGCGATGCGTTCGGGCGCTCGGCGCGCGGGAGTTTACGCTGAGGGAGTTTTACGATCGCTTCGAAGAAGAACTGGCGGCGCGCCATCCGGCCAACCGGAACGTCGAACCCAAGATTCGGCAGCAACTCCAGTTCCTACGCGACCGCGGAATCGTCCGGTTCCTCGGCCGCGGGCGATATGTCGTCGTTGAATAACCATCTCTGCCCGCTTACACCTTGACGCTTCGACCGCTCAATCCGCGATAGCAGCGTCTGCGCACGCCGCCAGCACGGCCGCCGCCATGCCGTTTTTCCAATGGACTTCCGGGGCTTGTGGTGAAAGAATAGTCAGTCGACATGAGCCCTTGGGCGAAACGGGCATTGCGTCCCGAGATTATCTCTTACAAACAAGGCGATTTGCTTGACACCGCGACGCAGGGGGGCGAAGAATGAATGCAGAGAACCCTACAGGCCTTCTCTTCGGCGGCGACTGGACGGAAAGAAAACTGGACATACTCACCAACTACCTGTCGCGCTACAATACGGTGCTCAAAAAACAGAATTTTACGCGCGTCTATGTGGACGCTTTCGCTGGGACCGGTTACCGTAAAAATCGCCAAAAGGAATTCGGGTTTCCGGGGCTTTTTGCGGACATTCAGAAAGAAGAGCCTCAACGCTTCCTGAAAGGGTCCGCCAAGCGTGCTCTCGAGGTTGAACCGCCGTTTGATAAGTATGTTTTTGTGGAGAGCGACCCGGATAACGTCGAGGTCTTGGAGCGCCTCAGGGAGGAGCACAAAGACAAGGCGGCCGCAATCGAAGTCGTGCAAGACGATGCGAACAACTTCGTGCGCCAATACTGCAAGAACCAGAACTGGCGTTCGGTCCGGGCGGTTTTGTTCCTGGACCCTTTTGCCACTCAGGTCGAATGGGTTACAATTGAGGCCGTGGCTGCAACTCAGGCTATAGATCTTTGGTATCTCTTTCCCTTGATGGCGGTGAACCGTCTTCTGGCAAAGGATCCAAGCAAAGCGTGCCGGGAGCGATTGGACGCGATCTTTGGCACCAAGGAGTGGTTCAAGGCATTCTATCGTACAAAGAAGGTTCGCCGTTTCTTTGGGCCGTCTGAGGTTGTTCAGAAAACATGCGACTTTAAAGGCATCGCCAAGTTCTTCATTGAACGGCTGAGAGGTATCTTCGTTGGAGTCGCGGAGACACCCAAGGTTTTTACCAACTCGCGCGGCTCGCCGCTTTTCCAGTTGTTCTTTGCGGTCGGTAACGCGAAGGGGGCCCCGATAGCCCTCAGAATTGCGGACCATCTTTTGAGGAATATCTGAATGGGCATGAACTCCGCCATCGAGTGGACCGAGGCCACGTGGAACCCGGTCACGGGGTGCACGAAGACAAGCCCCGGCTGCCGGAACTGTTATGCCGAACGCATGGCCCTGCGGCTCCAGGCCATGGGCCAGCCAAACTACCGCCACGGCTTCAAGGTCGCCCTCCATCCCCGCATGCTTCGATTGCCGCTCACCTGGAAGAAGCCCCAGATGGTCTTCGTCAACTCCATGAGCGATCTCTTCCACGAAGAGGTGCCCCTGGACTTCATTCATAAGGTCTTCGACGCCATGCACCAGGCCCGATGGCACTGCTATCAGATCCTCACGAAGCGCTCCGAGCGATTGGTTGAACTTGACCCCGTCCTTCCCTGGACGCCTAACATCTGGATGGGCGTCACGGTCGAGAACGCAGACTGCACATTCCGCATCGATCACCTCCGCGAAACCCGTGCGGCCGTCAAGTTCCTTTCCCTCGAACCGCTCCTTGGCCCAATTCCGCATTTGGACCTTGACGGCATAGACTGGGTGGTCGTTGGCGGCGAATCAGGGCCTGGCGCCCGACCGATGGAACCAGGGTGGGCCCTCCAAGTCCGTGACCGCTGCCGCGAGGCCGGCGTCCCCTTCTTCTTCAAACAGTGGGGCGGAGTGGACAAGAAAAAGACCGGACGCGTCCTGGATGGCCGCACTTGGGACCAAATGCCCAAGCCCAACGGCGCGGCCGTGGCGCTCTTCTAGCAGCATACACACGGCCCATTTTGATACCCTGAGTCCACCTCCGCCCCTGCACCTCGCCACAGCGTAGTCCCGGCGGGCTCTGTGCCGCCCGTTTCGCTTTCCGCCCAATGCAACCAGCGCAGCAGCGTCTCTGCTCGTCGATGAGCCGTGGAGGCGCTGAGGCAGGTGCAGGCTGAAAGCAACTCGGCGACCAAGGCCGCTTGCGTTTCGCTGCCCCGCGCCCGCTCCGCGCGCCGCCGCGCCATCGCCACGAGCGGAAGCGCCAATATCCGCTCCGCCAACCGCTCGCGCGCCAGTTCCGCCGGCGCTTCGGCGAGCGTCCGCCCCGCATCCGTCAACGCCCATCCCGCCGCGCTCTGCGTAAGCAGGCCCAGCACGAGCGCCGCCTGCCGATAATACTGCACCTGCCGCACCGTCACCTGCAACCTTTCCGCCAACTCCTCGGTTGACGGTTCCCTTTCCGCGTGGGCCGCGACCAGCGCCAGGATTCGCTCCGGGCTGTCTGCCTGAGGGACGGCAATAAACCGCACCCGCGCCAAATCGAGCGACACGTTTTCCTTCTCGATGCCGCCGAACGCGCGCCCCAGCCGGGCGGCGGCGATTCCCGTCGTCCCGGAACCCGCGAAGGGGTCGAGGACCAAATCGTTTTCGTCGGTCGAGGCGAGGAGGATACGCTCCAGGAGGGCGAGGGGTTTCTGGGTCGGATGTTTGCCGAAGGCTTTCTCTTCCCGCGCGGGGGCGGGGATTTCCCAGACGCTTTTCATTTGTTTGCCGCGGTTCAGGCGCCGCATCAGGGCGTAGTTGAACTTGTGTCGGCCCTTCTCGTCGCGCCTGGCCCAGATAATCGTCTCGGTGGCGTGGGTGAAGTAGCGGCAGGAAAGGTTCGGCGGGGGATTGGGTTTGACCCAGGTGATGTCGTTGAGCAACTTGAAGCCCAGGCGCTGCATGGCGTAGCCGACGGAATGGATGATGTGGGCTGTGCCGCTGACCCAGATGGAACCGTTGGGCTTCAAGAGCCTGCGGCACTCGCGGAGCCAGCGCAGGGTGAACTCGTGGTCGGCCTCAGGGCCTTTGGACTCGTCCCATTTGCCCTTGTGGACGGGGACCATTTTGCCGGCGTGGCAGGTGATGCCGCCATTGGAGAGGAAGTAGGGCGGGTCGGCGAAGATGAGGTCAAAGGAGGCTTCGGGCATGCGGGGCATGAGGTCGAGGCAGTCGGCATGGTAGAGTCGGAAGCGGCGGTCGGGGGACTCGAAGTAGGGTTGGGGGAGGCCCTGGACGGAGTCGGTCCCGGCGGGGAGGCGTTCGGATTCGTGTAAGGCGTCGTGCGGCACTTGTGCACCTCAAAAATATGGATCGACGTTGATCTGATACGCCAGGGGCGGGAAAGTCAACGGGGAAATTTGTGAGTGCGGAGTGGGGAGTGGGGAGTGCGGAGTGCAGAACAAAGACCCCGGCTTTGTCTTCGACTACGCCGTGGCAAGCCCGGAACCCGGAACCCGGAACCCGGAAAGAGAGGCCACGGCAGGGAGCATGACCGGCGGCTTCCGCCGCCGGCTCGAAAGGCGCGGGGCAAGGGCGGTCAGGCGTTGCGGAGGAGTGTGGTGGCGTAGGGGCAGGAGATGCGTGCGCGGAGGATGCGAGGGCGCGGACAGGAGTGCGGAGTGCGGAGTTCGGAGTGCGGAGTGAACCCGTCTTCGTTCGCTTGCGCGAACTTCGCCGTGGCAGGCGGCGGACGGCGGAGGGGCGAGCGGCGCGTTCCCGCAGCCCGCCCCGGCGGGTGAAATTCGCCCCGGTGAAGTCGGGGCTCATCTGCGGGCTTTGAACGGCGCGTTGGGGCGAGGGTGAAGGCGGCGATGGTGAAGCGCCATTGGCCGAGCGTTCCGGAAAGGGAGCCGTCGCTCGTGGTGGCCCAGGGGCGTTTTCGGAGGCGTGGGTTGACGGCGACGACGAGTGCGATCTCGCCGGGGGCCATGCTGTCGAGGTCTTCGGGCGTGAGGGCGGCCTGTGCCTCGCGTCCGCGGAAGTCGGCGTGGGAATGGAATTCGCCGAGGTACTCGTGTTTGGGGAATCGGGCGATGAGGGACTGGATGACCTTGTTCTCGCGCTCGAAGAGGGAGACCTCGGAGAAGCGTCGTTCGGCGGTCTGGTAGGGGAGTGCGCCTTCGACGACGATTTTGCCGGGGAGGGCGTATCCGAAGAGGAGTCCGTAGGATTCTCGGCGATAGACCTCGGCGGCGGCGAAGACGACGGCGAGGAAGGCGTGTTCAGAGATGTAGATTTGGCGGTTCATGGCAAGGGGTTTCGCGGGGGCAGGGGTCCCGCGGATTCGCCCGCCCCGGCGGGTAAACTTCGTTCATCCGCGGGCTTGGTGGCGAGGGTGCGTTCGAGCCATTCGCCGTAACGGTTCAAGAGTCCCTGGGTGCGTGGGAGGTCCTCGTTGCATTTGACGTTGCCGCTGAAGACGTACACGCTGCCGGGGGTGTTGTGGATGGGGGCCATGGTGACGTGGAAGTCGAAGTGGATGTGACCTTTGCCGGTGAGGACACCGAAGCGGATGTGTCCTTCGCCTGCGGTTCCCTGCCAGAGTTGGTTCTTTCCGTTTTCGCGGACCCAACGGTAAATGGGGAGGTTGTCCTCGCGGACCCATCCGAAGCGGTTGTCTTCGGGGACCTGGAAGAAGACGTACTCGAAGTCGGGGTCGGCGTCGCCGAAGGGGGCGGGTGTCCGGCGAAAGAGGATGATCTGGACGAGGTGTCCGCGTGCGAGTTGGAAGGTGGCGGACGCGTAGGAGACGGTCTGGTCCTTTCCGCCGGCGGCGCTGGAGATTCTGGCGGAGGGTCCGCAGCCTGGGGCGGATGCTGCGCAGGCGGCAATCGCCGAGGCGGTGAGAAGGAGCAGCGCCGCGGCCGGTCGGGAGCGTCGGATGGTCATGGCGGTTCCTTTGCCTGGTTAAGCGCCAGTGTAACCGCGCGGTGACGCGGAGTGAAGAGATTTTCGATCGAACGGCGGAAGGCCCGCCGGACGGGGGGCGCTTGCGTCCAGGCGGGGAAACGGATAGGGTGATGGGTGGACAAAATTGCGGATTGCGGAATGCGGATTGCGGATTGAAATGGCAAAGGCAGGGGCGCGCGGCGCTGCGATCGGATCGTGTTCGCCGCCCCGCTTGCTTGCCACGCCGACTTGTCCGGCGCAGCCCAAGGGCGAAGACGGAAGCCTATGGCGAAGGCGGGCGGGGCGCTGCCCCCGCGTCGTTTGGAAGGAGACGAGTGCATGTGCGGAATCGTCGGGTATCTCGGCCGGAAGCAGGCGTATCCCATCCTGATGGAGGGCCTGAAGCGCCTGGAGTACCGGGGCTACGATTCGGCGGGGATCGCGCTTCAGCAGGGCGACGACGGGCATCTGCTGGTGGTGAAGACGAAGGGGCGGATCAGCGCGCTGGAGGCGCTGATGCAGGGGAAGGACACGCGCGGGCGCCTCGGCATCAGCCACACGCGGTGGGCGACGCACGGGGCGCCGAACGACGTCAACGCCCATCCGCACACGGACGCGTCGGGGAAGTTGGCGGTGGTGCACAACGGGATCATCGAGAATTGGTCGGCGCTCAGGCAGGCGTTGGAGGCGGAGGGGGTCGAGTTCAAGAGCGAGACGGACACGGAGGTGCTGGCGCATCTGTTTGCGCGGTGTTACGAAGGGGACCTGGAGAAGGCGGTGCAGGCGGGCCTGACGGAGGTGCGCGGTGCGTACGGCATCGCGGTGATTCACGCCGACGAGCCGGACGTCCTGGTGGCCGCGCGGAACGGGTCGCCGCTGATCGTGGGCGTGGGCGAGGGGGAGTACGTGGTGGCGAGCGACGCCTCGGCGATCATCGAGCACACGACGCGCGTAATCTATCTAGAAGACAATGAAATGGCGACTATCCGGCCGGAGGGCATGACGACCTCGACGGTGGACGCCGTGCCGACCCACAAGGAAATCTGCCGCATCGAGTGGACGCTGGAGCAGATCGGGAAAAAGGGTTACCCGCACTTCATGCTGAAGGAGATCCTGGAGCAGCCGGAGAGCCTGGCGGACACGATGCGCGGACGCCTGGAGGCGGAGGCGGGGGAGGTGCACCTGGGCGGGATCCGGGACGTGGCGAGGCAGTTGACGCACGCGCGGCGGGTGATCCTGACGGCGTGCGGGACGGCGTGGCACGCGGGCCTGGTGGGGGAGTACCTCTTTGAGGACCTCGTGCGGATTCCGACGGAGGTGGACTACGCGAGCGAGTTCCGGTACCGCAACCCCATCATCGACGACGGGACGGCCGTGATCGCCATCAGCCAGAGCGGCGAGACGGCCGACACGGTGGCGGCGGTGCGCGAGGCGAAGTTGAAGGGGGCGCTGGCGCTGGGGATCGTGAACGTGGTCGGCTCGACGATCGCGCGGGAGACCGACGCGGGCGTATATCTGCACGCGGGGCCGGAGATCGGCGTCGCGTCCACCAAGGCGTTCACGAGCCAGTTGGTCGTGCTCGTGATGATGGCGGTGTACATGGGCCGGCGCCGGCACCTGGCGCCGTACCAGGCGGCCGAGATCATCCGCGGCCTGCAGGCGATTCCGGAACAGGTTCGGCACGTGCTCGCGCTGGATGCCCAGATCCAGGAGGTGGCGGCCGCGTACAAAGATCGCCCGAACTGGCTGTACCTGGGGCGCGGGTACAACTACCCGGTGGCGCTGGAGGGGGCGCTGAAATTGAAGGAAATATCCTATATCCATGCCGAGGGGCTCCCCGCCGCAGAGATGAAGCACGGACCCATCGCGCTCATTACCGAGGAGATGCCCGTCGTGTTCCTCGCGAACCGGGGCCTCCAGTACGAGAAGGTCCTGTCGAACATGGAGGAAGTGAAGAGCCGCGGCGGCCAGACAATCGCCGTCGCCACCGAAGGCGACCAGGGAATCCGGCGCCTCGCGGACCACGTCTTCTACGTGCCGGACGTCTCGGAACCGTTCCAGCCGATCCTGAACGTCGTGCCGCTGCAACTCCTGGCGTATCACGTGGCGGTGCTTCGCGGCTGCGCGGTCGATAAGCCGCGTAACCTGGCCAAGAGCGTGACGGTGGAGTAAGGCAAGCGCCGCCAGAGCGGAACGCGAAGGGCCGGCACCGGCCGGCCCTTTTTTGAGGCGGCTTCAGCCGCCTTCCCGCCGCGTGAGCGGCGTGTAGACCGGGGCTTGTAGCCCCGGTTCACCGTCGCGGCCGCACACGTTTTATCTTTTCCCCCTCCGCCCCGCTGCGCACGTGTTTAGCGGTGCCCCCTATTAATGAGGGATGTTGTGTGCCACGGCCGGTCTTGTCCGGCCGTGCGGATGACGCCAAAGACCTTCGCACGGCGGGGCAAGGCCCGCCGTGCCACACGGGTGGGGGCAACGCTAAATACGTACCCCGCTGCAAGCGGGGCGGAGGGGGAAAAGAAAAGCCACACGGGAGGGCTGCGCCTCGTCAACCCCGCCATAAAATGGCGGGGCTATACCCCGCTGGCGCGGGGCGAAGGCCCATGAATGGGCCTAACGGCCAGTGCCAGAATCCGCGATCGCCCCCCGGCAACCACCATTCCCAAAACACCGTTGCAACCGCGCGGAAGTACGAGTATATTTGGGATGTCAGGTACATCGATGCGCCGGTGTGAAGGGAATCAGGCATTGTCCCCGGAACCCCGGAACTGCCGTTTGGGCGTTGCCGTTGCCGCGCCTGTTGCGGTCGGCGCGGCTCCTTGATGGATGAGTGACCCAGGCCCCGTTTGTCTGCCGCGCTTGACGGGCAAAGGAGGTTACGCGACCGTGGGCAGTTATACTTTTCAAAGAACCGTCCAGTGCGTGGGTTGTGGGACACGCCTGATCCAACACGGCGTTGATCGAGATGATGACTGTCGCACCTACCTGATGCCGGAGAAATGTCCCGAATGTGACGGCGAACTGAAGATATTGTATGATCGAGACCTGCACCCATGGAAGTACGCCCTCTATGAAGTAACGTACAGAATGAGCGGCCTCATTTCAGCTGCGCTTGACAGTGCCCCTCTCAAGTATTTTGCAACTCCGGTATCGCGTATGGCAAGGTGGGCATACCCCTGGCGCCAGGAGAACAGGAGCGCCATTCAGCTGGAGTTCATTGTCGTTGTTGCGCTTGTGACCATTACAGGAAGTGTCCAGCTCTGGCACGGCCAACTCCGGTCTCTACCCACGTACGTGAAAATCGGCGGAAGCCTGGCAACATTCGCACTATCCTGTGTCTTGGGTCGGTGGTACGTTTGGGTGGTTGACCGTTGCACCTCTACCGAACTCTTCTCCGTCGGCGGAGAGGTGGAGTGGCCCGAGTTGGATTGGGGGCCGGCACTGGTGGGGAACTTAGTCCTGCTCGGCGCCCTGCTGGCCGGGCTCTATTTCATCTGGCTGGGACCGTTCGTCTTCCCTTTGTCCTCGAGCCTTCTTGCGAAGATTATCTGCAGCATCGACCTGACCCTTCTGGGTCTCCTGGCATCCATTATATGGAAGCGGATCTGTGACCGAAAATGCTGGTGGTAAATAGGGACAGTTACTGTTGTCGAGTTCGGGGGGACAGGATACTTAATTCAAAGTTGGAAGCGGCGCTGGGGTTCCTATCCCCTCTCCCTTGATGGGAGAGGGGCAGGGGTGAGGGTGAAAAAGATGAATATCCAACAAGGAATGTTCAACCGCAGAAGGACCAAGTGAAAAACGGCACGGCCCCGCGTCGGGCGCGTCGTTTCCTTCCTCCTTCTGCGGTTGGGTGTTGGATATTCATTATTCGTCGTTTCCTCCCCTCACCCTACCCTCTCCCACAAGGGGAGAGGGAGAGAAGAAGCGTCCTGCGGCGGGGGGAGAGGGAGCCCCGGCGAAGTTTTGCGCGGTGGGTCTCCGCACCCACCGCGCTTCAAGACCGGATTTCGCGGCGGGTACGGAGACCCGCCGCGCAAGGCGCCCGCTTGCGCGGGGCGCAAGGCGCCCGCTTGCGCGGGGCGCAAGGCGCCCGCTTGCGCGGGGCGCAAGGCCCCGCGCTACGAAAGGCATCTTTTCAACAGAGCAAAGGAGTTTCAAAACCACTGCAACCCCTCACCCTACCCTCTCCCGCAAGGGGAGAGGGGGAAAAAGGCATGTTTTCAACAGAGCAAAACCATTTCTAGGCGTTCTGGAGTTTTTCGAGGAGGGCGGGGGCGATGTCGAAGTTGGCGTGGACTTTCTGGACGTCGTCGTGGTCTTCGAGGGTTTCCATGAGGCGGAGGACCTTCGGGGCGCTTTCTTCGTCGAGGGTGACGTAGTTCTGGGGCACTTGCCGGACCTCGGCGTTTTCGACGGGGATGGCGGCCTTTTCGAGGGCTTCTTTGACGCGGCCGAGGTTTTCCGGTGCGCAGGTGATTTCGAATGCGGCGTCGGACGCGGTCATGTCGTCGGCGCCGGCGGCGAGGGCGACGTCCATCACCTGTTCCTCGTCAACGCCGGCGGCCGTCAGGATGACGCCTTTCTTGGTGAACATCCAGGCGACGCATCCGGGCCTACCGAGGGTTCCGCCGCCGTGTTCGAAGATGCGGACGATTTCGCCGACGGTGCGGGTGCGGTTGTCGGTGAGGCACTCGACGAGTACGGCGACGCCTCCGGGCGCGTAGCCTTCGTAGAGGACGGCGGCGAAGGGTTTTTCGTCGGCGAGTTCGCCGGCGCCTTTTTTGATGGCGCGTTCGATGGAGTCCTTGGGCATGTTGGCGGCGCGTGCTTCGTCGATGGCGTATCGGAGGGTGAGGTTCAGGGCGGGGTCGCCGCCGCCGTTGCGTGCGGCGACGGTGATGGCGCGGGCGCACTTGGAGAACCGTTGTCCACGTTTGGCGTCGGTGGCGCCTTTTTTGCGTTTGATGCGAGCCCAGTGGGAATGGCCTGACATGGGGCCTCCTCTAAGAGCGCCTAATGCTCTGTCGAAGACATCCTTTCATGCTCCCTCTCCCTCGATGGGAGAGGGGCGGGGTGAGGGTGAAAAAGATGAATATCCAACAAGGAATGTTCAACCGCAGAAGGACCAAGTGAAAAACGGCACGGCCCCGCGTCGGGCGCGTCGTTTTCTTCCTCCTTCTGCGGTTGGGTGTTGGATATTCATTATTCGTCGTTTCCTCCCCTTACCCTACCCTCTCCCACAAGGGGAGAGGGATAACAAAAAACATGTTTTCAAAAGAGCATTAGAGCCTCTAAGGTTCCTTCGTCTCCGGCCCGTGGTCGGGGTGGTCGTTTTCGAGTTGGTCGGGGTCGGCGGTGGGCGCGACGGGGGGGGCGGCGCCCGCGCGGAGGGTATTCACTTTTTCCCGGACGCGCTCCAGGTCGTCGGGCCTCGGGCGTTCGGATTGTGCTTCGAGGATTTTGGCGGCCTTTTGCCAGGCGTCGGCGGCGTCCTCGGATCGGCTGAGGCGCCAGTAGGCGTCGCCGAGGTGGTCCCAGATGACGGGGTCGAGTTCGGGGTCGGCGTCGGCCTTCGCCCTTCCGCCGTCGCCCTGCGGGCTTTGGCGGACAGGTTGGGCTTCTGCGGACAAGTCGGCGGCGGCCTGGAGCATTTTGAGGGCGTCCTCGAAACTGCCGCGCTTGTAGAACACCCATCCGAGGCTGTCCATGTAGGCGGGGCTTTTGGGGTCGCTCGCCAGAGCGAGGCGGATCATTTTTTCGGCGCGGTCGAGGTGGACGCCGCGGTTCGCCCACATATAGCCGAGGTCGTTGTTGGCGGGCGGATGGTCCGGCCGGACCTGGAGGATTTTGGCGAGTTCTTTTTCGGCGGCGTCGTGGTCGGCCATTTCGGAATAGAGTCCGGCGAGGAGGTAGCGCCAGTTGAGGTTTTCGGGTTCGGCGGCGAGCATGGCGCGGACCTCGGCGGCGGCGTCGGGGAAACGGCTCTGGGCGGCCAGCGCGTGGGCGAGCAGGAGGCGAACGTCGTGGGCGTCGGGCTGTTCGGCCAGGAAGGTGCGGGCGATTTGTTCGGCGTCGGTGAAGCGTTTCTGGCGGTAGCGGACCTCGGCGAGGAGGGTCCGCGGGGCCGGGCCTTTCGGGTCGAGGGCGAGGGCCTGATTGACGGCGGTCTCGGCCTTGGCGGCGTCGCCTTGGGCGAGGGCGACGGCCGCCAATTGGCAATAGGCGCGGACCTCGGTGGGGAAGCGTTCGAGGATTGCGCGGAACTCGGCTTCGGCCTCGTCGAGCCGGCCGAGACGTGCCAGCGCCGCGGCCAGGAAGTAGCGAGTGGGTTTGTCGTCGGGGTCGCCCTGGCGAGCGCGGCGGTACTGTTCGACGGCGTCTTCGGGGCGTCCGAGGGTGTCGAGGATCATGCCCATTTTTCGGTAGAAGATGGGCAGAGCGAGTCCGGCCTGGAGGGCGTCGCGATAGACGGCGAGGGCGTCGTCGAGGCGCGAGAGTTGGATGAGGAGGTCGGCCTTTCGGGAGTAGGCGATGGCGGCGCGGGGTTCGCGGGCGATGGCCTGGGTGTAGAGGCCGACGGCGTCGTCGGTTTTTTTGAGGCGTTCGGCCAACATGCCCACGAGGACGAACGTGCCGAAGGGTTCCGTTTCCCCGTGGAGAAGGCCCTTGGCTTCCTGATAGGCGGCGTCGGGGTCGTCGAGGGAGTCGATGATCTGGGCGCCGCGGACGAGGAGCGCGGATTCGTTTCGTCGTCCGGTCATGGCGGCGGCGAGGGCCTGGAGGGCTTCGAGGGGCCGGCCTTCGCCGAGGCGGAGGTCGGCGAGTTTCAAGGCGGCGGGGACGGCGGCGCCGTCGGCGGAGTCGGGGCCGGCCGACAATCCGCCGTAGAGGGCGGCGGCCAGGTCCTTTCGGCCGGCCTGTTCGTAGGCGGCGGCGAGTTCGAACGCGAGGGTCCGGTTCTCGGGGCTTGTGCGGCGAAAGGCTTCGAGTTCGGCGACGGCCGCCTCGATCTTGCCCTCGGCGCGGTAGGTCTCGATCAGCCTTTGGTAGCCGTCCGCGCCGTCGGGATGGGCCTCGATGATGCGGCGGGCCAGGGCGCGGGCGGCGGCGAAGTCCTGTTTCTGGAGAGAAGCGCGGCAGAGGAGGCCGAGGAGTTCCGTGTTGTTAGGCCGGTCGGCCAGGGCTTTCTCGAACAGGGCGATGGCGAGGTCGTTGTCGCCGCGCAGCAGGTAAAGGCGTCCGAGGAGTTGTTCGAGTTGAGGGCGTCCCTGGTAGAGGAGATAGATTTCCGGGTAGCGGCGGAAGATGGCCCTCGGCTCCTCGATTTCTGCGAGCAGGGCGGTGTAATGCTCGATGGCGCCGTCGAGGTCGCCGGATTCCTGGCGGGTGCGCGCCAGGTAGTAGCGCGAGAGGATGTGATGGGGCGAAGCGGGGGGGGCGGCGCGGAGGGATCGGCCGAAGAAGTCGGCGGCCAGGTCGGGGAGATTCAGGCTGCGGGCGACCCGGCCCCGAAGGTAGAGCGTGAAGGCGTTGCCGGGGTCGAGGCGGAGGGCCTGGTCGAGGACGTCGGCGGCGTCGCGGAGGTTGCCGGTTTCATAAATCGCGGCGCCGAGGAACTGGCGGATCCGCAGGACGTTCGGGGCCAGGAGCGAGGCCTTCTTCAGTTCGCCGGCCGCCAGGGCGTTCTCGCCCTCGTCCATGTGAGTCCGGCCGCGGGCGTAATACCGGAGCGCGTCGCCCAGGGGGTCGGCGCTCGGGGCGACCTCGAGGGGCTCGGGCGCGCAGGAGCGTCCTGGGGTCCCGTCCGCCGCCGGCCCGCCTGCGCCGCTCGGGCCGCTCACGGCTAGCACCACGCCCAACCCAAACGCTACGATTGAAGATCGCCGCATCCGTTCCTCAGTTACCTAGTTACTTAGTTACCTAGTCACTGGTCTCTCAGTGAATCACCTTGCTGAGGGGGTACACAATGATACCCGTGGCGCCGGCCCTTTTCAACTCGGGGAGGAGGCGGCGTTCCTGGCTGCCGGGGAGGATGACCTCGAGGGCCACCCAATCGGGGTCGGCCAGTTGAGAGACGGTGGGGCTCTTTTCGGCGGGCAGGAGGCGGACGATGCGGTCGAGGGCCTTCTTCGGGACGTTCATTTTGAGTCCGACCAGTTCTCTGGCGTTGATCGCCCCCTGGAGTAGGAGCGCCAGGTTCTCGATTTTGGCGCGTTTCCACCCGTCCTGCCAGGCCGCCTTGTTGGCGATCAATTGGGTGTTCGATTCCATGAGGGTGTCCACGATGCGCAGCCGGTTGGCGCGGAGGCTCGACCCCGTCTCGGTCACGTCCACGATGGCGTCCACGAGGCCGGCCTTGACCTCCTGAGTGGCATCGGAGTCCGACAGCCGTTTGTCAACCATCCGGTCGGCGGGCTCGTCGCTCGAGAGGAGTTGTTCCACCGCTTCGGACAGGCCCGGTTTGATCTCGGTGGCGCCGTACGAGAACTCCACGTGGACCTTGACCCCGCGATCCCGGAAGTAACGCTTGGTGACGTTGACGAGTTCCGTGGCCACGGTCTTATTTTTGAGGTCCCCCGGCTTCTTGACGTTGCTTTCTTCGGGGACAGCCAGGACCCAGCGGACTCTCGACAGGCTGGCCTTGGCGTAGATCAGGTCCGCCACGACGTGGACGTCGGAGCCGTTCTCCGCGATCCAGTCCTGGCCCGTGAGTCCGGCGTCCAGAGCCCCGAGTTCGACGTATCGGCTCATCTCCTGCGCGCGAAGCAGGACGACCCGGATTTCGGGGTCGTCGATTTGCGGCAGGTAGGATCGGTCGGAGACCCGGACGTCGAATCCCGCGCGGGCCATCAGGTCGAGGGTGGGTTTTTCGAGGCTGCCCTTGGGCAGGCCGAGTTTCAGGACGTTTTCGGTGGTGGTCATGGGAATCCTTTCCGTGGGTCCGCGGGCGGCGTCGGCCGCTCGCAGGCCGCTATTTTTCCCGGCGCCGGCGCGAGGCGATGGGCTTGCGGGCGGCGCGCTTTTGCTTCGTCTGGGGCCTTTTCTTCGCCGGAGCCGGGCGTTTCCGGCCGGCGCGTCTCTCTTTCGGCTGGAGCACGGCCGAGGGGCACTTCTTGCTGAGGGGGCACGGGGCGCACACCGGCGTCTCGAGGAGGCAGAGGTCCTCGGCGAGGCGCTTGACGAGGTAGTGGATCTCATAGGCGCGGGGGCTTTTGACGGCCCGCTCGAGGAACGCCTGCATCTGGGTTTCGGACTCGGTTTCGGGGTGCAGGATGCCGAGGCGCCCCAGGGTGCGCGCGATGTCGCGATCGACGGGGAAGGCGTGGGCGCCCGCGCAGTCGCGTGCGATGGTGGCGGCCAGGAAGGGGCGGACCTCTTCGAGCGACCCGAAGAACGCCCGCGTCGCGACTTTCCCCATCGCCTCCATGAAGTCCCAGACCATGCTGTTGTGGCGCTTGAAAACCTGATCCAGGAGCCGCGGAACGACGCGGGCTTTCTCCGCCGCGCGGGGAAAATCGGCCCCGAGGGCCTCGCGGATTTCCCGAGGCCGGCTGACGCGCAGGTCGTTCCAATCCACGAACTGCTCGCGGAGTCGGCACATCGCCTGTTCGACCTGGGAGGCGGTCGCTTCCTCGGAGAGGATCGCGCGGAGGGTGTGCTCGACGGGGTGGGTGACCATCAACTTCGGCGCGTCGCCGTAGCGGCGCTTCAGGTGCAGGCGCGCCCCGTCGAGGCGTCGGGCTTTTTCGGCAAAAGTGGTCATATCATCACCTCATGGGTTCGAATCGTCGCCGGCGGGGTCGGAGGGGTCGGGCGGCTCGATGCCGCGCCGGATGCGGTCGGCGCGGGCGGCCTCGTCCTCGGCGCGGGCCTCGGCGATCAGCCGGCTCAGGGAAACGCTCCGCTTGACGGAACTGTCCAGGTGGAACCGCAGCATGGGGCAGAACTTCATCCGCAGGCCGGCGCTCACGCGCTGCTGGAGCCGGCCGCGCGCGTGCTGGACGGCCTCGAGGCACGTCTGCTGCTGCCTCGCATCGCCCAGGACGGAGACGTTGACGTCGGCGACGCGCAGGTCGGCCGAAAGGTTCACCGCCGTGACCGTGATGAGGCCGATGCGGGGGTCGTTCAGTTCCCCGACGAGCGTCTCGGAGACGATCTGGAGGATCATGCTGGCGACGCGTTGGCAACGCCGGCTGGTTCCCGTCGGTTTGGCCATCCTGGAGCCCCTTGGGATCTTCGGATACGATTATATCCTCCGCCGCGGCGTTCGCAACCGCCGAACCGGCCATCTTGCCCGCCGACTTGTCCGGCGTCCTGCGGACCAACTCGTCTGCCTGCGTCTCCATCATTTTTCGTCCGCGTTGAAATGCACGCCCAGCGCTGCCAGCCGCGTGTGATGCGATTGCAGGCGGACCTGGAAATCCTGCCAGTCGCGGCAGTCCTGCGGCGACCAGGTGCGCTCGGCGAGCGCGAGGAGTCGCGGATAAATCTGGAAGTCGGTGCGCTCCGGCGTGCGATCGATGTGCGACCAGAAGTTCGCCTGGGCGCCGAGAATGTGCCGCGCTTTGTCGGCGGGCAATCCGGCAGGGATCGGCTCGTAGGCGTAAACTTTTTGGGTGCTGGTGACCTTGTAGGCGTAGTCGAAATAGCAGTGGCTCGTCGGCGACATGACGACGTCGTGTCCGGCGAGCGCGGCGGTCTCGCCGCCTTTCGTGCCGCGCCAACTCATGACCATGGCGCCGGGCGTGAGGCCGCCTTCGAGGATTTCGTCCCAGCCGATGAGCCGTCGCCCGCTGGCGTTGAGCATTTTTTCCACACGCTGGTTGAACCACGCCTGCAACTGTTCCTCGTTTTGCAGGCCGAGTTCCTTCATCCGCTGCTGGCATCGCGGGCACTTTTTCCATCGGTCTTTCGGCGCCTCGTCGCCGCCGATGTGGACGACGGCCGATGGAAAGACCGCGGCGACCTCTGCGAGCACGTTGCTCATGAACGTGAAAACTTCCTCGTTGCCGGCGCAGTAAATATCAGGGGTAATGTTGGGGCCTTTGAAAAATGGGAAGATCTCGAACGGTCCGCCGGCGCAGGAAAGTTGCGGGAACACGCTCAACGCGGCAAGGCTGTGGCCCGGCATCTCGATTTCCGGCACGATCGTGACGTGGCGCGAGGCAGCGTACGCGACCAGTTCGCGCATTTGCTCCTGCGAGTAGAAACCCTGCACCGTCTCCGGCTCGTGGAATTGATCCGGGAACCGCGCCGCCTTCTGCGTCAGTTCCGGATATTTCTTGATCTCCAGCCGCCAGCCCTGATCGTCGGTCAGGTGAAGATGCAGCACGTTCATTTTGTACGCGGCCAGCCGGTCGATCGTCTTGCGCAGGTAATCCGCCGACTGAAATGTGCGGCTGCAGTCCAGCATCAGCCCGCGCCACGAGAAACGTGGCGCATCGCGAATCGCGACGCAGGGAAACGAATGATCCGGCGACCGCAACTGCAACAGCGTTTGCGCCGCATAAAAAGCGCCCGCCGGCGACGACGCGCGAAGGATCGCGCCCGTCGTCGCAACATCCAGTTCGTAGCCCTCCGGCGGCAAACCGGCGACGGCAACGAACCGAATCGTACCGGCCGCCTCATCAATCGGCAGATTCAGCAGCCGCGCCTCATTCGTGAACGGCCCCGCCGCGACGGAAATTTTTTCGCCGGCTCGAAAGACGCCTTCGCGCCATTGAACCGCTGCGGGTTGCGGGATCAACGCCGGGTGGTTCACTTCGCCTGCCCTGATTTCCAATGGCTGGGAAAACAGCGCTGCCAGAATTCCAATGGGGAAAAGGGATTTGAAATTGACGACGTGTTTCATGATTTGTTTCTCCAATTGGAAGAACGGAGGCAGTTCGGGGACTCAATCTGTTGTCCCTTTCGCGGTCGGCCCAGGCCCGACCCACGCCATGCGCAGCATGGCGGCATAGTAACGCGACACCGAAGTCCGTGCAACACTCCGAAGAGGGGTGTCGCAGCAAAGCGAAAATGTCCGCTTCCGGAGGTTTGGCGAAGGGGGGCGGACGGCCATGGAGCTACCGACTGCATCGACGTCTCGGCGATTGACAGGTACTTGGAGGCGGCGTAGAGTAACGTCCGGCCCGCTCGGACGGCGGGCCGAATTGGGCTTCGGAACAGGGTCGCGCCGGAACCCGATTTCCCTCCCTCCGGCACGCGACCCCGGGAATCGGCTTTCCCATGCACGCAAAGAGGAGGCAGGCGATGCTAACGCGACGGAAGTTCATGGAGAGCACGGCCGCCGGGCTGGCCGGAGCGGTCGTAACGGCGAGGCGGCTGGCGGCGGAAGAGGCGGGCAAGACCGTGCCGAAGATCCGCGTGGGTTCCTGCACCGTCGGCGGCCTCACGGACGCCCAACGGGCCGGTCTCGACGGCGTCGAGGTCGGCGTGGGAGGCCCCGCCGACACGCTCCAGATCGCGGACCCCGCCGTCCGCCGGCGGTACAAGGATGAGATGAAGGAGACGGGCCTCGTGATTTCGTCGTTCATGATGGGCCTCTTGAACTCGAACCCTCTCGCGAGCGACCCGCGCGGCCCGGCGTGGCTCGAACAGAGCATCGAGGCCGCCGGTGACCTCAAGGCCGGCGTCATCCTTGTCGCGTTCTTCGGCAAGGGAAGCCTGAAGGACGGCCAGGGCGCGAAGAAGGCCGACGTTGACGCGGTCGTCGAACGCCTGAAGGCCGCCGCCCCCAAGGCCAAGGAGGCGGGGACCATCCTCGGCATCGAGAACACACTCTCGGCGGAGCAGAACCTGGAAATCCTCCAGCGCATCGGTCACGATTCCGTCCGAATCTATTACGATGTGTACAACCTCGCCGGTGAGGGCTACGACACGCTCGCCGAAATCCGGCTCCTCAAGGACCGCATCTGCCAGTTCCACTTCAAGAACGGCCCCGACTACCTCGAGACGGGCAAGGTCAGGTTCGAGCCTGTGGCCGAGGTCATCCGGGAGATCGGCTACCGGGGCTGGATCGTCCTGGAGACCTCGAGCCCCTCCAAGGACCGCGTGGCCGACGCCAAGCGCAACGCCGACTACGTGCGGAAACTGTTCGGTCTTACGGCCTGAGCGCCGAGACAGGAGTTTTGCGCGGCGGGCGTTCTCGGCGTCCCTTCGATCCCGGCGCGGCGGCGAGAAGCGCTCCACCTTGCCGGACTTCTTCATCGGCGCGCATGCGGCCGTGGAGAAGATGACGCTCCTCGCGCGGGCCGCCTCGCGCCATAGGACCTGTTTTCCAAAGTTGCGGCTGCTTTCGCCGGAATAGCGCTGGAACCGGTTTCATAACCCAAGGGTGGCGAAAAATGGCTTCCGTTACCCCTTGCGCAACAAGGACTTAGAAAAATGGGGTCTGACCCCATTTTTCCTCTCGGTTGGTCATTGATTATTGGGCGTTGGATATTGATTATTGTTTTTGCCGTCCCCGCCGGGGATGTTTTTTTCCTTGACATTCCTACCGCCTGAAGTAAGAATTGCAAGGGTAGGAATGGTGCTGCCGAAAGGAGCCTGACATGCGAGTGACCGACAAGGGCCAGGTGACCATCCCCATCGGCATCCGCCGAAAGGCCGGCCTCTTGCCCAACACGGACGTGGAATTCGTCGTCAGCG
>Ga0315274_10005095_pt1 | contig 19264 bp, 17 predicted proteins | sample YL17G02_20_MG_FD_203700 | JGI IMG/M metagenome (GOLD analysis project Ga0315274, IMG submission 203700) | Sediment microbial communities from Yellowstone Lake, YNP, Wyoming, USA - YL17G02_20 | ecosystem: Environmental > Aquatic > Freshwater > Lake > Sediment | place: USA: Wyoming | collected... | reverse complement strand
GTGGTCGACCATCGTGGCGTTGGTCAATGCCCGATGGGGCCGCTGCGCGAGGCCGCTCCAGAATTGTGCCGCCGCGTAGATGCGTGGACCTCGCGGCACTGGCCGGCGCTGTTCTCGATCCACATGATCGTTGTCGGCCGCCGGCCGGGGTGAGTGGGGCTGGTGGGCATTCTGATGAGATTGCCTTCCCGTCTTCAAGGCGGCTTGCCCAACACCCTGGTTGCCACTTCCACGGTGGCGCTGGCGGGATTGGTTTCAGGCGTCGTCTTGGCGCGAACCCTCGGGCCGATGCAGCGAGGAGAGCTCGCGATCGTCCTCCTCTGGCCCATCGCCCTGGGGATTGCAGGCGATCTCGGACTCAGCTTCGCCTTCTCGTTTTTCGCGGGCAAACGTCCAGAATGGCTCGACGGGCTTTGGTCGCTGGGCTGGGGAGCAAGCCTGATCTGGGGGGGGGTCCTCGCGGTGGCGGGGGCCGCCGTGGTTGGCGCGGCCCTGCACCTGTCACCGTCCCTGGTTTCGACCCTGCGCCTGGCCATGCTTTCCGTGCCCTTGGCGTTCGCCACCAACTACCAGGGATTCCTGCTTCTGGGCAGCGGGCGGCTGGTCGAGTCGAACCTGGTGCGCGTCGCTACCGCGTGGTTCTATGCCCTTGGTGTTGTAGCTGTCGCAGTGGCTGGCAGAGGCGGCATCGGGGCCTACACCGCTGTCTACGTGGTCGCGCAAGCCCTCGCGTGCCTGGTGGCCACGGCGCTGGCACTCTGGCGCCTGCATCCATCTCTGGCGCTTCCCGCTGGCCTCGTCAGGCCCGTGTTCGTCTACGGGATGAAGAGCTATGTGGGTTCGATTGCCGGTCAAATGAATGTACGAATCGACCAGCTCCTGATGTCCGCCATCCTGCTCCCGTTCGAGCTCGGGCTGTACGTTGTCGCACTGGCGGTGGCCGGTATGCTCGGCCCCTTCTACTCCGCGCTCGCGATCGTGGTCTTGCCGCGGGTCACGCAGGCGGGAGACTTGGCGGGCGGCGGGCGCCAGGTCGTTCACCACCTGCAGCTCGGCATGCTGGTCGCGGTGCCGGCCACGATCGTGGCGCTGGCAGTCGTGCCCTTCGCCCTGCCGGTGGTGTTCGGCGTAGCCTTCGTCCACGCCGTGCCCGCCGCGGAGATCCTGCTCGTGGCGGGCGTCTTCCAGGGTGCCAACATTGTGCTCGGCAACGGCCTGTTCGGCCTGGGGAGGCCGGGGCTCGTTGCGGTTGCTCAGGGTTCGACTCTGATCCTCGCGACGTGTCTGCTGCTGCTCCTGCTCCCGCGTCTGGGCGGCGTCGGCGCAGCGATCGCGCTGTTGTGCTCGTATGGTACGGCGATGTTGGTGCAGGTGGGGTTCGTGGCACAGACGACAGGCCTGCCGGGCCGAGCCTTTTGGACTCTGCGTTGGCGTGAGGTGCTGCCTGATCTTGCTGCGATCGAGAGGCGGTGGCGTGGCGTGGCGTGAGGCAGTCCGGCCCAGGAGCCCGTTTTGAGTGCACCGCTGCGTGTGGGCGTTGCACTCCTGAACTGGGACGCCGCCGACTTGACACTGGCGTGCATCGACTCGCTGCTGGCTGGAGAGACGGTGCCGTGGCGCATCCTCGTAGTGGACAACGGTTCCACGGACGGTTCACAGGCCTGCCTGCGCGCCGCCGGCCGTGGGGTGGAGCTGTACGAGAGCCCTGAGAACCTCGGCTTTGCGGGCGGCACTAACGTGGCAGTTCGCGAGCTGATTGCGTCAGGCGCGGATGCGGTCTGGGTGCTGAACAACGACACGGTGGTCGGGTCGGAATGCCTGCGGGAGCTGACCGCGGCGCTGGCAGCGGACCCGGATGTCGCAGCCGTCACGGGCAAGATTCTCTACGAATCACCGGCGGGGCGCATCTGGTACGCGGGCGCACAGTGGCGGCGCTGGTCGCTTACGGCGCCGCACCGGGGGCAGGGACGACGAGACTGCGGTCAGTTCGACGTACCGTGCGACGTGGGGTTCATCTCCGGGTGCTGCCTGCTGGCACGGGCGGAGGCGTTCATGCGCGTGGGCCTTTTCAACGAGAAGTACTTTGCCTACTGGGAGGACGCCGAGTGGTGCCTGCGCGCGCGCCGCGCCGGTCTGCGCCTTCGCTACCAGCCGGCGGCAACCCTGGAGCATAAGGTGTCCTCGAGCGTGCGTCGTAACACGCTGGGTCGCAGCGGTGGGACCGCCTCGCCGCTGGCTCACTACTTGGTCACCCGCAACCGCATGTTCCTGATTCGCCAGCATGCGAGCGGGCCGCTCCAACGCATTGTGGCGCTGGGAGGCGTGCTGGCGTCCCGCGCCTTCGTGGCCGCTGGCCTGACGATGCTTGGGCGCTGGGACAAGCTCAAATCGCTCGCCGGCGGGGTGCGGGACGGGCTATGGGCCAGCCTGTGAGACGCCCCATGCATCCGTCCATGATGGGGTCACGCGAGTGTTCCGCGAGGTCCGGGTGAGCGGTATGCCTCGGCGGCTGGACGCGGTAGCGCTGGCCTCGTTCATGGTCGCGGCGCTTGGCGGCCTTGCGGCGATCGCCGCGGCCGAGGCTCTGACTGCAATGGGCGAGGGCGTGCGCGTGGCACTCCTTTGCACGGCCTTGGCAGTGGTGGCTGTGCTCCCGGCGCTCGTCTCCATGTCGCGGCAGGCGGGCCGCTTTGACCTGATGCACCCACTGTTCTTTGCTGCCTGGTTCTTCTTCCTACCTCAGTTTGTTGTCGTCATGCTGCTCTTTGCCATGCGCCGAGACGAGACCTTCTTTGGCTTGTACCTGGCTGATCCGATGCGCGCGCGGGTGACGGCGCTCGAGCTCGCGATCGTTGGCAGCCTTGGGCTGTCGGCAGGCTACCTCCTGCCGCTTGGGCGCCGACTGGGCGCGGTTCTGCCCCACATTCGGGCCCTCGAAACCAGCGGCAGGCCGGCACGGCTGCTTGCGGTGCTGCTGCTCGCTGTGGGATTGTTCGGTGCGATTGGCGCCTTCAGCACAGGACTTCTGGGCTACCAGGGCGCCGAGCATATTTCCCGGTTTGGCGCGTTGTTTGCGAACCTCTCGGGCCTGCTTGTGGCGGCGGAAGCGTTCATTTTCTTTTCGCTCTTTCGACGTCGGGCTGGGTGGCGCACGCTCACGCTTGCGGCGGTCGCCGCCGCGCTCGGCCTCGCGGCGGTGAGCGGGAGCAGAGGGGCGCTCTTCTACCCCGCGTTGGCCATGGTCGCGTCCTACCAGTACTCCCGGGAGAGGTTTCGTTTCCGGCATGTTGTTGCCTGGGGGCTGATCCTTGCCGCCAGCCTGTGGGCCGGCATGGTCGCGGGCAGTGCCTTTCGCGGCGTCAAGACGGACCTGATGGGGCGCAGTGAGAGATTGAGCGTCCACGGAGTCATCGAGGTGCAACGTGACGCCGCGCGGGAGTTGGGAAATGCTTCGCTGGCCTACACGATTCGCTTCGGTTGGGAGAGAATCGTGGAGCGGCTCGATGGTGTGACTTCCCTTGGCGTGATTGTCACACGGGCCCCGGGCCTGGCGGCCGCCGAGCGGGACTGGCGGATCGACCGCAACATCGTTCGCGATGCAGCCACGGCGCTCGTACCCAGATTCCTTTGGCCCGACAAGCCGGTTGTCGGTGTCAGCCAGCAAATCGGAGAGTTGTACTTCGATTTGGAGGATTCCTCACCCGCTGTGACTTTCATGGGCGACTTGTTTCGCAACTTCGGAACGGCCGGGGTGTTCCCAGGGATGCTGTTGATAGGGGTGGCGTTGCGCGCGGTGTACGTGTGGCTGATCGAGCGTTGGCCGCTCTCCCCATTGCGTGTCGGCCTGTTTCTGATGATAAGCGGGGCGACCAACTACGAGGGCTTGTTCAGCACCTACTTTCCGACCCTCATCCGGGCACTTGCGGTCGCGATTCTCGCGCTCGCGCTCGCGCGGGCGGCGGTCCTGGTGCACTCGGCGCCGTCAGGCGAGAAGGCGCCGCTTGCGGGCTGAGGTGCTGGGTCCGGTCTGTTGGGTCCGCCCGATAGCTAGTGCCGGCTGCATGGCGGGGGACCTGGTCATCGAGTTGTGTGGCGCGGGTTGTGTCCTCGGCGGTGCGGGTGTGCGCTTTTGACAGGCGCCGCGTCGCGCTCGTGACCCACGCCGTCGATGGTGGCGTCGGGTCCATGGTCCGGTTCCTTGCGCAAGTCCTTGAGGAGAGCGGTCTATACGAGCCGGAGATCATCCTGGTGGCGACATCCGTACGAGACCCCGCAAGCGTGCGGTTACTCAAACCAGGCACGTGGCTGCGCGGGCCACGCATGATTCCGGGGGAATTCGGGTCTCTTCCCTGTAATCATGTGGGAGCGTTCCTCTCGGAACTGGAATTCCTCCGCTACAGGCCTCGGAGGATCTTGAACCAGTTGCTTAGTCGCTACGACCTGATCCAGGTCGTGGCCGGGACACCTGCGTGGGCGGGCGTCGCTCTGGCGGTCGATCGTCCCGTCTGCCTGTTCGCGGCCACCACCGCCGCTCAGGAACGTGTCTCGCGCTTGCGCGGCTCTGTCGGGTGGCGGAGGCTCTGGCTCCAGGCCATGACGAGGATCACCTCCCGTATCGAGCGCTCCGTCATATCCGCGGTCGATTGCGTCTTTGCCGAGAGCAGCTACACATACAGCCTGTTGGCGCCATGGAGGGGGATGGGCCGCATGGTCATCGCCCCGCCGGGTGTCGACACGTCGTTCTTCGTGCCCGCTGCGGCCTTCCGTCCAGGTGGTCACATCATCGCTGTCGGTCGGCTCGCGGACCCGCGCAAGAACGTCGGACTCCTCCTGAGGGCCTATCGGCAACTACGTGACTCCCTTCCACTGGCCCCCCGTCTCGTCTTTGTGGGACACACACCGCTCCAGCCTGCGGACGAAGCGCTTCTCGGAGATCTTGAGTTGACGGCCCACGTCGAGGTTCATGTCAACGTGGCGCCGGAAGCTCTTCGTGCCCTGTACCGTGGTGCCTCTTTGTTCGTGTTATCCTCAGATGAGGAAGGCCTGGGAATCGTGATCCTCGAGGCGATGGCCTCCGGACTGCCGGTCGTCAGCACGGACTGCGGGGGGCCGCGGACAGCAGTTGAACCCGGTGAGACTGGTCTCCTGACCCCTGTGGGGGACGTTCAAGCGCTGGCGGGCGCCATGAGGGCGTTGCTTGCTGACCCGCTACACTGCCAGCGGATGGGGCGGGCCGGCCGAAACTTGATTGAACGGAGGTTCTCCCTGGCAGCCGCCGGCCGGATCTATCTCGACGAGTACCACGTCCTTCTCTCCGGGGAAGGGTAGTCCGGGGAACCAGGCCATGGGCGGCATCGACGGCATGCTTCACCTGCACGACGACGCTGTTCCGGTCGACATCGCCGAGTTGCGGCGGACGCGCGACGCCATGGCAGTGCGAGGCCCCGATGGATCCGGCGAGTGGGTTTCGCCTTCAGGAAGCATCGGGTGGGGCGACCGCAGGCTGGCTATCACCGATCTCTCACCGAGCGGCGCACAACCGACGGCGCATGCGAGAGGAGAACCCATGAACCCGAAACGACCCGATTCGGAGGCTCGCCGACAGTCGCTACGTGTGTCGCTGCGGTGCCGAGGCGAGGAGGGGATGAGGTGGCTGTTGCCGGCCTTGCTCTGGGTTATCACGGTGCTAGCGGGGTCAGGGATGGCTTTGGCACAGTCGCAGGAGCGTGACCCTGACTTGCCGCCGCCCCTGCGGGCCCCCGAGCGCCGCCTGATGGTTGCCAAGCGGAGCTTGCGCTTGGGACTGTCATCGAGGGCGTTTTCCAACCCGGTGTCGGCCGATGGATTTCAGATCCCTCTCGGAGATGGGACCTTCTCGACCTGGGCGGCGCAGGGCTTCGACCGGGGCGGTCCTACCGGGTTGGACTACGCCTTGTCCTGGGGTTTCAACACGGCCGCAGGGAACCCGCTCGATCCCACGAAGAATATGCTTGCCCTCACGGTTGAAACCAACTACCTGGCTCCGCAGGACAACGCCCACTACATGGAGGCCTACCTGTCGTTCTCGGCACCGGATGGAACGGAGTTGCGGCCGTGGCATGTTGGGATCCCCTACACAGGGTCTCGCGCGTACAAATCCTTCATGCTCATCATGACCGACTGGTTTTCGATCCTCGATGACACGCAAACGAGGCAGAAATTCAAGGTGAGCGATTTCGTTGCCCTTGCCCGCGATGTCCCGTTGGTTTTCTCGACGACTGATGGCTGCGCCGGTTGCCTGCCAGAAATTGGACTGCAGCCCGCTGCGACCGGGGAGTTGGAGGTCGTTCAGGGCATCCCGGTCCACCGGGTGCTTGGAAACCTGCGGGTGGGGGTGGTCAACGCAACCAGCCTGGGCGGTGATGGGTCGGCGATTGCTAACCTTGATGCCTCGGCGATTGCAAGCGGTTCTGTCGCAGACGCCAGGCTGTCGGCGAACGTGGCGCTTGCCAACCGCTCGACGACGTTCCTCTCATCGCAGTACTTTCTCGGCGGGCCCACGCTTGGTGCACCGGGGGTGGTGGTGCAGGGGTCGGGCGCGAACACCTTTCCCAACCTGGCAATCTCGAACGCCGGTGCGCCGGTAGACCACCAGTGGAAAATCGTGAATCGGGGCGACACGGGGGCACTGGTCATCACGGATGGCATCCCAGGGGACGGTGGTCGTCTCGCCATTGACGTGCAGGGCACTGTGAGCACAAGTGGAGACGTCGCGATTCAGGGAAAGCTCAAGGTTGCGGAGGGTCTTGACAAGACGGTGGGGCAGATGGTGCTGCAGAACGGCGTCGCCACCGTGACCACCAGGGCCGTCACGAGCAATTCCCGAATTTTTGTGTCCTATGCTGGGATCACCGGCCAGCCAGGGATGCTATACAGCAGCGAGATTCAGGACGGGACATCGTTTGTGATTCAAAGCACTTCGGTGACCGACAACTCACCGGTTAACTACTGGATCATCAACTGAGCCAGTTGTGTCGCCTTGCAGGCCGGCGACCCGCGCTGAACCACCCCGAGAGACTCTCGAGGCCCTGCCAGCCCGTTGCCCCGGGGTTGATCCCCTACACCGGGAGGCTCAAAGAGCGGTGACCTTGTCATGTGCGGCATAAACGGCATCCTTTGTCTGGAACCGGGTGGGCCACCAGTCGACCGCGAGGAGCTCATTCGGACCCGCGACGTGATGACAGCGCGCGGACCTGACGGCTGCGGCGTCTGGATCTCACCCAACGGTAGTATTGGCCTTGGCCACCGCCGGTTGGCGATTATCGATCTTTCAGGGGGCGGCGCACAGCCGATGGGGCGTGCCAACGGGCGCTATACGATCGTCTTCAACGGGGAGATCTACAACTACCGTGAGCTGAGAAGTGACCTCGAGCGCGAGGGAGTTCGCTTCAGCTCCCAGAGCGATACAGAGGTGATCCTGGCACTCTACGAGAGGGAGCGCGAAGAGATGTTGTGCCGCCTGCGCGGGATGTTTGCCTTCGCGCTGTGGGACGAGCGAGAGGCGAGGCTGCTGCTCGCTCGCGACCCGTTAGGGATCAAGCCGCTCTACTACACCATCAACGGCACCTACCTCCGCTTCGCCTCTCAGGTCAAGGCGCTGGAGAGGAGCCTGGCGATCTCCACAGCACCGGATCCGGCCGGTGTCGTCGGGTTCCTATTGTGGGGATCGGTGCCGGAGCCGTTCACGATCCGTCGTGAGGTTCGTGCGCTTCCCGCAGGCCACCTCATGTTAGTGGAACGCGGTCACCCTGCGGCGCCGCGGCGGTTCCAGATACTCGCAAGGGGCGACTCTACACCGACGCAAAGCCTAGCAGCGGCGATCGACGACTCGGTGCGAGCGCACCTGATCGCCGACGTGCCGGTGGCAGTGTTCCTGTCGGCGGGCCTTGACTCGAGCATGATCGCGGCACTGGCTCGTCGGCACCTTCCGAGGCCTCCTCTGACGTTTACCGTGCGATTCAGGAGCCTGATCGGCACACCGCTCGACGAGGGACCTGAGGCTGCCATGATCGCAAAATCGCTCGGGACACACCACGTCGAACGTGTGGTGGACCGGCAGGATTTCCCGGATTTGTTTGAACGCGCCGTTGACGCGATGGACCAGCCAAGTGTGGATGGGTTCAACGTGTTCGTGGTCAGCCGGGTCGCGCGTGAGGCTGGTCTCAAAGTGGTCCTGTCAGGGCTTGGAGGCGATGAGCTGTTTGGCAGCTATGCCTCCTTTCGAGATGTGCCTCGCTGGAAGGGTTGGAGTCGCTGGGGGCGCTCGGTCCCCGGTTTTGCCTCACTTTGGCCTAGCGTGGCGCGGGCCACATTGCCGTCGAAGCCCAAGCTCTCAGGGTTATTGCGCTACGGCTCGTCGCTGGGGGGTGCCTACTTCCTGCGCCGGGGGCTTTTTCTCCCCGAGGAGTTGCCGTCGTTGGTTGGACCAGAAGTCGCCGCGGAAGGGCTGGCGGCATACGATCCGGTAGCAGCGGCTGAAGCTTGTCGTACCGGGGACGAAGACGGCACGCAACACAAAGGCGACCAGGATCCCTGGCACTCGGTTCATCTGATGGAGACCCGCCTTTACATGCGCAATCAGTTGCTTCGGGACGCCGACTGGGCGTCCATGGCAACCTCCCTGGAGCTGCGAGTGCCACTCGTGGATGCTTGGCTGGTCCGGCACGCTGCGAGCCTGAACTTTGAGCCCGCGCGTAGTTGCGGGAAGGCGGCGGCGGTGCGCCAAGTGACCCCGGAGCTACCTGAGGCGGTGTGGGGACGCCCAAAGTCCGGGTTCTTTCTTCCGGTCATGGATTGGCTTGCGGGGGCACCGGTTGCCCCTCGGAGGCGATCCTTCGGAAGGGACGCGCGGCAGGTCGCTGCTCGAGTGCTGAACGAATTTGTTGACTTTGGTGGTTCGTGGCCCGCCTGTTAGTCCTTATGGATTACTACATCCCCGGCTTTAGGGGCGGTGGGCCGACCACTTCAGTCGCGCACCTTGTGGAGTGGCTCGGCAAGGAGATGGAATTCTCCATCGTGGCAAGGGACAGGGATCTTGGCAAGAGTGAGCCTTACCTTGGAATCCAGCGAGGGCGTTGGCAGACGGTAAACGGGGCGAGGGTGCTCTACGTGCATCCGAGGGGTTTTTGGCTTCCACGTTTCTTGAGCTTGCTCCGAAAAGAACCCTACGACCTTCTGTACCTTCAGGGATTCTTTACGTCTCCGACAATCAGCGCCCTTCTGGTGCGGCGGCTGGGCCTCATCCCCGCGCGACCAGTGATCGTTGCGCCTCGTGGCGATTTCGCGCCTGCCGGCTTGGCACTCAAAAGGCGCAAGAAACGGATGTACCTGTGGGTGGCAAAGCGGTTCGGGCTGTACCGAGGTGTTACTTGGCAGGCAACTGCCGAAAGGGAACGTACCGAGATTCTTGAGGGATTTTGCAAGACAGCGGAAGCTGTCGGGAGCCGCATAGTGATTGCCCCGAACCTGCCACCTCGTGCCCAGCGCTGGCCTATGTTGGCCACCCGTCAACCAAAAACACCTGGGGCGGCACGCATTATCTTCCTGTCTCGTATCGCGCGAAAGAAGGGTTTAGACCTCGCCTTGCGTATTCTCGCTAGGGTCGAGGGAAGGGTCGAATTTGACATCTACGGGCCGGTAGAGGAAAGCGGGTATTGGCGTAAGTGCCAGGTTCTTATGGAAGCTCTTCCTCGAGGGGTGCGCGCCCACTATCGTGGGGCGGTGCGGCCCGAAGCAGTGCTTCAGACGTTTGCGGCCCATCACTTGTTTCTCTTTCCATCACGCGGCGAGAACTTCGGACACGTCATTTTAGAGGCGCTGACAGCGGGTTGCCCTGTGCTCACAGCAGATACCACACCCTGGATGGAGCTGACTGATTCGCAGGCCGGATGGGCGCTGCCGCTGTCCGACCTTTCCTGTTTTGCACGCACGGTCGAGAACGTTGTTGCTATGGATGCAGCAGAGTTCGATGGTTTGACCAGCAGGGCGCGGGAATACGGCCTTAGAATCTCTACTGACCAGGGCAGGGTCGAGGCCAACCGACGAATGTTCAGGGAAACCATGCGCCGATCGGGATAACCGTATTTGTGATGAGACTTGTTTCGAGTGGGCGCAACTGACGGCCGATCTGGACGAGGGAAGTCTTACTCCCAGCGCGGTTCGGCTCCACGATGCGGAAGCTGAGGCGGTTACGGGTGGTAGACCACTGAACATCGCCCTGATCTGCCATGTTTATCCTCCCGAGCATGCACCGGCCGGCGTGATGATCGCGGAGCTTGCCGAGGATCTTGTGGCCAGTGGCCATCGGGTGACTGTCATTACCGGCTGGCCCACTCATCCGCGGGGCGTCCTTGCCCCGGGCTGGCAGGCGCGGTGGCGGTCGGTCGAGCAAGATGTGCTGGGGTTCCGCGTCATCCGATGTGGCCACAGTATTCATCCCCGCGAGGGCAGGTTTTGGCGTCTTTGGTATTACCTGACGTTTGGCATCAGTTCGCTCATCAACGGTTGGGGCGGGGGGCGGTTCGATGCGGTCTTGTGTCTCTCGACTCCGGTCTTTGGCACTTGGGCTGCCTGGCTGCTGGCGCGGATCAAGGGCGCCCGTTTCGTATACGCCATCTTTGACCTGCACCCTGAAGCCGCCGCAAATGCAGGACTGATCCGCAGGGGATTGTTCTACCGCAGTCTGCGTGCGGCTGACAGGTTGCTCTGTCGCCACAGCGACTCCATCGTGACCCTGAGTGCTGGGCTCCGGACGGAGATTCTCGCCCGGGGGATAACCCCGGAAAAGGTCAACGCTGTGCCGTTCTGGCTCGATGGCTGTAAGATTCACCCCGGGCCGCGCGACAACCTGTGGCGGCGTGAACAGGGAATTGCCCCTGAGACCTTCGTTGCCTTGTACGCTGGGACCATTGGTTATGTGAGCGGCGCTGAGGTGCTGATCGAGACAGCCCGTAGGCTTGCGTCCCGTAGGGATATTCTGATTTTGTGCGTGGGAGAGGGACCGATGAAAGATCGCCTCACAGAGGCCACTGCCCACTCGGGTCTGAATAATCTCCGTTTCCTGCCCTTTCAACCCGCTGGCGTGCTCGGTGAAATGCAGGCTACCGCCGACGTCGGCCTGGTGACTCTTCTCCCGGAAGCGGACAGGACCTCCATCCCGTCCAAGGTACTTGGCTACCTTGCAGCGGCGCGACCAGTCGTCGCTTCGGTCGCGCCTGAGAGCGATACGGCGAAAATGATCCGGCTAGCTGCTTGTGGCCGCGTGACCGCGTGCATGGACCCTGCCGCGCTGGCCCAGGCCATCCGGGAACTTGCTGACGATCCTGAAACGCGTCTCGATTTGGGGCGGCGTGGCCGAGCGTACTTCGAGCAGTTTTTTGATCGTGGTACCTGCGTGAGGGCGTATGAACGGCTGCTCTCCGGGACGGGCGTCGCGCCTGGCGGCACCCTGAAATGCTAGCGCGGCAGCGATGGCCCATTTTCGCTCAGGGCGCAGGGCTGGCGTTCGTGCCCGGGTCGGCGACGAGTTTGGCCGACGCTGTCGGCAGGCTGCGTGAAATGTCTACGGCGGAACGCCGTGATCCCGGGGACCGTGCGCGTCACTAGTGGCTACGTCGCACCCAAACGAGCGCCCTGCCTGCACTGAGAACAGACGACTTACGAGCCGCCATTACCCCAAACTGCTCCTCCACTGTCGAACACGAGGATGAGCGATACTGTAAACTTGATCGAGAAAGAGCATAGAAACATTTGGCTGGAAGCGAGCAAGGAAGTAGCCAAGAATTTGGCTATGGTTTTGCCCCCAGTGCGCGCCCGGCGTTTGCGGCGTCCGCGCGCGGGAGCTTATTTCACGACCGCGGATGCGGAACTGGAACGCTACGCCTGGCAAGCCACACGCAACTTGACGGAACTGCTGGGCGGAGTCAAAGGCCTGCACATAGTTGAGATTGGGCTGGGCGATTATCTGACTTCGGGCTTTGCGTTGTTGGCTGCGGGCGCGGCTTCGTACACGGGGATTGACCGCTTTCCCGGCGATTACACAGGCGCAGCAGCCAAAGCATGGTACAAAGGCATTGCCGCCGTATGGCCCAGAGTCTTCCCCGCGTTGCCTTGGCCCGCATACTTGCGCGCGGAGGATTTCCCGGAGGCTTACCCGGACAGAGTTAAGCTGATTGCCGAACCCATTGAGCGCGTGCGTGCGGACAGGCGCTTTGACGTGGTTTGCTCGTATCAGGTCGGTGAACATATTACGGACATAGACGCTTTTGCGCGGATGAATGCGGAGTTGCTCACGCCGGAAGGCTTGGCCGTGCATCGCGTGGATTTCGCGCCGCATGGTTGCTGGTTTTACTATCACAAGCTGACGTTTCTGCGTTTCCCGGGCTGGCTCTGGCGCATGATGGTGTCGCAGCGCGGCGCGCCTAACCGTAAGCGGCATCATGAATTTCGCGCCGCGTTCGAGCGCGCAGGGTTGCAGGTTGAGCTGACAAACATAGAGCATTTTCAGCTCGAACAGGTTGACCTGACGCGGCTGCATCCACGCTTTCAAGCAATGCCGCGCGAATCTCTGGCCGTCAGCGCGGCGGTTTATCTCTGCCGGTTGCGAAAGACATTGTCGCACTGTTGACGCCCAGTTTGATCACACGCTTGTTCGCCTGGCTAGGCTTCGGGGTAGAAATCATTCCCCCCTCCCCAGTTTCTTTGGACACCTGGGAGGGCAAGATGCCCCTGAAAGGAGTCCTGGGGTCATGAGCGAGAAGCTGGGTGCAGGGTCCCCTGCGCGAGCTTGGCCAGAAAGCGAGGGCAATCGTCGTGGAGCGGTATTCGCTCGCCGCAGGGCTTCGCGCGTTCCAGGAGGTCTTCGAGGGACTTGGCCTTGGCACTCGCGAACCTGGTACTGGCCTCGTTCCCGCCAACGACCTCGACAATTAGGTGCGATCGAGTTGGGTGAGTCCCCTGGGGGCGACCTACCAGACCGCTCCGGTTGCAGGGCTGGCTAAACATGGGTAGGCCTCCTGGACTCCCGGAGGAGCCTGAGTTGGTTTTGCGCTTTGCGTCGGGTAAGGACATAGGCGGCATAGTCACAATTCATCGCGCGGCCTTTCCCAGCTTCTTCATGACACAGCTCGGGCCGCTGTTCCTGGCTGAATACTACAGGGTGGTGCTGGCCTACCGGCAAAGGATTTTCTTGGTCTCTGGCAGCGGAAGCGACATCAATGGTTTTGTGGCAGGGTTCATCGACGCTCCGCGGTTCTACGCGAGCCTCCGCCGCGATGTGATCAGAGTTGGTCTCGCGCTCGTTCCTGCCGTGCTCCGGCACCCCTCGCGGTTACGTCGGGTACTGTTCAACTTTCGCAAGAACGCCGGGGGTGCGGAGGGCCACGCCCCACCCGACGCCGCTGAATTGGCATCGGTTGCTGTCTCTCCCTTGTGTTCGGGTCGAGGCATCGGTGCGAGGCTCGTGGACGGCTTCATCGCGCAGGCGAGCAGCCAGGGAGCGCGCTTTGTGTACCTGACCACGGATGCAGAGAACAACGATGCGGTAAACAGGTTATACCTTCGCATGGGCTTCGCGCTTCACCGTATGTTCGTAACCCCGCCGGAGCGGAAGATGAACGAATACCGCTTCGCTCTGACTGGACAGGGGAGCAAATGCGCCGAGAATTCCTGAGCTTTTCTCCCCCCACGATTGGCGCCGAAGAGATCGACGAAGTCGTTGACACTCTCCGTTCGTCCTGGATTACCACCGGTCCCAAGGCGCACAGATTCGAGACTGAGTTTGCCGCGTTCCTTGGTGTTCCGTCCGCGCTGGCCGTGAGCTCGGCGACCGACGCGATGCAGGTCGGTCTCGCGGCCCTCGGTGTCCAGCCGGGAGACGAGATCATCACGACGGCGATGACATTCTGCTCAACGGTCCACGTCGTCGAGCACCTTGGCGCACGCCCGGTGCTGGTGGATGTCGAGCCGGACACGCTGTGCATCGACCCCGGCGCCGTCGAGCGGGCCGTGACAGAAAAGACGCGGGGGCTGCTCCCCGTGCACGTCTACGGCCACCCGTGCGACATGGATCCGCTCCTCAAACTGGCGGCAGCCCGCGGCCTGTTCGTCCTCGAGGATGCTGCGCATTCGCTGCCGGCCCGCTACAAGGGCCGAATGGTCGGCACGATCGGCACGGCGACGGCGTTCAGCTTTTACGCCACGAAGAACATGACCACCGCGGAAGGTGGCATGCTCACCGGCGATCCGGATCTGATCGCCAGGGCGCGGATGTGGAGCCTCCACGGCATGAGCCGGGACGCGTACAAGCGCTACAGCGCCGAAGGCTCGTGGTTTTACGAGGTGGTGCTTCCCGGCTTCAAGTGCAACATGACCGACATCCAGGCATCCCTTGGGCTGCAGCAGTTGAGGAAACTCCCGCGGTTCCAGGAGCGCAGGCGTGAGGTGGTGCGCCGCTACCACGCCGCATTCGCGGAGGTTCCTGAATTGCAGATTCCGGTCGAGCGGCCCGGCGCCGAGTCGGCGTGGCACATCTACGCGCTGCGGTTGAATCTTGAGACGCTGACGATCGACCGCAACCGGTTCATCGAGGAGTTGAAGGCGCGCAACATCGGAACATCGGTGCACTTCATCCCGATCCACCTCCACCCCTACTACCGGGACAAGTATGGCTTTGCTCCGGAGGACTTTCCGGTCGCGTATTCGAACTTCAAGCGGCTGGTGAGTCTACCGCTTTACCCGCGGCTCTCAGACGGTGACGTGGACGACATCATTGGGGCCGTGGGCGAGGTGGTGAAGTGTTTCCGTCGCTAGAGGGATAGGTTTTGACCGCTCAATCAATAGGGTTTGGCGGTGGACTCCCACGGGTCGTTGAGCTGGGGTTGGCGTTGCTTGGGCTGCTCATTGCGACACCCTTGCTTCTTGCGGTAGCACTCGCAGTTTGTCTGACCTCACCTGGGCCGATCCTGTTTCGACAATTGCGCGTTGGACGGCACGGGCAGCCTTTCACGCTCCTCAAGTTTCGCTCGATGTGGGTCAACCGTGAGGGTCCACGGGTCACCAGCCGAGGTGATCCACGTATCACGCGGGTCGGTCGTCTGCTCAGGAGGATGAAGCTCGACGAGCTCCCGGAGTTCTGGAATGTTGTCCGTGGCGACATGGCACTTGTTGGCCCGAGACCAGAGGTGCCACGATATGTCGACCGATCCGACCCTTCTTGGAAACGGGTCCTACAAGCACGCCCAGGTCTCACTGACCCTGTGACACTTCGTTTGCGTAACGAGGAGGAACTCATGACCTCTGTGGCAGAGGATCACGAGTCCTTCTATCGGGACACCTTGTTGCCCTACAAGCTGCGTGGCTACTCGACGTACCTCGATCAGCGGACATGGTCGACGGACCTGCGGGTGTTGTGGCAGACGTTGGTGGCCGTGGTGAAGCCGTCGTCGGCCCCGGTCCCATCCCTCGATGAGATCCGGTCCTCTCGGCCGCAAGGCCAGCGGCGGCCGTGAACGGGCCCGCGTGGCCACGATACCTGCTAGGCAAAGCTTCTTCCTACATGAGCCAAGAGGTGCGGGTGGCCTTGAAGTCGCTCGTGCGCGGCCTTATCTGGTCGTCGGTGATCGATGCCTATTGGGAGGCGATTTCAAGTGTATAATGATGCACAGTTGCACAAAGAAAACGGAGATCAGCTTCTGGCGATCACTTCCTTGCGTACGCGCGCGGAGTCCCGGCTCCTCTCGTTGTTGCGATTGAATGTTGCGCGCCATCTCCTTCTGCTTAGCCTGGACGGTTTAGTCACGGCGGTGAGCCTGTGGCTCGCGCTGGCGCTCCGGTTCGAGGGCCGCATCCACCCTGTCTATGGCGCGCTGCTGCCAGGGTTCCTCGTGGTATTGGTTGCGTGCCGGATCCTCGCAAACCTGCTCTTTCGACTCCACCGGTGGTCGTTCCAGTTGTCGGGTCTTGCGGATGCCATGCGCATCGTGCTGGCAGGGTTGCTGGGCACAGGACTGTTCCTCCTGATCTTGTTCCTGATCCAACACTTGGTGCCGCCGCGTTCCGTCGTCGTGATGGAGCTTCTCCTTTCGACTGCAGCAATGGGCTTTGTGCGGTTCTCGCCACGCGTAGCTGGGTCCTATCTCGCGGATCGCACCCGTTCGCAGAGGAACGGGGTCATTCGGACAATCATCGTCGGCGCGGGCGCAGCAGGGGAGGCGCTGCTGCGCGACCTGCAGCGCTCGCAGGAGCACAACTACCGCATCGTCGGTTTCGTGGACGACGACCGGGCAAAGTTGAGCATGATCGTGGGTGGGAAGCCGGTGCTGGGTGACATTTCCGATCTGCGATCACTCGTACAGCGCCACCAGGTGGGAAAGGTCCTGATCGCGATACCGAGGCTGTCTCCCAAGCGGATCCGCGAGATCCTCTCGCTGTGTGCCGATCTGAAGGTGCGTTTCAAGATCCTCCCTGTTTCCTTCATCTACCTGCGCGAGCGGCTCAGCGCGTCCATGTTGCAGGACCTCTCGCCTGATGACTTGCTCCCGCGGTCGCAGGTGAGCTTTCACGAAAGCGGCCAGGCCGAGCTGGTGCGCGGGAGGAGGACACTGATCACCGGGGCGGCGGGATCCATCGGCGGCGAGATTTGCCTCCAGTTGGCTCGAGCGGGGGTTGGCAATCTGGTGATGGCGGACCTTAACGAGAACGGGTTGTACCTGCTCAAGCGGCGGTTGGAGCGAGAGGCGCCGGTGGTGCCGGCGTCTGCCGAGGTCGCCGACATTCGCGACGCCAATCGCATGAATGACCTCGTCAAGAGGTACGCTCCTCAGGACATCTTTCACGCGGCTGCCCACAAGCACGTTCCGTTGCTGGAGAGCGCACCCTGCGAGGCGGTCAAGAACAACATCCTGGCGACGAGAGATCTCGCCGCTATCGCAGATGCTCTTGGGGTCGAACGATTCGTCTACATCTCGACCGACAAGGCGGTGCGGCCCTCAGGCGTGATGGGAGCCTCGAAGCGGGTCGGAGAGATGGTCGTGCGGGCCATGGCTCGGCAGTCTCAAACCCGCTTCTGTGCGGTCCGGTTCGGAAACGTGCTGGGCTCCTCGGGATCGGTCGTTCCGGTGTTCCGCGAGCAGATCGCCGCGGGTGGGCCGGTCACCGTGACCGACCCCGAAGTGCGCCGGTATTTCATGACGATCTCCGAGGCGGTGGGCCTTGTGTTGGCGGCCGCCTACAGTGACGCGGGCGAGCTGTGTGTGCTCGACATGGGGGAGCAGATCCGCATCGTCGAGCTGGCGCGGGCCATGATCACGATGACCGGGCAAGTTCCCGATGTTGACATCCCCATCGTCTTCACGGGGCTGCGACCCGGCGAGAAGCTCTACGAGGAGCTTTTGACCGAGGAGGAGGAACGCCTGCAAAAGGTCGCCGACAAGATCTTCATGACGCAAAGCCCAGCCCCGCCGGGGGATTTGGATCAACGGTTGCGAGAGCTCGAGCTGGCCGCTCTTGCAGAGGACCCTCAGCGGGTTCGGGACCTGCTTCGTGAACTCGTGCCGTCCTATCAGACCCTTGTGGCCGTTGTGGCGCCCACAGAGCAAAAACGCGAAGAGGAGGGGGAACTGCCGCTTATGTAGTGCAAGAGGGACTGACTCTCTGCGAAAGCGAGGAACTGTACTTGTTGGGATGGGGCGCACGTCGGTGCGCCCCCAACGTTTCTTGTCGCGTCGAGATGCGTCGAGACCGTGCAGTTGTGGCGCAACTCCTGTAACTCCTCGCCCCGGCCTATGGGAGCCCTCTCCTGATCCTGAACATGGGCGCACCCTGGTGCGCCCTCGATTCTTGACGCAGGTTTTCCATTCGGCGCACCGGAGGTGAGCGTTTTGCGCTGACACCTTCAATGCGTGCGCGCTTCAGCTCCCTGGGGCAGGCCGAGGTGGACTGCGAGGATGAGCACGATGGGCAGGCTGGGGTACGGCGAGCCGAAAATCAACGGCTCGACCTGGGCGAGGAGGAAGAAGAAGAACAACACCGCCGCGACCGACAGGGCACGGGGGCGTCGGGCCAGGAAAGCACGCGCCGCCGCCTTCAAGCTGATCGCCGCGAACAAGACGATCAGGAGGGCAGCCGGAATGCCGGCGTAGAGTGCAGCTTCGAGCTCCAAGTTGTGGGCGAAGCCCAAGGTATCACCTACCAGTGGGGCGAAGATTGGCGGCGTCGAAGAGATGCCGTACCCGCTCCACGGCCGCTCCTGGATGTGCGCTACCGCAAGCTTCCAGAACAGGGGCCGCAGGGAAGCGTCAAAGATCGCGCCTGAGGTAATGTGCCACCATGTATTTTCGGCTGACGTGCCAGTGGGTTTGACTAGTCCTCGGCTGGTGTTGAGCCAGACGAGCAGCAGCAGCGTCGCGACTACGGTAGCGATCGCACCGGTGCCGAGCAACAGCACGCGGCGACGCCGTGAAAGACCAGTCCGAGACTTACGCCACTGAGCCAGCAAGCCGAGTAGAAGGACAACGATCGCCAGGCCGATCCAGGCGCTGCGCGACAAGCTCTGCCACATGAGATACGTCGACACCGGAATGGTGACGGCGTACCAGGCGATCTCCAAGACCCTGCGCTGCCCTTTTGGCCACTGCCGGCCCCGCTCGATGAGATGGCAGGTCGCGAGCAGCAGGTACGCGGCGGCCGCGTCGCAGAGTGGGTTCGGGTTGCCGAAGAGGCCTCCAAAATAGTGCCTTTGGTCAAGGCTCACGCCCGCTGAACCGAAAATCCCGGAAGCCGCGACGTGGCGGCCGAAGAGCCCGAGGACCAGAGAACCAACGAGCTTGAGCGCGAAGGTCAGTCGCACCACGGTGAGCGTCGCAGCCAGCGATATCGTACCCGCGACCGCCACGGCAAAGAACATCAACCCGGCGAATGCCAGGGTGTGGACGGCGGCACTCCCGGGCGCCACGGCGGACGGGGCTAGCGCCAGCCCGGCAGCCAGAAAGGCGGCAAAAAAGACCAGCGGCGGCGCCAGCAGGGTGTTGACCACCGCGCGGCGGTGGCGGATTGCATAGGGAACGGCGACCAGAGCCACTGCCGCCACCAGCGCGCGGCGGACTATGAGGAGCGGACCACCGAGAAGGACCCAGTCGGACAGGAGCAGGAAGAGGAAGAGCGCGGCGGCAACCAGGCTTGAGTAGGCACGCGGCTCAGTACTCAAACGTCGCCCTTACCTGCGCCGAGA
>Ga0315274_10005093_pt1 | contig 19269 bp, 19 predicted proteins | sample YL17G02_20_MG_FD_203700 | JGI IMG/M metagenome (GOLD analysis project Ga0315274, IMG submission 203700) | Sediment microbial communities from Yellowstone Lake, YNP, Wyoming, USA - YL17G02_20 | ecosystem: Environmental > Aquatic > Freshwater > Lake > Sediment | place: USA: Wyoming | collected... | reverse complement strand
CCTCGCGAATTTGCTGGGTATTCAGGTACACGTATTGGTAAGGAGCCATGACCACATCGTGCCCGGCATTGGCCGCAGTGATACCGCCATCTTCCCCCCGCCAGGACATAACCACCGCTCCTGGCGCCAGGCCGCCCTCCAGGATCTCATCCCAGCCAATCAACCGGCGGCCGCGTCCTGCCAGGAAAGCGTCCATCCGGCGGATGAAGTAACTCTGCAGCTCTTCTTCATCCTTTATACCTAAATCCAGCATCCGTTTCTGGGCTGCCGGGCTGTTCTTCCATTCCTTTTTGGGCACCTCATCTCCACCAATGTGGATGAAGGGGCTGGGGAACATTTCAATCACTTCATCAAGCACATTCTGCAAGAAGTGCAGCGTGCTTTCTTCCACGTTGAATACATGCTCGATAATGCCCCAGTGTTTACAGACCTCGATCTGCTTTCCGGTATTACCCAGCTCAGGATACGCGGCAATCGCAGCCTGGGAATGCCCCGGCATCTCGATTTCTGGGACAACCCGGACGAAACGCTTTTTAGCGTATTCAACCACTTCTCGGGCCTCGTCCTGGGTATAGAAACCTCCGTGGGGGAGACCATCATTTACGAAGTAGGTGCTCTCCTCATCCCCATGATTGGCAACCGTTTCCTTTCGCCAGGCGCCCACCTCCGTCAGGCGGGGATATTTCTTGATCTCGATCCGCCAGCCCTGATCTTCAGTCAGATGCCAGTGCAAGGTGTTACATTTGTGCAGCGCCAGCAGGTCGATGTATTTGAGGATAAATTCCTTCGGCATGAAATGCCGGCAAACGTCTAACATGGCTCCACGCCAGGGGAAGCGCGGGGTATCCTCGATTTCAACACATGGAATGGCCCATTCAATGCCGGGTACGGGAGCCTGGCTGAATATTTCGGGGGGCATCAACTGGCGGAAAGTCTGGGTGGCATAGAACAGGCCCGCGGGTTCAGCCGCGGTTAATTCCACCTGGTCCGAAGTAACCAGCAGGCGGTAGCCTTCTACCCCCAGGCATTTTAAGGCCGGGTCCAGGCGCAGCCGGACGATTTTATGTTTTCCCTCGATGGGTACAGGAAACACAACGTACTCGCGTCCCAACCCAAGATACAACGAGCGCACGAAACCTTCCGCCACTTCCTCGGCGCCCGCCTCTGCCACTACAATACAGGCGGTATCCAGGACGAATTCCCCATCCTTCAATCCCCAATGGACGGGTTCTGGGATTACAGAAATCGCTCTTGTCATCTCTCACCTCGGCGTGAATATGGATTCAGGATATGAACAGGATGCGCAGATCCTGAACGGCAGATATTATTATACGATCACCTGCGGAGTACCCCTTTACATATGGTCGTACTCGGTGCGCAGGATGATCTCGGCTTGCATCTGGGGCGAAAGACGCGTGAAGTAATCGGAGTATCCGCCGATCCGGACGATCAAATCACGATAATTTTCCGGGTTCATCTGGGCCTCTCGAAGGATGTTGTGGTCCAGGATATTAATTTGGGTTTCGAATCCGCCGCGGCGCAGGAAGGTAAGCACTAAATATTTCAGTTTGGGAAGGGTATCGGGGGTGTTAAAGAGCTCTTTGTTGAAACGCATATTGAAGGCCGCCCCGCCGATTAAGGGAACCGGATCCCAGCTGGTCACCGAGAGCACCGCGGCGGTCGGACCATGCAGCTCACGCCCTTGCGCGGCACCACAGCCATCCGCGAAGGGGAAACCTGCCACGCGCCCATCCGGGGTGGCACCGCACTCACGGCCAAGTTGTTCATGCATGATCCAGCAAAAAGCACCCGGGACAAACGGGCTGCAATCGGGCTCGATACGCTGGCGGGCGCATTCCTCGGCGATGAAGTCCATGATGTTTTGCATCAAACTGTCCACCGGCGCGCAGTCATTGCCGTATTTGGGGTGGCCGCGTAGATATCGCTGGCGTGTTTTTTCATGGCCCTGAAAATTGGCCTTCAGTACGTCATCCAAGGTGCACAGATCCGTCCGCCTGGCGGAGAAAACTTCTTCGCGGATCACATACAGTGAATCGATCAAGTTCGCCAGCCCGACGAAAGAGCACTCTACCCAGTTATAACGCGCCCCACCATCATCAATATCCCGGCCGCGTTCGAGGCAGTCACGCGTGAACACACTCTGCAGCGGTTTACCGCCGTACTTCTGGCGCACACACCGGTCGGCGTTGTTTACCTGGACAGCATCGTCGATATGCCGGGCCAGCCGGCGGCGATAAGCTGCCAGGAAAATGTCGAATGAACCGGCGGGATTTTCAGAGGCAGCCTGGGCTTCGATCTCATCCAGGAGAATCTTACAGGTGGAGAAATATGGCGAAGCCACCCAGACGTTGCTGGAGCCGCAAGGGGTAATCTCGACACAGGTGGAATTGATGTAATCGCAGGCTTCCTCCACGGGTACACCATACAAGCGCAGCCCACGCTGGATAGTTTCATCATTGAAGAAAGCGGGCTGCTTATGCCCCTGGGCAATCAACTCCGTCCCCAGGTCGATCAACGCCTCCGGGGTTCCCACATGCCAACAAATCCCGACGGTCGGATAAATCAGGTTCGTGCGGCGAACCGCTTCCAGGCAGAGGTAAGAGAGATCATTGGTTATATCCTGCCCTGCCGGGTCCCGCCCGCCTACCATAATAGAAATCGCCAACCCATCGGGGATGGATTCATTCAAAAGCAGATACAGGCATTCGATGAGCAAAAGGGCTTTTTCACGGGTCAGGCGGCCTGCGGCGATATCCTCCTGGTAAAAGGGCCACAAGGTGCGGTCCAACCGGCCTGGATTCACCAGGCCGATGCGATCTCCCCATTGGGAACCTTGCACCGCAAGCCAAAGGAGCTGCAGGGCCTCTCGGAAGGCGTGAGGGGGTTGGTGGGCGATGCGCCGGCAGATTCCCGCCATCTCAGCCAGCTCCCACTGCCGGGGCTGCGCTGCCTCTAAGGAAGCCAATTCGGCAGTTTCCGCAGTGTTTTCCGCCAGCCGCGACAATCCTTCCAGGGCGTAGATGAAGGAAAGATAAACATTGCGCTTTCTCTGGTCGTTCGTTTCCATCCGAGAGCGAATCTCACCCACCAGCCCATCGATCCCCAGGGTGAACAGACGGGCGAGATCGAGCTGGCAGTGCCCGGTCTGGCCCGGCGGGTATAGGTTGGGATATTCCTTGCCGAGATATGCTGCCGCCTTCTGGCGCTCCGCTTGCCATTCGGGCCGGTCGGGCGCAACGCGTCCCATCAACAATTCCAGGTCATCCACCTCTAAAGGTAAACCCGCCAGGCGGTCACGCGTGAGCAGGCCGCGCCGCACCTGCCAGGAGGCGACAGACTGCGAACTGCGCAGAGATTGAGCCGTAAGACGAGGTTCCTCCGGCCAGGAAGAAATCAGCGATTTTTTCCGCTCCAGGCAGCGGCTACGCAAGAGGCGGATTCGTTCTGATGAAGAGATGGCCATACCGATTTCCTTATCGTGCTATCACGGTAGATTATACAGGATATTCGAGACAAGATTCATTGATTGTGGCTATAATACCCGAAGGAGGCGGAGTCTATGGCGGTTGAAAAACATATGGCAGAAGAGGCACTCCGTGCTAACGAGCAGCGCACCCTTGAACTCTACATTTCAGCGCAGCACCAGGCGCAAGAAATAGCGCTTCTGGAGCGGGTTCGTACGGCGGTGGCAGGTGAGTTGGACCTGAAGGGGGTTATCCGCACGGTAGTTGAGGGTATCGCTGAGACATTCGGTTATCCACTGGTGAGCCTGTACATGCGCCAGAATGACAGGATGCTGCTCGAACACCAGGTGGGATATGCGGATGTGATCAAGGAGATCCCCATTACAACGGGTATCCTCGGAAAAACAGTGCGCACCGGGCGGGCGATACTTCTGGGTGATATACACACCGATCGCGATTTTCTAGAAGCAATCCCAGGAATAGCATCAGAAGTCTGTGTTCCGTTATTCGACCGGGAGCAGGTTGTGGGGGCTTTGAATGTCGAAAGTTATCCGGAAATGAAACTCACTGAGGCTGATTTGCGGCTCTTGACCGCATTGAGCGAAAACATCAGCATTGCGATTGGGCGCGCCCGGCTCTACACGGAAATCCGGGAGAGCGAGGAAAGATACCGGAGCCTGTTTCAAAATGCGTCCATGGGAATCTTTCACTCTCTACCTGAAGGGAAGTTTATCCAGGTAAATCTAACCTTGGCGAAGATGTTTGGTTATGCGTCACCGGAGGAAATGGTCTCCTCCATCACAGATATCAACACCCAAATCTATGTAGATACAAAAAAACGCCCGGAGCTCCTTGAGGCTACTCAGAAGCAAGATGATTGGATCTATGCTGAAAACTGTTATCGCCGCAAGGATGGCAGTATCATAACGGCGAATCTGGCGATACGCAAAGTGCTCGACTCAGATGGGAAGCTTGCCTATCTGGAAGGTTTTATAGAAGACATAACCGAGCGCAGACGGATCGAAGAGGCGGAGGCGGTTGCCGAGTGGCGAAAAGAGGAGTGCACAGTGTGGGCGCGTTCGTATGCCGGCATACCCATCCACTTTATGGGTGCAGTGGTTGGGTTTATCAACCTATACAGTGCCACGGCAGGTTTTTTTACCCCGGCCCACACCGAGCGGATGCAAACTTTTGCCAACCAGATCGCGACTGTTTTTGCAAATTCCCGGCTGGTGGAAGAGTTACAGAAGGCCAATGCTCGTCTGCTTGCGCAGTTGTCTGAAATCCAGGCTTTACAGAACGAGCTGCGCGAACAAGCCATCCGCGACCCATTGACGGGCGTGTTTAACCGGCGCTATCTCAAAGAAACCCTGGACCGGGAGATTGCCCGCGTTCACCGCGTCAGTCAACCAGTTGGTATCATGATCATGGATATTGATAATTTCAAGTTGATCAATGATACGTATGGGCATCGAGCAGGCGATCTGATCCTGCAAGCGCTGGGAGAACTGCTAAAGAACAACATACGCCTGGAAGATATCGCTTGCCGGTATGGCGGCGAAGAGTTTGTAGTGGTAATGCCTGGGGCATCTCTCCAAACAGCCAATGAACGAGCCGAAATCATCCGATCCCGGTTCGAGGTATTACGGGTAGCATACGAAAGCTGGAATATTCACGCCACGGTATCGCTGGGTGTGGCGGCCTACCCGCTGCATGGATCCAACAGTGAGGAGGTGCTGATTCGCGCGGACCGGGCGCTGTTCCGGGCGAAACAAGAGGGCCGCAACCGCGTGGTCGTTTATCAGGATACGATCCGATCACCATTCAACCCGCAGGAGAAATAATAATATCTTTAACCGCGTTGAGAAAATCAGCCAACATGCCGTAAGCCGTGGTTTCCGGACCCGGATCGGTTTCCACGATCGAGAGGCCAGGCAGCACATCCGTCTCGAACTGGACAACGCTGCTCGTCCCACCAACCCCATACAATGGCGAATCTGCATCCACCAGTTCAGGCGCCACGCGGCCAATCACGCGTTTCTCCTCGCGGCGCGCGGTGCACACCAGCTTCCAACGTTTGCCCAGCGCGTGAGCGCGCGCGATCTCATCCGGTGTGATCTCTCGAATCCCCGTGCGCTGGACCTCCTGCGGCTTGAGCGGCACATCCATCAACACCGTTGCCAGCGCGGCCACTTTTACGGCTGCATCCCACCCATCGATATCCCCGGAGGGATTGGTTTCCGCAATGCCAATCGATTGGGCATAAGCTACGGCCTGGGCAAAGCTTTCACCCGCCTCCATGCGCGTGAGGATCAGGTTGGTAGTGGAGTTGAGGATGCCGCGGAATCCGCGCAGGGATACAGCCGGCAGCGTATCGCGGAACAGGGAGAAGATCGGGGCGCCATCCATCACCGCTGACTCGAAATAATACTTCACCCCTTTAGCCCGCGCCAGGGCAGTCAATTCTCGATAGGCGTGAACCACCGGCCCCTTATTGGCGGAAACCGCGTGCATGCCATGCTCCAATGCAGTCCGCAGGTAATCCACCGCCGGTTGACCGGTGGCGTAGTTGACGGGGGTACACTCAAACATCACGCTGGCTCCACAAGAGCCGATGAAATCGCTCAGGCTGGGAATCTCCGGCAGAACCGAAAGCGCATCCAGCAATTGGCCGGCTGCGAGTATGGCTAAAGCGCGTTCCAGGTCCAGGCCGTTTCGATCGACTGCCGTCCCATGCCGCCCGGTGGCGATGCCCGTAACGGCGAAGGTGAGGTTGTAGCGGGTGTACAATTCCTCCCGCTTACGCAGCAGCAAGCGGGCCAGAGCCTGCCCAACGTTGCCAAAGCCCAAAAATGCCAGGTTGCAGCAGATCATACCGGCGGCCATGGATATGCTCGGCGATCTTCCGGCGGATCGGGGAAATGCCCGGAGGTGAGGAGCGTGTTGGTGCGATCTGCAAGCGCCGCGATTTCCGCCTGGCCGAGGTGCAGGTATAATCCAGCGCTATCTTCCGGTGAGAGATCGAGCCTCTGGCAGAATTTCCGCAAATCGGCGAGCAGCTCTTCGGGGATCGGCTCCCCAGTAAAATCCCAGATCACGGTGCGCAGTTTGTCATCTGCGTGAAAACAAAGCCCATGATCGATCAACCACAGGTGTCCATCTGGGTCAAGCAGGATATGACTGCCCTTGCGATCAGCGTTGTTGATCAGCAAATCGAACAAAGCCACCGGGCGCAAGCGCTGGCGGTCGTCAGCGGTCATACTGAAATAGTGATATTCGGGGTTGTGCTCAACAAACAGCTGTAATGAACCCGCGCCGACCGGGGCACGCCGGCGATAGATGGTGGGCGGAACGAGATCCCAGCCGAGGGCCTGGCTGACCAGGTAAGCGGCGGCCTCACGGTGGGCCAGTGTGGCGGGGGCGAAATCCCACAACGGGCGCTGGCCGCGGGAGGGTTTATACACGGCGGCGAGGGTGGTATCGGTGTAGCGGATTTCGGCAAGGAAGGTGTAATTCGACCCCCAAACAAACTCGCCCTGCACGGTGATCTCGCCTTCGCGGAGGGCAGAGAGGATTGTTTCGCTGTACATACGGGATGCCTGCTCAGGGAATCATCGGCTAATCAATCACCGGCAGTCGTTTTCAATGTTTATGTCCGTTCTTCTTGGGACAAAAATGGCCTTCGGGATCCACAGGCTCACCACACTGCGGGCAAAGCGGGCGGCCGCGCGAGGCAGTCTCCATCCCCCAATGGGCCATCGCCCGTAATTGTGAACGGGTGCACCAGAAGCGAACGACACCGGCCTCTTCGGGTTCTTCCCCTTCTGCAACGATCTCTCGCACAACCAGCACAAGCAGATCATTCTCAGCGTCATAACCCAGGCCGATTTCACCCACGCGGAAAAGCGGATCAACCGGCGGGTGGATGTGCATCTGTTCTTCCTGGTATTCGGAAACCGCTTCGGGTAGATCGGGGAATTTCTCGTGGATTTCCGCCAGGAACTGCTCTGAACCGATGGCCAGGGATTGGATTTGCAGCTTTTCGATAATGAGGGTAACGGTACGCTCACCCTGCCAGCCCTGCAGGTAGAAGACGCGCTTACCCGGCTGGCCAATGGCATCGGCAGTAATATGAGAAACAGGGTGGAGGTCAATATCGGTACGGGGCATATGAATTCTGTTATCGGAATCTTACCCGTAGTATACCAGACTCACGGCCTGGAGAGGTAAAAGGATGGCGCGACATTTAACGCTAGGAGACGACTGCCCGACTCGCCGAGGTGCAACGCGGTGATAGAAGCCGGGTCAACCGACAGGCGCTGAAAATTATCAAACGGTAATCCCAGGTAATGGGCCACCAACAGTTTGATCGGGTCGGCGTGGGAGACACAGATGACCAGATCCTTGGAACCATGCTGGGCGCGTAAAAATTCAATTTCTCCAACGATTCGCTGCTGGCACTCGACGAATGTTTCGCCGCCAGGAAACCGGAATTGAGAAGGGTTGCTTTGTATCGTCCGCCAGATTTTCCGCCGCTGGAGGCTCTTCACTGTCTTCCCAGCCCAATCACCGCAGTTCGTTTCGATCAACCCCAGGCGGATAACGATCTCCAGGCCAAGTGCCTGAGCGATCGGCTCGGCTGTCTCCACTGCCCGCTCCATCGGGCTGCTGTACAGCTTCCAAAGCGGCGCGTCAGCCTGCTTATGGGCCTGCGCCTGGGCGGCGGCCTGAGCGCTGGCCTGGGCAATCGCCCTGGCTGTGGCTTGCGCCTGAGCACGCCCGGTCTCGTTCAGGTGAACATCCGGTAAGCGGCAAGCCAGGCGGCCCTGCTTCATCAGGTCATTTTCACCATGGCGGATGATAAGAAACGTTGGCACGTTAGAATCCTTCAGTATCCAGGATACTCTCAGCTCCCCAACGCCTGCCGGTAAAACGCCAACAAGTCATTCGGGCCGATCTCAGCGCGCTGCGTGGAGGCGATGATCGTGCCGCGTGAGAGCACGTCAAAACGAGATGCCAGGTCAGCGATACGAGCCAGGTCGTGGGAGGTCATCACGATCGTACGCCCTTGTGCAGCCACCCGGCGCAAGACTCCGTCGAGCATGATGCAAGCATCCTGGTCCAACCCGGTGTGCGGCTCATCAAACAGGATCACATCTGGATCATGCAGCACTGCACGACCGATCGCCAGGCGCTGCTGCATGCCGCGGGAGAACGTGCGCACCAGGTCGCGGCGGCGAGGGGCCAGCCCAACTAATTCGAGCACCTCGCTGACGCGCGTGTGCTCCTGTTCGACTCCATACAGGCGGGCATAAAAGCGCAGGTTTTCCTCGGCGGTCAGATCACCATACAACAGAGGCAGGTGCGAAACCACCCCCAGGCGGCGGCGTACCGCAGCGGCCTGGTCAGGCAGACGGTATCCAGCGACCCGTACCTCTCCCAGCGTGGGACGTGACAGCGAGGCCAGGATACGCAAAAAAGTGGTCTTGCCGGCGCCGTTCGGCCCCAGAATGGCGACGAACTCACCCGGCTCGGCATGAAAGCTCAAACCCCGCAGCACAGGCTTGAGGCCAAAGCGTTTAACCAGCTTCCGGACTTCGATCATAAAGGTTTTGGTTACCCTCTATCTTCGATCATAGGGGAAGGTTTGAGCTCTATTCCTTATCCCCAACCAGGGACTTCAACTTCTCTTTCAACTCCGCCCGTCGTTCGCGGTAAGCGGCTTCGGGCAATTCACCAGCCTGGTAGAGGTCATCCAGAGCGATAATATCATCCATCAATGCATCGGCATCAACGGGTTCCGTTTCATCAACAGCGAGAGTGGACTCTTCACCTTCCACCATTTCAGCCTCGTTCTCCAGGGTGACGAGGCGGTTACGCCGGCTGATCCACACTCCAGCCAGGATCAACGCCAGCCCAAAGGCTGCCAGCCCGATGATCAGCCCCAGTCGTGATCCTGAGAGACCCCTGGCAGTGTCAGAGGCGGATGCATTCGGGTTACCGGTGATTTTTACCACCAGCTGTTCGCCAGCGCGGATGCTCTCGCCAGTGTAAACATGGTAGGTCGCGCCTCCGAAGTCGCTGGTGCCGTCATCGACCAGCGCGGCGCTTTCGATCTTCAGGGTGCCAGCTTCTGGCAGCAGCGCCCCCACAGAGCTGACCGGCAGCTTGATCGGCTGGTTTAGTGTGATTTTTCCGGGATACGGCATTGAGAAGGTATACGAGACACCATACATACCGCCCGGACGCACCGCCGGGATTTCCCAGAAACCGTCATTGGTCTCGAGCTGCGCTTCCCCTACTACACCGCTGCGAAAGTCAGAGTTTTGCGCTCCCTCCGGGAGGGGAAAGTCCACCAGGATTGGCCCCCCATCTTCTGGCACGATCGTCTGGGTACCTACATTCGTCAGGATATAAACCTCCATCACCTGCAGATCGCCAGTCTCGGAGAAACCAAAAATAAGGTGCAGCTGGTCAGCCAGTAAATGGTTGGTGGACGTGGTGACTTCGAATACGGTGATCGTCATCGACCCACCCATACTGGGAGTGGAATGATAGGGCATGCCCGCATAGACGACAGAAGTCATGAAAACATTCCCGTCCGGTTTAGCAACGTTCTCGAAGGTGAACGTGCCATCCAGCTGGGTGGTGGTCGTGGTCGTCATGACGAGTGTCATCGCTGTCTGGCCGGGTTGGTAGGCATACAGCGTCACCGGCAGGGCTTCGGGCAGGTCTGTCCCTGAGCCATAGACGATTACGCCGGTGATGTCACCGGTCGTAATAACACCCGTAGTGGTAACTGTGGAAGTCAGGTTTGCTGGGGCAGCTAGCGTGGTCGAAGCGGTTTCATCAGCAGCTGAAACAGCCTCGGCACGTGCGAACGATACTACTGCAAGCAGGAGCGTGATGGCAAGCAGGATAGGGATGGACAGTTTCATGAATTTTTTCGACTTTTCTATCAGGATTTCGGGGAGATACAGCACCTAGGCCAGCTCTGTTCCACATTTTGGGCAGAACCGGTCAGACTTTTGGATCGATTTACCGCACTGCGGGCAAAAACCTACAGATTTTTCGCGCGGCACCGAGCCATTCCGGGCGCGGCGGCGAGCTGAGATGAGTGCTTCCAGATCTTCATTTTCTTCTGCGGAGCTCATTTCCGGTGTAGCCTGGGACAAAGCTGTCCGCCTGGCAGCCAGAGCCTCCTCCAGCCGGTCGCTGGCCTGCCGGGCCGGTGGCTGAGGCTGGAGTGCATCCAGCTTCTGGAGCACCTCAGCTCCGTGCTGCAGCAGGGCATTGCGCTGGGCCGGGTAATCCTCTTCAGGCACTTTGCCGAGTGAATAATCAAAATCCAGTTCTTGCAGGGCCTGGATCACGCGTTCGCGTTCTGCCTGAAGAACCGAGGTTTGCTGCCGGGTTGGGCTGACCGGACGGGTCGAGACTGCCCGCCGGTTGAAGAAGGGCTGGCCGATGAAGAACACGACCAGAATGACCAGGGCGAGGAGCAGGAAGATTGAGCCGATATCCATAGGATTATGAGTAAGTCTACGGTTTGAGAAGCGGGTCGATGATGGCGGTAATCTCGCGGGTGGAAGAAAAAGGTATCAGGTGCACATCCGCCAGAACACCATTCCGATCGAGGATGTAAGTTTCTGGCACGCCGGTGATACGATAGGTCTGCGAGATGCGCGTGCGCAGGTCAGGGCCATTTAGATACGTAATGTGATAACGGGCGATGTAGTCTTTGGCCTTCGAGTCGGTGTCAGTCCACGCCACGCCAAGGAAAACCACATCGTCGCGTGAGCGGTACTGCTGCCAGGCCTCTTCCAGGTACGAGGCTTCATCCTTGCAGGTAATACACCACGAAGCCCAGAAATTCAGCACCACCACCTTGCCCTGCAGCGCTTCCAAGGTGATTTGCCGGCCCTCGAAAGTAGTCAGGGTGAAAGCAGGCGCCTTTTGGCCGGGGCGAGGCTGCCCCTCCTGGGTTCGCAGCAGCGCCACGCCAAGAACAATCAACAGGAGCAGCAAACCTCCCCAGGCAGCGAGGCGTCCCCAGGATACGCGGGATTTATGGGTTTCGGTCGGTACTTCTACAGGTTGTTCCATAGCTCATTTCAAGGGATGGATATCTTCAACTGGTGGTTATTTTTTAGCTTTTTTCAGCTCAGCTTCCAGCCGGGCGACATAGTCGTCTGCAACGGCTGGCGGACTTTGGGTCTCAGAAGGTTGTGCAACCGTCTGCGGGGTAGGACGCTTCCAGGCGCGAAAAGCATTGTAAAATACCCAAGCCACAGCCAGGATCGCAGCCGGGGGGATCACGTACATCAGCCAGTTCCAACCGCGGGCAGGCGGCGCGCCCAGCACTCGGTCTCCATAACGCTCAACGTAGTACTGCTTGATCTGCGCCTTCGTCCAGCCTTGCTCGAGCTTCTGGCGGATTTCAGCGCGCATATCGGCGCAGGCTGTCGAGGGGCACACGTCCAGCGGAATGTTCTCACATTCGGGGCAAAATAATTCTCTCGCCACCGCGTTGACCTGGTCGTCGGTGATGGCAGCTGGCGTGGGCGACTGGGCCACGGCGGCTCCAGCTGTGAGGAGCGCCAAAAACAATACTGCGGGTAAAAGCAAAAGGTTTTTCATGGGCAGGACCATTTTTTGAACCATTAAGTTCTACGCTCCCGCTCGGGCCAGCCGGCCACAAACGTTCCAAAAATGAGCAAAATCGCTCCCAGCCAGAGCCAGTTGACCAGCGGATTGCGATACACTTTAAAGGTAGCGCCCTCGGCTGAGATCGTCTCCCAATCCACCAGCACTACGTACAGATCATCTTCCAGTGTACTGCGCAGGCCTGGCGTGGTCACCGTCTGTCCAGAATCGAAGTAGATCGCGCGGCTGGGATGAAGGGTCCCGGCGGGACGGCCATTTTTGAAAACATTGATCGTGGCGGTTGTTTTCTCGTTTGTAGAGGAAGTGACAGGTTTCAGATCGGCATACAGGATCTCGTAATTGCCCAATTTGAGCGTTTTCCCCTGGGGAATGCTCCCCTGGGTTTGCGTCTGGAACATTTCGATGCCGATGATGCCCAATGCCATTAACACGATCGAGAGGTGGATCAACGCCCCGCCGTAACGCCGGCGGTTTTTTCCGACCAACCGGTTCAGCGCCGCTAAAAGATTCTCACCCGTCTGGGAATGGCGGGCCAGCACCGCGCGCCCGAATTCATACACGATGACGGCGCCCGCATATCCCAACAGCCAGAAAGCCAACAGCGCACCCGGATGGCGTGCTCCCGCGACGAAGGCCAGGACCAAGATCACGAGCGAGGCAGCCAGCGGCTTCCAAATCGCCCGCCCAAGGGTTTGGACCGTAGAGTGACCCCAGGCTGCCAATGGGCAGATGCCCATGAGGAATAAAAGAGCAGCGAACAACGGCCCAGCGGCCCGTTCGTAGTAAGGTGGGCCAACGGTGATCTTCTGTCCGGTGAAGACATTCGCCAGGGAAGGGATCCTGGCTCCGATAAAGCCGGTAGCCTCTGTGAGGAGCGGGAATACTACACCCCAGAAACACACGATAAAGATCGCCACCAGGAGAAGGTTATTCACCAGGAACATTGCCTCGCGAGAAAACAGCGAGGTCATGCGCACCTCGGTTTTCAGGGAGTTCCAGCGCCACAACACCAATCCCAGCGAGGTGATAAAGGTGATGCCGATGAAACCGAAAAACAGCGGGCCGATGGCACTCTCGGCAAAGGCATGCACCGAGGAAAGCACTCCCGAGCGGGTGAGGAATGTACCGAAGATCACCAGGGCATAGGTCAGGATGATCAGCGCCATGTTCCAGCGCTTGAGCATATCCCGCTTTTCCTGGATGACGACCGAGTGCAGGAAAGCCGTACCGGTCAGCCAGGGCATGAGAGCTGCCACCTCCACCGGATCCCAGCCCCAGTATCCGCCCCATCCAAGCACGTCGTAAGCCCAACGCGCCCCTAAGATCAACCCCGCGGACAAAAACAGCCAGGCTGCCAGCGTCCAGCGGCGGGTGACACGAATCCAGCGATCGTTGTTACGCCCGGTGACTAAGGCGGCTATGGCAAAGGCATACGGGATGACAAACGATACAAAACCCAGGTACAGCATCGGGGGATGGATAACCATACCGTAGTGCCGTAAGAGCGGGTTCAACCCCTGGGGAACGGCGCGGGCTAAAAACGCTCCTGCCGGCTGGAAGAGGGCTATCTTCAACCCATCCGGAGTCATCCACACGCGCCGGAACGGGTTCTCGACGAACAACGCCAGCAGCAAGAAGAAAGCCAGCGTGACCAGGGTAACCACGATCACCCAGGGCAAGAATTCCTTATCCCGATCCCATTTGCGCAGCATAACCGCTGAAGCGAAGGCGGACATCAGCCACGACCAGAACAGGAGCGAGCCTGCCTGCCCACCCCACAGGGAGGTGATCTTCAGGTACACAGGCATGCTACCGCTGGTCACGCGGGCTACATATTCAACTTCGTAATGCCCTGTGACGAGCAAGTAGATCAGGCTGAGGGCAGAAAGGGTCAGCAGCGGAAAGGTGAGCAGCATGGCATTGCGCGCGCTGGCCACCCAGACGGGCGATTTTGTTTTCGCTCCATAGATTGCTGCACCAATGCCATAAAACGAAATAATGAATGTGAGGAAAAGTGCGCCGAGGCCGAGGTTTGTCAACATAGGATTTCACAGATCCGTGGATATACACCTTACTCTGGATACTGTCCACGGACGCATGGGTTTATTTACTTTGCTCCGGCACCGCTTCCTCATACTTCGTCGGGCACTTGAGTTGTAAATCTTCCGCATAAAAGACACCATCTTCCCCCAAATGGCCGGTGATAATGGCCTGAGCCTCATCCTTGAGCAGGTCGGGCCTTTCACCGTTGTAAACGACAAGCAGCTTCCCGCGCGCAGGATCTATCACCGCAGCATGCAGGGCCGCGGAAAGGCCGCCTTGCTCTTTGATGAGCTTGTTATCCCCAGGAACATGGGCGATAGAAAACTTTAAATCCAGAGTCTTTGAATCGTACTGGATCGTGTCACCAATCACCGCGCCGGAGATGCGTATATTTTTCCCAACCGCGCTCGATCCACGCGCCAGGATCTCATCCACCGTGAGGAAATACTGGGCATTTGCATTCGTAGAAGAGATAATCAAATAAGCCACGGCAGACAAGATCAGCAACCCGCCAACAATAAATTTAATTCTCATGACAATGGCCTCCAGATGCGCGGAAGTATTGGACAAAAAAGTTTTGCCCACCCCCATTTTCACACGATCAGGTTAATGGAACCTGAGAGAAAATGTAGTAGAGAATGAGAGACATCCCGATTCTCTACTTATTATAATCAACAAAAGATAATTACGTTCAGGGTATAATAATCACATACAAAGGAGTCAACAATGAAAGGCAATGATAAGGTTATCGCTGTGTTAAATGCTCTGCTTTCCGATGAGCTGACCGCTATAAGCCAGTATATGGTTCATTCGGAAATGTGCGCCAACTGGCGGTTCGACAAACTCCATGGGGCGATTGAAAAGCGCGCGATGGACGAGATGAAACATGCGGAAAAGCACATTGGGCGCATCCTCTTTCTAGAAGGCGTGCCCATTGTCAGCAGCTTAAAGAAGATGTCGATTGGGCCGGATGTGGAAACCCAAATAAAAAACGATCGGGCTGCTGAAACGGACGCCATCCAGGCCTACAATGAAGCCATCCACCTGGCGGTTGAATGCGCCGACAATGGGACGCGCGAAATGCTGGAGGGCATCCTGCTCGATGAGGAAGCTCACCTGGATTGGCTGGAAGCTCAGCTAGACCAGATCGGCCTGTTAGGTATCCAGATTTACCTGAGTGAACAGGTGGGGTAACTCCGCCCGTATCAGAGAGATTTTTCCCCAAAAAGGAACCCTGTTTGCCCCTGGGATTGCAAAATCTGTGGAATTTTTAGTAAAACTTTCAATCTTGTTGGTTGAACGTAGGGTAAGCGTAGGGTAAGCGTCAAGCAATGGAATAAATGTTCTGGTACTATAATGATCGTAAGGGCGATTTCTCTTCTCCTCCTTAGAGAGAGCCGGGAGTGGCGTACCCGGCTCTCGCCGATTCTGCAGGTGGAGATCACCTGCGGGTGGAGATCACCCGCCGCAAGAAATCACCTGGGGGGAATTCAAGCGCTCGAACCCTTCAGCACGCGCAATACCCGTAAAGTAACCCACTTATTGGGTTGTTTCTTGACTCCGAAATCCACCCATGTCTTACCCGCATAATCATATTCCAATGCCCAGCGCCCGTGGGCATCCTGCTTTTCGCGGATGATGTTTAGCGTGCCAGCCAGGCGTGGATCGTCTGCATAACCTAATCGGACCAACGCTTCAACATTCTGTAACAGGTCAGTAACGTAAAACACCGGGAAGCCAAATTTCCACCAATTCCCGCTGGGTTTAGCGGCCCATCCCGATGGATATTCCGCTCGGGTAGGGTCCGTCCCAAGTAAAAAATCCACACCCTGCTGAATGGCGCGCTGGATGAGCGGCGTCCGTCGTTCCAACGGCCATTTGCTGAAAGCGAGCATCACCTTGACAGCTCCCCAGGCGCAGGGCAGCTTGTTGTTCGCGCCACAGGCAAACCTGGGGCCGCATTTCGCTGCATAGTATCGCACAACCGCGTGGCGATCTTCCATTGCTGCTACCCCCTCACCCGTAACGCTGCGCGCCATCCATTCGAACGCGGCTGCCAGGCGGGAATCGTCGCAGCCTAAATCGAGCAGCGCGGCGCTCAGGTTGCCCTGTAAACAATCTACAGTGCCGGAAGGCGCGCCTGAGGTGGTGAACTGACCGCCCTGCGCGAGGGCGTGCTGCAGGAGATAGGCGCAGGCCTGCTCAATACGCGCATCCTGCGCTGCCGAAGCTCCCAACTGCGCCAGCAGGATCAGGGCCCAGACCGTTGAACGGTATTTAGGGTTGTAGCCTGGGCCAGGCTCAACCCAAAAGCCGGATGCGTCCATCTCAGCCAAAATGGATGCAATCGGTCCCTCGGTATGGGCTGCCTGGCGCGCGGCGCACAATTCTGGGCTGTCGGCGGGGGCGTCCAGGATATCCCGCAGGGCCAGGTAGCGCACCCCGGGCGATTCAGCCTCCAGCAGCCAGGGTCGCGGATCACCATTAAGTTGAGACTGCCATTCCATATTAACTACCATCCATGACCGCTTTCTTCCTCAACCGCTGCTGTACTTTCTCGCTGGTCAGCTCGCGCAGCGCATCCGCGGCGATCCAGCGCGCCGGGCGGGTGCCACGCGCCTGAATTTCCTTCGCTACGGTAATGGCCTGTGCATTCAATGTCTGGCTGCGCTTGCCCAGGTTACGCAGCGCCCAGTTGACGGCCTTTTTCACAAAGTTACGCCCATCATCCGAGGCCTGCAGGATGACCGGGAAGAACTGCGCCAGCTTTTCCTCGGGAGCCGATTTATCATGGTACGCCAGGCAGGCCATTAACACAAACCCGGCCCGCTTGACAAACTCCTGGCTGCGCTCACTCCACTCAAAAGCTTTGGGATAAGCGAACGAGGTATGCTGAAACAAGTTATCGCACATCTGGTCGCACACATCCCACGAGTCGAAGTCTGCCACCCAGGCTTCCAACTGCACCTCGGTGGCCTGAGCCGGATCGTCCACCATGCTGGCCAGGATGCGCGCCTCGTGGATGCCTGACTCCCACAAGCCCAGCGCCAGGTGATGGTCGGGTTTCAGGGGTTTCGCCAGCTTGCGCAGCGTATTGATGTCGATGCCCAGCGTGTTGTGCGGGTTGATGCCGAAGCGCGCCATCCCGGCTACGTTGGTGGGGTTGGCGCTGGATTGGAGTTGAGCGAGGACTTCAGCGTGTTGCATAACAACTCAAAATTTCATCTCAGCCTGGAGGGGTTTGGGCGGTTCCGGCGGAGGCGGCAGGCCGTGGGCGGCCAGCCACTCGCGGGAGGCACCATTCCAGCCAAACCGCTTCAGGTTCACGCGGCCTTTCTCATCGAAGACAACCTCTTCAGCTTCCAGCAGACGCCGCTGTTCCTCAGCGCCTGGGCGGAGGCTGATCATGCCCTGCGAGTTGATCACGCGCTGCCAGGGAACGCCCTCCGGGCAGGCTGCCATCGCTCCACCTACCCAACGCGCCCCAAAGGCCTCATAGCTGCGCAGCGTCATCCCCTCTGGTGGAGGGATCATGGCGGCGATCCGCCCGTACGTACTGACCTGACCGGGCGGAATCTGCCGGACAATTTCCCACACCAAGGCGTTGAAAACTTTGGGATCCCGGTGGGATGAGTATTGGGTTTCCACCGCGGCCTCCTTGACTTACTCAATGCCTCCGCCGGCCCTCAGGATGGCGGTCTCGCCTCATTGGGCAGGAACATTCAGCATTTCGGGATATTGTTCCAACAGCTCTTTCATGCGTGCGATGTTCCCGTGGGCATTCCCTACATATTCGTCGATCAGTTCCTTGGGCAGTTCCATAAAATTTCTTCTTGAACCTCACCCCCCTGCCGGGCTCCCTTCCAGGGATTGGTGAGGAAGTTTCTAAACGCTCTTCAACCCATATTATATCAAACAATTGTTCTAGCTATATTCTGGTTCAAAACCAGTTGCGCCTCGGTTTCGATACGCTGAAAGGCCAAAAAACCTGGCCTTTCAGCTACTCAACCAGCGGCGCCGGTCGAGTAGGATGCCGATCTATGGCATCCGTATCGAGACCAGTAGAGTTTTGCACCAAATACTAGCTAGCTGTGCCAACGATACGCTGGATGAAATCCAGCGTCAACTGGGCCGCCTGTTCCCATTCGCCGTCGAGCAGCACACTGTGATGCGAATTCGCCATCCAGTGAACCTCCTTCAGTGTGGACTTGACCGCCTGGTACACCTTATCCGGCACACAGGGATGCACCACCCCATCCAACCGCCCCTGCACGACCAGGACCGGCTGGCGGATGAGCGGCAGGCGGCGGCGCACGACGCGCTGCAAGCGGTAGAACTGCGCCACCGCCGGCAACGGGGTGACCGGATAGCCCTGCCAACGCTCATCAACCAGAGAGGGCGGGTGATTGGACTTGGGCAGGTAGCGGATGAAGAGTGCCAGCAGCGGCAGCATGTAGCAGCCGTAGGCGGGCACGGTGATCAAGGCGGGGGCATAGGCCAGGATGCCGGCTGCCTGCGGGTGCTCGGAAGCCAGGTACAGCGCCAGCAGCCCTCCCATCGACTCGCCGCCCAGGAAGACGGTATCGCAGCGGGCCACCAGCTGGCGGTAGGAAGCCTCCACGGCCCTGGTCCAATCCTGCCAGCGCGTACGGTTGGCATCTTGCGGGCTGGTACCGTGCCCAGGCAGGAGCGGGCCGGCCACGGTGAAGCCACGGGCGTGGAGGTACTGACCCAGCGGGCGCACTTCAGCGGGCGTGGCGGTGAAACCGTGCACCAGCAGCACGCCTACGGGACCGCCCTCCCAAAAGAACGGGGCGCCGGGGAGATGAGGATTGACCTGCGGAAAGGTTCGAGCCATCGTACCCTCCAGGGTGCAGGGAAAAGGGGGAAAGGGATAAGGGATAGGGAATACTCATAGTATAGAGGAAGATGGGAGGAAATGCAACCCGCGAAGGAAAATCAGGGCCCCCCGAATGATTTCGGCGCCTGAGTATAAAAAACCTGCTTTCAGCAGGTTTTTTATACTCAGACAAGTGATGACAGCCAAATGAACATGCTTGAGCATGTTTCAGAC
>Ga0315274_10005092_pt1 | contig 19270 bp, 17 predicted proteins | sample YL17G02_20_MG_FD_203700 | JGI IMG/M metagenome (GOLD analysis project Ga0315274, IMG submission 203700) | Sediment microbial communities from Yellowstone Lake, YNP, Wyoming, USA - YL17G02_20 | ecosystem: Environmental > Aquatic > Freshwater > Lake > Sediment | place: USA: Wyoming | collected... | reverse complement strand
GGCGGCAGCAGGCGCAGTGTCGCCTCGGTGACCACGCCGAGGGTGCCCTCGCTACCGACGAACAGTTTGGTCAGGCTCAGCCCGGCGACGTCCTTCAGGCGCGGACCACCGAGGCGCACCGCGGTGCCGTCGGCCAGCACCACCTCAAGCCCGAGCACGTAGTCGGTGGTCACTCCGTACTTGACGCAGCACAGCCCGCCGGCGTTGGTGGCGACGTTGCCGCCGATGCTGCAGATCTCATACGACGACGGGTCCGGTGGGTACCAGAGCCCGTGCTCCGCGACCGCCTTCTTCACTTCGGCGTTGAGCAGACCGGGCTGCACGACCGCGGTGCGGGTGACCGGGTCGACGGTGATCTCGCGCATCTTCTCCGTCGACAGCACGATGCCGCCGTCCACTGCCGTCGCCCCGCCGGACAAGCCGCTCCCTGCGCCGCGTGGCACCACCGGGATCCGGTGGGCGCTCGCCCAGCGCAGAACCGCCTGCACCTCTTCGGTTTTCGTGGGACGCACCACCGCCAGCGGGGTTCCCGCGGCGGGGTCCATGGCGCGGTCGTGGCGGTAGGAGGCCAGGATGTCGGGATCGGTGACCACCACACCGTCGGGGAGTTCGGCGATCAGGTCAGGGAGCGTGGAGCGCACGGCGTCAATCGTAGGTTGGTCCGCCGAAACGCCGGCGCAAGCGGCGATGCCGGTGCCGGAACAGAATCGGCACGGCCAGCCGATACAGCGCCCCGAGTGGCGGGAATCTGCCCTGCCAGCGCAGCCGGTCTGTGACGCTGCAGCCGAGGTCGAGCGGGCGCACCAGGCGCTCGTGTTCCCAGCAGGACTGGGTCAGCATCACCGACCGCTCGAGAAAGCGGTAACCGGGTCCGCGCTCGGCGATGGTGAGGTCGTCGAAGTCCACCGGAAGGAATCCGAAAAGCAGCAGCCAGCTCCGGCCCACCCGGCGGCCCACGGGCAGTTCCCCGAGGCTGACATCGGACAGTCCGGGCGGCACGGTCATCCGCAGCAGCGGCCGAAGTTCGCCGTTGACGCCCGCCATGTCGATGACGTGTTGCCACACCGTTTCGGCCGGGGAGGAGAGTTCCGATGAGATGTCGAAGGAGTGCATGTCGGGGTCGCTCATGCCGTTGCGGGGCGGTCGAGTTCCCGCAACGCCGGAATCCACGGGCACAGCAGCGCGATCACCAGGAGCGGCAAGGCCAGCGCGAGGAACGCCGGGGTGAGTCCGAACGCGTCCACCAGGGGGCCGGCCAGCATGAAGCCCACCGGTCCGGCGGCGTAGGCCATCGACGTCATCACCCCGACCACCCGTCCGCGCATGTGCTCGGGGGTGCGGGTCTGCATCACGGAGTTGTAGATCGGTCCGATCGGGCCGTAGACCAGTCCCACGACGGCCGAGAGCATCAGAATCACCGGCAGTGGCGGCAGGAATCCGATGGCCAGTGAGGCCGCCGCGAAGATCAGGGTGGCGGTGAGCACCGTTGCGCGCTTGCTGGCCACCCGGGACAGCACCGTCCAACTCAGTGCGCCGATCAGGCCCCCGACCGACAGCGCCATCAGCACCCAGCCCAGCTCGGCCGGCTCGTTGCGGTCGGAGAAGTACTTGGGGAACAGCACGCTCTCCATCGGCAGGTACAGGCCGGTCACAGCCAGGTCGATCAGGCCCAGCGTCCTCAGCACCCGGTTGTGCCAGACGAATTTCAGGCCCTCCAGCACCCCGGAGAGCACGCCCTCGGGCCGCTTGTCGCGCTCCGGCCGGTCGGCGCCCGGCAGTCGCAGTATCGCCATCGCGACGATCGCGCACCCGAATGCGGCGGCGGTGACCCACATGGTGTTGATCGCACCGATGGTCGCGATCAGCAGCCCGCCGATACCCGGGCCGGTGATGTAGGCCAGGTTGAACGTCGCCTCGTAGACGCTGTTGGTGTGGTCGAGCGTCCAATCGGCCCGGCGTGCCGCGTCGGGCAGCATCGACACCCGTGCGGTCATGCCGGCCGGGTCGAAGAACGCGCCGAACACGGCCAGTCCGGCCAGCACGGCGGTGGTGAGCACGCCTTCGCCGGCGGTCAGCGCCAGGACTGGGATCGCCGCCACCGACAGTGCCGACATCGCGTCGGCGAGCATGGCCACCGGTCGCCGGCCCAGGAAGTCCACCGCGGTGCCGGCGATCAGGGTGGCGACCAACAAGGGCAGGGTGGCCGCGCCGGCCACCAGGGAGGCGGCCGCCGCGCTTCCGGTGCGCTGCAGCACCAGCCACGGCAACGCCACCAGCGAGATGCCGTTGCCGGCCGCGGCGAGGAACGCCGAGGCGAGGATCAGCAGTACGGGCCCGCGGGCGGGGGACATTCCTGGCAGCATAGATTTCGCGCCGTGCTCCTTCCTCATCCGCGCGTCGGTGGTGCGTTCGGATCACCGGTTCCGCCGGGGGCCGGCTGGCCCGGCGATCCGGCCGGCCCGGACACCCCGGTCGCGTCCGACGCCGGGTCGGTGGCGGAGCTGGCGGACGCCGTCACCGGGATCGCCGAACTCGATGCCGCGGTGAGCGTCTGCCGGGCCTGTCCGCGACTGGTGGCCTGGCGAGAGAAGGTCGCCGCACTCAAGCGTCGGGCATTCGCCGATCAGCCGTACTGGGGCAGGCCGATCACGGGTTTTGGTGCGGCGGTGCCGCGGATTCTGGTCCTGGGATTGGCGCCCGCCGCCCACGGCGGCAACCGGACCGGCCGGGTGTTCACCGGCGACCGCTCCGGCGACCAATTGTTCGCCGCACTGCACCGGGCCGGCCTGGTGAACTCCGCGCTCAGTGTGGACGCTGCGGACGGCTTGTCCTCCAAGCACATTCGCATTGCCGCCGCGGTGCGTTGCGCCCCGCCGGGCAACGCCCCGACTCCCGCCGAGCGGGTGACCTGCCAGCCGTGGCTGGAGGCCGAGTGGCGGCTTATCGGTGAGTCCGTGCGGGTGATCGTCGCCCTGGGCGGGTTCGCCTGGCAGGCGGCGCTGCGACTGCTCGGCGAAAAGCCCTCGGCCGTGCCGAAGTTCGGCCACGGGGTACAGGCCGGTCTGTCGTCGGGGGTTCAACTACTGGGCTGCTACCACCCGAGCCAGCAGAACATGTTCACCGGGCGGCTGACGCCGGCGATGCTCGACGACGTGTTCAGCACGGCTAGACGGGCCGCGGGGCTATCGGGGCCAGCTTGATGATCGGTATCGGCCTGCTGGTCTTGCTCTGGTAGCCGTCATACCGGTTGCCGTTGTTGTCGTTGACGATTCGCCACAGCCGCGCGTAATCGGGGTCGTCGGGCAACACCGGATGTGCCATCACCCCGAACCGCTTCGGGCCCACATTGATCTGGACCCGCGGGTTGGCCTTGAGGTTGTGGTACCAACCCGGAGCGCGCTTGTCGCCTCCGTTGGAGGCCACTACCAGGTAGTCCTTCCCGTCGCTGGCGTAGGAGAGCGAATTGGTCCGCGGCAGTCCGGTCCTGGCGCCGACGGTGTGCAGCAGCAGGCTGTTCGGCGCACCCGGGATCCGGTGTCCGATCCAGCCATTCGTGCGCTGGTACAGCGCGTCATGCACCCGCACGAAGGTGCCCACTGCCTTCTCGGTCAATGTTGATTTCGGGCGGGCCCTCATGACAGCGCCGCCATCGCCTCGCGCAGGATCCGGCCGGTGGTTTCCCGGTCGGGGTCGCGGCGCACCAGCATGCCCTTGACGAAGGACAGCTTGTCCCCGTCGCGACGGGGGATCACGTGCAGATGGATGTGGAACACCGACTGGAACGCCGACTTGCCGTCGTTGATCGCCACGTTGTTGCCGGTCGCCGCCAGACCCGAGGCCCGGCTGGCCTGAGCGATGCGCTTTCCCACGGCCATCATGCCGGCCAGGGTTTCAGCCGGGGTGTCGGTGAGGTCCACGCTGTGCGGCTTGGGGATCACCAGGGTGTGGCCGCGGGTGAAGGGACGGATGTCGAGGAAACCGAGGAAGTCGTCGTCCTCGTAGACCCGGACGGCCGGGGCGGTCCCGGCCACGATCGCGCAGAACATACAGGGCATCGGGCTACCGTAACGGAATCAGGTGAAGGCGTAGCGGCTACGCTGCGGTGAGTGGACGCCACCGACCTCGCCTTCGCCGGCGCCGCCGAACAGGCTCGTATGCTCGCCGCCGGCGCCATCACCGCTCCTGCGCTGCTCGAACGCTATCTCGAGCGCATCTCCCGGGTAGACCGCGAGCTTCGCAGCTACCGGGTGGTGCTGGCCGACAGTGCCCGTCGCGAGGCCGCCGCCGCCCAGCAGCGGCTGGATGCCGGGGAGCGCCTGCCGCTGCTGGGTGTCCCGATCGCGATCAAGGACGACGTCGACGTCGCCGGGGAGTTCACCTGCTTCGGCAGCAGCGCCTTCGACCTCGCCGCCACCAACGATGCCGAAGTGGTGCGCCGGTTGCGGGCGGCCGGGGCGGTGGTCCTGGGCAAGACCGCGGTGCCGGAGATGATGCTGTGGCCGTTCACCGAGACGGTGGCCTTCGGCGCGACCCGCAACCCGTGGGATCTGGCCTACACCCCGGGCGGCAGCAGCGGCGGCAGCGCAGCCGCGGTCGCGGCCGGACTGGCGCCGATCGCGTTGGGCTCCGACGGTGCCGGATCGATCCGCATCCCGGCCAGCTGGTGCGGCTTGTTCGGACTCAAACCCCAACGCGACCGGGTGCCGATCGGTCCGCACCAGGATGCGTGGTGCGGTCTGAGCGTCAACGGGCCGCTGTGCCGAACGGTGGAGGACGCCGCATTGTTCCTGGACGCCACCAATACCGGGAGAGCGCCGCGCGGCGGGTTCGTCAAGGCGGCCGCCCGCAAGCCCGCACGGCTGCGAATTGCGTTGAGCACCAAACTTCTTCCCACCATGGTGGCCCGCGTCGGCCGGGCGCAGCAGAGGGCGCTCGACGGGGTGGAGGCACTGCTGCGCGACCTCGGCCACGAGGTGTTCTGGCGTGACCCCGACTACCCGGTCTGGGCGATGTACGGCCATGTGCTGCCGCGGATGTGGCGTGGGGTGTACCAGGACGTGCAGAAGCTGCCGCATCCCGAACGCCTCGAGCCCCGAACCCGGGCGATCGCCCGGCTCGGCGGACTGATCTCCGACCGCCAGATCGCGAAGGTCCGTGCCGCGGAGCCGAAGCTTGCGGCGCGGGTGCAGTCGATCTTCGACGACGTCGACGTACTCATCACGCCGGGAACCGCGACCGGGCCGTCGCGCATCGGGCAGTACCAGCACCGGGGCGGATTCAGCACGCTGTCCCTGGTGGCCTCCCGGGTGCCCTTCGGCGCCATCTTCAACGCGACGGGTCAGCCCGCCGCGGCGGTCCCGTGGTTCCTGGAAGGCGAAAGCCTGCCGGTGTCGGTGCAACTCGTCGGGCGGCCGTCCGACGAGGCGACGCTGCTCGCGCTGAGCACGCAGATCGAAGCGGCCCGGCCCTGGGCGAACCGACGACCGCCGGTGTCGTGAGCCCGGAGGTCGACATCGAGTCTTCCGGGCTGCTGGACGGGTTGGCGGGGCAGGCCCGTGTCGAGCGCGCCGAGTTGATCCCCTGGTTGCTGGATCAGGGCATCACCGTCGAGGAGATCCGGCAATCGTTCGCGCCGATGCTGCTCCCGGGCCGCCGCGCACTCGGCGACGACGGCACCTACGTGTCGGCGCGGCAGATCAGCGAGCAGGTCGGGCTCGACCTGGACCTGCTGGCCCGGTTCCAGCGTGCCAGCGGCCTTCCCCATGCCGAGGATCCCGACGCGCCGCTGTTCATGCGGCCCGACGGCGGCGCCGCGGCGCACATCAAGGGCTTCCTCGATCTCGGCATCGACCCCGACCAGATGCTGACGGTGGTCCGGGTGCTGGCCGACGGCTTGTCGCACGCCGCCGAGGAGATGCGGGCGGCTGCACTGGGTGCGGTGCTGTATCCGGGGGCCAGCGAACTGGAGATCGCCCAGGGCTCGCAGGCGCTGGTGACCATCGCCGCTCCGCTGATCGGCCCGCTGATCCAGGAAATCCTGTTGCTGCAACTGCGCCACGCCGCCCAGACCGAGGCCGTCAATGCCAGCGAGCGGGCGCAGGGAGTGCCGCTGCCGGGCGCCCGCATGGTGGCGGCGGCCTTCGCCGACCTGGTCGGCTTCACCCAGCTTGGCGAGGATTTGCCTCCCGAGGACCTGGAAAAACTGGCCAACCGGCTCGGTGGCCTGGCCCGCGAGGTCGTGACGGCACCGGTCCGGTTCATCAAGACCATCGGTGACGCGGTGATGTTCGTGTCCCCCGACCCCGCCGCGCTGCTGGACGTCGTCCTTGCGCTCATCGAGCGGGCTGGGGCCGATGAACTGCTGCCCCGACTGCGGGTCGGGGTGGCCTACGGGCCGGCGGTCAGTCGCGCCGGGGACTGGTTCGGCAGCCCGGTGAACCAGGCCAGCCGGGTCACCTCGGTGGCCCGGCCGGGTGCGGTGCTGGTGTCCGAATCAGCCCGGGAGCAGATCGGCGACGACGACCGGTTCCGTTGGTCCTATGCCGGTACCAGACGACTGAAGGGCATCACCGGCGACGTCGAGCTGTACCGGGCGCGCCGCGCCGCCGACCCGGAGACGGCCTGAGCCGCAGTCGTTCAGCGCTTGCGCAGGACGGCCATGCCGCCGGCGACCAATGCGGCGACCAGCAGCACGATCGCCCATCCGGGGCTGACCAGCCACCACACCAGGCCGGCTGCGATCAATACGGGTGACACCGCGAACACTGCCATCGCGGGGTGTTGCCGGACGACGTCACGGGCGGCACGCGCGCGCTGGGGATCAAGCTCTTTTCCTGCCATTGGCTCATTATCCAGTCGCGGGCTCTCTGGCTGGGCGACTTCAGCCGACCGGGTGTTCCAGTGGGGCGGCTTTCACCGATAGCGAACCCGGTTGCAGAATCGGGTAATGATGTAATCATGTAATTTATGAATGACACCATGCACTCCCGCCGCCCCGGACGACCCGGCGGCCGGCAGCAAGCCGATCAGCCCGATGCCGGCGATGCCGCCGAATGGTTCGCCGGCCGATTGCCGGACAACTGGTTCAGCGGGGACCCATCGGTGGTCGTCGATCGCGAGGAGATCACCGTCGTCGGCCGGTTACCCGAAGCCGACGGCGAGACGGCCGCCCGCGCGTCCGGTCGCGCATCGCGCTTCCGAGAGGAGACCCGGGCCGAGCGCATGCGCATCGCCGACGAGGCGCAGGACAAGTACGGCCGAAAGGTGTCCTGGGGCGTCGAGGTCGGGGCGGTCGGCGACGACAGTTCCCAACGAATCCTGTTCACCCACATCGCGGTTCCGGCGATGACCCGGCTCAAGCAACCCCAGCGTCAGGTCCTCGATACCCTCGTCGACGCCGGGGTGGCGCGGTCGCGGTCGGACGCCCTGGCCTGGTGCGTGCGACTGGTGGGCGAGCACGCCGACGACTGGTTGGGCAAGCTGCGCGAGGCCATGGCCGATGTGGACGATCTGCGCGCGCAGGGCCCGGGTCTGTAGACCGACTAAACCCGCGCCATCCCCCAATACGCCCCGCGCCGCTCCATCAGTTCCGCGTGACTGCCCGCCTCGACGATCCGCCCGCCGTCCATGACCACGATCAGGTCGGCGTCACGGATCGTCGAGAGCCGGTGGGCGATGATGAAACTGGAACGTCCCCTTCGCAATTCGACCATCGCCTGCTGAACCAGCAGTTCGGTCCGGGTGTCCACCGAACTGGTCGCCTCGTCGAGGATCAGCAGCCGGGGCCGGGCCAGGAACGCCCGGGCGATGGTGATCAACTGCCTCTCGCCGGCGCTGAGATTGCCCCCGTCGTCGCTGACCCGGGTCGCGTAGCCGTCGGGAAGCGAGCGCACGAAATGGTCGACACGCGCTGCGCGGGCCGCCGCAACGATCTCCTCCTCGGTCGCATCCGGTCTGCCGTAGCCGATGTTCTCGGCGATGGTGCCGCCGAACAGCCAGGTGTCCTGCAGGACCATGCCGATCCGTGACCGCAACGACTCCCGACTGACCTGCGTGATGTCCACTCCGTCGACCAGGATCCGGCCGGAGTCAACGTCGTAGAACCGCATCAATAGGTTCACCAACGTCGTCTTGCCGGCGCCGGTGGGCCCGACGATCGCCACCGTGCTGCCCGGGGCGGCGATCAGTGACAGGTCGTCGATCACCGGTGTGCCGGGCCGGTAGCTGAAGCCGACGTTGCGGAACTCGACGCCGCCAGCTCCGGGCGGCAACTCCGCTGCCGCCGAGGGTGATTCCTCGGGCTCGTCGAGAAAGTCGAAGACCCGCTCGGCGCTGGCCACTCCCGACTGCAGCATGTTGTACATGCCGGCCAACTGGCCGAGCGGCTGGTTGAACTGCCGGACGTACTGGATGAATGCCTGGACGCTGCCCAGCGTGATCTGCCCGGTCGCCACCTGGTAACCGCCGACCACAGCGACGGCCACATAGCTGAGGTTGCCGATGATCATGGTCGCCGGGGACACCAGGCCGGAGAAGAATTGCGCGCCGAAACCCGAGTGGTAGACGTCGGTGTTGAGGTCGTCGAACTTCTGCTCAGCCGAGGCACGGTGGCCGAACGTCCTGACCACTGCGAAGCCGCTGTAGGTCTCCTCGACATGGGCGTTCAGGCGGCCGGTGTTGGCCCACTGCGCCACGAACATCGTCCGCGACCGACGGGTGATGGCGCGGATGATCAACAGCGACATCGGAACTGTGATGACGGTGATCAGTGCCAGAAGGGGCGAGAGGACGACCATCATCACCAGCACCGCCACGACGGTGAGCACCGCGGTGAGAAGCTGGCTGATGGCCAGCGACAGCGATGTCTGGATGTTGTCGACGTCGTTGGTCACCCGGCTGAGTAGTTCGCCGCGCTGGCGGGCGTCGAAATAGGAGAGCGGAAGCCGGTGGATCTTGAATTCGACGTCGGCACGCAGACTGGTGACGGTTCTCTGGACGATCACGTTGAGCAGTCGGGCCTGAGCCCAGATCAGCAGGGCGGCACCCATATACAGGACCAAGGCAAGCAGTAGCGTCCGGCCGACCGCGGTGAAATCGACGCCGCCGCCCGGCACCACATTCATCCCGGACAGCAGTTCGGCGAATCTGGTGTCGCCGCGCGCCCGGGCCTCGGCGATGGCCTGCGCCTTGGTGATTCCGGCCGGCAACCTCCTGCCGATCACACCGTTGAACAAGAGGTCGGTGGCATGACCGAGAACCCGCGGACCGATCACCGACAGCGCTATGCCCGCAACGGCCATCGTCAGCACCGCCGCCGTCGGCCGGCGCTGCGGAGTCAGGCGCCGCAGCAGTCGGAGGGCGGAGCCTTTGAAGTCCCGCGAGCGCGCATTGGCCGGGTCGGCCATCATCGCTCGCACACCGGCTCGCATCGGCGGGGCGCTCACCGCCCGCCACCGACTTCTGCGCCGACCGTCTGGGATTCGGCGAACTGCGCATACGTCGGGCACCGTTCGAGCAGTGTCTCGTGGGTGCCGACCCCGACCACCCGCCCGCCATCGAGGACGAGGATCTGGTCAGCCTGGGCGATGGTTGAAATGCGCTGGGCCACAATGATAACCACGGATGACGCCGCCTCGGCGCGCAGTGCTGCCCGGACCCTCGCGTCGGTGTGGACGTCCAGTGCGGACAGCGCATCATCGAACAGATAGACCGTCGGTCGGCGGATCGCCGCGCGGGCGATCGCCAGCCGCTGTCGCTGGCCGCCGGAGAAGTTGATGCCGCCCTGGGCGACCCGCATGTCGAGGCCGTCGGGATGTGCCCGGACGAAATCGTCGGCGGCGGCCGTCCGCAATGCCGCCCACATCTGCTCCTCGGTGGCGTCGGCCTTGCCGTAGCGCAGGTTGTCGGCCACGGTGCCGGAGAACAGGTACCCGCGCTGGGGCACCAGGCCGAGAGCGGACCACAGATTTTCGGTGGCGTAGTCGCGCACATCGACGCCGTCCAGGCGCACCGATCCCGCGGTCACGTCGTACAGCCGGCAGATCAACGCCACCAGCGTCGACTTCCCCGACCCGGTGCCGCCGACGATCGCAGTGGTCGTGCCGGGGGAGGCGGTGAACGTGACGCCCTCCAGCACCGGGCGCTCCGCTCCCGGATAGCAGAACCTGACATCCTCGAGCGTCACCACGCCACGGATGCCACCGGATGGCCGGCGGGGCGAGACGGGATCGGTGACGGCGGGTTCGGTGCCGAGCACCTCGGTGATCCGCTCGGCGCAGACCGAGGCGCGGGGGAGCATCACCAGGATCATCGTGGCCATCAGGACGGCCATCAGGATCTGCATGAAATAGGACAGGAACGCGATCAGCGACCCGACCTGCATGCGCCCGTCGTCGATGCGCAGGCCGCCGAACCAGATCAACGCGACGCTGGAGATGTTGATCGTCAGCGTGGTCACCGGCAGCATCAACGCCTGCCAGCGCCCGGCGGTCAGCGCCGCCTCGGAGACGGCGGTGTTGGCGGCCGCGAAGCGCTCCCGCTCGAACGGCTCCCGGGCGAACGCCCGCACCACCCGGATCCCGGACAACTGCTCACGCAGGACCCGGTTGATGCCGTCGATGAGGCGCTGCATGCTGCGGAAGACCGGCAACAGCCGGGACACGATCAGGTAGTTGCCGATCGCCAGCACCGGGACGCTGACCGCCAGCAGCCAGGACAGCCCGGCGTCCTGGTGGATCGCCATGGCGATGCCGCCGACACCCATGATCGGTGCGGTCACCAGGACGGTGGCGGTCATCTGCACCAGCGTCTGGATCTGCTGCACGTCGTTGGTGGTGCGGGTGAGCAGCGAGGGCGCGGTGAACCGTGCGGTCTCGGCCTCGGAGAATCCGACGACGTGGTGGAACATCGCCGAGCGCACGTCGCGGCCGAAGCCCATCCCGGTGCGAGACCCGAAGTACACCGCCCCGACCGCGCACGCCCCCTGCAGTCCCGTCACCGCGAGCATCACCAGCCCCAGGCGGGCGATCAGGCCGGTGTCTCCGGCCGCGACGCCGTCGTCGATGATCGCCGCGTTGAGCGTCGGCAGATACAGCGAGGCCAGTGTGCTCAGGGTTTGCAGCACCACCACCGCCGCCACCAGCCACCGGTACGGCCGGACATACCGCCGCACCAGAGCCAGGAGCATTTCGTTACTGTCCCACACCCCGAAGGTGCGGCAAACCGGCTGTTCAGCCGGTGTGTCGGTGGTTCATCCGGCGGCTGCCGCTACAGTGCAAGCTGTGACATTCAGCAGGCCCGTATGACGGGGGCGCGGAGATTCGCGGCCGGCCTGGCCGCCGTAGCGGCGATCGGTGCGATCTCGGGGTGCTCGAACTCCTCGAGTCCGGATCAGCCGCAGTCGCAGGAGCAGGGGCAGGACGCTCCCGGGGCCACGGACGGCAAGCACGGCCCGATGTTCTCCGAATGCGGTGGTATCACCGACCAGGTGGTCGCCGAGCAGACCCGGGTGACCGGACTGGTCAAGACCGCGGTGAACTCGGTCGGCTGCCAGTGGCTGGCCGGCGGCGGCATCCTGGGCCCGCACTTCTCCTTCACCTGGTTCCGGGGCAGCCCGATCGGTCGCGAGCGCAAGACCGAGGAGTTATCCCGCACCAGTGTCGAGGACATCAACATCGAGGGCCACGGCGGCTTCATCGCGGTGGGCACCGACCCCATGCTCGGCGACAACCTGTGCGAGATCGGGATCCAGTTCAACGACGACTTCATCGAGTGGTCGGTGAGTTTCGCCGAGAAGCCCTTCCCGCCGGCCTGCGACGTGGCCAAAGAGTTGACCCGCCTGTCGATCGTGAACGCGAGGTGAGCGCGCCGATGCGTTCTCGACTGACCGCCGGAGTCATCGCGGCACTGATCACCCCGGTACTGCTGTCGGGTTGCGCCAAGACCGTCGGCGGTTCGGCGATGAAGGCGGGCACCGGCGGTGGCCCGAGCAACGGCAACTCCGCGCAGAAGTACCCGAACCTGCTCAAGGAATGCGACGTGCTGACTTCGGACGTGCTGGCCAAGACTGTCGGCGCCGATCCGCTGGATATTCAGAGCACGTTCGTCGGCGCGGTTTGCCGCTGGCAGGCCCTCAACCCGGCGGGCCTGATCGACATCACCCGACTCTGGTTCGAGCAGGGCAGCCTGGACAACGAGCGCAAGGTGGCCGAGAACCTCAAGTACACGGTTGAGAGCCGTTCGATCAACGGCGTTGCGTCGATCGTGATGCGCACCAACGACCCCAACGGTGCGTGTGGGGTGGCCAGCGACGCCGCCGGTGTGGTGGGCTGGTGGGTCAACCCGCAGGCGCCGGGCATCGACGCGTGCTCTCAGGCCATCAAGCTGATGGAACTGACGCTGAACACCAACTCCTAACGGGGGACGTGGAACGACACCAACTCGGCGCCGCCGAGTTGCAGCCCCGCCCATGGCCCGTCGACCTGTAGGACGGCGATGCCCGACGTCGGGTACTTCATCGCAATCTGTTCGAGGGAGTGCGGATCGCTGCCCGGTTGGGCGGCCAAGCCGAGTGCTACGTGGCTGACCGTGGGCTCGTGGCCGATGACGAGCAGCGTGGTGACTGCGTCGTCGACCCGGTTGATCTCGTCGATCATCGTCGCGGGTCCGGCGCCGTAGAGCCGATCGAGGTAGCTCACCGGCGCATCCACCCCGGTGCGTCCCAGGGTCTGGCGGGTGCGGGTCGCCGACGAGCACAGCACCGCGTCGATCCCCGCCGAGTTCGCCCGCAACCAGTCGCCGGCCAGTGCCGCCTCCCGGACACCGCGGGCGGAAAGAGGCCGTTCATGGTCGCCCACACCGTCGGGGTAATCGGATTTGGCATGCCGCATCAGCACCAGGGTTCTCATCCGCCCCAGGTTAGGGCAAATGCCGGTCGAGGTCCCGGGAGTTGTCGGAGCCCCGCCATACACTCGCGCCAACACACGCCGAGAAGACTTGGGAAAGGGACGGCCGGGGGTATGAGGTTCCTGCACACCGCGGATTGGCAGCTGGGCATGACGCGCAGATTTCTGGACTCCGACGCCCAGGCGCGCTACTCCGCAGCCCGCCGCGACGCCGTCGCGGCGCTGGGTGCGCTGGCCCGCGAAACGGGGGCGGAGTTCGTGGTGGTGGCCGGCGACGTGTTCGACGCCAACCAGTTGGCGCCGAAGGTGGTCAGCCAGTCGTTGGAAGCCATGCGCGAGATCGAGGTTCCGGTGTACCTGCTGCCGGGCAACCACGATCCGCTCGACGCCCTGTCGGTCTACACCAGTGCGCTGTTCGCCAAGGAGTGCCCGGACAACGTGATCGTGCTCGACCGTCCCGGGGTGTCGGAGACGGGTTCCGGCGTGCAGATCGTCGCCGCGCCGTGGCGCTCGAAGCGGCCCACCGCCGACCTGACCGCCGATGTGCTCACCGACCTCCCAGCCGACGGGACGGCGCGGATCCTGCTTGCTCACGGGGCCGTCGACCTGCTCGACCCGGATCCGAACAACCCGGCGCAGATCCGGATGGCCGGGTTGACCGACGCGCTGAGCCGCTCGGTGCTGCACTATGTGGCCCTGGGCGACAAGCACTCTCGCACCGCCGTGGGGGACAGCGGCCGGGTCTGGTACTCCGGATCCCCGGAGGTCACCAACTTCGACCACCGCGAAGCCGACTCCGGCCACGTACTGGTCGTCGACATCGACCTCGATGATCCGGCGCACCCGGTGAGCGTCGAGTCGCGCACGGTCGGCACCTGGCGGTTCCTCACCCTGAACCATGAGTTGTGCGACAGTCGCGATATCGCGGACCTCGACGTCAACCTTGACCAGCTGCCGGATAAGGACCGCACCGTGGTCCAACTCGCGCTGGTGGGCACACTGACCGTCACCGACCGCGCGGCCCTGGACGCCTGCCTGGACAAGTACTCGCGGTTGTTCGCCTGCCTGGACATCTGGGAGCGTCACACCAACCTGGTGGTCATGCCGGCCGACGGCGAGTTCGACGACCTCGGCATCGGCGGTTTCGCCGCCGACGCGGTCGCTGAACTCGTGGACACCGCGCGCTCCGGCGGGTCCGACGCGGGTGCGGCGCAGGGTGCGCTGGCACTGCTGCTGCGGCTGAAAGAGGAGGGCGCGGCGTGATCCTGCACCGGTTACGGCTGACGAACTTCCGCGGCATCGCCGACCGGGAGATCGCCTTCCCCGACCACGGGGTGGTGGTGGTGTGCGGACCCAACGAGGTCGGCAAGTCGTCCATGCTCGAGGCGCTCGACCTGCTTCTGGAATACAAGGACCGTTCCCTGAACCAGAAGGTCAAACAGGTCAAGCAGGTCCACGCCGATGTCGGTGCGGAAGTCGAGGCCGAGATCACCACGGGCCCTTACCGTTTCGTTTACCGCAAGCGCTTCCACAAGAAGTTCCTCACCGAGTTGACGGTGATCGAGCCGGCGCGCAGCCAGCACAGCGGCGACGAAGCGCACGAGAAGGTGCAGGCAATGCTCGCCGAGACGGTCGACACCCGGCTGTGGGAGGCACAGCGGGTGCTGCAGTCGGCCGCCGCCGCGCCGGTGGACCTGTCGGGCTGCGACGCGCTGTCCCGCGCGCTGGACGCCGCCGCCGGCGAGGTCACCGCGGCGAGCGGTGGGGAGTCGCTGCTGATCGACCGCATCGACACCGAGTACGAGCGTTACTTCACCCCGGCCGCCGGTAAGCCCACGAAAGAGTTCAAGGACGCCATCAGCCGGGTGAGGGCCGCCGAGCAGCAGGCCCAGACGTGCCTGGCCGCCGTGGCCGACGTGGAGGAGCGGGTGCGCCGCCACGAGGAGCTGACCTCATGCAGCCAGGAACTGGCCGCTGCTCTCGAACCGGCCACCGCGCGCCTGGCCGCCGCGCAGAAGGCGCACGCCGTAGTCACCGAGTTGAGCGAGCAGTTGGGGCAGGCCAAGCTGGTCGCCACGGCGGCGGCCGCCACCAGCGCGAACTCCGCGCTCGGCAATGGTCAGCGTCAGCGACTCGTCGCCGACGCCGAGCGCCGTGCCGCCACGATGACTGGGCTGCAGACCGGGCTCGCCGCGGCGGAAGTGGCTGAAGCGCAGTCGCGCAACGCCGCGCAGGCCGCCACGGCAACCGCCGAGCAGGCCGCCGCCGCGCTGGCCGCCGCCCAGGACCGCCTCGAGGCCGCACGCGTCACCGCCGAGGCCTGCGTGGCCCGCGAGGAGGCCGACCGGCTGGCCGCCCGGCTGCAGCGAATCGACGAAACCGAAGCCAATCTCGCGCACGTCGCCGGGCAGGTGGCCGCCGTCGCCCTCACCGATGAGGTGCTGGCCGATGTCGAGCGCACCTCCGCTCTGGTGCAGCGCCTGGAGGCCCAGCTGCAGGCCGATGTCTCGATTGTCGAAATCACCGCCACCGCCGATCTCGACATCAGTGTCGACGGCGATCCCCGCGCGCTCAGCGCAGGCCAGTCCTGGGCGCAGCCCGCCTCGACCGCGGTGACCGTGGACCTGCCCGGCGTGTTGAGTGTGCGGATCGTCCCGGGTGCATCGGCGGTGAAACTGCACGCGGATCTTCAAGCCGCGCAACAGGATCTGGCGGAGGCCCTCGCGAAGGCCGCAGTGGCCGATATCGCCGCGGCCCGCGAACTCGACCGGCACCGGCGAGAACTCGTCACAACGAGCGGTCAGCTGACCGCGGCGCTGGCGGTGTTGTGCGACGGCGGCGACGTGCAACGGTTGCGCGCCCGGTCGATGGAACTCCAAGCGACTGTCGCCGGCGCATCCGGGCCCGTGGTGGACGCCGTGGTGGCCGCCGCCGAGTTGGCCGCCGCCAACCGGGATCTCAAAGACGTTCGCGCCGATGCTGACGCGCCACGGAAACTGGCCGTTGCGGCCACCGCGGCGCTTGCCGAGAAGTCAACCCAGACAGCACTTCTGCGTGACCGCGAGAACACGGCCTCAGCCGAGCTTGCCGCGGTACTGGATCAGCTGATCACCCTGCGGGCCGCGGTCGCCGACGAGGCAGTGGCCGCCCAGGCCGCCGCCGACGCCGAGATGCTGCGCCGGGCCGATGCCGAGGTGGCCGCGCTCGCCGAGCGGTACGCAGCCGCCGATCCCGGCGCGGTCGCCGCCGAACTCGCCGCCGCCGCCGAGTGGGCCGAGGGGATCGCCCGCGACCACGACGCCACCAAGCAGGCGCTCAACGACCTCACCGTCGAACTCGGTGTCATCGGCAGCGAGGGCCGGCAGGGTCAGCTCGACGAGGCCGAGGCCGAACTCAGACGCGCCCGCGACGAACACGACCGGTTCGGGGGTCGGGCCGCCGCGGTGAGAATGTTGCGCGACACCATGGGCCGCCACCGCGACAGCACCCGACAGCGTTACGTGCAGCCCTACCGCGGCGAGCTGGAGCGGCTGGGCGCCATCGTGTTCGGGCCCTCCTTCGAGGTGGAGGTCGACACCGACCTGAACATCAGGGCGCGCACCCTCAGTGGGCGCACCGTGCCCTACGAGTCGCTGTCCGGCGGCGCCAGGGAGCAGCTCGGCATCCTGGCGCGGCTGGCGGGCGCGGCGCTGGTCGCCAAGGAAGACACCGTGCCGGTTGTCATCGACGACGCGCTGGGGTTCAGCGACCCCGAGCGGCTCGCCAAGATGGGCGCGGTGTTCAACTCCGTCGGCGACCGCGGTCAGGTGATCGTGCTCACCTGCCAGCCGAGCCGTTACGAGGGCGTCACCGACGCTCGGGTCATCGAACTGAGCGCGTAGTCGCGGTCGCTTGCGTATCCGGTCAATCCGCCAAGGCCAGCACCTCGTCGAATCCCTCGACCAGGCAGTCGTAGAACTCCTCGAAGTCCGGAATGGCGCCGGTGTCGACGTCAATGCCCAGCGCGCAGGTGTCGACGTAGGTCAGCAGCGTGACGTTCACCGCAGCGCCGATGGTCGGACCGAACGCGTACTGCACCCGAACCTTGGCTCCGGCCAGATACACCGGCACCGGAATTCCCGGCACGTCGCTGGCCAGGAAGTCGACTTTGCGCAGCATCGAGCCGATGTACCAGCGCGGCATCAGGTTCATCGCTCCGGCCAGAAGCTGGACGTAGGCCGTCGACCGCTCGGCGCGCACTTTGACGGTGCGCTCGCGGGTCTCGCTGATCCGCTCGGCCGGGTCGGCTATCCCGACCGGAACGTCGAAGCGCGCCAACGTGATGTGGTTGCCGCCCTCGTCGTCGCCGTCCTGGCGGATGTTGATGGGCATGGTCAGGTGCAGATCGCCGACCGTTGCGCCATGCTTCTCGTGGTATCGGCGCAGCCCCCCGGAGATGCCGGCGACGAAGGCGTCGTTGAGCGATCCGCCGCTGCGGTGGGCGGCCTCCTTCAGCTTCGCCAACGGAACCTCGTGCACCCCCAGTCGGCGCACCAGCGAGCGTTCCTTCATCAACGGCGATCCGGTCCGGCGGACCGGGCGTACGAACCGGTACACCGATCCTGCCAACTCGGTGGCCGACGCCGCGGTCTGCAGCGGCCGCCGGACGGTGTCGAACAACAGCTTGGGCGCTTTGGTCACCGCACCGGTGACCCCCTTGCGAACCAGCCCCACGTCGTAGCGCATCACGTCGACGTACTCGCTGAGCGGTCCGTGCGGATGCACCTCGGGGTGATCGGACTTGGTTGCGACGTCCTCGATGGCGCGCGGCTCCTCAGTCAGGTCGAACAGATGCATCGCGATCTGCACCCCGCCCACCCCGTCGGTGAGGGCATGGTGGAACTTGCACAGCAACGCCGCGCCGCCGTCGTCGAGTCCATCGATCAGCGTCGCCGTCCACAGCGGCCGGGCCCGGTCGAAGTCGGCCATCGCCGCGACCCGGGCCATTTCCAGCACGCCGTCGAGGTTGCCCGGCACCGGAGCCGAGACCCGGCGCAGGTGGAAGTCGACATCGAAGTCTGGTGCCTGTTCCCAGCGCGGCGGGGCCGGCGACGGGGACTCCACCACGATCTGACGCCAGATCGGCATGTTCTGAGACAGCACCTCGAAGCGCTCGCGCACCACGTCCCAGTCCGGCGAGCGGTCCAGCAGGATGACTGTCACCACCGTGGACCGCAGCCGGGGATCGGACTCCATCGCCCAGGTGAAGGCGTCGGTCTGGCTCATGAATTCAGTCACTTGTCCACGCTACGGCTGTGCTGTCGTCTACGTCACCACCGAAGCCGCGATTGGTGACTTTCTTCCCTAAGACCTTGGCAGAATTGGGGGAATGCTCCGGGTGTGGCAATGACGTTGGGCTCCACACGCCGCCGCGTCCATGACAAGCTCGCGGCGCTGCCGGGGGTGCGGGCCGTTCGCCGCCCGGTGACGCCGGGGGCCCCGGGGCACTTCGACCTGTACTACGTCCGTACCGGTCCGCCGAGCAGCCATCCGCTGGTGATCATCCCCGGCGGTCCGGGCATGGCGTCGATCGCGCACTACCAGGCTCTGCGCCGGCATGCCGCCGAGGCCGGACTCGACGTCATCATGATCGAGCATCGCGGCGTGGGCATGTCGCGCCACGACGACTCAGGTGCCGATCTGCCGCCCGGGGCGCTGACCATCGAGCAGGTGGTCGACGACGTCGCGGCCGTCCTCGAAGACGCCGGCGCCACCGGCGCGGCGGTCTACGGCACTTCCTACGGCAGCTACCTGGCGGCCGGAGTCGGGGTGCGGCACCCGGGGCGGGTGCAGGCCATGGTCCTCGACTCGCCGCTGCTGAACCACGACGACATCGAGATCGTGCGCCGGGAACGGCGGACGTTGCTCTGGCATGGCGGCGATCCGAAGACGAGCGAGCTCGCGGCCAAGGTGCGCGAGTTGACCACACACGGCGCCATGACGCCCGTCGACGCCCAACTCGCCGCCGCCCTCTACGGCATCGGTGGGGCCGTGATGTTGCACCGCCTGCTCGACCTGCTGCTGGACGACCGGCGGCTGTTGTGGACCGCCATGGGCTACATCGGCCGGCAGGTGGAGGCCGGGAAAGTGCCCTACCGCAACGAGTCTGATCTGGTAGGTCCGATCGGCTTTCGCGAGCTGAACTTTCACGGCGTCCCCGATGGGCTGCCGCTGGACCCTGCGGTGGCGATGCGGGAGTCCGCCCCCGAGGACCCGCCCGACTTCGAAGGTGAGCCGTTCGACCTGGTGGCCGAGATGCCGTCATTCGACTGGCCGACCGTGGTGATCTCCGGCGGCCGGGACCTGATCACCCCGCCGGCCGTCGCCGA
>Ga0315274_10005091_pt1 | contig 19274 bp, 14 predicted proteins | sample YL17G02_20_MG_FD_203700 | JGI IMG/M metagenome (GOLD analysis project Ga0315274, IMG submission 203700) | Sediment microbial communities from Yellowstone Lake, YNP, Wyoming, USA - YL17G02_20 | ecosystem: Environmental > Aquatic > Freshwater > Lake > Sediment | place: USA: Wyoming | collected... | reverse complement strand
GTGGCTCCGGCCAGGAGGCTGCCGATGTGTTCGCCCCGCAGGACGATCTCATCCACATTCGCCCGCATCAGGTGCTGCTTATTTTCCGGGTTGAGAAGCTCGGCGCAGGTCTTCACTTCCGGGGCCATGGATTTAATAGCCAGGGTGGCCAGGATGGTCCGCTCGTCGGCTTTCTCCAGGGAGCGCTGACCCGATGTGTCCGCCAGGAGGATGGCTGAACGGGCCTGAATGATATTCGCCCGGGCCAGGACATCCTCCCGGGTGAAGTCTCCCCGGAGGAACCGGAAGTCCTGGTCACGGTATTTGTATTTCAGGGACTCCACTTCGTCCTCCGAGAGCTCGTTAACCAGGACCAGGGGGATTTTTTTCACGGCCATGGAACGGAGCAGCCCTTCGATAAACTCTTCAGCGTTGCTGTTCCATCCGCATAGCAGAATGTGGTCTTTGCTTTTGACTGTTTCCAAACCTTTCCCCTCCCGGATCTTTTTTTCCACAAAGACGGAAGCAACGGTGGCCGTAACCATGGAAAACATAAGGAGACCGGACAGAACCACGATGATGGCCACGATCCGGCCCGCCACCGTGGTGGGGGTAATGTCCCCGTACCCCGTGGTGGTCATGGAGATGACCGCCCAGTATATGGCATCAAAGAAATTGGCGACGCCCTTGTTGACGCTGGATTCAAGGAGGTGCAGGGCAACGGCGCCCCCCAGGAGAATGACCAGGATAACTCCCAGGATGTAAAACAACCGTTCCCGTTTCAGGATGAAGAAAAAAGTCCGCAGCGATGAGGATTTACTTTTTGCAAGCATGGGTGAAGATGACCGACGGAGATTTTTTCCGCTTCTTCCGAAAGTCAGCCCATTCTACCAGAGAAGAACGGGAATTCAAGAAGATTGTTTGCCAATTTCCCTCTCCCCTCTGCGGGAGAGGGATGGGGTGAGGGGGGGTAAATTTAAGCCGAACTCCGAACTACATTGCTCCGAACTTTTGTTTTGCCCCCCCCAAAAACCTCTAGACTTTTTCCTGATTTTTTTGTATTCTAGTTTTACTGACACTCACACCGGCATTTGATTTCATTTTAGGCATTTATTTTGGGCGGTTAGCTCAGTTGGTTAGAGCGCCGGTCTCACATACCGGAGGTCGGAGGTTCAATTCCTCTACCGCCTACCAATCATTACAAGGGGTTACAGGGATTTCTACTTACCTGTGCCCCTTTTTTTATTGCCCTATGTGGGACCATGACATGGACGGTTATCCTCGGGATGGGGGTGCGCAGCGTCTGGTACGGTCTAGCCAGCGCGTATCGGCCTATCGCTTCCGGGGTCGTGCTCCATTCTGGAATGACCGAGGACCAAGCCCAGGAGGCAGGCACTAGCAACACGTACATCTTTTCCTCGGCTGATTTGGCGTTTCGGTATCAGGTGAACGGGCGGGAATTCACCACCGAGACGATCCATTCGGGCGGGCGGTTGGATCGAGCGACAGCATATGGTCAGAAAGATTAATGAATTAATCTCGGGAAAGAGCCTTTTCAGAAATTTGCTTTTGTCAGAAAGATGCGATGAAATTTAGTCTTTTCTAGCCCCGTGAAAATCGGGACTAGGTGATTTCGATAATCTTTGGATTCCTAGCTTCTTCATTCGAAAATTTAGGGTGGAAGGATGAATGCTAAGAAGTTCGGCTGCACCCCCCTTGCCTCGCACCTTCCAGCCGGTTTTTTGGAGTGCCCAAAGGATGTGATGGCGTTCGTTTTCTTTCAACGTGGGCGCAACCTCCGGGTGATTAAACTCTAAGCGGCTCAGACTCAGGTTAGGCACCCTGAAAATTGGTCCATTATTCAAAATAACACTTCTTTCGATGATGTTTTCTAGTTCGCGAATATTCCCAGGCCAATCATAATGAAGAAGCTTATCAATCTCCTCTTTGGGGACCCTTTTGAAGGCTTTCCCCAATTTGGTCGAGAAAATTTTAAGAAAATAGTTCACTAATAAAGGGATATCTTCCTTCCTCTCTCTCAGCGGGGGGACAAAGATGGGAAATACATTGAGTCGGTAATAGAGATCGGCTCTGAACTGACCAGCAATAACTTGCTTTTCAAGAACGCGATTCGTTGCCGAAATAAGGCGAAAGTCGGAACGAATGGTTTGATTTCCACCAACCCTTTCAAATTCCTTGCTTTCCAGCACCCTAAGTAGGCGCACCTGGACTTCTAAAGAAAGATCACCGATTTCATCTAGGAAAAGAGTTCCCTTATCAGCCAGTTCAAAACGCCCAATTCGTCTATTAATAGCTCCAGTAAAGGCACCTTTTTCGTGACCGAAAAGTTCACTGGGGATGAGGCTCTCTGGGAGAGCGCTACAGAAAACTCGAATAAAAGGCTTTTCTCGTCGTAGGCTTTGACTATAAATAGCCTTTGCTACTAAACCCTTGCCCACGCCGGTTTCTCCCATGACCAATACAGGGGTATCAGTTGCCGCAACCTGAGTTACCTGTTTCAGCATATTCATAATAGCTTGGCTCTCTCCAACCATATCCTCAAAGTGAAGGCTTTGAATATGCTCCTCTTCATAATACAGTTTTTCTTCCTTCAGCTTTTCATTCAATATTTGGATTTCTTCATAAGCAGCGGAATTGTCCAGAGCAAAAGCGGCTTGCGCTGCAAAATACCCGAGAAGTTCCAAGTCGGATTCTTTAAAGATACTGCTGAGGAGGCGATTGTCGTGATACAAAACTCCAACCAGTTTATCTCTGACAATCATAGGCACGCAAATACGTGAGCGAATAATTTCACTTAAAGGGATGCCAGGATTCCTATGTTCATTATTTATCCGCATAACTTGGCCTTTGCCTGCGAAGGCAACTTCCTTAATCATCTCCATTGAGGAGGAAAAAAGTGGATGGCTCACTTGCTCCGAAGTGAGATTTTTAGAAGCTCGCAATCGTAGTTTAGGAGGATGAGTAGTATCTTCTAAAAGAAACATGGCTCCCCTCTCTGCGCCTGTAATTCTATTGACTGTGGAAATAATTTTATGAATAAGATCTTTGTTGTTCCGAATGATCACGACTTCGCCTCCCAATTTCAAAATCTCACGAAGGAGGTCTTTGTCACTTGGGGGAGTTTTGATAAGCAATTTGAGATCATCTGGGATCAGTGCCTCGTTAAATGAAGATAGAAGATCAGAGGCTTTTAATAATGGTATTTTGGCTTTTTCATTATCTCCGAGAGACAGGTATTGGCGGGATAGTTCTATTTGGGACTTGGCTAGTTCAATTTGGTGGCCAGATTCCTCCAGGCAATGGATGGAAAGTTCGAGGCTTTGAATGGATTTATCCTGGGGGATACCTTCTTTATTGTGAAGAAGGGATTGGTACCTGTAGGCTACTCCCTTTGTGAATATATTCACCCCATTTATCGCTCGAATTATTTCCTCTTTTAGAGAAAGACCTGAAATACGGGGGAATATTCCTTGCTCCATAGCCCAGGAGAGTTCCATTAAATAAGGAAAAGCCTGAACGGTAACTTGTACATCTCGGCTATGTTGAAGAAAATCACGAAGAGAGTCTATAGCTCGTTTATTTTCTCCATTAAGAAAATAGGCGAAAGCCAACATCATTTTTCCTAAAATCTGAGCCCAATCGTTATGTCCCTTTTTTGCATCTTTTATGGAGCATTTTAAATATTGAAAAGCGTCGTCCAATTTATGCATATTGAGAAAACTAACGCCAATCAAGAGCCCAGCAATGGACTCATTATATCGATCTCCTTTTTTTCTGCAATGAGTACGGATTGCATCCAGCATGCCAAGTCCTTGAGTGACTTGTCCGATCTGCTCATAGCAATGGGCGACTGTCACTGTTGCTAAAATAGGGAAACTTCCCTGGGGATATTTCTCCACGTCTGGGACGGCTTTCTCGTAGTTATTAACAGCTTCGCGAAAGCGACCTTGCCAATAAAGAAAAAATGTACTGAAGGTGGTGGCTGAACGTAGAAGTTTGGGATCTTCTATCTCCTGGGCCATAGCCCATCCTTGTTTAAAATATTCTAATGCCGAGGTGTGCCGAGAACGAAGCCATTCATTCTTAGCGAGGTGCATTTTCAGGAGGATCAGGGAGATTTGGTTATGGTTTCTTTGGGCACGAGCAATAGCCTCATGGAGCTTAGAAATGACCTTATTGGTATCGTGCCTGGCTGTGGATACTTTAGAATAATTTATGGCCGCTTCAATAAAAAGGCGATCAGATTCATCTCCTTGGAGATCGGAGAGATCGTCGAGCACCTTAATATAACATTGCAAGGCCTCTTCGTAGTGGTTTGCTCTTCGGAGGATAGCAGCTGAACTTATCAGCCAAGGATAAATTGCCATATCATTGGCACTATGAATCAGATGATAGGCAACGGTCTTGGCCTTAGTGACATCGTCAGAAAGCTCCTTTAATAGAATTTCCGCAATCCGTCTGTGAATTTGATTCTTTTCTACTTCGGAAAATTGTTCCTGGAGCTTCTTTTTATCCTCTGCATTCATAAAAGAAAAGACACCTGGCCCCTTGCTAGTAACGCAACCCAAACCAGTGCAATTCTGAAATGCCAGAAGAAGCTGCGAAGCTTTTTCCCCTGATAACTCTACGATCCAATCTAGCGAAAAGTCTTCCTCAAAAAAGGAAGCCAACCCGAGCAAATGATGGTCTTCTTCGAAGATATGCTTGACGTTTTTTAATCCAGAACTCGTAGGCTTTTCCTTTAGAGAGAGGTGTTTCTATTCCACAATAGGAAAGGTCTCATTTTCCATCAAAATACCCCCCTTCGCATCGGAAATCAGAGCCTTTTCCCTCCCCAGTCAAATACCCGACAACAGAAGGGGGCTAAATCCAGTGGCCCCGCGGATTCTTACCTTTCCCCCCACTTGTGGCCTTTTGCTGCCCCAGGAACCTATGCAAACCCAGAAACAGCTTAGTCTTAGTCCTTCTAAACTAAAATAAAAAAATAAACTTGTCAAGTTCTTCAGAAAATCAAAAAAATATTCCATAAATTCAATAAATTCACATGGTTAGTTATTAGTCCGTTAGATAATTTGGACAGTAATTAATGGGGGACTGTGTTAACTATTATTGTGCCCCATGAGCAATATTTTGATGCCACGCACAATATATTGTTCAACCCCAAAAAATAACTGAATCAAAAGACGTCTAACTAACTGATATTATTTATTGTTTTAATTTTGTATTATGGCATGCAATTTGCTCCTTTCTAATAATCATCTATCTTGACAGCCCCTTAAAATGCTCGTGATATACATCAAAGAAACAATTTTTGAAAATAACTCGATAACGATTAAGACGGATGGAATTCTTAATAGAGAATCTATTCCTATCCTAGAAAATATTTGCGAAGATCATTTAAAGAACCATAAGAAAATTCTTTTACGCTTTGACAATATCATTCATATTAGTAGAGAAGGAAGAGATTTTTTGCGTGAACTCGAGGAGAAGGGCATTCAGGTAGATCTCCCGCAATTTTTCAATATCGATAAATATTAATTGAAAAAAAGCGGTAAAAAAATAACCTTTTTCCCCTCGTAGCCCAATGCTCAAATAATATAAAAAGTTGTAAAATATGAATCCAACCCGAAACTTTTTAATTATGAATTCAGCTTTAAATTTAGCCTATAAAAAAATAGAATTTGAAACAAATTCGCTAAATAAATGGAAATTTCCAAAGCCGACCACAAAATACGTGCGTGTAAGATACTTGAAGGACACTGTACCGCGAGTTAAATGCAAATATATTTCGAATAAGTAAATTTTCTATTAAGCGCATCCCAATTCACATTAGGAGGTTAAAATGAAAAAAACATTGTTTGGCTTAAAAGTGGCGTTATCAACATTTTTAATTTTGTTTATATTTATCAGTTCGGCATTTGCACAAAAAGAGGATAAATCCATAAAGATTGCGGTAACCGGCCCAATGACTCATACCTCGGGAATGAACCAATGGTGCGCTACGCAGATGGCGGCCGAGGAAATTAATGCGGCTGGCGGTATAATATTGGCAGGGAGTGGCAGACCTATAAATTTAATTAAAATCGATACAAACGAACTTCAAAACGTTCCCGATGCAGCATCAGCAATTGAAAGGGCAATTACGGTTAATAAGGTAGATTTTATCATAGGATCTTGGAGAACTGAGGCAGTATTGGCGATGCAGGATATTGCTATGGATCACAAAAAAATCTTCTTTTCTCAAGGAGCCCATCCTTCCATTGCTCATCGTGTGAAAAAAAATTATAATCGGTACAAATACTATTTTAGAGCGTATAGCAATAGCGAAGATTATTCACCTTTTTATTTTATTTCTACTGAAATGGCCATCGAACAAGTAAAGCATGAACTAGGGATTAAGAATCCAAAAGTGGCTATAATGATGGATAAGGCTTTGTGGACAGAGCCGCTAGTTAAAGATGCTCAACGTCAGATTCCCAATGTAGGTGGAGAAGTAACCGGCGTGTGGAGACCATCTATGAATGCAACCGATGTAAGAGCTGAGCTAATGGCTATAAAAAATACAGGCGCCCATGTTATCTATTCGGTGATGGCTGGGAAGTCATCACTAGTTGCTCCAAAGCAGTGGGAAGAGCTTAAGATTCCTACGGCTTTAGTCGGATTAAATATCGAGCCTTCTTTTGCAACTTTTTTGGAAAGCACAAAAGGCTTGGGAAATTATGTACAAACATACACAGTAATGTCTCGAGTTAAAATAACGGATAAAACCATACCGTTTTGGGATAAATTTATTAATAAATGTGGATCCTTTCCTGATTATTTCTTATATCCATATATTGCCCTATATGCGTTAAAGGAGGCAATCGAAAAGGCTAATGTTCTTGATCCCGACGCCTTAGTTTCTCAGCTGGAAAAAACAGATTTGATTGCCCCCACTGGCAGGATCGCATACAAGGGGATGGATACAGAAACTCCTCACGATGTTAGAATGGGGCCAGGATATCAAACTGGTGTGGTAATTCAATGGCAAGATAAGAAGTATACAACAATATGGCCTCCAACAAATGGTTCCTACCATGGAATAATCTATGAGGGAGTTCAGAAATCTAAGCTACCGCCGTGGATGGTTGAATACTGGAAAGGGAAAAAGCAGTAATAATAAATTATTAATAATGAACACCCCTACATAACGTAGGGGTGTTCATTATGAAAGTTTTCATAATTTATTTATTTTAAAACATTCTTGTCTAAATTAGCTTTTTTTTGAAAACGGTAATTTGGACAGCAAAAAGCGTTTGATAGGTTCATTTTCAAACCTAAAGGCCAAAAACGTCATAAATAGAGGCTTTTGAGGCGAAACACTAACAAGCACGTCCTTTTAATTCGGACAGCATTGAGCGGGGCCATCAAGAAATTCTTTGGATGACCTAGCTTTGGAAGATACCTAAACATTTCAAAATCAGCAATAAAAACGATGAAGCTATTTTATTTTAACGCCTAATTTGGACGAGAAGGATTTGAAAATGGAAATTAATGCAGGCTAATACTCTATTTTGGCTAATAGGAAAAATAGTAAATGATTGAGACAATAATTATCCGAGGCGCTATGGTTGGAGCTGTATACGCATCTTTGGCGGTCGGTTTTTCGCTTATTTTCGGTGTAGCGCGTATTATAAATTTGGCCCACACCGCTTTTTTTATGCTAGCTGCTTATTTTATGTTCAGCCTGGTAAATAATTTTAGCCTCAACTTCTTTTTATTAATAATACTTTCGGTGAGTCTCGTCACAATACTAGGAACAATATGTTATAAGCTATTTCTTGAGCGAATCCGGGAGCATGAAGGCGCTGTCCTGCTAGTAACAGTTGCCTTGGCCATAGCAATTCAGGAATGTATACTTCTGTTTTATGGGAGTCTATATAAGAGTCTCGCTCCGTTCGTTCCAGGAAACGCGGAATTTCTTGGAGTTACTATACCATGGCAAGAATTAATAATACTTGGAGTAACAATAATTTGTTTAATTGGTCTTCTGCTATTTTTATATAGGACCAATTGCGGCTTAGCATTAAGAGTGACTGCACAGGATAGAGAGACTGCCAATCTGATGGGAATAAATGTTCAGAGAATATGCCTCTTAAGTATCTCTATTGCTATTGGATTGGCGGGATTAGCCGGAGCAATAGTTGGTCCTATTTATACATTAGAGCCGTTAATGTGGGCACATCCATTGGTTATGATGTTTGCAGCCGTTATTCTAGGGGGATTGGGAAGCATAAAAGGAAGCTTTATAGGTGCTTTTATATTAGGATATACGGAGGTACTTGTCGTGTTTCTGGCTCCCGAAGGGAGTTTCATAAAAGGCCCGGTAGCAATGGGAATAATGGTTTTGATACTTTTAATAAAGCGGGAGGGTCTATTTGGAATAAGCTTTGAGGAAGAAAGGCTATGAGAAAAAATTTCATAAAAAGAGAGTATAAGAATTTTAAAGGGGAAATACTAGAAATTCCGGGACGAACAGCTGCCTTCTTTTTTTTATTGACATTATGTTTGCTCCCCATATTAAGTCAGCATCCATATCTGCTTCTTGTACTTACCTATATGAATATATATGCCATTTATGCTGCAAGCTGGGATGTTTTAGGCGGATATACTGGGCAATTTTCAATGGGGCAAGGAGCATTTTTTGGAGTCGCTGCCTATTCAGCGGGCCTTCTTAATATACATTTGGGGGTTCCATTTTGGCTTACAATTCCTTGTGGGGCGATTGTGGGAGTAGCATCGGGCTTAATAATTGCGTTGCCGGCTTTAAAAATTAGAGGGGTCTATTTTAGCTTGGTTAGCCTTGCGTACCCAATAATTCTTACTGGTTTTGTTTTTGCATTTTCGAATATTACCGGAGGTGAAATGGGTTTATCAGGAATAACGGCAATATCGAATGATCGTATTGTCACCTATTATATTTCATTGGTTATTATGATTATTAGTGTATTAACGATGTGGAAATTTACTGACGCCAATTCCAAGGCATTTAGAATAGGTATTGTTCTTCAGGCTATACGCGAGGATGAAATATCGGCCAGATGCTCTGGCATAAATACAATAAATTATAAGCTTATGGCTTTTGGTGTAAGCGCTTTCTTTGCTGGGATCGCTGGGGGGTTATATGTTCATGTTATAAGAATTATCGGTCCATCCACATTAGAACTAATGTGGTCTTTTAATCCAATAATATGGACCATTTTTGGTGGGATGGGATCAATCGGGGGAGCAGTAGCTGGGGTATTCATCCTTTATCCTTTTATGGAAGTTCTTCGGATTATTCCGGAATTTCGGATGTTAATCTTCGCGGGACTTATTATAGGAATAATATTATTTATGCCGGAGGGTATTATTTCTTGGGCAAGAGATAAGATTGAAAGAGAGTGCCCAAGGTGCAAAATAATTAATTATGTAACCCGGCAAAGATGTAGAGCATGCGATGCGAATATCAGTTCAGGCAGGATTTTTAAATAAATTGTATTATCTTTCCGCAAATTAATAAAAAAATAATAAATTAATAAAATTAGAGAGTCTAGATAATGAGGAAATCGTTTTAGCTAATCGCCCTAGCCATTTTTTTTCATTTCGTAAGACAATGCTAAGATAAAGGGGAAAAGGTCGCCCACGGTGAAATCTCTATTTATTTTGCCGACTTCTTTTGCGAACGGCAAAAACAAGGACGGAAAATGCGAGTATAATATTTAGTAGTTATATAAATATTAAAGCAAAACTAGCGGCAGTAAAATGTGAAATAAAAGGATTAAAAGAGGAGTAAAATGAAGAGCATATATGAGGAAAAGCCCTGGATAAAATATTACCCCGAAGGAGTTCCTTCAGAAGTAGAGATCATATCAAGATCTTTATCCGATGCTTTTGAAGAATCGGTAGGAAGATGGCAAAAGAAGGATGCTATTGTTTTTTACGGAAGGAATATGAATTACCTGGAATTAAAAGAGGAGGTAGATAGATTCGCAACAGCCTTATATGATTTGGGGATAAGGAAAGGAGATACTGTTGCAATATTACTCTTGAACTCTCCGCAATTTATCATTGCGTATTATGCTGTGTTTAAACTGGGCGCGATGGCAACCTTAATTAACCCAATGTATGTATCTCCAGAGATTAAAAACCAAATTGAAAATAGTCAAGCCAAGGACATTGTTTGTTTAAATATATTTTTCAAAAATGTTGCCAAAACCGGAATTGAATTTAGAAATGTAATATTAAGTGATATGGGTGATTATTTGCCCAAATATAAAAAGCTTTTGGGGAAAAGCCCACTCAGTGCTATTTATAAAAAAATGGCTTTGCCATCGCCCAAAATATATGAAGCAAAAGGCTTTTACGAAATGAGTAAATTAATCGGGAAATACCCGCCTAACCCACACAAAATAACAATCATTCCTGAGGAAGATATAGCAACACTTCAGTATACTGGAGGCACAACAGGGCTCCCAAAAGGAGCTATGCTTACTCACTATAATTATCTTGCCAATGAAGCGCAATATAATGCATTTTTGCGGCCAATATTAACGGATGGTAAGGAAATAATTGCTGCTTATATGCCTTTTTACCATGCTGCCGCCCAAGTTTATTTAATTAATGGGTTACTTCGGGGTTATACGCTGGTAATTGCTTCTACTACAGATTTGGACGATATTTTAAGAGATATTGAAAAATACGGGGTGACAGTTTTTATCGGTGCGCCAACAATGTTTGATCTTTTGAAAGATTATGAAAAAACAAATAGGGTTAATTGGAAAAAATTGAATCTCATTCTCTCAGGGGCTGATGCTCTACATGAGGATACGACTAAGGGATGGGAAAGGAGGACAGGAGTTAAAATTGTGGAGGCCTATGGAATGAGCGAGGCAGTAGCGGCCACTCACTGCAATCCTAATAATAGAATAAAAGTTGGTTCATTCGGGATACCTTTACCATCAATGATGAGTGCGATTATCCATTCAGAGGAAGATAAATTTATAGATATGGGGGAGATTGGTGAGATTGGAATAAAAGGGCCATCGGTAATGAAAGGGTATTGGAGAGATGAAAAGGAAACACAAATGAAATTCGCTAATATCAATGGAGAGCTGTGGATGAGAACTGGAGACCTTGGAAAGATGGATGACGAGGGGTACTTTTATTTTTTTGATAGAAAGAAGGATATGATAAAGTATAAAGGGCACGCTGTGTTTGCCCGGGAGGTGGAGGAAATTATAAAAAATCATCCTAACGTTAAGGATGCTGGAGTTGTCGGTGTTCCTGATCAGAAATCCGGAGAATTAATTAAGGCGGTCGTAGTGCTTGAAAATGATGCTAGGGGGAAATTGACGGAAGAAGATATCGTGAAATATTGTGAGGAAAAATTAAGCCATTTTAAGATTCCCAAAATTGTGGAATTTAGGGGGGAAATTCCGAAAACCGATGTGGGAAAGGTATCGCGGAGAGAACTTAGGGAGGAGTAAAGTTAAAATGTCTTTTAACTTGCTTGAGGTTAAAAATTTAACCAAATCCTTCGGTGGATTGATGGCGTTGGACAATATAAATCTTGAAATTAAAAGTGGAGAAATGGTAGCTCTTATTGGGCCTAACGGATCTGGAAAAACGACTCTGATCCGGCACGTAATGGGGGTATTAAAGCCAGATTCGGGAGAAATATTATTTAAGGGAGAAAATATTACTGGGCATAGGCCATGGGACATAGTTCGGAGGGGTATAGCTGGAACTTTTCAGGTTGTAAAGCCCTTTAGAAATTTGCCGTGTATTATGAATGTTATGGTGGCTTGCCTGTCGCCCGCAGCAAGCAGGGGGGAATGGGGTAAAAGATTGGAAAGTAAGGCAAGGGAGGCGTTGGAGTTTGTGGGGATTGGCGATTTAGCATTGGAAAGGGCAGGTGTATTATCCCATGGAGATTTGAAAAGATTGGAGATAGCACGGGCGATATCCACTGAACCGGAGCTGCTTTTACTAGATGAGCCTTTTGGAGGGTTAAACCCGGCTGAAACCGATTTGCTGGCCAAATCGATAAGAAGATTGCGAAAGGGGGGCAGGTTCGGGCGATTACACTCAGAAGAGATGACAATGCTTGTTGTGGAACATAAGCTATTAGACCTAATGAAAATTGTTGATAGAGTAATTGTACTAAATTTTGGGGAAATTATCGCTCAGGGAACCCCCGTAGAAATTGCTCAAAATCCGATGGTAATAGAAGCGTATCTGGGTAAGGAGGTAATTATTAGTGATTCTTGAAGTGGATCAGCTAACCGTTTATTATGATACTGCTTTACTTCTAAACGAAGTAAGCTTCCGCGTAGAAGCGGGAGAGTTAGTAGCTGTCGTGGGTCCGAATGGGGCTGGGAAAACGACACTATTACGCGCTATGGCGGGCCTAACAAGATGGGAGAGGGATATTTCTAAGGGGATGAGGTCAATATTTAGCAATATAATTACGAAAGGAAAAGTAATATTTGCTGGCGAAAGGATTGATGATATACCGGCCCATGAAATAGCCAGAAAAGGATTGATTATATGTCCGGAAAGAGCGCGGCCTTTTCGTGAATTGACAGTTATGGATAACTTAAAAGCGGGCGCGTACTTTTATGTAAAAGATAGAAATAAAAATCTTGACAAGGTACTAAGCCTATTTCCAATCCTTAAGAAAAGGATAAATCAAGTCTCTGGGACATTATCGGGTGGAGAAAGAGTAATGCTTGCTATAGGAAGGTCATTAATGAGCAATCCTAAACTTCTATGTGTGGATGAACCATCGACTGGACTGGCGCCTAAGACGAAGGAGGATCTTTTTAAGCAAATAGCAGAAATTAAAAAATATGGTGTAAATATCTTATTGGTTGAGCAAGATATAAGTTTTGCCTTTGCTCTGAGTTCCAAAAACTATGTTATGTCAAAAGGGAAGATCATATCCGAAGGAAAGGCTAAAGACTTATTGGCTGACGAAAGAATCAGGAAGGTGTATTTAGGGCTGTAAGTAGCGTAATTATTTTCTCAAAAAGGTAAATTAGCTATAAGAGACTATCATTGCAAATAAAGCCATTTAGGTAATTTGAATAGATTCTGCTATCCAAAATCGAAACAACTTAAAGCCTTTCTATTTAATCGGGAAAAGGAGAAAACAACATGTCGGAACAACTAATGCTCTATCGCCGGGAAGATAACATTGGAATGGTAACTATTAACCGTCCGGAAAAAATAAACGCGCTTACCCACTTTATGCTACAAAGGCTGTATTCGATTGTAGAAGAAATCCGTAGAGATGATAATGTAAGGGTAGTGATTCTGACGGGGAATGGACGCACCTTCTGCGCGGGTACCGATGTTACAGGGCAAGTACCAGAAGAGGCAACGGTAGAGATTCTTAGAATGAAAGAAAAGAATTCAACAGAAGGTAAGGAGCCGCTGTGGTTTTTTAATAGCCTTCCTAAGCCTGTTATTTGCGCTATCAATGGTCCCGCGGTTGGAGTCGGAGCCGAGCTTACCCTTCATTGCGACATCCGGATAGCGTCGGAAAATGCACGCTGGGGGCAAATATTTGTTTTAAGGGGCTTGGTTCCAGATACCGGCGCTGGTACTTACCTTCTTCCGCGCATTGTAGGATTTTCCAAGGCTTGTGAGTTGGTCTTTTCAGGTGAAATTATCGATGCTCAAGAGATGCTGCGAATTGGGCTTATAAGTGAACTGGTACCGCCTGATCAGCTGATAATAGCTGCAAAGAAATGGGCTTCGAAGTTCCTGAAAGGGGCCCCATTTGCGCAGCAAATGTGCAAACAACTAATGTATATGGGCTTAGAAAGAAGCATGGAAGCTCATCGAGAAGCCTCGCGATATTGCTTTCAGTTAAGTACGAAAACAGAAGATTTTAAGGAAGGGATAAAATCATTTCTTGAAAAGCGAGAGCCTTATTGGATTGGCAAATAATATTAAAAATAATGCGTTTTAAATAAATTTTTACAAAATTTATGCTGAGTGAAATGGCACTTCTTTTTGATGAATGAGGTGACGATTATTGCTGGGTAATCGGCAATAGGTAGAAATAATTTTTTTGATGTAGGCGGGGAGATGTCAGATTTGGAAAAAAACAAATCCTAACATTATCAAAAATTCCGAGAAATATATTTTAAAATATGTAATAGGCATGTAATTCAATTTTATAAAATCTATAATGACTGATGTTTTGGATTTTGCATCGCTAAGGGAGGGGAAATGTTATTTAACGAGATAAAGTATCAAATTTTTGACCAAATCGCTGTCATTACCTTTAACAGGCCTGAAAGAATGAATGCCTTGACGATGACTACGCATGAAGAACTGGAAAAGGCAATATGTGCGGCTGAAAAAGATAATCAAATAAGGGTAATTGTAATAACAGGGGCGGGAAGGGGATTCTGCTCAGGAGATGATGTTCGAGATATTTTTTTAAGTCCTGACGAAGCTTCCATGAAATCTAAGGAAGCGCGGCTAAGTTACCTTCAAGGGGGGCTTTTGCCAGGGGGGGGGCGGCGGCTATTGGAAATTAATAAACCATCTATCGCTGCGGTTAATGGTCCGGCCGTAGGGTATGGGTGTGACTTGGCTTTAATGTGCAATATGAGAGTAGCCTCAGAAAGGGCTCGCTTTGGCGAGGTTTTTTTAAGAGTGGGATTGATTCCGGATGAGGCTTTGCTGTTGCTGCCGAGATTAATAGGATCTGCAAAGGCCTATGAGATGATATTGACTACTGATATCATTGACGCCAAGGAGGCGGAAAAAATAGGGTTAGTTAACAAGGTTGTCCCTCATGAGGAATTAATGACTTCAACTTTAGAATTAGCAAATAAAATAGCAAGCAAGGCTCCGATTGCAATTCGACTAGCAATGGAGGGCATTCGTCGAGGATTAAGTTTGGCTATTAAGGACTTCAGAGATTGGCATGCTTCAGCATTTACCTTTTGCATTGAAACGGAAGATCATTTCGAGGGGGCAAAAGCTTTCATTGAAAAAAGACAACCCATGTTTAAAGGGAGATAATAATAAATAATATTATTAATTGCTTAAGTCGATGGGAAAAAAATTATTATATGTATAATGCAACTCAAAAAAAAGATAGCATACAAAAAAAATTAAATTGTTTTATGGTTAAATGAATAATAATTTAAGTTGGTTGATAATGAACAAGTGCTGCACAGGGCTGGACTAATAAAATGTTTCCTTTTGTTAGCAGTCATTACAAATGGCTTGAATATTTTAACCTTTTTGGGGAAAATGATTTGGAAAAAGGAAATTTATTTGAGAATCTATAGTATCTTTATAAAGGAGGATAAATGATTAAAACAAGGTTGACGGAAATGTTAGGAATTAAATATCCCATTATGATGGCGGGGATGAATTGGATTACTACCCCGAAATTAGTAGCCGCTGTATGTAATGCGGGGGGATTGGGGATTTTAGCCACCGCTGCCTTCACTCCTGAAGAAACGCGAAAGAATATTAGGGAGATTCGGGAACGAACGGATAAACCTTTCGGTATAAATCAAATTCTAATAGGCCCAGGTGCTAAAGAGAATATCGCAATCGGGATAAAGGAAAAGGTTCCCATTATTAATTATTCGCTTGGAAAACCTTGGTTTATTGAGGAAGTTCATGAATATGGTGGAAAGGTAATGGGAACAATCGCTATTGCCAAACATGCGGTTAGAGCTGTTCAGCTCGGTTGTGATATTATTGTCATAACAGGCGCCGAAGCGGCTGCTCACGGGGATGCGGCAACATCGATGATCTTAATCCCATTAGTTGCGGATCAAGTTAAGGTTCCTCTCATCGCTGCTGGGGGATTTTTTGATGGCCGGGGTTTGGCGGCAGCATTAGTATTAGGGGCGGATGCCGTTTCAATGGGGACGCGGTTTATAGTGACGCAGGAGTGCCACGTACATGATAATTTCAAAAAGCTTTGTTTAAAAGCCACGGAGCAGGATACATTATATAGTAATGTTTTTGATGGAATGCCGGGAAGAGCGCTAAAAACTTTGGCGGCTGAAGCCATGATGAAAGAAGGATTTCCGCTGTTCAAGTCAATGAAAAGTGCTTTAGAGGTAAAAGGAATACTTAATTTATCATTTTGGAAATTTATTAAGCTTAGCCGAACCATAACAAATTCTGAGGAAGGACGCTCCATTTTGATGCAAGCTCGCCAGGCAAACGGCATGGTTAAGCATTTGAAGGCGATCAATGAGGGTGATGAAAAAGAGGGAATATTGTTTGCTGGGCAGAGCCTAGGGGGAATTCGAGATATTCCTACTTGCCAGGGGCTGATCGAAAGAATGTGTAAAGAGGCAGAAGATGCCTTAAAAAGGATTTCTTGATTAAAATAAAGCCTAAAATTGGAGTAATATAGTTAACATAATAAGTAATTTCAAAAATTAGAATATGATTTTACAAGCAAGTTTCGATAAAGTCGTAATCCTGATATTAAAGCGTAAGAAGCTAGTTTGTGTGGCCGGAAGAAATTTAGATTTATAGATTAAAGCGAAAGATAAGAGGAAACCAATCTTTAATTCACTTTTTTATGGGAACCACGCGCTGATTGGGTAAATATACCCCCCAGCTTTCGGGGGGATGTGCATAGTCAGCCAGGATTGGACAATTCGAGGTTGAATCTCGGTTGTATTTTTGATTTAGGTCTGGGTGGAAAAGACGGCTATATTGAAAGTCAGAAGAAGGGAAAAAGGCCATGAAAATTTCCACCCAGGTATTAGACAATGAAGAAGTTCCCGCTACCCCTGGCAGTGCGGCTAAGCTCATCCGGGAGTTGAGGAAGAAAACCCGCCTTCAGTTTTCAGCTGACGATAAGATCCGGATCGTGTTGGAGGGAATACGCAAGGAGGTCCTTGTCTCCGATAGAAGATCAAGGAGAAGTTGTGCCTAAGTCATTTCTAGTTCTCCGGGGAATTCAAGAAAATGGTGGATGAGACTATAGGCACTTACAACAGCACCCGACAAGAATCGCTCGATAATGCCCCCTTATCGGCGTGTATGGGGGGATAAAGGAGAAGATGTTACAGAGGAGAAAAGAGGAAAAAGGATTGACCTTTGAACGGAAAAATCAATACAACCTTTACCCCAACAACAAGAGCCCGGACCGGCATCAGGTATCGAATTCAGCCTAAAGAATCTATCCATTTTGGCCTGACGACATAACAAATAGGGATTTAGGACCTTACGCGCCTAACGGCGGAGGCATGTATCCCTGGCACTACGGCAGGAACAAGATAGGAATCACGCTTAACCTACAAACCAGCCGGGGTCAGCGGCTGCTGCGAGAACACTTGTCTAAAGGCGACATAGTTATAGAAGCATTCACCCCCTCGGCGGAAAAGAAACTAGGAGTGGACTTGGTTCCTAAACTCGTCCCTAAAATGCGGGAGACACCTGGAAAAATTGAAAAGGTTGCGGCTCTTTGCGGCCAACATAACGGGGAGGTATACGGGAATCTGCGGGGATTAGTCCTGAAAAGATAGACGGGTATGTTGTGGAGGGATTGAGTTAATAGGTTGGAAATAAAATAATTGGGGCATCAACCTATATTTTCAAATTGTAAATAAATTCGCCACTGGCGAAAAATTCTATTCGCTTATAGGCGCGTTAAATTGGAGATTATTCTTAAATAAATTTATGGCCTTGAACCCCCCTTTGAAAAAAGGAACATAGAAACATTTGCCTTGAGAAGCCTTTCGGAAATCTCTTCCCCGCCATTGCAAAAGAGGGAAATCTTGTTTATGGACAACCTTTAAAAATTTTATTCATAAAATTGTGGCTAAATCATCAGAAGCCTGATGATCGATGGCCTTCTCTGACTGCTTGGATGAGATCATCTCAGATGCAATGACCAAAAAGTAATAATTAATGGTTTTGGGGTTAGGAATTTTACACGAGACTCTTTGTTCCCTTAAAAACGCAATCGCAAAAATAACAAATTGTGATAGGAAGTTTGTGCTCATCATTTCAATGGAGAAAATAACATGAAAACAAAAGCGGCAGTTTTATATGAATACAGAAAACCACTGGTCATCGAAGAACTGGATTTGGAAAGTCCAAAGGCAGGCGAGGTCTTAGTAGAGTATAAAGCGGCAGGAATCTGCCACTCTGATTTATCGCTTGTCAATGGCATCATTTCGAAGCCGCCCCTTCCGTGCATTCCCGGTCATGAGGGAGCGGGAATCGTCCTCGAAGTGGGGGCAGGAGTTAGCCGAGTAAGGCCCGGAGATCATGTATTGGCACTATGGGTCCCTAGTTGCGGCCAATGTTATTACTGCATTCGTCATCAACCTTATCTTTGTGTGCAGAGAGATAAAGCGCTATCTGGAGTCATGGTGGATGGGACGTCACGGGTCAAAAAGGGGATTCAATCCATCACTTGTATGGCAGCAGTAGGTACATTTACGCAATACAACGTTGTCAACGGGGAAAGCCTCCTTCCCATCGACAAGGACATATCTTTTGAAGCTGCCGCAGTTATAGGTTGTGCCGTCGTCACCGGTGTGGGTGCTGTTCTCAACACGGCGAAGGTGCAGCCAGGCAGCAGCATAGCCGTCGTGGGGATCGGTGGTGTCGGACTAAATGTAATCCAGGGGGCAATTCTGGCTAATGCAACAACCATAATTGCGATTGACCTTCTTGACAATAAACTCGAGGTGGCCAAGCAATTTGGGGCGACCCATACCATCAACGCTGCAAAGGAAGACCTTCGGCAAAAAGTAAAGAGTATCACAGGAGGGATTGGGGTTGATTATGCCTTTGAAGTGATCGGGACTCCCCAAACCGCCCAGATGGCTTTTGACATTATCCGAAGAGGAGGGGCAGCGGTGATCGTGGGGCTTGCAGGTTCTGAAGATATCTTACCCCTCTCACTGCCTCAAGTCGCGGGAATGGAGAAGCGGGTCCTCGGTTGCTATTATGGATCGTCAAACCTCTTTGGTGATCTGAAAATCCTGCTCGACCTTTACAAAAAGGGGCGGATTAAAGTAATGGAATTGATTACGAAGCACTACTCGTTGCAAGAAATAAATAAGGGGGTTGAAGACCTGAAATCCGGGAAAAATGCGCGCGGAGTTATAAGGTATTAGAGACTGTTCCGAAAAAAAATGAAAATGGCCCTTAAAGATCGAAAGAAAGCTGGGTGTAAGCCTCTTTCATTACCCTTTTGGCTTTTGCCTTTGTTCTCGTTTTCATCTCGGCGAGTA